>Ga0209070_100190_pt1 | contig 74953 bp, 78 predicted proteins | sample SynthPrep_5_END__FD_187205 | JGI IMG/M metagenome (GOLD analysis project Ga0209070, IMG submission 187205) | Synthetic microbial communities from Ohio, USA - SynthPrep_5_END_DS10_MetaG (SPAdes) (version 2) | ecosystem: Engineered > Bioreactor > Aerobic > Activated sludge | place: USA: Ohio... | reverse complement strand
TGTGAACTTCGGCCTGGCCCAGGAGTTCGGTGGCGTCACGCACCTGCGTTTCGACGACACCAACCCGGCCAAGGAAGACCAGGAATACATCGACGCCATCGAAAGCGACATCAAGTGGCTGGGCTTCGAATGGTCCGGTGAAGTGCGCTATGCCTCCAAATACTTCGACCAGCTGTTCGACTGGGCCGTCGAACTGATCAAGGCCGGCAAGGCCTATGTCGACGACCTGAGCCCGGAACAGGCCAAGGAATACCGTGGCACCCTGACCGAGCCGGGCAAGAACAGCCCGTTCCGCGACCGTTCGGTGGAAGAGAACCTGGATTGGTTCGCCCGCATGCGCGCCGGTGAGTTCCCGGACGGCGCCCGCGTGCTGCGTGCCAAGATCGACATGGCCTCGCCGAACATGAACCTGCGCGATCCGATCATGTACCGCATCCGCCACGCCCATCACCACCAGACGGGCGACAAGTGGTGCATCTACCCGAACTACGACTTCACCCACGGTCAGTCCGACGCCATCGAAGGCATCACCCACTCCATCTGCACCCTGGAGTTCGAAAGCCATCGCCCGCTGTACGAATGGTTCCTGGACAGCCTGCCAGTGCCGGCGCACCCGCGTCAGTACGAGTTCAGCCGCCTGAACCTGAACTACACCATCACCAGCAAGCGCAAGCTCAAGCAACTGGTCGATGAAAAGCACGTACACGGTTGGGACGACCCGCGCATGTCCACGCTGTCGGGCTTCCGCCGTCGCGGCTACACCCCGGCATCGATCCGCAACTTCTGCGACATGGTCGGCACCAACCGTTCCGACGGCGTGGTCGACTTCGGCATGCTCGAATTCAGCATCCGCCAGGACCTGGACGCAAACGCTCCGCGCGCCATGTGCGTGCTGCGTCCGTTGAAGGTCGTGATCACCAACTACCCGGAAGACAAGGTCGACAACCTCGAGTTGCCGCGTCATCCGCAGAAAGAAGAACTCGGCGTGCGCAAGCTGCCGTTCGCCCGTGAAATCTACATCGACCGCGATGACTTCATGGAAGAGCCGCCAAAGGGCTACAAGCGCCTGGAGCCGAACGGCGAAGTGCGCCTGCGCGGCAGCTACGTGATCCGTGCCGACGAAGCGATCAAGGACGCCGATGGCAACATCGTCGAACTGCGCTGCTCCTACGACCCGGAAACACTGGGCAAGAACCCTGAAGGCCGCAAGGTCAAGGGCGTGATCCACTGGGTGCCAGCCGCGGCCAGCATCGAGTGCGAAGTGCGCCTGTACGATCGCCTGTTCCGCTCGCCGAACCCTGAAAAGGCCGAAGACAGCGCCAGTTTCCTCGACAACATCAACCCTGACTCCCTGCAAGTACTCACTGGTTGTCGTGCCGAGCCATCGCTTGGCGACGCACAGCCGGAAGACCGTTTCCAGTTCGAGCGCGAAGGTTACTTCTGCGCGGATATCAAGGACTCGAAACCAGGTCAGCCGGTATTCAACCGTACCGTGACCTTGCGTGATTCGTGGGGCCAGTGATTCTCTAAGGAAGCCGTTGTGCTAACGATCTACAACACACTCAGCAAGACCAAAGAAGTCTTCAAGCCGCTGGATGGCAACAAGGTGCGCATGTACGTGTGCGGCATGACCGTGTACGACTACTGCCACATCGGCCACGGCCGCAGCATGGTTGCCTTCGACCTGGTGACCCGCTGGTTGCGTTTCAGCGGCTATGACTTGACCTATGTGCGCAACATCACCGACATCGACGACAAGATCATCAACCGCGCCAATGAAAACGGCGAGTCGTTCGACGCGCTGACCGAGCGCATGATCGCCGCGATGCACGAGGACGAGGCCCGCCTCAACATCCTCAAGCCGGACATGGAACCGCGTGCCACGGACCACATTCCTGGCATGCACGCGATGATCCAGACCCTGATCGACAAGGGCTACGCCTACGCCCCAGGCAATGGCGACGTGTACTACCGCGTCGCCAAGTTCATGGGCTACGGCAAGCTGTCGCGCAAGAAAATCGAAGACCTGCGCATCGGCGCACGTATTGAAGTCGACGAAGCCAAGCAGGACCCGCTCGACTTCGTGCTGTGGAAAGGCACCAAGCCCGGCGAGCCAAGCTGGGAATCGCCGTGGGGCGCCGGGCGTCCGGGCTGGCATATCGAATGCTCGGTGATGTCCACCTGCTGCCTGGGCGAGACTTTCGATATTCATGGCGGCGGCAGCGACCTAGAGTTCCCGCACCACGAAAACGAAATCGCCCAAAGCGAAGCCGCCACCGGCAAGACTTACGCCAACGCCTGGATGCACTGCGGCATGATCCGCATCAATGGCGAGAAGATGTCCAAGTCCTTGAACAACTTCTTCACCATCCGCGACGTGCTGGCAAAGTACCATCCGGAAGTCGTGCGTTACCTGCTGGTGTCGAGCCACTACCGCAGCGCCATCAACTACTCGGAAGACAACCTCAAGGACGCCAAGGGCGCCCTGGAGCGTTTCTACCACGCGTTGAAAGGCTTGCCATCCGTGGCACCTGCCGGCGGCGAAGCGTTCGTGGCACGGTTTACCGAAGTCATGAACGACGACTTTGGTACACCGGAAGCCTGCGCGGTGCTGTTCGAGATGGTGCGCGAGATCAACCGTTTGCGTGAGAGTGATCTCGACGCAGCGGCGGGCCTGGCGGCGCGCCTGAAAGAACTGGCCAGCGTGCTGGGGGTTCTGCAAATGAAGCCTGAAGATTTCCTGCAAGCCGGCGCCGAAGGGCGTGTGGATGCGGCGCAAGTGGACGCGCTGATCCAGGCGCGTTTGACTGCTCGTGCCAACAAGGACTGGGCGGAATCCGACCGACTCCGCGACCAACTCACCGCCATGGGCGTGGTGTTGGAAGACGGGAAGGGTGGGACGACGTGGCGGTTGGCTGATCAGGCTTGATTGGTAAACGCTGAATGAAAAACGCCCCGACTGGTTCGGGGCTTTTTTTTGCACACCGTTTTAACGGCTCACTCGATCCACTGTGCCCGCTTCATTCAGTTGTTGATCCACGCCTCACGTAAAAATCGTCCGGCACCATTCGCAACAACCCGCCGGCTTTGCCGATGGAGCGGTTACGGCTTCCTATGCCTGCGACCAATGCGAGGCGTGGGTACATGGTCTGTTCCTTCAGAGAAGTCCATTATTGCGCGGCGTGAGCGCCTGCCGTCACTTGATATCGACTCTGCACAAAACCATTGTCCGACACGTAGGTGCCTACATGGTGCAGCTGCCGCTCACTGCCAATCTGGCTGAACAGTGGCACGCCTTGCCCGAGTAAAACCGGGATACGCGTAATGATCAGCTCATCAATCAGGCCCGCTTCAAGAAACGCCTGGATGGTCTCGCCTCCGTCGATATAGAGGTGCTTCATGCCGCGCTCGGCTAACGTAGCCACGAGTGAGGTGACGTCTCCTGCCATGACCTCGACCTTGCCCTCCAGGTGCGCAGGGATCAGCAGAGGCTGGTGGGACAGCGCAATGACGGGCGTGCCCTCGTAGGGCCACTCGGGGAAGGACAAGATTTTCTCCAGGGTTTTGCGACCCATTACCAGTGCATCGACCGTGGCGATGAAGCGTTCATAGGTCACGCCGTTCAACTCGGCGGTTTCGTACTCTGGTCGGTGCAACCACTCGATATCACCGTCCGCGCGGGCAATAAAGCCGTCGATGCTGGCTGCGATGAAGACCGAACATTGGTTATCCATGGCGAAAACTCCTTTTAGCGCGTGGACGCTAATACTAATTTAATCCTCGCGTGCAACAACCGGGCGTCTAGACACAGTCCTGATGCCCCTTTCTGCCGTGCGAGGATGTATGCGAAGTTGGTTGATCCGTTACCGTTACGCAATCATTTTCTGGATGTGCTTCGGCGTTTTCCGTACGTCCCTGGCCGACTGGAACCCCATTCCCTCTGGCTCCATGCGCCCGACCTTGCTGGAGGGTGATGTGGTGTTGGTGAACCGGGTGGCCTACGACCTCAAGCTGCCGCTCACGGACATTTCCCTGGCCAAGCTCGATAACCCCCAACGTGGCGATGTGGTGACGTTTTCATCACCCAAGGACGGCATGCGCCTGATCAAGCGCATCGTCGGCATTCCCGGTGACACCCTGGAAATGAAAGATGAGGTGTTGTGGGTCAACGGCGAGCCTGCCACCTACAGTGACGCGCAGGACATCAGCGAACCCATCCTGCCCGGCCATACGGTGCCAGGAATCAAGCTGAACGAGCGGGCGGCCAACCGTCAGCGCACGGTGCAGTTCATGCCGACGGTGCGGGCAATGCGTAATTTCGGGCCGGTGGTGGTGCCGGCCGACAGTTACTTCATGCTGGGGGACAACCGTGATAACAGCGATGACTCACGGTATATCGGCGTTGTGCCACGCCGGCTGTTGATCGGGCGGGCGCATCATGTAATGGCGTCGGCGCAGATCCTGGATCACTGGATGCCACGCCTGCACAGATTTGGCGCGCCGATCCTGTAAGGACAAGCCCCCATTACCCCTGTGGAGCCGGCAAGCCGGCTCCTACAGTTGGGTATGTTACGAGGGGCCCTGAATCCAGACACTCACTTTTGGGTTAGCCCATTACCTTTTCGTGCGTTCTTGTGGGCTGTCCGCCCGGTTCCTATCCTGCGGTCTTCGTTTATCCAGGAGTAGGTTCCATGAGCTTTGATCTCGGACTAAAAGGCCTTCGTGCGCTGGTCACCGGTGGCACCAAAGGTATCGGCGCCGCCGTGGTGGCGGTGTTGCGTGAACAAGGCGCCCAGGTGATTTCGGTCGCGCGTTCGGCGGCGGATTCGACGCCCGAAGGCGTGCATTTCATCGCTGCCGACCTAGGCACTGCCGCCGGTTGTGCGAGTGCTACTGAGGCGGTGAAGGCTCGGCTTGGCGGTGTCGATATCATCGTCAATGTGCTCGGCGGCTCAAGCGCACCCGGCGGTGGTTTTGCGGTGCTCGATGATGAGCAGTGGGCGAATGCCCTGGGTCAGAACCTGATGGCGGCAGTGCGGGTGGATCGGGCGCTTCTGCCTGGGATGCTCGCGCGCGGCGCCGGGGTGATTATTCATGTCACATCGATCCAGCGGGAGTTGCCGTTGCCGGAGTCGACCACGGCGTATGCCGCTGCAAAGGCAGCGTTGGCGACCTACAGCAAGAGCCTGTCGAAAGAAGTCACGCCCAAGGGTATTCGGGTGGTGCGGGTTTCGCCGGGCTGGGTGGAGACGGACGCGGCGGTGGCACTGGCGGAGCGCCTGGCGGAGCAGGCGGGAACGGATTACGCGGGGGGCAAGCAGATCATCATGCAGGCGCTCGGCGGTATCCCGCTTGGACGGCCGGCCAAGCCCCAGGAGGTGGCTGACTTGATCGCCTTCCTGGTCTCGCCCCGCGCCGCGTCGATCAGCGGCACCGAGTACGTGATCGACGGCGGCACCGTCCCTACGGTCTAAATCGTCGGTTTGGCGGCCTGCCATTTGAGCAGGCCATCCAGTACCGGGCACAGGCTCTGCCCCCACTCGGTCATACGGTATTCCACCTTGGGCGGCACCACTGGGTAGACCGTGCGCTGTACCAGGCCATCGGCTTCGAGCTGGCGCAATTGCTGGGCGAGCATCTTCTGCGAGATATCCGGGATCAGTCGCTCAAGGTCGGAATAACGCTGCACCTGGCCGCCGAACAGGTGGAACAGAATGATCAGCTTCCAGCGCCCGCCAAGCCAGGCGAGCGTGGTTTCGACGTCGGCGGCGGCGGTGGCAGGGGTGTAGGTTTTACTCATCGCATACGTCCTGGGACATTTCGGAAAGTTGCCATTTGTTTTGACGTCCGCCGCAGCCTGGCTTTAGATGGTCGACACGACCAAACCCACGATGAAACCAGCGGTGATTCAAATGGATTGTATCTTCTGCAGCATTGTTCAAAAGACCTCCCCAGCGCACATTCTGTGGGAAGACGACCAGCATATGGCGTTTCTTTCGATATTTCCCAATACACCGGGTTTCAGCGTGGTAATCCCCAAGCAGCACTACGGCAGCTATGCGTTTGCGCAGTCGGATGAGGTGTTGGCCGGGCTTGCGATAGCGGCGAAGAAGACCGCGTTGCAGATCGACCGGGCGTTTCCGGATGTGGCCCGTACGGGGATGATGCTGGAAGGCTATGGTGTGGATCACCTGCATGCGAAGTTGTTTCCCATGCATGGGACGGGTGGGGACAGTAGCTTCAAGCCTATCAGCTCCAAGGTGGAGAAGTTCTTCGAAGCCTATGAGGGTTATATCTCGTCCCACGATTTTGTGCGGGCGGATGATGCCGAGCTAGCGGAGTTGGCGGCGCATATCAGATCATTTGTCTAATGCAAAACCAAATGTGGGAGCGGGCTTGCTCGCGAATGCGGTGGGTCAGTCGCTGATGTGCTGACTGAAAAACGCATTCGCGAGCAAGCCCGCTCCCACCTTTTTTACTGTGTTCGCTTGATGAATCAGCGGCGGCTGCTGACTTCGGCCGGTACGTCATCACCGGCCATGCGCTTGCGGAACAGTGCAGTGCGCGCCAGTAGCAACGTGGTCACCGGCACCGTGATCGACAGCAAGATCGGTATCAACCACCCGTGCAACACCGGCCCGGATTTGAGCACCGAAAAGTAGATGATCGACGCCAACGCCACACACCACGCCCCCAACGTCGACGCCAATGCCGGCGGGTGCATGCGCTGGAAGAAGTCCTTCATGCGCAGCAAGCCGATCGCGCCAATCAATGCAAACACGCTGCTGAGCACCAGCAGTACCGCGACGACGATTTCCATCCATAACGGCATCATTCAATCACCTCCCCACGCAGCAGGAATTTGGCCAGGGCAAACGAGCCCACGAAGCCGAACAGCGCGATCAGCAGCGCCGCTTCAAAGTAGGTGTCACTGGCATAGCGAATGCCCAGCACCAGCATCATCAGCATCGCCAGGATGTACAGGTAGTCCAGCGCCAGTACCCGGTCTTGCGCGGATGGGCCTTTGAACAGGCGGACCAGGGTCAGCACCATCGCCAGCGAGAACAGGAACAGGCTGAACAGGATCGCATTGGAGAGCAGGGCGCTCATTCGAAGATCTCCATCAGGGGCCGTTCGTAGGTGGACTTGAAGTGCTCGATGAAGGGCGCTTCGTCCTCCAGATCAAACACATGCAGGAGCAGGATGCTGCGGTCCAGCGCCAGTTCCGACCAGATGGTGCCGGGCACCACCGTGGTGATCATCGACAGCGCAGCCAGGCCGTTGGCGTCGCGCAGGTCCAGGGGGATCTTGATAAAGCGCGAACGCGGCGGGCGGGAGCCGCACATCAGCACGCCCCAGGCCACTTGCAGGTTGGAGATGATCACATCGCGGCCTACCAGGAAAAACAGGCGAATGATCACCCCAGGGCGGCGAATGCGGATTGGCAGGGGCCGCAGCGGCGCCATCATCAGTGGTGCCAGAAAGCCCAGCAGCGCACCCAGCAGCAGGTTGCCGGGGCTTACCGACAGGTTCAGCACCAGCCACAACAGCCACAACGCCAGCGACAACCACGGGGCAGGTAACAGGCGTTTCATGGCTGCACCTCCAGCGCGGCGGCTTTGGCTTCAGGGCTCGGCACCGGTCGCGTCGCCATCACCGCCATAACATAGTGCTCCGGGTTGTTAAGGCTGACAGCCGTGTCCTGGGTGTAGCGCATCAGCGGCTCGGCCTTGAAGGTCAGCAGGATGCTCAGGCCGAGCAGGAAGAAGATCGGCAGGCACTCGTAGCGACGCAGCAGTGGCGATGGACGCTCTTCCGGGGTCCAGAAGCGCTGGATGCCCAGGCGCGCGAAGGCGATCAACGAGGCCAGGCCGGAAAGAATCAGCAACGCCACCAAGCCCCAGGCCGCCGGGCGGATCGGCGCGTCAACGCTGACGCCCAGGCCCAGCGGATTGACCAGTGCACTCAACAGGCTGAGCTTGCCGATAAACCCGGAAAGCGGCGGCATGCCGATGATCAGCAGGGCGCAGGCGATAAAGCTCAGGCCCAAGAAGGCCATGGTCCAGGGAATCACCTGGCCGACCACGGCTTTCTGCTCGTCATCGAGGTTGACGCCCGGGCGCGGATGCAGGGACTCCATGGCCTTGGGCAGCGCATCGATCTCTTCATCCAGCGGCAGGTCGTTGGCCGAGCGCGAACGCTCGATCAACTCGGCCAGCAGGAACAGTGCGCTCAATGCCAGCGTCGAGCTGACCAGATAAAACAGCGCCCCCGCCGTCAGGCTTGGCTGAGCGAAACCAACGGCAGACAGCAAGATCCCGGCCGACACCAGGATGCTCAAGCTGGCCATGCGTTCCAGCCGCTGCGCCGCCACCATCGCCAGCGCCGCACAGATGATGGTCGCCATGCCGCCGTATACCAGCCAGTCACCGCCAAACAGCGCCGAGGCACCGGCCTGGCCGGAAAACAGCAGGGTCCACAGGCGCAGCACGGTGTACACGCCGACCTTGGTCATGATCGCAAACATCGCCGCCACCGGCGCACTGGCCGAGGAATAGGCGGGCGCCAGCCAGAAGTTCAGTGGCCACATGCCGGCCTTGGCCAGGAATGCCGTCGCGAGGATGGCCGCACCGGCGTGCAACAGGCCGCGATCCGCCTCGGGCACCAGCGGGATTTTCAGCGCCAAGTCGGCGAAGTTCAGCGTGCCGGTAACACCGTAGATCATCGCCGCGCCAATCAGGAACAGTGACGAGGCCAGCAGGTTGATCGCGATGTAATGCAGCCCCGAGGACACCCGCGCACGCCCGGAACCGTGCAGCATCAAGCCATAGGACGCCGCCAGCAGCACCTCGAAGAACACGAACAGGTTGAACAGGTCGGCGGTGAGAAAGGCCCCGTACAACCCCATCATCTGCACCTGGAACAACGCATGGAAACTGGTGCCCGCGCGGTCCCAGCGGGCCATGGCGAACAGCAACGCGCTCACGCCGATGATGCCGGTGAGCACCAGCATCAGCGCCGACAACTGATCCACCACCAACACGATGCCAAACGGAACTTGCCAGTTGCCCGGCAGGTACACGCCGATCGAGCCAGGGCCGCCTTTTTGCGTCCAGTACAACAGCAAAATAGCGATGCCCAGGCCGATCATGCTGGAGAACAGGTTGATGCGCGCCTTCAGCGGGCGGTGCTTCTCGCCGAGCATCAGCATCAATGCGGCCGTCAGCAACGGCAACAGGATCGGCGCGACGATCATTTGATTCATCCACGTCATTCCTTGGGCTCCCGGCCGTCCACATGGTCCGTGCCGGTCAGCCCGCGGGAGGCCAGCAGCACTACCAGGAACAAGGCGGTCATGGCGAAGCTGATCACGATGGCCGTCAGCACCAGCGCCTGGGGCAGGGGATCGGTGTAGTTGAGCAGGTCCTGCGGCACGCCGTCCTTGATGATCGGCTCCTTGCCGATAAACAGGCTGCCCATACTGAAAATGAACAGGTTGACCCCGTACGACAGCAGGCACAGGCCCATCACCACCTGGAATGTCCGTGGCCGCAGGATCAGCCAGACGCCGGAGGCCGCCAGGACCCCAATGGCAATTGCGATGACTTCTTCCATCAGGCGGCTCCTTCCGTTGCGGCAACCACTTTGGCCTGGTTGCTCGGTTTATGGGCCCGCACGGACTGGTGACCGAGGGCGGTAAGCATCAGCAGCGTCGAACCGACGACCATGGCGTACACGCCGACGTCGAAGAACAAGGCGCTGGCGATATGGATGTCGCCGAGCAGCGGCAGGCTGAAATGCCAGGTGTGGGTGGTGAGGAACGGATACCCGGCAAACAATGCACCGAGGCCGGTCAGCGTCGCTGAGAACAGGCCAAAGCCCATCCAGCGCATCGGTCGCAGGCTCATCTGCGCTTCGACCCACTGCGTGCCGGCGACCATGTATTGCAGGATAAACGCCACCGACATCACCAGCCCGGCGACAAAGCCGCCGCCCGGTTGGTTATGGCCGCGCATGAACAGGTAGAACGACACTACCAGCGCTATCGGCAGCAGCAGGCGCACCAGCACCGCCGGCACCATCATGAAGCCCAGGGCGGTGTCGCTGGCCTGGCGCGGGTTGACCAGGTCGGTGGCCACGTCCGGCGCCAACTGGCGCTGTTGTGCGGGCAGTTGCATGCTTTCCTTGGATGGACGGAAGCGCCGCAGCAGCGCGTACACGGTCAGCGCCACGGCGCCAAGCACGGTGATTTCACCCAAGGTATCGAAGCCCCGGAAGTCCACCAGCATCACGTTCACCACATTGCTGCCGCCGCCTTCGGGCAGGGCGCGGCTTAAGTAGAACGAGGAAATATCGTTGGGCGTCTGGCGGGTCAGCATCGCGTAGGACAGCAGCGCCATGCCGCCACCTACCACGGTGGACAACAGGAAGTCGCGCAGACGGCGAATGCGCGCCTTGCGCAGCGAACTCGGCAGTGGCGACACTTCCTCGATCCGCCGTGGCAACCAGCGCAGGCCGAGCAGGATCAGCACCGTGGTCACCACTTCGACCACCAGTTGGGTCAGCGCCAGGTCCGGCGCTGAGAACCACACGAAGGTCACGCAGGTCATCAGGCCGCACACGCTGACCATGGTCAGGGCTGCCAACCGGTGGTACTTGGCTTGCCAGGCAGCGCCGAGGGCACAGGCAATCGCCAGCAGCCACAGGGTCACGAACACAATGGAACCCGGGATCTTCGGCCGGTCGCCCCAACTGAGGCCGCTGTTGAGCATCGGGATCATGCCGCCGATCACCGCCACCAGCACCAGCAGGAACAACTGGGTCTGCAGACGCTTGGTGCTGATGCGTTTCTCGATCTTGCGCACACCGCGCATCATCACCACCAGGCTGCGCTCGAAGCCGCGCTTGCCGTTGAAGTAGCTGATGATGGGCGGGTATTTGAAGCGGCCACGCTTGAGTTGCTTGCGCAGCAGCAGATAGAGCACCACGCCGCCGGACATGGCCACCAGGCTCATGATCATCGGCGCGTTCCAGCCGTGCCAGATCGCCAGGCTGTACTCCGGCAGCACACCGCCGACCACTGGCAGGGCGGCAGCGGCGAGGATCGAACCCACCACCTGGGCCGGGAAAATCCCCACCAACAGGCAGGTGAACACCAGCAGTTCAACCGGTGCGCGCATCCAGCGCGGCGGTTCATGCGGGGTGTGCGGCAGGTTGGTCGCCGTAGGGCCGAAGAACACATCGACCGTGAAACGCAGCGCGTAGGCCACGCTGAACGTACCGGCAATGGTCGCGATCAACGGCAGGGCAAACTCCACCCAAGCGGTCGAGGTGATGAACACGGTTTCGGCGAAGAACATCTCTTTGGACAGGAACCCGTTGAGCAACGGCACGCCCGCCATGGACGCACTGGCCACCATCGCCAGGGTCGCGGTAAACGGGATCAACCGCACCAGCCCGCTGAGCTTGCGGATATCCCGCGTGCCGCTCTCGTGGTCGATGATGCCCGCCGCCATGAACAGCGAGGCCTTGAACGTGGCGTGGTTAAGGATATGGAACACGGCTGCGACGGCAGCCAGCGGGCTGTTGAGCCCCAGCAGCAAGGTGATCAGCCCGAGGTGGCTGATGGTGGAGTAGGCCAGCAGGCCCTTGAGATCATTCTGGAACATGGCGCAGTAAGCGCCGAGGAGGAGGGTGAGAGCGCCGGCACCGCCGACGATCCAGAACCATTCTTCGCTACCGGACAGCGACGGCCACAGGCGGGCCAGCAGGAACACGCCGGCCTTCACCATCGTCGCCGAATGCAGGTACGCCGACACCGGCGTGGGCGCCGCCATTGCGTGGGGCAGCCAGAAGTGGAAGGGGAACTGCGCGCTTTTGCTCAAGGCGCCGATCAGCACCAGGGCCAGCATGACCGGGTACAGCGCGTGCGCGCGAATCTGATCGCCCGCTGCCAGCACCTGGTCGAGGTCATAGCTGCCGACGATATGCCCCAGCAGCATCACGCCCGCCAGCAGGCACAAACCGCCGGCGCCGGTGACCATCAACGCCATGTATGCACCGCGTCGCGCATCGGCGCGGTGGTGCCAATAGCCGATCAGCAGGAACGAGAACAGGCTGGTCAGTTCCCAGAAGAACACGATCTGGACCAGGTTGCCGGAGATCACCAGCCCGAGCATGGCGCCCATGAAGGCCAGGAAAAACGCAAAGAAACGCGGCACCGGGTCATCCGGCGACATGTAGTAGCGCGCATACAGCGACACCAGCGTGCCGATGCCCAGCACCAGCATCGAGAACAGCCAGGCAAACCCGTCCATGCGCAACACGAAGTTCAGCCCAAGGCTGGGCAACCACATGAATTCTTCGCGGATCACGCCACCGTGGGCGATCTGGGGGTAGAGTAGGGCGACTTGAACGGTACCGACCAGGGCCACAAGGCCAGCCAGCAAGGATTCGGTGTTACGTGCATTGTGCGGCAGCAAGGCCGCCAGACAGCTGCCAATAAACGGCAGAAGCAGTAGAACTATCAGGGACATAGGCTTCTAATCTGCGGGAGTTTGGGATGCATCATACGTGCCGCTTTCTCGATCACCAAACGGCAAGATGTGGCAGGATCCTACAAGCTAAGCTGAAAACCCTTGTAGGAGCGAGCTTGCTCGCGTAAATCGTCAACGGTAACGCGGGCCTCCTGGATTCACACAGTGTTCTCAGGTTCTTCGCGAGCAAGCTCGCTCCTACCTGTGGATGCGGCTGCCTTCTGGGCCTTGGTCTTCATCTCACTGACAATCACCGCCGCCACAATCAAAGCTGCGCCCAGCATCGCAATCGGCGGGAAGCGTTCCCCGGCGATCCGCCCCACCACGCCGGCCCACACCGGCTCACCGGCATAGATCAACGTGGCGCGGGTGGGCGAAACACTTTGCTGCGCCCAGTTCATCGCCACTTGGATCACCGCACTGGTCAAGCCCAGGCCGACTGCACTGAACAGCAGCAACCATGAAAACCCCGGCAGCGCCTCACCCATCGGCACCACCATCAGGAACGACAACAACGACGCCGTGGCCAGTTGCACCACGGTCACCCGGCGTACATCCACCTGCCCGGCAAATGCACTGATCAAAATAATCTCCGCTGCAATCGCGACCGCGCCAATCAAGGTGGCGATTTCACCCGGGCTGAAATTCAGTGACGCGCCCGCAGGCCCGGTCAACAGCATCAAGCCGTTAAACGCCAGCATGATGCCAATGCTCGGCATCAAGCCCGGACGGCGCCCCAGCACCAGCCATTGCAGCAACGGAACGAACGGTACATACAAAGCCGTGATAAACGCCGATTGGCTGCTCAAGATCGTCTGCAAGCCAATGGTTTGCAGCCCGTAGCCAAACATGATCGCCACGCCGATAAATACTCCGGCCTTCAACTCGAACAGCGTCAGGTCACGCAACGTGCGTAAGGAAAAGAAGCCGACCACAATCGCCGCCGCCGCAAACCGTAGCCCGACGAAAAACATCGGCCCGCTGACGGTCATCGCGTGCTGCACCAGCAAAAAGGTGCCGCCCCAGATCATGGTGATCACTATCAGGATGCATTCGGCTTTACTGAAACGGTTGAAACGCGAAGGGGAGTTCGGGGTGGTCATGGCGGCTCGGTCTTGCAAGGGAAAGGTACGGACCGCACAATGCGCCGCACGCTGGGCAGTATACTGCGCACACCCACCCATTGAGCAATATAGTGCACAAAGAAAATCCACAACGGGCCTCGGTCCTGCAGCACGTCAGCCAGAACGTGCGTCGCCTGCGCCATGCTGCCGACTTGAGCCAGACCGCGCTTTCGGAAAAGTCCGGGGTCAGCCGGCGCATGCTGGTGGCCATCGAGGCGGGGGAGAAGAACGTCAGCCTGTCCACCCTCGACCGTGTGGCCGAAGCGTTGGACGTGGCCTTCAGCGACCTGATCCAGGCGCCGGATGCCCCCGACCACAGCCGCATCAATGAGCTGGCCTGGGCCGGTGAAATCCCCGGCAGCAAGGCGGTGTTGCTGGCCAAGGCCACGGCGCGGCGTGAGGTCGAGTTGTGGGAGATGCAACTGGAGCCGGGCGATCGCTACAGCCCCGATCCCGACCCGGATGGCTGGAGCGTGCAACTGTTCGTGTTCGAAGGCTGCCTCACCCTGCTGGTGGGCGAGGAAGAAAAGCACGTCGCCGCAGGCGAGTTTTATATGTTCGCCAGCCGTCACGTGCATGGCTATCGCAATGACGGCGAGGTGTCTGTGCGGTTTGTGCGAAACGTGGTGATCTAACTGTTCGCCCGGCAACAGTGGATGGACACTTTGCTGGTTTGAAACGCGCTCTGTTGCACTGAATTACCGGCAAATCGCTGATTTTATTGGCGATTACATTCAGGCACGACTCCTGCAATCACTCCAGTATCCCCTCGGAGCCTGGAGTCGGCCCATGTCAGCCCACCCTCAATACCCTGCCCATATCATCCGCTCTGACGCGCAAGCCATCGAGGTCGCCACGCGCCTGGCTGCACGGTTTGCCGTCGACGCCAGCGAGCGCGACCGTGAGCGTCGCCTGCCGGTGGCCGAACTCGACGAGTTCTCGGCCAGCGGCTTGTGGGGCATCACCATTCCCAAAGAGTACGGCGGCGCCGGGGTGTCGTATGTGACGGTGGCCGAAGTGATCAAATTGATCTCCGCCGCCGACCCGTCCCTGGGGCAGATTCCGCAGAACCACCTCGGTGTCGTCGACATTCTGCTGCAGACGGCCACGGAGGCACAAAAGCAGTATTACTTCGGCAAAGTCCTCCAAGGCTATCGCTTCGGCAATGCCTTCTCCGAAGCCAAGAGCAAGAACGCCGGCACCTTCGACACTCAGATCCGCTTCCACGGTGACAGCGCGCAAATCAACGGCGAGAAGTTCTACTGCACCGGCGCGTTGTTCGCTCATATCGTGCCCACAGTCGGCAATAACGAAAAAAACCAGGCGTTCATCGCCTTCATCGAGCGCGATGCCCAAGGCCTGAGTGTGATCGACAGCTGGGACGGCTTCGGTCAGCGCACCACCGCCAGCGGCGGCGTGACCCTCGATGGTGTAACCGTGCCCCTCAGCGCGGTGATCCCCGCTCACCAGGCCTTCGATCAACCCACCGCCAACGGCCCGATTTCACAGATCATCCAGGCAGCGGTCGACACCGGCATCGCCCTGGGTGCCCTTGAACAAGCCAAGATCTATGCGCGCCAGGCGCGACCCTGGATCGACAGCCAGCAGGAGCACGGCTGGCAGGACCCGTTCACCATCGCTGCCATCGGCGATCTGGAATGGCGTGTGCACGGCACCGAAGCCATTCTCGCCAAGGCCGGCCTGGCGGTGGACCGTGCCCTCGCCGAGCCCAGCGAAGACACCGTCGCCCACGCCTCGCTGGTGGTTGCCCAGGCCAAAGTGCTGTCGGCCGAAACCGCCTTGCTCGCCAGCAGCAAGCTCTTCGAACTGGCCGGCACCCGCTCGGTCACCGGCAAACACAACCTTGACCGCTTCTGGCGCAACGCACGCACCCACACCCTGCACGACCCGACCCGCTGGAAGTACCACCTGATCGGCAATTTCGTGCTCAACGGCGTGAAGCCCGCGCGCCACGCCTGGAACTGAGGATTGACCATGACCGCACTGAGCCTTGCGCGCCAACTGTTGGACAGCACCCGCCGCCACGTCGAGACCAGCGATGACCCCTATGTGATCAGCCGCTTCGGCGATCTACAAATCCGCGTCGACGTGGCCGCCGCCCTGCTGGAACGCGCTGAAACCCACCCCAGCCCGGTGGCCGCCACCGAAGCGCAGATCGCCGCCGCCGAAGCCCTCATCGCCGCGAGCAACGCCGAATTCGAACTGACCGGCCAACGCACCGAACTGCCGTCGAGCCTCGATGACCCGTTGCGCTGGAAATACCAGATCGTCGGCAACTATTACCTCAACGGAGTGCTTTGATGTCCCGTGAAATCCGCTTGAATGCCTTCGACATGAACTGTGTCGGCCACCAATCGCCCGGCCTGTGGGCGCACCCGCGTGATCGTTCGTGGCAGTACAAGGACCTGGAATACTGGACCGACCTCGCCAAGATCCTAGAGCGCGGCAAGTTCGACGGCCTGTTTATCGCCGACGTGCTGGGCATCTACGACGTGTACAACGGCAACGGCGACGCGGCGATTCGCCAGGCGGCGCAGGTGCCGGTCAATGATCCGCTGTCGTTGATCGCGCCGATGGCGTTGGTCACCGAACACTTGGGGTTTGGCCTGACGGCTTCGTTGTCGTTCGAACATCCGTATCCGTTCGCCCGTCGCCTCTCCACCCTGGATCACCTGACCAAGGGCCGCATTGGCTGGAACATCGTTACCTCCTACCTGGAAAGCGGCGCCAAGAACCTCGGCCAGAAAGCCCAGACCGAACACGACGCGCGCTACGACTACGCCGAGGAGTACCTGGAGGTCTGCTACAAACTCTGGGAAGGCAGTTGGGAGGAGGGCGCCGTGTTGCGCGACCGCGAGCGCCGGATTTTCAGCGACCCGAGCAAGATCCACGAGATCCGCCATGTCGGCAAACACTTCCAGGTGCCCGGCATTCACCTGTGTGAGCCGTCGCCGCAGCGTACGCCGGTGCTGTATCAGGCGGGTGCGTCCAGCCGTGGCAAGCAGTTCGCCGCCGAGCAGGCCGAGTGTGTGTTCGTCGCGGCGCCGTCCAAGGTGCTGCTGAAAAAGACCGTTGCCGACATCCGCCGTCGTGCCGCCGAGGCCGGGCGTGATCCGAAGAAAATCCTGATCTTCAACCTGCAGACGGTGATCGTCGGTGAGACCGACGCCAAGGCCAAGGCCAAGTTCGACGAGTACAAATCCTACGTCAGCTACGAAGGCGCGATGGCGCTGATCTCCGGCTGGACCGGTATCGATTTCAGCCAGTTCAAACCGGATGAACCGCTCAAGCATGTGCATACCAACGCCATTCAATCGGCGGTGGAAGCCTTTTCCACGGCAGACCCGAACAAGGTCTGGACGCCCAACGAGCTGGCCGATTGGGTCGGCATCGGCGGCTTTGGCCCGCTGTTTGTCGGTGGTCCGGAAACCGTGGCGGATCTGCTGCAGGAGTGGGTGGAAGAGACGGATGTGGATGGGTTCAACCTAGCCTATGCGCTAACTCACGAGACGTTTATCGATGCTGTCGATTTGCTGGTGCCGGAACTGCAGAAACGCGGCGTCTACAAAACTGAATATGCCCAAGGCACGCTACGTGAAAAACTGTTTGGCGAGGGTGCACGGTTGCCTGAGGTGCACCCTGGAAGTGGCTATCGGAACTTAAAAAAGGAGGCTTGTGCGCCAGCGTAATGCGTACTGGATAGTGCGACAGGGCTTGCTGACGACAAAACAGCAAGCCTATGAACGCATTCACGCAACCACTTATTTTTTAATGTGCAAGTGTCCGTCAGTGGCGCAAACGGTCTGCACTGTACCGTCTACAAGAGTAACCTTCGCTTTGAACTTAAAGCGGGCTTCCAGCTCACCAGTGGTAGCGTTCTCTGCCGGCATTTTAATTAGTGTTACGCGGCCCTCGGTTGCCCAGTAGCCAAGACCGTTATTGATATCGAAAAAAATAACTCTCACCTCCTTACTGTCTTCGGTGACTGTGTAAGTACCCAATTTTAGATTATCTGCAACGGATAGACTGATGCGCAAATCTCGAACGTCGGGTCGGGGTGTGTAATGGCGCGACCATCCAGCAAAGCTAGGCGGAAAGGTACGAGAGGCAGGCTGATGGGTCAGACTGACTTCAGTGGATTTGTAACGTGCCTCGGCATCGCCTTTTATCTTGGCGGTCACTGAACCCGTATCGTGATCTAAACCCTTGACACTTAACTTGCCTTTGATCTGGACATGTTCGGGGTTTCTCTCAGCTTTGAAGTCGAAGCTGGCAGTTAATGTGGCTGCACCGGTATCAAGAGTGACAATGGCTTTCCCTTCGATACCAAAGTATTGATCAATGCCACCATTTATTCGTTTTACCCAGACCATCGACATTTGATCGGGGCCATTGGGGTTGCTGACAATATTGAATTCCTTGTTGGCAATACTCTCGGAAAAAGGGATGTAAGCGGTGAGTTCTTGGTGACCGTCTGCTGTGGATGATTGGGTCGTTATTCTCCACCGCGTGTATACGTTATCTTCGACGAATGTCACTTGGTCGGCGGTAAAAGTTTTGAAGTCCGGATCGCCGAGAATCTCCGCAGTACAACTGCCTTCGGTATTTTTGGGGCTTAATTGATCAAGGGTGTTCATCGCGATTTCCTCATTAGTGTCTCGACAACTACGTCTATATGGCTTTGAAAATTAATACTCTTTAATGGGGGCGTCTACTGTCAGTAATGACAGGTTTAAGGTGTTTGTTTTTTATAGCGAATGTGTTTGCGGTGAGTCAGTGACGATGCAGGGCTGAGGTGTTGCTCTCGCAACACTGAATAGACACTTTGCTCGCTCAGCACGCTTCGCAAATTCTTTGTGGGCTTATAACCCATTGAATACGTTGGAAGTTTGTATAGGCACGACTTCTGCAATAGCTAGTTAAATCCCGTCGGCCAGCGGACCACCGCACGCACATCACCCCATTAGGAGCACTACCCCTATGAGCGTGCACGAACTCAAACGTCCGCTGGCCCTGGAATGGCCCGCCGAACTGCTCGGCAACCTACCCAAGGCGCTGGAACAATTGCAGCACTGGGCGCAGATCACGCCGCTGCACACTGCCTTGCGCCACAAGCGCCAGGGCCAGTGGTATGCGTGGCGCTGGATCGACGCCTTGCGGGATGTGGAACGCCTGGCCGATGGCTTGCGTCAGCAGGGCTTTGACGAGCAATCGCGCTTGGCCCTCAGCGGGGCGTTCGAGCCGAACCTGTTGCTCCTGGCTCTTGCGGGTCAAGCCATCGGCGGGCAAGTCCTGACCCTGGCCGATGATTTGGAGCCCGAAGCGCTGCAACAACATTTATGGCGCATCCGTCCCACCCATGCCTACACCCAGGACCGCCAGCAAGTGCGGCATTGGCAATCGGCCAACCTGCTGGATTTTGCCCAGTTGCTCGGCCCGATCGACCCGGCGCAGCACCTCGTACGCTGGTGGCAACCCAGCGGCGAAACCGCGTTGTGGAGCGAAGAGGGCACCCACTGGCAGGGCGGCCTGGCGGTAGTGCTGGAGCAATGGCTGAACAGCGGCCACGGGCTGGCCTTTCCGGAAAGCCTGGCCTCGGCGCGGCGCGATCGCAGCGAAGTCGCCCCCACCGGCTTGCTGTTGTCGCCCGCACGTTTACAGCACCTGGCCGACGAGATCGAAAGTCGCCTTGCACCCCATGGCACCTGGCGTCGACGCCTGTGTGACTGGGCCATCGCCCACCCGCAAAGCGGCCTGCGCCGCTTGTTGAAAAACCGTGTGCGCAAGCTGCTCGGTTTTCAGCGCCTGGCTTACATCTGGCAACCCCTTAAATCGACCCCGTCGCCGGTGTGGCTGGCGCAATTCAAACGGGACATCGCATGAGCCAAGCCATTCTCCAGGTGCGGGATATCTCGCTGTCGTTCAAGGGCGTCAAGGCGATCAATGCCTTGTCCTTCGAGGTGGCGCGCGGCGAGATCTGCGCGCTGATCGGTCCCAATGGTGCCGGTAAAAGCTCATTGCTCAATGTACTCAACGGCGTGTATCGCTTCGATGCTGGCGAGATCGTCTTCGAAGACCAGCACTTCCATCGCATCGACCCGCTGGGTGCCGCACGCCGGGGCATTGGCCGTACGTTCCAGAACAACGCGCTGTTCAAGAAGATGAGCGTGCTCGACAACATCCTCACCGGCCTGTCGCGGCATATGCGCAGCAGCGTTATCGAACAGGCCCTGGGTTTGCCCCGCGCACGCCGGGAAGCCGAAGCGTTCCGCCTGCGCGCCCAGGGCATTCTCGAATTTCTTGAGTTGCAAGCTCAGCGTGATGTGCTGGTGGGCAACCTCTCTTATGGCCTGCAGAAGCGTGTCGAGTTGGGCCGGGCATTGATCGCCGGGCCTAGCCTGTTACTGCTCGACGAACCCATGGCGGGCATGAACGCTGAGGAAAAACAGGAAATGGCGCGCTTCGTCGCCGACGTGAACCGCGACCTCGGCACCACCGTGGTGTTGATCGAACACGACATGGGCGTGGTCATGGGGCTGTCCGACCACGTGGTGGTACTCGATTACGGGCGCAAGGTCGGCGACGGCACGCCCGCCGACGTGCAGACCAATCCCGAAGTGATCGCGGCTTACCTGGGAGTGGTGCACTGATGACGTTTTTCTTTGAAACCCTGCTCGGCGGTCTGCTCGCCGGCTCCATGTACTCCCTGGTCGCCATCGGTTTCGTGCTGATCTACAAGGCCAGTGGCGTGTTCAACTTTGCCCAGGGCTCGATGCTGCTGTTCGCCGCGCTGACCTTTGTCAGCCTGCATGACCAGGGCGTGCCGTTTGCCCTGGCGCTGCTCTTGACCGTGATCGTGATGATCGTCGGCGCGTTACTCATCGAGCGCCTGGTTCTGCGGCCGCTGGTAAACCGCTCGCAGATCACGCTGTTCATGGCGACCCTGGGCCTGTCGTTCATTATCGAAGGCCTGGCCCAGGGTTTGATGGGGTCCCAAGTGCGCGCCCTCGACCTGGGCATCGACGACGTGCCGCTGTTCGTCGGCCCGCTGATGCTCAGCCAATTCGATTTGATCGCCGCGGCCGCTGCGGTGGTGCTGGTGACGGTGCTGGCGCTGCTGTTCAACAAGACCCGCATCGGTGTGTCGCTGCGCGCGGTGGCGGATGACACCACGGCTGCGCTGTCCATCGGTATCAACCTCAACCGTATCTGGCAGATCGTCTGGGCGGTGGCCGGGATTGTCGGGCTGGTGGCGGGGCTCCTGTGGGGCGCGCGCCAAGGGGTGCAGTTTTCGTTGTCGCTGGTAGTGCTCAAGGCCTTGCCGGTGCTGATCATCGGCGGCTTTACCTCGATTGGCGGGGCGATTGTCGGCGGGTTGATCGTCGGCGCGGCGGAGAACCTGGCCGAGGTGTATATCGGCCCCTTGATCGGCGGCGGCATCACGCCGTGGTTCGCCTACGTACTGGCCCTGGCCTTCCTGTATATCCGTCCCGCCGGCCTGTTCGGCGAGCGCGCCATCGAGCGAGTCTGAAACCATGTCGATTCCCGTTGTTCAAGACACCGCCCCGTTGCTGCTGATCCAGCGGCGCATTCCCTGGGGGCTGATTGGCCTGTTGGCGCTGGCCTTTGTCGTGGTGCCGCTGTGGGGCAATGACTATTGGCTCAATGCGATCCTGATACCTTTTTTAGTGCTCTCGTTGGCCGGGTTGGGCTTGAATCTGCTCACCGGCTACACCGGGCAAACCTCGGTGGGGGCCGCGGGTTTCATGGCTGTTGGCGCATTTGCCACTTACGGGTTTTTACTGCGCCTGCCGGAGCTGGGCTTGCCGGTGGCGCTGCTCGGCGGCGGGATTATCAGCGCGTTGGTTGGCCTGCTGTTCGGCCTGCCCAGCTCGCGGATCAAGGGCTTCTACCTGATGGTCACCACCTTGGCCGCACAGTTTTTCCTGGAGTGGCTGTTCGTCAAATTCCCCTGGTTCTACAACTACGGCTCCTCCGGGACCATCTCCGCGCCGAAGCTTTCGCTTTTCGGGTATGACCTCAATACCCCGCTGGGCCGTTATCTGCTGACGTTGGTCACCGTGCTGCTGCTGACCTGGACCGCGATCAACCTGGTGCGCAGCCAGGTCGGCCGCAACTGGATGGCGATCCGCGACATGGACACCGCCGCCGCCGTGGTTGGCATTCCGGTGGTGCGTTACAAGCGCCTGGCATTTGCGGTCAGCTCGTTTTACCTAGGCATCGCCGGCGCGCTGTGGGCCTTTGCCTACCTGGGCACGGCCAGCGCCAGCAGCTTCGATATCAATCGCTCTTTCCAGATCCTGTTCATCATCATTATCGGCGGCATGGGCAGCATCGCCGGCAACTTTGTCGGTGCGGCCTTCATTAGCCTGTTGCCGATCTTCCTCAGCCATGCCGGGCAGGCGCTGTTTGGCGGTTCGGTGGATGCGGGGCAGTTGCAGAACCTGCAGAAAATCATCTTTGGCGTGTTGATCATCGTGTTCCTCATAAAGGAACCCGAGGGCTTGATTCGCCTGTTGCACAACCTGCGTGACCGTGTGCGGCAATGGCCGCTGCGTTTCTAACCTTCCCTCAAGAGAATTCCCATGCGTGCATCCTTGAAACATTCCCTGGTCGGCGCTGCATTTGCGCTGGCCGCCCTGGCCGGTGCTGTTCCCCAGGCGATGGCCTCGCCGGACCAGCAATTCATTCCCCTGGCCACCTACCGCGTCGGCGCCTACGCGTCCAGCGGCGTGCAGGTGTGGGCCGGGATGATCGACTACCTGCGCTACATCAACGAGGTCGAAGGCGGCATTAACGGTGTCAAGTTGGTGTGGCAGGAGTGCGAGACCGAGTGGACGGCGGAGAAGGGCATCGAGTGCTACGAGCGCTTCAAGAATGGCCTGGATGGCGCGCCGGTCGCGGTGTACCAGCCCAACGGCGCACCGGCAGCCTATGCCCTGAGCGAGCGCGCGGAAGTGGACAAGATCCCGCTGATCACCCTCGGCTACGGCCGCACTGAAGCCACCGACGGCACGGTGTTCCCCTACAACTTCCCGGTGATGCTGACCTTCTACAGCGAGGCGTCGACCCTGGTGAACTACATCGCCCAGCGCGAGGGTGGTTTCGATAAGCTCAAGGGCAAGAAAATCGCCACGGTCTACCACGACTCGGCTTATGGCCGCGAAACCCTCGGCCCGCTGAAATTGCTGGCGGAAAAGTACGGCTTTGAAAACATCCAGATTCCAGTGGCTGACCCCGGCAACGAACAGTCCGCGCAATGGCGCCAGGTGCGCCAGGCCAACCCGGACTGGGTGTTCCTGCGTACCTGGGGCGTATCTACTCCGGTCGCGGTGAAGACTGCCGCGCGCTTCGGCTTCCCGGTGGACCACATCATCGGCGACATCTGGGCCAGTTCCAGCGAAGACGTCTTGCCCGCAGGCAGCTCGGCCAAAGGCTACCTGGCGCTCACACCTTACCCGGCGGGTGCCGACTTCGAAATCCACAAACGCCTCAAGCAATCCATCCTCGACAAGGGCCACAGCGACCTCAAGGACCTGAAGAACTTCGGCAGTGTCTACTACAACTCCGGCCTGGTGAACGCCGCTGTGGCGGTGGAAGCGATTCGCACCGGCCAGGCCAAGTTCGGCAAGCGTCCGCTGAGTGGCGAAGAGGGCCGCTGGGGCCTGGAACACCTGAACATCGACGACGCCCGCTTGAAAGACATGGGCTACTTGGGGCTGATGCAGAACCTCAAGCTGTCGTGCCGCGACCACGAAGGCGGCGGTTCGGCGCGAGTGCAGCAGTGGGATGGCGCCAACTGGACGCTGATCAGCGAGTGGATCGCTGCCGACCGCGCGTTGCTGCGTCCGTTGATCGATGAAAAGTCCGCCGCTTTCGCCAAGGAAAAAGGCCTGACGCCGCGCACCTGCACCGGGGATGAATAAAGCATGAGCCAGCTCGCTGCTGAATCCGCCAGCCCTTCACTGTTGACGGTCAACGACATCGAAGTGATCTACGACGGCGCAATCCTGGCGGTAGCCGGGGTGTCGCTGCACGTACCCAAGGGCGCCATCGTCGCCTTGCTCGGTGCCAATGGCGCCGGCAAGAGCACCACGCTCAAGGCGATCTCGGGGTTGGTACGGGCCGAGCGAGCGGAGGTCAGCCGAGGTGTGATCGACTATGCAGGCCTGGACCTGGCCGGTGTCGATCCCAGCCAGCGCGTGCGAAAGGGCATGGTCCACGTGCTGGAAGGCCGTCATGTGTTCGGCCAACTCACGGTGGAAGACAACCTGCGCAGCGGCGGCTTCGTGCGGCGCTTGAGCCGCAAGGACATGGAACAGGACCTGGAGCGCCTCTACACCTGGTTCCCGAGGCTCAAGACCAAGCGCCACACTCGCGCCGGGCTCACTTCGGGCGGCGAGCAGCAGATGGTCGCCATCGGCCGGGCGTTGATGACGCGTCCTACTTTGGTACTGCTCGACGAGCCGTCCATGGGTTTGGCGCCTATGATCGTGCAGGAGATTTTCGAGATCATCGCGCAGCTCAATCGTGAGCAGCAGGTGAGCTTCCTGATCGCCGAGCAGAACATCAATGTCGCACTGAACTATGCGTCCCACGGCTACGTATTGGATACTGGCCGCGTGGCCTTGAGCGGCAGCGCCGCTGAGCTGTTGGCGCGGGGCGACTTGCATGACATTTACCTGGGCAAACAGTAAGGGCGACTCTGCATGACTGAATCCATCCGCAACGCTGATGTTCTGATCATCGGCGGCGGCCTGAGCGGCACGATGCTGGCCGTGCAACTGCTGCGCCTGCCGGGTCGGCGCCGGATCCTGGTGATCGAGCCGCGTGGCGAACTCGGCCGGGGCGAGGCCTACAGTGCTGTCGAACTGGGCCACACCCTGAACGGCAATGCGGCGCGCATGAGTGTCGACCCGGACAATGCCGACGATTTGACCCAATGGCTCACCGAGTACATTGGCGCAGGCGGCTGGCCGGAGTCGCGCCAGCAGCACGTGCCGATCAGCGAATTGTTCCCGCCGCGCGGGATATTTGGCTTGTACGCCCAGCAACGCTTGGCCGAGGCGAAGGCGCAGTCTGCCTCCAGCGTCGAGCATGTGCGTGCTGAGGGGGTTGACCTGCAGGTGGACGAAGGTTCAGCACTGCTCACCCTGGATGACGGCCAACAATTGCGCGGCGGTTGTGCGGTGCTGGCCACCGGCATGTTCCCGGCGGCGCGCACACCGCAGACCGAGTCCAGCGGGTTGAACGCGGCGGCGGTGGATCCCTGGGATGTGAAAGCCATGACCGCGATTGACCCGCAAGCGCCGGTGCTGATCATCGGTTCCGGGTTGACCATGGTTGATGCCGTGGTGTCCCTGGAACAGGCTGGGCATCGCGGGCCCATCGAGATTTTCTCGCGCCACGGCCTGTTGCCCCATGTGCGTCGGCAGCCGCCGAACTGGGTGGATTTCCTTGGCGAAGATCACCGCCTGCGTAGCCCTCGGCAATTACTCCGCGAGGTGCGTCGGCAATGCACTATGGCGCAAGCACAGGGCATCGATTGGCAGGCGCCGCTGGACACGGTGCGTGCGCATATCGGCCGGCTGTGGAGCCAGGCCAGTGAGCGCGAAAAACGTCAGTTCGTGCGCCATGTGCGGCCGTGGTGGGAAAGCCATCACCACCGTTCGCCGCCGTTGAGCGCGCAGTTGGTGGCGCGGTTGCATGAAGAAGGACGGTTGAGGATTCGGGCGGCGTCGTTCAAAGGCCTGGAACCTTCGGTCGAGGGCGTGACCATTGGTGTGCGTCACCGAGGCGAGCAGGCGGTGAAGCGGGTTTGCGGCGCGGCCCTGATCAACTCCAGCGGTATCGAATACGACTGGCGCCGCGTGGCCCGGCCGTTGCCCCAGCAATTGCTCAAGCGTGGGCTGATCCAGCCTGGGCCCTTGGCGCTGGGGATTGCGGCGGATACGTCGGGGGCAGTGGTGGATGCCCAGGGGCAGGTCAGCCAGCGCTTGTTCGCCATGGGCCCGCCCTTGCGGGGGATGTGGTGGGAAAGCACGGCAGTGACGGATGTGGCGCTGCAAGCCAAGGCCCTGGCCGCACGACTCACCCTGTAGGAGCCGGCTCCTACAGGGGGTTGGTGTTCACGAAACCGGGCTTTAGGCCGAAGACCTCGACGCCTAGGGCGGTCGATTGCCCGGTCGTCACCTTCACCCGCTCCACCGGCTTATCCATCGCCTCACGGTATTCAACCGTCATATCCGGCCCTATCGCCTGGCTCGGAATCACCATCGCCTGCGCATTGTTGTAAGTCACGATGGTCAACCGCGCGCTCATCCCCAGGCGCACCCGTTGCAACTGCTGCGGCGTGAGCTTGGGGATCGACAAGGTCACCGGAAACTGCGCACTGCCCTGGCCGTCACCGGCCATCGCCAAGCCGCTCACCACGCTGACCGAGCCGTTCAGTCGCTCGCCGTCAAACCCATCCCCCAGCACTTCCACCGCCTGGCCCTGATGCAACTGGTTGATGTCCAGCTCTGAGACCTTGGCGACGATTTTAAGCCGTTCGATGTTCGCCAGGCCAAACAGTACCTGACCCTGGCTGACCTTGCTGCCGGCCTGCACCGGGGCCGTGTTGTTGCCGCCAGCCTGGGGTGAGTTGTTGCCGGGCGGCGGCACCACGATGCCGGAGAACGGCGCCTTGATTTCCCGGCCTTCGAGCAGCTTGTGCAGGGCGTCGTATTTGACCGTGGCATTGGTCAGTTCCATGTCGGCGATCTGGCGGTATTCGCCCTTGCCCTGGTCGAGGGCCTGCTGCAGTTCGCTGCGCGCGGAGGCGAGGTCCAGTTGTTGTTGCTGGGTCTGCTGCTTGAGGTCGTCCAGTTCGTTGCGCGGGATGATGCCGCGCTGGAACAGGTTTTCGCTCTCGGTGAGTTTGCGCTGGGTATTGCCGGCGGTCATTTGCGCCGTGCGCAAGCTGCGACGTGCACGGCTGACGGTGGGGCCGTTGTCCCAGTCCTGCATTTCTTGCACGGTGCGCCGGGCCTTGAGTTGGGCGGAAAGGGCCTCGCGCAGTTGCACCTCCAGGGTGGCCGGGTCCATGCGCAGTAGCACCTGGCCGGCCTCGACCCTTTGGCCTTGCTCCACCAGGTTGGCTTGCACGTTGCCGTCGAACGGCGCGGTGAGGGTGATGGTGGTGTCGGGTTCGATCTTGCCCACCAGGCCGATCTGGTGCACCAGCGCGTCGGGCTTGATGGCCAGCCACTGTTCGGTGGTGCCAGCGGGATTGGAGGCCGGGCTGCGCAAGGCCAGGCCCGCGCCGCCCAGCAACAGGATAAGTACAGCGCCCAGCAGGCGTTTCTGATTAGTAGTCATTGAGGGCGATTTCCCAACTTTCCAGCGTCATGCCCAGGGTCAAGTCAAGCTGGGTCTGGGCGTTCAAATAAGCGATCAGCGCATTGAGCTGCGCGTTCTCGGCGTTGCGCAGGTCGGTCTCGAAACTCAGCACCTGGAAGTTGGTGGAGCGTCCGGCGCTAAGTTTTTCCCGCTCGATCTCGATCTTGCGCCGCGACAGCTCCACGGCGCGCTGGGAGATTTCATATTGGCGCCAGCGGGTGCCGAGGTCGCGCACCACATTGTTGACGCTGCGCTCCAGCTCCTGGCGCGCATCGGTGATACGGATCTCCTGATCCTCAACATTCACCCGCGCACGCACTTCGGCCTGGCGCGTGCTGATATCGCCGATGGGGATTTGCACCTGCACCCCAGCGTAGCTGTCCCAGGTGCGGTTGGTGGAGCGGCCGGCGTCGTTATCGGTGTTGGCCCGTATCTGATTGGCACCGGCTACCAGGTCCACCTGCCAGCGCCCGGAATCCTTGGCGATCACCAGGTTGAGGTCGGCCTGTTGGCTGCCGAGCAGCGCGGCCAGGTATTCCGGCTGCTGGGTCTGCGCAAGGTTGAAGGCCTGGCGCTTGTCGACCTGCATGGGCCGGGCCTCCAGGGCCTCGGTGGCGCGAACCGGCGTGGACAGGTCCAGGGCCAGCAGACGCAGCAGGGCCAGGCGGCTGGTGTCCAGTTGGTTCTGCGCTTCTTCCACGCCGAGTTGCTGGGTGGCGATATCGGCTTCGGTCTGCACGATTTCGAACTCAGCCATGCGCCCGGCATTGATCAGCGCTTTGTTCACCTCCAGCAAGGTGCCAGAGCGCTTGAGGGCGTCCTGCACGATGCTCAGTTGCTCCTGGGCACGCAGCAGTTCGCGGTAGGTGGCGATGATCTGGCTAATGGTTTGCGCCACGGTGGCCTTGAGGTTCAGGCGGTTGGCCTGTTCCGACAACCGCGACAGGCGCAGCGGCGCGGTGGTGGCGTCCCAGCCAGCGCCACGCAACAGCGGCTGGATGATCGCCAGGTCGAGGCCGTCGCTGCGGTAACGGCCGGCGCGGTCGGCGGTGTTCAGTTGCTGGGTCCAGGCCATGCTCAGGCGCGTGCCGTATTCGCTGAGCAGGCTGGTGGCCGGCGCGAGGTTGGCATTGCGTGTGTTGTCGGCGGAGCCACGGTTGGTGCGGTAATAACTGTTGAGGGTGAGCTTGGGGTTGAACACATCTTCGGCCACCCGCAGGTCGAATTTTTGCGCCACCCGTTGCAGGTAGGCGCTGCGGATCGCCGGGTTATTGCGCAAGCCCAGGTACACCGCATCGCCCAGTGTCAGGCTGGTGACCTGAGCATTCAACGAGACGCTGCGGTCATAGCCGCTGCGGGTGCTACTGGGCGCCGATGGCTTGATCACCACGTCGGCGGCCGTGCCGGGCAGGCTGAAGAATGCGAGCAGCCAGAGCCATTTATTCATCGCGCAGGGCCTCCACCGGCTGCAAGCGTGAGGCCGACACCGCTGGGTAGATGCCGAAGAACAACCCTACCAGCAAGGTACTGCCCACCCCCAGCGGCAAGGCGGCCACCGCCAGCGCAAACGCCCAGCCCGACAGCCAGGCGTACAACCAGGCAGCGGTCATGCCCAGCACCGCGCCGCAGAGGGCGCCGACGGCGGTGAGGGTCACGGCTTCGAGCAGGAACAGGTTGCGGATATCCCGCTGGCGGGCGCCGAGGGCCATGCGGATGCCGATCTCGCGGCGGCGCTCAGAGACGTTCATCAGCATCACGTTCATCACCCCCACACCACCGCCCACCAGTGAGATCGCGCCCAAAGCCAGCAGCAGGTAGGCGAATGTGCGGCTTTGCCGGGTCATGCCGTCGATCATTTGCTGGGGCACCTGGATGTCCACATCGTGGTCGGGGAGTTGGGGTTTCAGCGCGGCGACCGCTTCTTTGGCGACGCGCTCCATGTCCTGGCCGGGCGCTGCACGAATGATCAGGTTGCCGATCTGCGGTGTTGCATAGATGCGGCGCATGCCTTCGGCGGGAATGAACAGCGACTCGTTGGCCTGTACTGGCATCAGCATCGCCCGTGGCTGGCTGCGCAGGATGCCCACGATCAGGAACAGGTAGTCGTTGATGCGCACGCGATCGCCCACTTGCAAGGGGTCGCCCGGCGCACTCAATGACTGGGCCACTTGGTCACCGATCACACCGTAGGTTTCGTTGACATCGAAGCTCGACAGGAAACGCCCCCGCTGCACCACTAGGCGCATCGCATCCTTGATGTCCGGTGTACTGCCCACGAAGTTGGCGTTGGCGGTACGGCCATGGAATACGATGGGCCCGCTGAACAGTGTGAGAGCACCGATATGGGCTATGCCAGGCACCGTCTGGCGCATGGCGTCGAGGTCGAGGCGGGCGGGCATCGGCACAGTGCTGGCGCCCTTGGGGGGGAACTGAGCGATCAGGGTGTCGGTGCCCATGTCCTTGAAGATCATCGCGGCATCCACCGACGCGTTATGCCCGATGTTGATCAGCGCCACCACCGACGAACTGCCGATCACGATACCCAGCAAGGCCAGAATCGAGCGCTTGCCCAGGGTGCGCAGGCTGACGAACGCTTCATGCAGCACTTGGCTGAGGTTCTGTTCAACCCGCAGGCTGCTCTTTACCCGCTCGATCATGGGCGCCCGGCCTCTTGCACCACGCCGTTACGCACCAGGATCTTGCGGTCCAGGCGCTCGGCGATGTGGGGGTCGTGGGTGACGATGATCAGGGTGACTTGTTGTTCACGGTTCAGCGCCAGCAGCAGGTCCATGATGTCCTGGGCCGTGGTGCTGTCGAGGTTGCCGGTGGGTTCGTCGGCGAGGATCACCGAGGGTTTGCCCACCAGTGCCCGCGCAATGGCGACGCGTTGACGCTGGCCACCGGAGAGGTCGGCGGGGCGATGGTGGGCGCGGTCGGCCAGGCCGACTTGTTCGAGCATGCGCAGGGCCTGCTCCACCGACTCATGACGCGATACGCCGCGATAACTCAGGGGCAGGGCGACATTGTCCAGGGCGCTGAGGCGTGGCAACAGGTTGAAGCTCTGGAACACAAAACCGATCTGCTGATTGCGGATCGCCGCCAGTTCATCGGGCGTGGCGTTGAAGATATCGTGGCCGGCAAAGTGGTACTGGCCGCAGTTGGGCAGGTCCAGCAGGCCAAGGATATTGAGCAGCGTGCTTTTGCCAGAGCCGGAGGCGCCGAGGATGCCGCAGCTGTCGCCGCGGGCAATGGACAGGCACACATCATTGAGAATGGACAGGTGCTGCCCGGCCAGCAGATAGTGTTTGCCGATGCCTTGCAGGGAGATCAAGCCTGGGTGCGCGGGGGTATCTGTCATGAATACGCCTTCAGTCTCGACGCCGTCGTCATCGTCCCCGGTAAAGCCTTGTAACAAGTTAGGGGACGCCTCAGGGTGCGCCATGGACCGGTTTTTGTTTCTTGTTTTTAAAATATTGTTTGAATACTAACCGCCTTCCAGCCGCTTCGCCAGCCGTCGATGTAGAGCGGTTTCAGCTTGGGAAAAGGCCTGCCCCAAGGGCGCGGGAGGTTGAACAAAACCCGCTTGCCCGCCTCCGACGAGCCCGTCGGCCAAGGCTTTCGATCATATGGCGGTGTGTCACTACTTGCTTTCGAGCGAGGGCCCCGGTATAAAAAATCAAATTATTTTTTTAAACAATATTTCCTACGTGGAACTTCTATGGTCGCGAAGAAAGTCAGCGCTCCAAACATCACCAAGACTCGATTGCTGGATGCGACAGAGGCTCTCTTCATAAAGTATGGCTACGACGCCGTTCTGCTTCGGCAGATTACCGAGCGTGCCCAGGTGAACCTGGCTGCGGTGAACTACCACTTCGGGGACAAGGACTCCCTGATGCAGACCCTGCTCAAGCAGCGCCTGGAACCGCTCAACGAGCAGCGCCTGGAACTGCTCGCGCGTTGTGAGGCCGAGTCCGACGGCCCTCTGGACTGCGACACGTTGCTCGGCGTGCTGTTTGCCCCGGCCATGGGCCTGGAGCGCAGCGATCCCGCCAGCGCCAGTGGGGAAGGGCGTTCATTCATCCGTTTCCTGGGGCGGGTGTACAGCGACACGTCGCCGTTCATCCAGGAATACCTCAAGGTTCACTACCAGCCGGTGTTCCAGCGGTTCTTCGAAGCCTTTGCCCTGGCCCTGCCGGACCTGCCGCGCAATGAACTCGGCGTGCGCCTGCAATTTGCCCTCAAGGCGATTTCCGGGGTGATGGCCGGTACCGAACTGCGCCTGCTGATGAACTCCATGAGCCTGGGCCGCCCGGCCACGGATGCCGAGGTGATGGCCAAGTTGATCACGTTGGTGTCGGCAGCGATTCGCGTGCCGCAGCAAAGCCCTGAGGCGGAACATGCCTTGGCCAAGGTGCTGGATACCCAGCGGGCGATTCGTGAGCAATCTGCCGCGCCAGCGAGCAAGGCCGCGCGTTGACTCAAATCCCAGGCAAAAAAAAGCCCGCTGGGGCGGCGGGCTTGATGTGCAACATTTGTAACGGATGAGGCTTCACACTACGTTCCAGGATGTGAATAAAACGTGAAAAATATGTAAGAAATGATGTGTAAATTGCGATAGTTCAAGCATTCAAACCACTACTTCAAACGATCACTCTTCGCTACTGTCAACTTTGACAGCTAGACACGTTGAGTGATCAGGCGTGTGATTTTCCCCTGACTCGTGTACGACCTGCACGGGCTTAAACCCGGAGAAAAATCATGTCTGCAAAACCCAAGGCCCCCAAATCCTCAGTCGAGGACGCCGAGACACCGGCTTCCGCATCCTCTGAATTGTCCGCGTCAGGCACTGGCAGGCCTGCTCCGCGAAAAAAACCATCTCCCGTGGTGAAGTCGTCGGACACCCGCCCCGGGTTTACCATTATTGAGGATCTGGACTCTCCCTATACCTCCCCTGCGCAGGTTATACCGGTAGAGAACGCGTCCTATGGTGTGGGCATCCGTCATATTGAGGAGGGACTGGATGTTGTCTTTGAGCGTTGGGCAGGATTTTCCGAGGGTGACATCTATCGGTTCAAGCAGGGAGATCTGGTGCTGGGGGAGGACACCGTTAAGGCTGACGAAATCACTAATAAAAGAGTCTACCTAAACATTCCTCGTAGCATTCTGCCGTTGGGCTTTGTAGGCGATGTCTACGGCGAAGTTGAGCGTATTGGCAGCTCAACCCTCAGTACCTCGCCGCCCCAAGTTATATTTGTAAAGGAAACCCGTCCGGGAGGTGCCGACGAACGTCCCCATGAAAATTGGCACTCCAAACTGATGCTGACCCTTTCGGTTACATTTATTGACGCTGTCGTCGCAGACAGGGGGGTTACTGCAACGATTCGGGCATGGGAGAACATGCGGGTTAACGACTTGGTGATGTTCTACTGGGGCGAGCATCGTTTTGAGCTACCCCCTGTCACAGCTGACCAAGTGGGTTCTGACCTGACGTTTGTGATCGATGGTGAATTCATAAAGGCGGCCGGATCAGGTCATTTTGTCGTGCAGTTTTATCTGTATGACGAGGTGCGCAACCGCTCGGGTGAGCTGCAGCCGTGGTGCAAACCGGTACCGGTAGAAGTCAAGTTGGACCTATCGTTGCCGCCGGAACCGTTGATCGTCGAAGCGGACGTAATCACCGGGGTCCTGGACGCAGATGCTCTAGGTCAGGCTTCTGCCACTGCTGAAGTAGAGGTGCCGCGTAACAGTGCTTTTTTTCGGGTGGGTGATTTTATGTTGCTCACCGTGCACGGCACGACTCCAACAGGTGAGTATGTGACTGAATCCTTGCGGCTGCTGGTTGACAGGATTCCAAAGTATTACGAATTTCCTATCCGGAACGAGTTGGTCCGCTCACTTATTCAAAGCACCCTGACGGCTTCCTATGTTAGGCAAAGAGACGGTGAAGATGATCTGCGCTCCAGGGATACGACGGTTACCGTTGCCGGCCGGCGTTTTGAATTGCCAAGGCCCCTGGTTCGCCAAGCCCATGGACCGTTCATCGAGCCGAATTTGCCGCTCATTACCGTGGAGATGCCGGACTACCAACCGTCGGGCAGTCCTGGGGATAATTTGACAGTTCAAATTCAGGGGTTTCAGTTGGACAACACCTCTGAACTGGTTTCGTCTTCGCGTCTGGCTGGCTCGCATGTGCGCACGCGTGATTTTCTCAATGCCCAATACGCGCGTTTCGAAGGCTTGCGCGACACCAATGTGCACTACATCGTCACTGGCGCACTGGGGATACGTGAGTCAGACCGCCGTTGGATACAAGTAGGACGCCCAGCGCGAACGCTGCAGGCACCTGTGTTCCAGGATGCAATCAATGGCAACGTCGACCCCGCGCTGGTCGGCAGCGTGGGTACGCTGGAGCTGCGTGCGGATTTCAAACAGGGCGACCTGGTCATCATTAAGTACACGGGCTCCGTCAGTGGGGAAGTGCAGTATGAATACCCGCTGTTTGTAACGGGCAATCCACTCTTGGTGGATGTTCCAAAACAGCTCTTCGATGACAATCTGGACGGCACGCTCACTGCCAGCTTCCTGATTGAGCGCTATGGTGTCTTCGAGTATTCCGAGGAGGCGGTGGTGACAATCGGCACGGCATTGGGCGAACTGTTCATGCCCGAAGTGCTGCAAGCCAACCCCGACACCCATGAACTCGACCCGATGCATACATGGCCGAATGGTGCGACGGTCCGGGTGCGTTACAAGTTCATCAAGCTCTCCGACAAAGTCCAGGTTGACTGGATGGGGCTACCAGGAATAGGCAGCTATTCGGAAATCAAGGAAGGGCAGACCGGAGACCATATCGACTTCACCATCCCGGTCGAAGCCATCGGCTACAACATCCATCCTGATGGCCGTGATATCGAAGTGTCCTTTAAAGTGATCCGCAATGGATTTGCTACACCGTCACCGACACTGGTGGTGCGTTTACTCTCGCTGCATCATTTGCCTGGGCCCCTGATCGACAGCATTGGCGATGACATCGTGTTGCAGAAAACGTTGTTGGACGATCTGGACATGACTCGTGTGCCGCCCTACCCATACGCCGCAGTGGGGCAACACATGTGGTTGCACTATTCGGGCAGGCTCGACACGGGAGCCCCCTATGAGGAGTCGACGTTTGTCGCCCGCACGGTTGTTGACGACGATGTCACATTTGGCCCATCAGCATATACGCCAGTGGGTCGTCTGCGCCGCCTTCAAGACTGGTCTGCACTGACGATCAGCTTCTGGGTGACGTTCGATCACAGTTCGCTGAAGGACAACGCTGTGCTATTTGGCGTTCGTCATCATGTGGTCCAGGACCAACCGAACGTATTTCCTCATCCGTCGATCAAAGACTCGACGCCTGCCAGCGGGCCGGAAGTGTCGGTTGACCCACTGACAGTCGAAAACAAGTGCCAGGTGCTGGTGAGCTACCCCAACATGAACGTGGGTGGTACGGACCGGGTAACGCTTCACTGGGCCTTTGAAAATGGTTTGACGATTGATTTGGGGCCGCTGGATGGTTTGGATGGTGGCACGGTTACCTTCAACGTGCCCAATGATTTGGTCGCCAGGAGTGTGAACAGTACTGTTCATTTGCAGTACTTCGTACAGTTGGGTCGAGGTGGCGAGGGTACATCCGATGAGCAGAAAGTCACGTTCGATACGATTGCGTCCGCCAACCTGCCACGTGCCCTCATCAATGGCGTGGCCCATGGAGGGAGCCTCAATCCACCCACATTTACCGGTGACGGCCGGATCGCAGTTGCCAAATGGCGCTTGAGTAACCCCGGGCAGCGGGTGTGGATGTCGGCTTCCAGTCCTGGAGCTGTCACGCAGGACCTGTTAACGGCCTATCCGATCAACTCGTCGCAGGCTGCCAATGGCCTGCGCGACCAGTTGCTCTCGCTCGCCTGGTTATTGGGACTGCCGAATAACAGCGTGGTCACGATCACGCTGGCGGTCACCTTCGACGGCAGTGAGGAGCGCAGTGATGCGTTACCTTTCCTTTCCACTCAGTACACCATTCGCCTGACGTCGCCGCTGAATTTCGACCAGACTGCGGTCACCTTGAGTGCTCGGACTTACCTACTTCCCGGAACTCCCGGTGTATTGCCAGCCTTCGGCGCAGGAAACTCGATCAGGCGCCAGGCTTCGGGCGGTACAGCGCCCTACAACTACTCATCAAGCAATACATCGATGGCCGTGGTGGATGGCGGCGGGCTGGTGACCGTGCGTGGCAATGGATCTGCGAGGATTACCGTCAGGGATTCGTCGGTGCCGGTGCAGACCCGCAGTTACGACGTTTATGTCAGCAACGTGGTGCAAGTGTATGGCGTGGGCAGGAACACGTTCAGGAATGTCAGTGCGGCAGTGGCGAATGCAGGGCTACGCATGCCCAGTCTTGATGAGCTACGCGCCATCAACCAAGCCTATGGAGCCAGGTGGCCCATGGGGTATGCGTGGTACTGGTCGGGTACCTTCTCCCATTCATTTCTCTTTACCAATTATTACTACTTTCTGGATATTCCTGGCGGTGGCACAGGGACGGAAGCCGACAAGTTGCTCGGCGGCCACCTAAATGGTATCGGGTTGAGATAATGCAAGCGTGAAGTGCTGGCCGGTGGATCGTATAGAGAAACCGGCCTTTTCATGATCAGTTGAGTGAGGAGGCTTAGATCTTCCAGCGACCTGCACTATTGGCCAGTCTTTGACGCATCGCATCCACATTCGCCGCCAGCTGTACGGTCAACAACCGATAGCCATCCAAAGCACTGTAGATCGGCGCTTTCATTGCAGGCTCACTGCCAATTGCGTGTCCGCTGCGCTCCAACCGCTCCGTCACCCCCGACTTCAACGCCCGCGCCATCCCCACTAACTGCACCCGAATCTGCCGATGCTCGGCTTTCAACATCACCTGCATGCGTGCCATCGCCTGCTCATCACGCGGATCCGGTCGGGTATTGCCGAGAATCTCCAAGGTACTGATGCACAGGCGCAGGTGCCGTTGGATTGCGTCCAGCTCCGTCATGGAAATCCGCACTTCCTTTGACACGGACGGCATCAACGAACGCAGTTGCACCATCGACGCATTCAAGCGATTGAGCAGCTTGAGATGCTCATCATCCGTCACCGACTGGCCATTGATGATCCGGCTATAAATAGCGGCGCAATCGCGCAATGCACTGGCCAGGTTGTAACGCCACGAATACACGGCGTACAGCGGCAGGGCGAAGGAAAAGGCCAGCGCCAACACGATACCGATCAGGATATCCACGGTGCGCCACAATCCGTCCGATACCGGATTGTCACCATGCCCAGCGACGATAAACACCGTGATCGCCGACAGTAGCGCGATATAGCCGCCCTTGCCGATGGCGTGATAGGAAAAGAACCCGCACACCACCGACATCAGCAGATAGGTCAGCAACGGCTGGCCCAGCCATGCCTGTTGCAGCACCAGCAGCAAACCGACGCTGGCGCCGATCAAGGTGCCATAGGCGCGCTCCACGGCTTTCTTGCCGATATTGCCGTGGTGCTGCAAACCGCCGATCACGATCAGCATCGTCACCGACGCCCACTCACCGTGAGGCAGGTTGATGCCGGTGGTCAGCAGGATCGTCGCCAGCAAGCCGATGGACACGCGCACGGCGTGGATCAGCTTGGCATGGCGATAGCGGCGGTACGGGTCGAGCAGTGGGCGCAACAGGCGCCGGGCAAACACAGGCAGATGCAGGTTAATCAACGACGAATCGTCCTCTAGAAAATGTAATCGGTGGTCAGGAAGCTTGAATCACGGTTGCGCAATATGTCGCTGACCAGCGCCTTGTTGCTTTCCTGGAACTTGGTCGCCACCAGCGTGCGGATCGAAAACACGCGCAATGCGTCATGCACCGACAGCGTGCCCTCGGCCGAGTTCTTGCGCCCGTTGAACGGGAACGTGTCCGGGCCGCGCTGGCACTGGGCGTTGATATTGATCCGGCCGACCTGATTGGCGAAGGTGTCCACCAGGCGCCCGACTTGCACGGCGTTGGTGCCGAAAATGCTCAACTGTTGGCCGAAATCGGAATCGAGCACGTAGTCGATCACGGTCTCCAGGTCGCGGTAAGGCACGATCGGCACCACCGGGCCGAACTGCTCCTCGTGGTACACACGCATCTGCGGGTTCACCGGGTACAGCACCGCCGGATAGAAGAACGATCCACGGCTTTCAGCGCCATGCTCATTCACTACCTTGGCACCGTGCTGCGCGGCATCCGCCACCAGGCCGTTGAGGTAATCCACCTTGCCCGCTTCGGGCAATGGCGTCAGCGCCACGCCGTCTTCCCACGGCATGCCGGGTTTGAGCGTGGCCAGCTTCTGGTTGAATTTCTCGATGAAGCGGTCGACCACGTCTTCGTGCACGAAGAGGATTTTCAACGCGGTGCAGCGCTGGCCATTGAACGACAAGGAACCGGTGACCGCTTCGCTGACGGCATTATCCAGGTCGACTTCGGGCAGCACGATGCCAGGATTTTTCGCGTCCAGGCCCAGCGCGGCACGTAGGCGATGCGGCTTGGGATGCAGTTTCTTCAAGTCACTGGCGGCTTTATTGGTGCCGATAAACGCAAAGATATCGATCTTGCCGCTGGCCATCAGCGCGCTGACGGTTTCGCGGCCGCTGCCGTAGATCACATTGATCACCCCGGCCGGGAAGCTGTCGCGGAACGCTTCCAGCAAAGGGCGGATCAGCAGTACGCCTAGCTTGGCCGGCTTGAACACCACGGTGTTGCCCATGATCAACGCTGGGATCAGCGTGGTGAAGGTTTCGTTCAGCGGGTAGTTATAGGGGCCCATGCACAACGCTACGCCCAGTGGCACGCGACGGATCTGGCCGAGCGTGTCCTGTTCCAGCTCGAAGCGGCTGGAGCGGCGGTCGAGTTCCTTGAGGGCATTGATGGTGTCGGTGATGTAGTCGCAGGTGCGGTCGAATTCTTTCTGCGAGTCCTTGAGGTTCTTGCCGATCTCCCACATCAGCAACTTGACCACCGCGTCGCGCTGTTCACGCATGCGCCGCAGAAAGGCTTCGACGTGCTGGATACGTTCGGCCACGCGCATCGTCGGCCATTCACCCTGACCACGGTCATAGGCACGCACGGCGGCATCCAGAGCGGTGAGGGCGGTGTCGGCGTCCAGCAGCGGTGTGCTGCCGATATGCACACGTTCGTCGCCAAACTGCACCGGGCTTTGCACCTTGGCCAACGGGCCGTTCCACACCTGCAACTGGCCGTCGACCAGGTAATCACGCTGTTCAATGGGCGCCCCTAGCTGGAATTGCTCGGGAATCTCGGTGGCGGAGGTGGGAAACAGCTGGGTGAGCAGGTTACTGGTGGTCATGTCGCTACCCCTGGAATAGTTGCAAAACATGACTAGAGAGTCACCCAACAACAGGCTCTATGGCAAGGCTTGCGCGCTTTCTTGTACGCAGCGCTGTGGCTGAAGGTTAAACTGCGCGGCTTTTCAGAAGGAGTTCACATGAGTCAGTACCAGCCGGGCATTCTTGCCGCACCGGTGCCATTGCAGGCACGCCATCTGTTTTTTGCCGTGGATTCGCTGGCCGCCGTGCCCGCTGCGTTGGATGCGCTGGTGCAGTTGACCGATTCGGCGGCGGTGGTCGGTTTTGGCGAGCCGCTGGTAACTGCATTGGGCGCCCGGATTGAAGGCCTGCGCACATTCCCCACGGTCAGCGGGCCGGGCGCGCACAACCCGACAACCCAACAGGCGTTGTGGGTGTGGCTGCACGGCGTGGATCGCGGTGAATTGCTGTTGCGCAGCCGCGCCTTCGAAAGGGCCCTGGCCCCGGCGTTTCGCCTGGTGCAGATGACCGAAGGCTTCCGCTACAAGACCGGCTTCGACCTCACTGACTACGAAGACGGCACCGAAAACCCCCACGATGACGCGGCGGTTGAAGCGGCCCTGACCGACAGCGGCGCCAGCTTTGCCGCGATCCAGCAATGGCAGCACGACCTCGATGGCTTCGCGGCCTTGCCTGCGCAAGAACGCGACCACATCATCGGCCGCCGCCATGGCGACAACGAAGAACTCGACGACGCCCCCGAGTCCGCTCACACCAAGCGTACCGCCCAGGAAAGCTTCACCCCGGAAGCCTTCGTGGTGCGCCGGTCCATGCCTTGGGCCGAGAACGGCCAGGCCGGGTTGATGTTCCTTGCGTTCGGCCACTCCTTCGATGCATTCGAAGCGCAACTGCGCCGCATGAGTGGGCTGGAAGATGGGATTGTCGATGGCCTGTACCGCATCAGCACACCGTTGACCGGTGGTTACTACTGGTGCCCGCCGATCAAGGATGGGTACCTGGACCTGAGTTCGATCACGCCGTAAATCGAAACTGTAGAAGCCGGCTTGTTGTGGCGAGGGAGCCGACTTCTACAGGGTGGTGGGTTTTTTAGATTACGCGGCAGGCGGCCATCAACTGTTTTGCATACCCATCTGCGCAAACAGCGGCATCATCCCGGCACCACTGCAGTGGCGACACCCATACACACCTAGCACCACCGGTTCTTTCACAGCCGGTTTCGGTGCCCGCTCGACCCAGGTCGGTGCGACAAAGCGATAACCCAGCCCCGGCACCGTGGCGATGTACAACGCATCGTCTTCACCCAGGGTACGGCGCAGGGTTTTGATCTGCGTGCGCAGGTTGCATTCCTCCACCACCAGTTTCGGCCAGGCGATGTCGAGCAGTTCGGTTTTTTTCATTAATTCGCCGGGTCGCGAGGCGAGGGCAATCAGCAGTGTCAGGGCGCGGCTGCCGAGGTTCACCGGTCGTCCGTGCTTGAGCAGTTGATGGCGCTTGGGGAGCAGTCGATAAGGGCCGAAGTGAATCTCAGCGCAACCGTCGTTTTCGAGGAGCGTTGTGGGTAAATAATTCATGTCGGTCATAGATCACCTGGAAGTTTTATATATAGCCAGCCTGTGAACAAGTCCTTTGGTTATTAGTGCAGTTGCACTAACAGGCACGGCGGAAAGTTAGTCACCCAGCAATAAGGCTGCTGGGGAAGGGCTATCAAACGCGATGATTAAGTCGCTGTTGTTACAAATTGAAATATCTGGGAAGTTGGGCAAAAGGCTATTAGCGAGAAATGTGAAGTGGTCGCGAAAATAAATGCCAAGCCTTGCTGCGCAGGGCATCTACATCGCGGTTTATTGTTCCAGTCCGATCTCCTTCCAGTTGCCAAGTCCACGTAAATCGGGGGCTGCAGCGTGTCTTGGATTTTTTCTTAAAGTTCCGTGGCTCAAAATGGATGAGTTTTTCTCAATGCCAGGTTGAGCCAAACCTTTCACACCGTCTCTGCTAAACGTTTCACAAGCTTTCACAGCGAAGGCGTTTTGATCGTGAGTAGTATGGAACCCATGCAAACCGACGGCAGTTCGAAGGCTCACTGTCTGACGTTTTGGGCATTCACCGGTTTGCATACTTTCAGCTTGCTGTTGCGCAACTGAATAACTTCCCTATCGATGCAAGGAGATGAACATGGCTGATGTCCCACCAGTAAAAGCAGGCGGCGCCGACGACGCTATCGCGAAGATGGAAGCGACCTTCAACATGGCTATCGAGAAGTCGGCCAAGATCACCGAGATCAGCACCGCGAAAAAAGCGGAACTCGACGCCACCAAACAGCGTCCGCAGAACTGATTCGCCAAACGGGCGGCGCCGGCGCTGCCCGTTTACCCTCTGATGCTTGACCCCGTTGCACATGCTCAAGGGGGCAAACCCAACCATGACAGCCTTGATTTCCTTGGGTCCGGTCGCCGCTACTGGCGCACCGACCTTGACCGTGACCGGTGGTTTGCACCAGGGCAGTTCCCTGGTGCTCGACCAGCCGGTCTACACCCTCGGCGCCGACCTGGCGGCCGATCTGGTCCTCAGCGATCCCGGCATTGCCGGTCTGCACCTGCGCCTGCGGTTTGAAGGCGACCAGGTAGCGGTCGAAGCGCTGGGCGGTGACGTGCTGCTCGCCGGCAATGTGCGCATTCCCCACGGCAGCGGCCATCGCGCGCGACTGCCGCTGCAACTGCGGATCGGCACGGCGGCTGTGAGCCTGGCAGGGCCTGGCGGTGCTGCAAAACCATCGGACGCCCCACGCAAAATTACCCCCTGGATTGCCGCGACCGTCCTGCTGTTTATCTGTGCAGGCGCGCTGGCGTTTCGTAGCGAAGCACCACTGTTGCCCGCAACGGTCGAGGCCGACGAGGTAGCGCCGCTGAAAATGCCGTCCCGCGAGCAAGCCAGGGCCTGGCTGGAACAGCAGCTACAAGCCGCCCACTTGGACACCGTGAAGGTCAGTGACAGCAACGACCAGCTCAGTGCCACCGGCACCTTTGAACAGTCGCAAAAGCCGCAGTGGCTGGCATTGCAGCAGGCTTTCGATCAGCGCTACGGCCAGCAGATCGTGCTCAGCCCGCGTGTGACAGCCCGCGCCGATGCCGCCGCGCCGCGTGTGCGCTTCCAGGCCGTGTGGTTCGGCACCCACCCCTACGTGATCAACGACAGCGGCAAGCGCCTGTACCCCGGCGCAGCCCTGGCGGACAACTGGGTGCTGGAACGCATCGAAAACAACCAAGTGATCCTCGCCCGTGGCGAGGAGCGCTTCACCTTCACGCTGTGACCATGCTTTTAAGCTAAGGCTCTGGGATGAAAGTCGAACCCCGCCCGTTGATTCCCAGTGATGTGCGCAGTGCGCCGGTCGAAGCGGTTCGCCCGGTCAACTCGCGCCAGGCCACCGCCTTCGAGGCGGTGCTCAAGACCCGCAAGACCCAGACCCGCCGCTCCCTGCGCAGTGACCTCGAAGCGCTCACCGCCGCCGCCGGCGTCGACTCGTTGCTGTTCGGCGGCGCTCGCTCCCTGGAGCTGCTGGAGCATGTGATGGAACACATCCTGCCCGGCCTGGACGCCGAGCCACACATCAAGGAACTGGCCGTCGAGCTGATTGGCGAAGAGATCGAGATGCGCCGCAACCTCGAACAGCAACGCTCGGAGGTCCATACCTGATGGCCCGCGATAACGAAGACGCCGTGCAACTGCTCAAAGGCATTGGTGAACTGTACCGGCGCAATGGCCAGTCCCAGCGCGCCCTGGTGATGCTGCTGATTGCCGTCAGCGTCGCGCCCCACGACGGTGTGTTGCTGCGCTCGCTGGTGCTGGCCTTCACCGACAGCGGTGACGCCGCCCGTGCCCTGAGTGCCCTGGACCGCCTGGTGGCGCTGGAAGGCGAATCTGCCAGTCTGTTGCTGCTGCGCGCCCGCGCCTTGTGGTACGGCGAGCGCAAGGACGAAGCGCGTCAATGCTTCAAACGCTACCTGGCTGCACGCAGGGGCGGCGCATGAGTGCACTCAACCGCCTGAACAACCTGGCGCGCCTCGCTGCGCAGCGCACCGACGTGATCATCGTCGCGTTCATGCTGATGGCGATCGTGATGATGATCATCCCGCTGCCCACCTACCTGGTGGATGCGCTGATCGGCCTCAATATCGCCCTGAGCATCCTGATCCTGATCGTGGCGTTCTACATCGGCCACTCGGTGGAGTTCTCCGCGCTGCCACCGCTGATCCTGCTCAGCACATTGTTTCGGTTGTCACTGTCGATCACCACCACGCGTTTGATCCTGCTGCACGGTGACGCCGGCCATATAGTCAAGGCCTTCGGTGACTTCGTGATCGCCGGGCAAGTGGTGGTGGGCATGGTGGTGTTCCTGATCATCACCGTGGCGCAGTTCGTAGTGATCACCAAGGGCGCCGAGCGCGTGGCGGAAGTGGCCGCGCGCTTCACCCTGGACGCGATGCCCGGCAAGCAGATGAGCATCGACAACGACCTGCGCAACGGCGACATCGATCAAGCCGAAGCCCGCCGCCGCCGTTCGCGCCTGGAGCGTGAAAGCCAGATGTTCGGCGCGATGGATGGCGCCATGAAGTTCGTCAAAGGCGATGCCATCGCCGGCCTGGTGATCCTCGCCGTCAACCTGCTCGGCGGCATGCTGATCGGCATGATCGAACGTGACATGCCCTTTGGCGTGGCGGTGCACACCTACTCGTTGCTGACCGTGGGTGACGGCCTGATCGCGCAGATTCCGGCGCTGCTGATTTCCGTGGCAGCGGGCACCGTGGTCACCCGCGTCAACAGTGATGGTGAAGCGGGTGACCTGGGCAGCGAGATCATCAAGCAACTGGGCGCCAGTTACCGGGCGCTGGGCTTGACCGCGTTGATCATGATTGGCGTGAGCTTGCTGCCGGGGTTTCCGACCTGGGTCTTTCTCGGTCTGTCCCTGGTGTTTGGCGGTGCTGCGTTCATGATGTATCGCCGTCATCACCGGCAGCCTGAAGATCAAGTGCTCGTCGAGACGCCGGAACCGGTGGCCGAAGTGCAGGCCGAGCTGGATGACAACCTGCTGCCCGATACCCGTGTGCTGCTGACCATTGGCAGCGGCGTGTCCCAGAGCGCGCCGCGCCAACTGTTACGCCAGCGCGTCGAAGCGCTGTGCCACGATTTGCGTACCGAGCTTGGCGTGGACGTGCCGGTGCCGGGTATCTACATGGAGGCCAAGGCCACGCCGGGCAGTTTCCGCGTGTCGTTGGAAGGCGTGCCGGTGAACGAAGGCGAGTTGCCGATCAACTGCCTGTTGGTGCAGGACGACCCGGTGCATGTGCAGTTGCTGGACATCGCCAGCGTGCAAGCCGACTCGCCACTCAATGGCCGCAACGCCCACTGGATCGAACGCCAGCACGAAGACACGCTGCGCAACGCCGGCATCGGTTTCCTGATGCCCGACGAGGTGCTGCGCGGCGTGCTGGAACGCAGCCTGCGTCGCTATGCCGCCGACTTCCTCGGCATTCAGGAAACCCGCCTGCTGCTGGAGCGCACCGAGGCTACCTACGGTGAACTGGTCAAGGAAGCCTTGCGCCTGGTGCCGTTGCAGCGCGTGGCCGAAACCCTGCGCCTGTTGGTCGGCGAGGGCGTGTCGATTCGCAACCAGCGTGCCTTGCTCGAAGCCATGGTGGAGTGGGGCGCCCGCGAAACCGACGCCGGGCGCTTGGCCGAACACTTGCGTGCCGCGCTGGCGCGGCAGATCAGCCATCAATACGCCGACCGCAACCGGGTGATCGGCGCGCTGGTGTTGGCGCCGGGCCTGGAAGATCAACTGCGTGCCTCATTGCGTCGCCAGGAGCCGCAGCGCGAACTGATCCCCGAAGAAGTCAGCCGTGCCTTGCTCGCCCAACTGCGCGTGGCCTGTGACAACACTCGCGAAGTCAACAGTGCGGTGTTGCTGGTGCACCCGGAACTGCGCCGCAGCCTGCGCCGCCTGGTGCTGCGCGGTGAGCTGGAGCTGGCGGTGCTGTCGTTCCGCGAGTTGGCCACCGAGTACAACCTGCAAGCGCTGGTGACCATCAGCCTCACCGAAATCTCCAACCGCCGCGCGCCTGCCGCGGCTTCCGTCACTTCCCTGGCGTCTGCCTCATGATGCGTTTTTGTGTGCTGTTGCTGAGTGTTTTGTCGTGCGTGAGCCAGGCTCAGGAAATCGCGGCGGGTGCCGGGGGCTCGATTGCCCTGGCCTCCGGTGAAGGGCGCATCCTGCATTTTGTCGCGCCGGTGGATTCGGTGCTGGTGGCCGAGCCGAATGTGGCCGACCTGCAAGTGGTGTCGCCGGGCACGATCTATATCTTCGGCAAGGCACCGGGCAACACCAGCCTGATCGCCCTGGGCAGCGACGGCAAACAACTGGCGAGCCTGACCCTGGCCGTGAGCAGTGGCAGCCAGGCGGTGACCACCCCGATGCAGGCACTGCACCCCGGCAACGGCGCACAGATCAGCGGCGCCGGTAACCGCCTGGTCGCTAAAGGCACCCTGGGTTCGGTGGCGGAAGCGACCGACCTGAATGCCTTGCTCAACCCTCAGGGGCAAGGCTTTCAGAGTGCGATCAACACCACCGAATACGCAGGCTCCGCCCAAGTGAACCTGCGCGTGCGTTTTGCCGAGGTGTCCCGCTCCGAGCTGCTGCACTACGGCGTGAACTGGAACGCCATGTTCAACAACGGCACGTTTTCCTTTGGACTGATCACCGGCGGACCATTGGCCGCCGCCACGGCGGGTGGCTTGGCAGCAGCGGGTGCCGGTTCAGGCAATGTGAATATCGACGGCATGCTCGATGCGTTGCAGGCCAACGGCGTGCTGCAGATTCTGGCTGAACCGAACATCACCGCCATGACCGGCCAGACCGCCAGCTTCCTTGCGGGTGGCGAAGTGGCGATCCCGGTGCCGGTCAACCGTGACCTGGTGGGGATCGAATACAAGTCGTTCGGTGTGTCGCTGTTGTTCAACCCGACCCTGCTGCCCAACGGCCGCATCGCCTTGCAAGTGCGTCCGGAAGTCAGCAGCGTGGTCAGCGGCGGCACCGTGGATTTCGGCAATTTCCATGTGCCGTCCTTCAGCGTGCGCCGCGCCGATACACGGGTGGAAGTCGGCAGTGGGCAGACCTTCGCCATCGCCGGGCTGTTCCAGCGTGAAAGCAGCCAGGACATCGAGAAACTGCCACTGCTGGGCGACCTGCCGATCCTCGGCAACCTGTTCCGCTCCAAGCGCTTCCAGCGCAATGAAACCGAACTGGTGATTCTCATCACGCCGTACCTGGTGGAACCGGTACGCGGTCGCGCCCTCGCCACGCCCCTCGACGCGCAACCGGCTACCGCAGCGTCCACCGGACCGCGCAGCGGCGGGGCGTTCGGTTTCTACATGAATTGATCAGGGGGACTGCCATGACTGCTTTACGCGTATTGATGCTGTTGCCCCTGGCGCTGATGGGTTGCCAGACCCACCTGGCGCCGACGTACTACTCGTCCGAGTACCGTGCCGATGGCTTGCCGACCCAATGCCAGCAACCGCCGGCAACGGACACCATTGGACTGGGCGAGGATTTCAAACCAACGCTGGCGTTGGGCTGCGCGAATAACCTGAACCTGATGCAAATGGTCGAGCGCAAGCAAGACCTGATCCAAGGCCGCACGACCGGCCCAGTGATGGCCGCGCCCGTGGGGCGCGCCGCCCAGGTCTACATCGAAGGTTTCGACCGCGAGCAGCTACAGCGACGCAAAGACCAACAAGAAGCCAAGGCCGAAGCGGCAGGGGGTAAGCAATGACCCGTGTTGAACAGGCATTCTGTGGTGAGCGGGCAAGCCCGCTCACCACAACAAACCCACCCATCATAGGCTCAACGCGGGTCAACCAGCCCCAATTCTCGAGCCTGTACCACCGGATCACTGATGGCTTTGATGCGCTTGGCTTCCGTCACCAGCCGTGCACGTTCGGCAGCCGGAATGTCATCCAGCGGCAGTGTGGCCACCCGCTGCTCATACCCGGCCAACACCATCACCAACAACTCATTACGTTGATGCCGGGGCAAGGCGCGTGGCGACTGCGCAACCGGTGCAATGGCATCCAACGCCTGTTGCGCCTGCCCACCCAGCGCGTAAGCCAGGGCCAGGTTGCAGCGGTTGTCGAGGTCGTCGGGCTTGAGGCTCAGGCTCTTGGCGAACGCGGTTTGCGCCGCCGCGGCCTGGCCATTGAGGATTTGCGCCACACCCAGACGGGTGTAGGCCACCGGCAAATGGCTGGTCTCGGCAGCCTGGCCCAGGGCAGTCACCGCCCGTTGCGTCTTGCCCAACTGCAACTGCGCGGTGCCCAGGCCGAGCAGTGCGTCGGCATTGCGCGCATCGAACCCCAAGGCTTGCTGGAAGGCACGCTCGGCGCCCAGCGCATCCTTGGCGTCGAGCCTGGCCTGGCCGAGCTTGAGCCACAACTCGATGCCGGCACCGGGTTGCTGCGCCGCACGCTCGTACAGCGCGGCCGCACTGGCGTAGTCGCCGCGCTTGCTCAGGTCATCGGCCAGTTGCAACGACTTGTCGGAATCGGTCGCGGGTTTGCTGGCGCAGGCGGCCAGCAACAGGGTACTGGCGAGCAGGAAATTCTTGAACATCGTCACAACTCGTCTGGCGAAGGCGGACGCCATGTAAGCATATTTTTGCTGGCTGTCCTATGCCTGTTCGGCAGCCGTTTTGCCACCGCCGCCGAAGAACCTGCGTGGTTCTCCCAGCCCTATGCCTACGTGCTGGTGGACCAGGATGTGCGCAGCGCCTTGGAAGAATTCGGCCACAACCTCGATGTGCCCCTGGTGCTCTCCGACAAGGTGCGTGGCAAAGCCCGTAGCACGATTCGCGGCGCCACCGCCGGTGAGTTCCTGCAGACGCTGTGCAGCACCAACGGCCTCACTTGGTACTTCGACGGCAACCTGCTGTACCTCAACGCCAGCGATGAAATCGCTACCCGGCTGTTCAAGGCCAGCGCCCTGGACCTCGACCAGCTGCAGGCCTACCTCAGCAACCTCGATGTGTTCGGTCAGCAACTGTCGATGCGCAACGGCCCCGAGGGCGATGAAGTGTTCGTGTCCGGACCACCGCCGTACCTGGCGTTGGTGCAGCAGCATGTGGATCACTTGCAACCCAATGTCGTGGCCGCCCCGGTGGCGCGCGAGCACGGGGTGCGGGTGTTCCGTGGCGCGCAAGTCAGTACCGAAACCCCAACCCAGTAAAGGAGCAGCACCATGTCCGTAACGGCCGTAGACAGCAATCTCGCCCCTGGTGGCGCCAGCCCTGAAGCCAAGTTCAATGCCGCGGTGGATAACGCCAAGGCCGCCGACAAACCCAACGAAGCCGATGACCCCGAGTTCACCGATGCGTTGATCACTCAGGCAGTCACCATCGGTGGTCAGTTCATCATCATGCCGAAGATGCAGGAACTGCTGAACGACGCCATGTCCGATGACGACGAAGAGTAGGAAGCCCCTATGACTATCAGTCTCGCCGCCGGCGCCTCGGCGCTGCCGCCGTCTGCCGGCGCGGGGCCCGCCGGGGCCTCGCAGAACCTGTTCGAGCACATGGCCAACACCGCCAAGGGCATGCCCGAAGGCGCCAGCCCGCACCAGATCGGCTCGGGCCTGATGGAGCGCATGAACAGTTTCATCGACCGCACGCGGGCGTTTTCCGAGCGTGCCGACGTGCTCACCAACAATCCGTCGGCGCCGCCACCGGCCTCGGCAGAAATCCGCACCGCCAGCGCGTCGCCTCAAGGTGAACCGGGGAAAAAGGTCGGCGAACAACAGGTCGACCAGATCGTCCACTCCCTGGGCAAGATGTTCGACTACTCCATCGAAACCCAGATGGTGGTGCGCGGTGCGACACAGATTTCCGGTTCCGCCAACACATTGCTCAAGGGCCAATAACGCCATGCCAAGCCCCAACCGCGTCTTGCGCCTGCTGCTGATCGGCCTGCTCGCCAGCCTGTTGCAAGCGTGCAACACCGACCTCTATACCAACCTCAGCGAGCGCGACGCCAACGCCATGGTCGCGGTGCTGCTGCGCGGTGGCATCCCGGCGGAACGCAAGGCCCAGGACAACGGCCAGCTCAAGGTGGTGGTCGATGAGTCGCGCTTTGCCGAAGCCATGACCCTGCTCGACAACGCCGGCCTGCCACAACAGAGCTTTTCCAACATGGGCGAGGTGTTCAAGGGCAATGGCCTGGTGTCGTCGCCGGTGCAGGAGCGGGCGCAGATGATCTATGCGCTGAGCGAAGAACTGTCGCACTCGGTTTCGCAGATCGACGGCATCGTCGCCGCTCGCGTGCACGTGGTGTTGCCGGACAACGACTTGCTCAAACGCGTGATTTCACCGTCTTCGGCGTCGGTGCTGGTGCGTTACGACCCAGGCACCGACATCAATACGCTGATTCCAAAGATCAAGACCCTGGTGGCCAACGGTATTTCCGGGCTGAGCTACGACGGCGTTTCGGTGACCGCGATCAAGGCCGCCGTGGCCATCAGCAACAACCCGGCACAGCCGCGCCTGGCCCGCTTCATGGGCCTGTGGCTGCTGGAAGACAACCTGCCACAGGCGCGGCTGATGTTGGGTGCCTTGTTATTGATCGCCTTCGGCGCTGTCGGGGTGCTGGCCCGTCAGCAATGGGTGCGTCGCCAGTCCCAGGCGCTGTATGTGCTCAAGGAGGGTGAATGAGTCTGTTCGAGCGCTGGCAGGGGCTGATCGCCGAGCCGTTGCAGTTCATACGCGGGCCGAGCCTGGGCGCGTGTTTTGCCGATGAGTTGCCGGACGCCGTGCTGCGGGCGATGCACGGGCAGCCGCGTTTTCGCCAGCGCCTGGAACAACTGCTGGTCCGCCATTATCAATTGGCGCCCATGGACCAACTGGTCACGCCGTTGGCGGCGGACCTGTCGGTATTGCTGCTGTCGCCCGCGCAGTTCGCCCGCTTGCCGAGGCTCTGCGGGGCGATCTGGCATGCTGTGACCCTGAGCCGGGAGATCCGCCGCGAGGTAGTCAATGAGCTGCGCGAGGGCCTGGGTGCTGAAGTCTTTGTCTCAGCCCTGGCCTTGCGCCAACTCGGCGGCGCAGCGGATTTACTGCGCGATCCGAGCGAATTGATCGAGGCCATCGACCGCGACGGCCAAGGCTGTGTCGCCGCCTGGTTGCACGCCCAGCATGCCGACTGGCAGGGCTGGTTGCGTTTGCGCTTTGCCTTCCCCCAGGGCCATAGCGCCCGAGTGCCGCGTGACCTGGAAATCGTCCAGGCCGCCGCCGCGTGCCTGCTGGCCGAGGAGATGATGCCATGAGCGAATTGCCGAGCCGTCCCACTGCACGCATCCTGCGCGCCGACGATGCCGCGTTATGGAGCGACGGGTTTGCCTTCCTGCAAGCGGCCAAGGAGCAGGCCGAACAGGTCAAGGCCGACAGCGAACAATGGCTGAGCAGCGCCCGCGCCGAAGGCTTCGAAAGTGCCCGCCAAGCCGGGGCTGAACAGGTTGCGCAATTGCTGCTGCACACCCAGTCCCAGGTGCAGCACTACTTGAGCAGCCTGGAAGCCTCCCTCGCCGACCTGGCGCTGGGCATCGTGCGTGAAGTGCTGGGCGAACTGGACAACGCCGACCGCTTGGTGCGCAGTACCCGCCAGGCCTTGAGCGCGTTCCGCCAGGACCAGGCGTTGACCTTGTGGGTGGCGCCAGTGGAGGTCGACGCGTTGCGCCAACGCCTCAAGCTGGAAGGGCTGGCCATTGCAGTGGATGCAGACGATCAGTTGCAGTCTGGCCAGGCGCGGCTGAACAGCCCGGCCGGTTCAGTTGAACTGGGCCTCGAGGCCCAGTTGCAAAACCTGCGGCGCAGCCTGTTGCCTTTCGCCGAAGAGGGCGTGGCATGAACCTGGAACAGCTGCTGCCTCGCCTCTGCGGGCGCCTGGCCCAGGCACGCTTGCGCCCTATGCACGGCACGGTGTTGAGCATTCGCGGTGTGTTGCTGCGGGCCAGCGTGGCCGGGGCGAGCATCGGTGAGCTGTGCCAACTGCGTGATCCGGGCAGCGCCCGCAGTCTGAGCGCCGAGGTGATCGGCTTTGACGGTGACGAGGCGATCCTGTCCCCCATCGGCTCCATGGAAGGGCTGTCCACCCGCACTCAAATCACCGCCACCGGCGAAACCCTGGGCGTGGCAGTGGGGGATGCTCAGCTAGGGAGGGTGATCAGCCCTATGGGCGATTTTCTCGACGGTGACGGCCTCCCGCCGACCGTGGCCCTGCAGCATTACCCGCTGCACGCTGAACCCCCGGCACCGTTTTCCCGGCAGTTGATCGTGCGCTCCATGGCGCTGGGCATTCGCTCCATCGACGGCCTGCTGACCCTGGCCCAGGGCCAACGCATGGGTATCTTTGGTGAGCCTGGCGTGGGCAAGTCGTCGTTGCTGGCCAGCATCATTCGCAACAGCGAAGCCGATGTGATCGTGATCGGCCTGATCGGCGAGCGGGGCAGGGAAGTGCGCGAACTGCTCGACGTGCAGCTCGACGCCCAGGCCCGGGCGCGCACCGTGGCGGTGGTTGCCACCTCGGACCGCCCGGCGGCCGAGCGGGTGCGCGCGGCGTTTGTTGCCACCACCCTGGCCGAATACCACCGCGACCAGGGCCGCAACGTGTTGCTGTTGATGGACAGCCTGACCCGCTTCGCCCGTGCCCAGCGCGAGATTGGCCTGGCGGTGGGCGAGCCGCCGACGCGGCGTGGTTATCCGCCGTCGTTTTTCTCGGCCTTGCCGCGGCTGCTGGAACGCGCCGGCCCAGGCCCAACCGGCAGCATCACCGCGTTGTACACCGTGCTCACCGAGGGGGATGCCGCCAGCGATCCGGTGGCCGAGGAAGCCCGTTCGATCCTCGACGGGCACATCGTCCTCAGCGCCGAATTGGCCCAGCGCAACTACTTCCCGGCGGTGGATGTGTTGCGCAGCCGCAGCCGTTTGATGGAGCAGGTCGCCGATGAAGAACACAAGCGCCTGGCGATGCGCATCCGCGAATTGATGGCGCGGTATGGCGAGATTGAAATGCTGATCCGCGTTGGCGAATACTCCCCCGGCAGCGACCCCCTGGCCGACGAAGCGATCAACCGCTACGCCGCCATCGAAGCCTTCCTGCGCCAGAACGCAGGCGAGCCGAGCAACCTGGAACAGACCCTGGCCCATATGCGCCGGGTGTTGGCATGAATAAGGAGCAAACCCAATGAAAACCGAGCAACTGCGCACGCTGCAAACCCTGCGGGTCTTGCGTGAACAACGCGCCGCCAGCCAACTGGCCGCTCAACAACAACGCTGCGAACAAACCCACGGCGTGCTCACCGACGCCAAGGAGCAATTGCGCCTGCACCGTGAGGCCATCGCCGAGGAAGCGCGGCAGGTGTATGCCTCGCTCACCGAAGGCCTGTCGGTGGCCAGTTGGCAGGCGGCCCAGGATCGGTTGCGCGGCCTGTCGGACGACCAGCAGCAACTGGAAAACGACGTGACCCACGTGTCCACCACGCTTGAAAGCCAGGAGCGTGAGCGCGATCTGTTCCGCCAGGAACGGCTGAGCCGTCAGCGTCAGTCCGACGCCTGGCAAAGCCTGCTCAAAGGCCGTGAGAGCGATGAGCGCCGTGTTGGCGAGCTGCGTGACGAAGGCGTCGGCACATGATCGCAGCTCTTGCCGACCCGTTGTCGCCCTGGCTGACCCATTTCGACCCAGCGTTGCTGGCCCTGCATAACGCGTTGCACCGCCGTTACCGTCCTTGGCAAGGCCGTTGCGCCGGGCAGGACCTGCGTGTGAGCTGGGCCACCGAGCCTCAAGCCCTCACTGCACCGCGTGACGTGCTGTTGTCACTCGGCCGTGCACCCGTGCGCCTGCGGTTGTCCGCCGCAACGATGGAACAGTTGTTGCTGCCGCTGGCATTGTCATTCGATGTGCAGGCCTTGCCTGCACTGCCGCGTTCGCTGTTGCTGGAACTGGCGCTGCTCGACCTCATCGAGACCCTGGAACCGTTGCTCGGCCACCCGGTGCAGTTGCTCGACGCGGGCGAAGGCCAAGACCCGTTTGCCGTGCACGTAGCGCTGGAGCTGACTTTCGCCAACCAGCCGCCAATGAGCGCCCAACTGGACCTGAGCGAAAGCGCCGCCGTGCGGGTGGCGCAGCTGCTGGCGCAGTACGCCCAGCCCGAACCCGAGCCGTTGCTGGCCCTGCACCAGACCCTCGCGGTGGTGGCGGGGCGGCAGTGGCTGAGCCTCGGCGAACTGCGCAGCCTGCGCCCCGGCGATGTGCTGATGCTGGAACAAGGCCCTGGCCTGCTGCTCGACCTCGACGGCCGCCTGCAGGCGCGCTGCCAATACCAGGGTGAAGTCCTGCGCCTGCAGGAAGCCTTGAGAGCCCCCTTTGTGGAACCGGAGAACCCCATGACTGATGTTGATGCCGCCGCGACACTGGATGACCTGCCGTTGAAACTGGTGTGCCAGGTCGGCACGCTGGAGCTGACCCTGGCGCAATTGCGCGAGCTCGGCGCGGGCAGCCTGTTGCAGCTCAATACGCCGGGCGTCGACAGCGTCGACCTGATGGTCAACGGCCGCCGCGTCGGCCAGGGCCAACTGGTGAAAATTGGTGACGGCTTGGGCGTGCGTCTGCTGAGTTTCGCCACCTCATGACCGGTTATCAGCCGAACCTGATCGAGATCATCCTGGTCGTTGCGACGATCGGGCTGATCCCGTTGGCGGTGGTGACACTCACCGGTTTCATGAAGATCTCGGTGGTGCTGTTCCTGATCCGCAACGCCCTGGGCGTGCAACAGACCCCGCCGAACCTGGTGTTGTACGGCATTGCGCTGATTCTGTCGGTGTACGTGACCACGCCGTTGATTGGCGACATGTACCGGCAAGTGGAGGGGCGCGACCTCAACATCGAGCATGTGGAGCAACTCAAGGACCTGGGGGACGCCTTGCGTCCGCCGTTGCAGGCGCACCTGAAGCGCTTTGCGAATGAATCCGAGCGCGGCTTTTTCGTGCAGGCCACCGAGACTATCTGGTCGCCGCAAGCCCGTGCCGACCTGCGCGATGATGACCTGGTGGTGTTGATTCCGGCGTTCGTCAGTTCGGAACTGACCCGCGCCTTCGAGATCGGCTTTCTGTTGTACATCCCGTTCCTGGTGGTGGACTTGCTGGTGTCCAACGTGCTGATGGCCATGGGCATGTCGATGGTCTCACCGAACCTGATCTCCATTCCGCTGAAGATCTTTTTATTCGTGTCCCTGAGCGGCTGGTCGCGCTTGATGCACGGTTTGATTCTGAGTTACGGCTGAGGCACGACCCATGGGCCAGGACGTATTCCTGTCATTGATGAAACAGGCACTGATGACCGTGCTGATGCTCTCCGCGCCGGCGTTGGGGGTGGCGATTATCGTGGGCTTGAGCGTGGGCCTGTTTCAGGCGCTGACGCAGATCCAGGACCAGACCCTGCCGCAGGTGGTGAAGTTGGTGGCGGTGCTGCTGACCATCGTGTTTCTGGGCCCGATTCTCGCCGGGCAAGTGGCGGAACTCGGTGGCCAGGTGCTGGACAATTTCCCGATGTGGACGCGCTGACCGCCCATGGATGCCAGCCTGACCGCGCAGTTCCTGGAGGTCGCCTACCCGGTGATCAGTTCCGCCTCGCTCGCCGCCTGCCGCGCCATGGGCGTGGTGGTGATCACCCCGGCGTTCAACCGCCTCGGCCTCACCGGCATGATTCGCGGCTGTGTGGCCGTGGCCATTTCCATCCCGATGTTTTTCCCGGTGTTCGAAGCGCTGACCTCGATGCCCGAACATGGCAGCGTGTTTATCGCCGGGTTGCTGATCAAGGAATTCCTGATCGGCATTTTGATCGGCCTGCTGTTCGGCATTCCGTTCTGGGCCGCTGAAGTGGCGGGGGAATTGATCGACCTGCAGCGCGGCTCGACCATGGCGCAACTGGTGGACCCGTTGTCGTCCGGGGAGTCCAGCGTCATGGCGACGCTGCTCACCGTGATGCTGATCACGCTGTTTTTCATGTCCGGCGGGTTCATCCTGATGGTCGACGGGTATTACCACAGCTATCAACTCTGGCCGGTCACCTCGTTTACCCCGGTCTTCGCCAGCTCGGCTTTGCTGGCGGTGTTGTCGATTCTCGACCAGATCATGCGCGTCGGCGTGCTGATGGTCTCGCCGTTGTTGATCGCGCTTCTGGTGACGGACCTGATGCTCGCCTACCTGTCACGCATGGCGCCGAACCTGCACATCTTCGACTTGTCGTTGCCGGTGAAGAACCTGTTCTTCACGATCCTGATGGTGATCTACATCGGCTTCCTGATCCCCATGATGCTTGATCAACTGGCGGAGTTTCGCGGCACCGTCGAACTGCTCAAGACCCTGGCCGGCATGGAGTAGCCCATGGCCGATACCAGCGAAGAGAAATCCCAGCCGGCCACGGACAAGAAGCTCCAGGACGCGCGCAAGAAAGGCCAGGTCGCCAAGAGCCAGGACTTGGTGTCGGGCATGGTCATCCTGTTCTGCACGCTGTGCATCTCGATCCTCGCACCCCGCGCCAAGGCCCAGGTCACGGCGCTGATCGACCTCACCGCGCAGATCTACATCGAGCCGTTTGCCACGGTATGGCCACGGGTGCTCGACCATGCCGAGCAACTGGTGATCGGCATCACGTTGCCGGTGATGGCGGTGACCACCGGCGTGGTGATCCTGACCAACATCATCACGATGCGCGGTTTTGTGTTCTCCACCGACCCGATCAAGCCCGAGTTCAAGCGCATCAACCCGGCGGAGGGCATGAAGAAGATCTTTGCCCTGCGCAACCTGGTGGAGTTCATCAAGGGCCTGATCAAGGTGCAGGTGCTGGCGATCGCGTTCTACGTGGTCGGCAGGCATGCGTTGCAGGCCTTGATGGAGTCGTCGCGTTGCGGCGCCGAGTGCATGGAGTCGACGTTTTTCCTGGTACTCAAGCCGCTGGTATTCACCGTGCTCTGCGCGTTCATCCTGGTGGGCGGTGTGGACGTGATGATGCAGCGCTGGTTGTTCGGTCGCGACATGAAGATGACCCGCAGCGAAACCAAGCGCGAACGCAAGGACATCGACGGCGACCCGCTGATCAAGAGCGAACGCCGGCGCCAGCGCAATGAAATGCAGGCCTTGGCCACCAAGCTCGGCTTGAGCCGCGCGTCGATGATGATCGGCACCACCGATGGCTGGGTGATTGGCGTGCGTTACGTGCGCGGGGAAACGCCGGTGCCGGTGATCGTGTGCCGGGCCTCGCCAGAAGAGGCGTTGTTGATGTTGCAGGAGGCCTATGACCTGGGCATTCCCCACGCGCCGGACAAGGCACTGGCCGCGGAGATTGCCCGCAAAACCGTGCCCGGCGACCCGGTGCCGGATGCGTCGTTCCAGGCGGTGGCGGATTGGTTGGTGGCCGCGCGGTTGATTTAGGCAGTGGCCGGGCTACGCTTGTTGAACGCTTTTGTTACAGAGGAAGTATCTGCTCGGCAGGAGCTGAGGTTGTATCTGTCAGCGTAATGAACGGTGGGGTCGACGGGAGATTACCGTTGCTCCGCCTCCTGCGCTCAAGGGAGTTTCACCATGACAGATACAAATCGTGAATTGATTCAGAAATGGGCTGACCTCTGGTCTGGCACCTCCAAAGCCGATTTTCTCGGGATTTTTTCAGAGGCTACTGTCTATGAAGACAAGGCCGCGGGGCTAACCATGCGAGGACGGCCCGAGCTGGGTGACTTCTTCGACCTGATCAGAAAGGCCTTGCCCGATTTCAAGGTCATCAGCGACTTGATCAGCCTTGGCGAGCATGGCGGGACGATCCAGTGGCATATGACGGGAACCCATGAGGGTGAGCTGTTCGGCCATGGCGCCTCCCATAAAACGATCAATGTCGATGGTTGCTGCGTGATCAGGATCAAGGACGGTGAGATCGTGAAGAGCACCGACTACTACGACATGAAAACGCTGTACCGGCAGTTGGGCTTTGACAAAAACTGACGGTTTCCCAAAGCCGGGCCCCATGCAGCAGGGCCCGGTGTGTCGGGCTTCAGGGTTTGTCTACGTCGTGGTATTCACCGCCATTGGGCTTGAGCAAAGCATCCTGCTCGAACATCTGCGGGTTGGTGTCTTCGCTGAAGACGATTTTCTTTTCGGCCCCAATCCAGTCGCCGCATGTTTCCATCTAGAACCGGGTTGTCTGGTTTTAGGGCCGCTTCGCAGCCCAGCGCGGGGCAAGCCCGCTCACCACGGATATATTCAGTCAATAAATAAGCCGGGCTCACGTTAAATCTGCCGCTAGCGTTGATGCTCTCAAGGACTTCTCCAGGAGCAACGGATTTGCGCCCAGCACCTCAATCCCACCGCCTGCGTCACGGACGTTATTCGGAACACGGCCGCAGCTACCTCATCATCATCGTCGTCCATAACCGACAACGACTATTTACCGACTTGTTCCTGGGGCGTTTGCTGGTTGCCGAGTTCCGGAACGCCCACGAGCTTGGTCATATCGACTCTCTAGCCTGGGTCATCATGCCCGACCATATCCACTGGCTATTCGAACTGAAGCAAAAGACCCTGGCCGATGTAGTGCGACGTATCAAGTCATGTAGCACGCTGACCATCAACCGTCGTCGCCGAAGCAAGGAGCGTGTCTGGCAGCCCGGCTATCACGATAGGGCGGTGCGTGAAGAGGATGATATTCGCAAGATGGCCCGTTACATCATCGCGAACCCGTTGCGGGCAGGGTTGGTTGATCGGGTAGGTGATTACTCGCTGTGGGATGCGGTTTGACTTTAATTGAGCTCCAACTGAGGATGGCTTTGGTTGTGGTTGTGGTTGTGGTTGTGGTTGTGGTTGTGGTGAGCGGGCTTGCCCCGCGCTGGGCTGCGAAGCAGCCCCAATCCAGTCGCCGCATGTTTCCATCTAGAACCGGGCCGTCTGGTTTTAGGGCCGCTTCGCAGCCCAGCGCGGGGCAAGCCCGCTCACCACAACAGCCCCGCTCACTACAGAAAATCGTTCTAGATTGACGTCTCTATCGGTGCTGGAAGCGGGGTAGGGAGGCGATGCGCAACTTAGGCTCCTGCAACCGCGCCAAATCCGTCGCAATCTGCGCCCGCCAAAAATGCGCGCCCGACAATTGCGCATCCACCCACGCCTGGCGCAGCAGGACTTTGGCCTTGTCTACCGAGCCGTAGTGCGCCTGGCGCAGGGTCATTTGTGCCTTGATCCGCAACATCTGTGGCGCGAACCAGCGTTCGTGGCGACCGAGGGCCAGTTGCAGGGTGTCTTCCAGTACTTCCAGGGCAAGTTTTTCCAGGCCCAGGCGGGCCAGGCCCAGGGCGTATTCACAGCGCAGCAGGCTGTAGAGTTGGCTGTCACCCTGGCCTTGCAGGTGGTGCAAGGCTTCGCCCAATTGCGGCACGCCGGCTTCGGGCGAACCTTCGCGGATCAGCAGGATGCTCTCGAAGCACAGGCGAAATTGCCGCCAGATATGCAGGTCCTGGCCAGTGGTGCTGTCTTGCAGCAACCCCAGGTAATAGCGCACTTTCGGCAGGTTGGACGCCAGCAAGGCCAGGGGGATCGCGCCCAGGCACAAGGTGTACCAAAGGGTCGCGGGGTGATCGAGGGAGATGGCTTCATCCACGCAACTGCCGATCAGGCGCAGCGCCGGGTCGACATCGCCTTCGAGCAACTGCACCTTGGCCTTGAGGCAACGGGCGGCAATGCGTTGGTCGAAGTGCACGTCGATGATGTGCGAACGCGGCGCCGACGGTGAGCCGAGGGCTTCGTCGATATTCTGCCGTGCACCCATCAGATCACCCATGTGGAACAGCGCCACGGCGCGCATGCGCTTGCCGAGCAGTTGGTGGCTGCCGCTGCTGTTCAGGGCGATGTAGCGCTCGGCCAGTTCCAGCGCTTCGGTGTACTGGTTGCAGCCGCAGCGGTCGGTCCACAGGCCCCACAGGGCACGCAACTTGTGTTCGGCATCACCGAGGTCGCGGGCGTCTTCGCGCACCTGGCGCCAGGCTTCGCGCATTTCGCTGCCGGTGCCGTAGGTGAGCATCAGCACACTGGCCAGAGCGGTCTGCAACAGCATGCGCTGGCGCAACGGCAGTGGGACGAGGCCGTCGCTGGCCAGGCCTTTGTCGACCCAGGTGCGGCACTCGCTGACCAGGGACATACGCAACCACAGCGGTACGCCGCCCAGGGTCAGTTCGATGCCCAGGGGCAAGTCGCCGCTGGGCGAATAGGCCCAGTCGAGCGCCGCGCGGATGGTGTTGATTTCCGGGCCGTACAGCGCCAGCCAGGTTTCCGGCGACAGGCCATCCAGGGTCTGCCCGGCTTCTTGCAGCATGCCGAGGGCGTAACGTGCATGGCGTTGGCAGGTTGAGGTGGTTTCGCCCTGTTCGCTGAGTTTTTCCAAGGCGTAGGCGCGGGTAGTTTCCAGCAGGCGATAGCGTTTGAGCGCCTTGGATTCACCGGCGATCAGCAGTGACTTGTCCATCAGGCTTTCGAGCAGGGGCAGGGCGTTGCGCGGGTCGAGGCTGCTGCTGGCGGTCATCGCCTTGACCGCTTCCAGGGTGAAGGAGCCAGTGAACACCGCGAGCTGGCGCAGCATCGCCTGTTCATCGCCACTGAGCATGGCGTAGGTCCAATCCAGGGTGGCGCTCAGGGAGCGGTGGCGGGCGAGGGCAGTGCGTCGGCCGGTCATTTGCAGGCGGAAACTGCCGTCGAGCAGGCCCACCAGGTCCTGGATGCCAAAGGTGCGCACGCGGGCGGCGGCGATCTCGATGGCCAAGGCGTTGCTGTCGAGCTTGCGGCAGATCGCACAGGCCGCAGCGACATCGGCATCACCGAATACAAAGTCGGGGTCGAGGGCGCGTACGCGCTCCACAAACAGGCGCACGCCGGACCAGGCGAGGGCTTCGTGGGCGCTGAGGCTGGCGTGTGCGTCGGGCACTTGCAGCGGCGCCAGGTCGTGCACCCGTTCACCTTCGGCACGCAGCGGTTCGCGGCTGGTGGTCAGTACATGGCATTGGGGCGCGCTGCGCAGCAGGGTTTCCACGGCGTCGGCGGTTGCTGGCAGCACGTGTTCGCAGTTGTCCAGTACCAGCAGCAAACGCCGGTTGGCCAGGCTGGCGGCCACGCCCTGCAGTGGGTCTTCGCTGACCGTCTGGATACCCAGGGCGCTGGCGAGCATGCCGGCCACCCATTGCCCGCTGGTGGCGGGGGCCAGGTCGACAAAACAGCTGCCCAGGTTGAGTTCACTGGCCAGGCGTTGCGCCACGGCCATGGCCACGGTGGTCTTGCCGATGCCGCCGGGACCGGTGAGGGTGACGAAGCGCTGGCTCATGACTTGGTCGGCCAGGCTGGTGATCAAGGCATCACGGCCGATCACTTCAGCGGTCGGCGTCGGCAGGTTGGGCTCATCCACCCGCACATAGGGGACTGGCAGGTGCTCTTCACCGGCGGCCTGCACGGTGATCGGCGCGACAAAACGATAGCCCCGGCCCGGCACGGTGACGATGTAGCTGAAGTTGCCATCGTCACCCAGGGCCCGGCGCAGCGCGACGATCTGCGCGCGCAGGTTGCATTCTTCCACCACCACCTTGGGCCAGGCGAACGAGATCAGTTCGGATTTCTCCAGCAATTCGCCGGCACGGGTCACCAGCGCAATCAACAGGTAGAGCGCGCGGCTGCCGAGGGTCACCGGCTCGCCGTTGCGCAACAATACGTGCTGTCTTGCCAGGAGTAGAAAGGGACCGAAGCCAATGGTGCTGTCCGGGGTAGCCGGCGCGGGGTGGTCTGCGTCCAGGAAGGACACTGCGTGGTTCTTGCTCGAGCTCATCAAATCGTCCTTTTTATAGTCGGGCTTGTTTTCGGCGATCAGGCCGTTCGCCCTTTTTGGGGTGCAGATGTGCAGCAGCAGTCTTGAAAAGTTGATGTCGATCAAAAGGTCGGAAAGGCCACCCTTCTTTGGGGGGGCGTTTTTATAGGTGGATCGCCGGCCATGCTTCAGGGGATGAGACTGTCTCAGAGCTGAAACATTTTATTACCAGAAACATGGATGAAGCAGAATGTATGCCAGTTGGCATGTAACAAACATGACAACAACCGTATGAAATTTATGGTGATTTTTGCGGTCGTCGACGCCCTGATAGGGCCTTCGTTCGGAAAGGCGAATATTTCTAATTGTGTCGTTCGGGATGCCGAATAAAACGCCAGGGTTTTGGCACTGTTTTATTGACTGTGTAACGAACTGTATCCCCGCCCCCTCCTGATACACCCGCATGACGTTCTATCGCGTTCGCGACACAGACCGGATACACGCCTGGCTTTAACTCTGTTCACCAGCTGGCGCAGGCGGTCACCGACCCCAAGGCGCCCTGGCCACACTCAGTCAAGCCAGGAGACTCACCCCATGAAGCGTCCTTACGCAGCCCTCGCGGCAACCCTCGCCCTGTCCCTCAGCGCCTTCGCGGCCGTGGCCCATGCCGATGAACCCAAGCCCCAGGAAAAATGCTTCGGCGTGGCCCTGGCCGGTGCCAACGATTGCGCCGCAGGCGCTGGCACTTCGTGCGCCGCCACCTCCACTACCGATTACCAGGGCAACGCCTGGGTGCTGGTGGACAAAGGCACCTGCACCCAGATCAAGACCCCTAAAGGCTTCGGCAGCCTGACGGAGCAACCGTGATCCAGCGCCTGCTCCCCGAAGCCCTGCTGTTGCTGGTGGCGCGGGTGGCGATCGCGGCGGTGTTCTTCTTGTCGGGGCGCACCAAGGTCACGGGTTTACTTGAACTCAAGCCGTCGACCTACACGCTGTTCCGTTCGGAATACGCCTTGCCGCTGATTCCGCCTGATTGGGCCGCGCACCTGGCGACTTACGCCGAGCACCTGTTCCCGCTGTTGCTGGTGCTTGGCTTGCTGACCCGCCCGGCCGCCGCCGCGCTGCTGGGCATGACGTTGGTGATCGAGGTGTTTGTGTACCCCGCAGCGTGGCCGGTGCACCTGACCTGGGCGGGCCTGTTGTTGCCGCTGCTGGCGTACGGCGGTGGGGCCTGGTCGCTGGATCGCCTGATCTCAGGCAAACGTTCTTAACTTTGATGGAGATTTCCAATGCGTATGCTTTCTTCACTGGCCATTGCCATGGCCCTGACCGTTCCGATGTTGGCCCAGGCGGCGGATGCCCCACAACCCGGCACCGGTAAAAGCGTGGTGATCGTGCCCGGTTCGTTTGTCGACGGTTCCGGCTGGCGGGTGGTGCACGACATCCTGATTCACAAGGGCTACAAGGTCACCGTGGTGCACCAGGGCCACGAGAGCCTGGCCGCCGATGTGGCCGAGGCCCGCGAAGTACTGGAGCAGCAAGTCGGGCCGGTGGTGCTGGTGGGCCACAGCTCCGGCGGCGGGGTGATCTCGATTGCCGGTGACCGTGACAAGGTCAAGTCGCTGGTTTACGTCTCGGCGCTGCAGCCGGAAGTGGGCGAGAACATGGCCCAGTTGATCGGCTCGATGCCGGCGCCCAGCGATGACATCAAGGCCAGCCGCGACGGTCATCTGTTCTTCGACCGCACCAAATTCAACGCCGACTTTGCAGCCGACCTGACCACCAACCGCACCGACTTCATGGCCGCCTCCCAAGTGCCGGCGACCACTGCCTTGTTCGGCGGCACCGTGTGGGCTGCGGCCTGGCACAAAAAACCGACCTACGCCGTGGTCTCCACCGAAGACCGTGCCCTGAGCCCGGACCTGCAGCGTTGGATGTACAAGCGCGCCGGATCCAAGGTTACCGAAATCAAGGCCAGCCACTCGGTGTACATCTCCCAGCCTGAGGCTGTGGCGAAGGTCATCGAAGACGCTGCTTCCGTTATCAAGTAATTCACCCCAACCCCGGAGAAACACCCATGAACACTGCACTCAAATCCCGTCTGAGCCTTGCTGCCGCTGCTGCCCTGATCGCCATGGCGTCCGCTTCGTTCGCCACCGCTGCCAGCGCCGCCGACCAACCGGAAAAACCCGGCCGCTGCTACGGCGTCAACACCTGCAAAGGCACCAGCCTGTGCGCCACCGCCAAGAACGACTGCAAGGGCCTCAACAGCTGCAAAGGCGAAGGCGTGATCGTCAAGACCCCGTCCGAGTGCCTCAAGGCTGGCGGCACACTGACTGAACCGAAGTAATCCACCGGGCGGGCCCCTTGCGGGCTCGCCACTTATTCTTTGCGGAGATCCGCCATGTCGACATCCAACCCTCACTTTTCAGGCTACGGCCTGGGGCTGCGCAAGGAGCATTACTGCGATTTCCTGGAGACTTCGGTGCCTGTGGATTTTGTCGAAGTGATCTCCGAAAACTTTATGGTCGCGGGCGGCCAGCCCCGGCACATTTTACGTCAGGTGCGCGAACGGTATCCGGTGGCGCTGCACGGCGTGTCCATGTCCATCGGCACCGCCGAAGGGCTGGACGGGGATTACTTGAAGCGCCTCAAGGCGCTGGTAGACGAGATTGAACCGCTGTTTGTGTCCGACCACCTGAGTTGGTCGCGCATCGGTGACTTCAATTCCCATGACTTGTTGCCAGTGCCCTACACCGACGAAGCCCTGGACCGAGTCTGCGCCAACATCCATCAAGCCCAGGACGTGCTGGGCCGCACGATGTTGTTCGAGAACCCCTCGAGTTACCTGGCGTTCGAAGGCGCCTCCATGACCGAGTGGGAATTTATCGCGGCCATGGCCCAGCGTACCGGCTGCGAGTTGCTGCTGGACGTCAACAATGTGTTCGTCAGTGCCAGCAATCACGGTTTCGACGCCCTGGCGTTTCTCCAGGGGATTCCCGCCGAACGTGTGCGTCAGGTGCACCTGGCCGGTCACAGTCAAGGCCGTGACATCTTGATCGACAGCCATGACAGCCCGGTGTGCACCGGCGTCTGGGAGCTTTACGCCCAGGCCATGACCCGGCTGGGCCCGGTGGCGACCATGATCGAACGCGACGATGAGATCCCGCCACTTGCCGAGCTGCTCCAGGAATTGGCGATGGCCCGCACGTTGGGAGCGCAACGATGAACCTGGCGCAGCTACAGCACACCTTTCGCAGCTGGTTGGTGAGTGCGTCGGATGAATCCGCGCAGTCGCTGGGCAATCATCACGCCGGCCTGGCGGTGTACCAGAACAACTACCGCGCGCAGTTGGTCGGGTGCCTGGAGCAGGCATTTCCCAACCTGCGCCGTTGGGTTGGAGAGGAGGCCTTTCTGGCGGCGAGCATCACCCATATCGACAACCATCCACCCCACGCCTGGACGCTGGACGCTTATCCGGAGGGCTTCTACGCCACCTTGAGGGAGGTGTTCCCGCGCAACCCGGATGTGCATGAGCTGGCCTGGATCGAGTCGGCCCTGAATGAGGCCTTTGTCGCCGCTGACGCACAGCCGTTGGCCCTGGAGGTCGTGGCCGAGCTGGATTGGGACACGGCCGTGTTGCAACTGACGCCGTCGTTGCGCTGCCACGCCCTGACCACCAATGCCGAGGCCATCTGGTCGGCGCTGTGGCAGGAAGCGCTTGCGCCGGAAGCGGTGATGCTGGAACAGGCGGGTGGCTTGCTCGTGTGGCGTCGGCAGTTCACGTCGCGTTTACGCCAGGTGGATGCGCTGGAGCTACTGGCCGTGCAACAGCTGCAGGCCGACGGCAGTTTCGCTGGGCTGTGTGAGTTCCTGGTGCAGCGCCTGGGGGAAGAAGCGGGTGTGATGCAGGCAGGGGAATACCTGGCCGGTTGGCTGGGCAGTGAATTAATAGTGGGAGTCAGTCATGTTTGATCGTCGTGGTTTTTTGCTGCTGGCGGCGGTGGTCATGGCCGCGCCGGCGTTGGCGGTGCAACAGGTGAGCACCGATGACCAGGAGATCCGTTATGAACAGTTTGGGCCGGAGGAGGGCCGGGCGATCATGTTGCTGGGGGCAGATGTCAGGGCGTTCTCCGAGGTGGCGGCGCCGCTGGCTGCCCAGGGCTTTCGGGTGATCGTGCCGTACTTGCGCACCGCAGACGACGCTGTGCTTGGCCAGGATGTGCTCGACCTGATGAATGCGCTGCACATCCCCGAAGCGGTGTTCGCCGGTGCGCAGCAGGGCGCACGGATCGCTGCGCGGGCCGCGACGTTGAAGCCGAGCCGCTGTGTCGGGCTGGTCACGCTGAACACCGCACCCCAGGCGGGTTTTGCGCAAGCCGTGGGGTTGATGGCCAGTACCGGGCACTGGCGTTGAGGGTCAGCCGATCAACTCGACCCGGCCACTGTGCAACCTGTAGATACCGCCGACAATGTGCAGTTTGCCAGCGGCCAGGGCGTCCGCCAGCAGCGTCGACTCGGCCTTGAGCCGCGCTACCGTGTCGCTGACATTTTGCGCAATGGCGTTCGCAAGCAGATCGCCAGGCGCTTTCAAGACCTTGCGCACCGACGGCTTGAACGCGTCTGCCAGGCCCTGGATCTTGCCGGGGAACGTGGCGTTGTCCTTGGTGGCTTTCACCCCGGCGGCAAGGGCGCCGCAGCTGTCGTGCCCGAGCACCATGATCAACGGCGTGCGGAGCACCGCCACCGCGTATTCGAGGCTGGCGAGCCCGTCGTCGGTCACGAAGTTACCCGCCACCCGTACGGCAAACAGGTCGCCAAGGCCGGTATCGAAGGCGTATTCCGGAGTAATCCGTGAATCAGCGCAGCTCAGGACCGCTACGAACGGATTCTGCCCGCCCTCCAACGCCTCGCGCTCGCTCATGAATTCATGGCGCTTGGTGACGCCTTCGGCATAGCGACCGTTGCCTTCCATCAATCTGGCCAGGGCTTGTTGTGGGTTGAGGTTATTGGCCGCCTTCGGTGCCGGCGAGGCGTGTGCGAGCGCTGCAGGTAACGCGCCCGTGAGCATCAGGGCGCCAGCGCCGACCGTAGCAAGGCGTAGGAATTGTCGACGGTCATGGGTCAGGGGTGGCTGTTTTAGCATGGGCGGCGCTCTCCGGTTCGTTAAGAGAAGAAACGCCAAGGGTGCAAAGAATGGTCGGGGTGAGATGTAGGCGCTGTCCGTTTTTTGTCGGGAATCGCGTGGGCATCAACATGAAAATTCTGACAGCCAGGCCATCGGCCACTGAAAAAAAAACGGTCTACCCGTAATCTAGGGGCCTTTGTCACCTGCGCGGATAGTCCATGTCTTCTGTTGCCGATGGGTTGCCCCTCAATAAACGCCTCCCTGCCGTGATTGCGATCTCCCTGGGGATCGGCATGGCGACCCTGGACACGGCCATCGTCAACACGGCCTTGCCGACCCTGGCCGAGGGGATTGGCACCGATTCCGCCTCGGTGATCTGGGTGGTGAATGCCTACCAGTTGGCGATCATCGCCACGGTGTTGCCGTTTGCGTCCCTCAGTGATGTGCTGGGGCATCGCCGGGTGTATCTCGGCGGGTTGCTGTTGTTTATTGTCTCGTCGCTGTTTTGCGGGCTGGCCGGCTCGCTGGTCACCCTGACGGCGGCGCGGGTGGTGCAGGGGCTGGGCGCGGCGGCGATCATGAGCGTGAACACGGCGCTGCTGCGGCATATCTACCCGTCAAAAATGCTCGGTCGGGGGCTGGGTTACAACTCGCTGGTGGTAGGACTGGCGTTTACCCTGGGGCCGACCGCTGCGTCGGCGATTCTGTCGGTGGCGACCTGGCACTGGCTGTACCTGATCAATGTGCCCTTGGGCTTGCTGGCGCTTGCGTTGGGCCTGCGCTCGTTGCCGACCCTGCCGATGACCGGGCATGCCTTCGACCGTCTTGCCGCCGCGTTGTGCGCGGGGCTGTTTGCCTTGTTGGTGTTGGGTCTGGGCACGGCGGTGCACGGCGCCCAGGGCGCCTTGACCTGGGGACTGATTGCCGTGGCACTGGTGTGCGGTGCATTGCTGCTGCGGCGCCAGGCTGGGCACCCGGCACCGATGCTGGCGCTGGACCTGTTCAAACGTCCGGTGTTTGCCTTGTCTTCCCTCACTGCTATTTGCGCGTTCAGCGCCCAAGGCCTGGCGTTTGTGTCGCTGCCGTTCCTGTTGCAGGCGGTGCTGGGGCACAGCCAGGTGGAAACAGGTTTCCTGATGACACCCTGGCCCGCTGTTGTGGCGGTGATGGCGCTGGTGGCGGGGCGCCTGGCCGACCGCGTGAACCTGGGCGTGCTGTGCGGCATCGGCCTGTTGATGCTCAGCGTGGGCATGGCCGCGCTCGCGACCCTCGGCAGCGGTGCGTCGGCATTGGATATTGGTTGGCGCATGGCGCTGTGTGGCGCGGGCTTCGGCTTCTTCCAGTCGCCCAACCTCAAGGCCTTGATGACCAGTGCGCCGTTGGCGCGCAGCGGCGGGGCCAGTGGCATCGTGGCGATTTCGCGGTTGTTGGGGCAGACGTTGGGCGCGTCGTTGGTGGCCTTGTGTTTTCACCTGTCCCTGGGCAGCGGGCCGCAATATGCGCTATGGCTGGGCTGCGGGTTTGCCTTGGTCGGGGCCGTGGCCAGCGGTCTGCGGTTGTTTCCCTATGGGAAAAAGGACTGATTAACGCTACCGTGGCGACCTGAATATTTCAGGATGTTTCAGATTTATGTCGAGCCTGGCCCTTCGCACCGCTGATACGCACTCCCGCCGCGCCGCGCTGACCCTGGCGTTATGCCTGCCCAGTGACGTGTTGCTCTACCTGCTGCTGCCAATGGAATCCCAGGCGTTCGGCATCACCCTGGCCCAGGCCGGAGTGTTGCTGGCGGCCAACCGCCTGGTGCGGATTTTCGGTTACCGCCATGTGCTGAATTTCTACGCGCGCAACGGCGACCGCCTGACCTGCATGATCGCCGCCGGCGCCGCCACCCTGTGCGCCGTGGGCAACTCGCTGCTGTCCGGGTTCGCCGCCTTGCTCTGCCTGCGGTTGGTGTGGGGCCTGTGTTTTGCTGCGCTGAACCTTTCGACCCAAGTATTGGCCACCTCGGAACCTGCCGGTGCCGCACGCCGGGCCGGGCGTTCCCGCGCGCTGATCGCCCTCGGGCCGATGCTTGCGTTGCCGTTGGGCGGCTGGCTGACATTGATGGCCGGGCCGCGTCCGATCTTTCTGATTCTGGCTGGGTGCTGCCTAGTGGGCTTGTGGATGGCGCGTGGCTTGCCTACGGTCGGGCATGATTTGCACAGCACGCCGGGGCGGCGCTTCAAGTGGCCGGACAGTGTGGCGATGTGGTCGTTTATCGAGGGGGTGGCGCTGGACGGCCTGTTTATCTTCGGCCTGTCGATCCAGGCGCAAAAGCTGCTGGGTGGCGATGCGGTGCTGATCGCCGGTGGCCTGATGGCGCTGCGGTACGTCTCGGAAATGCTCCTGAGCCCCCTGGGCGGTCGCGCCGCCCAGCGGTTTGGCGCGACCTCGATGCTGCTGCTGTTTTCGTTCCTGAGTGCCCTGGCCCTGACCGCATTCGGCAGTTACTGTGTGATTGTCGGCGCGGCGGCGGTGCTGGTGCTGCGTGCGCTGCAACTTCCGCTGGTGACGACATTGGTGGCCGAGCGCAACCCCGGTTCCATGCGCGTGTCGGCGCTGGCCTCGAACGCCGTGTGGCGCGATATCGGCGCCGGCCTCGGGCCCTTGCTCGCCGGCTTGTTGCTGCCGATCGCCTCGGCGCCCTGGGTGTTTGGCCTGGCCGGTGCGGCGATTGCCGTCAGCGCGGTGTTCTGCTGGCGGGCAAAAAATTCCAACTGACGATGTGAGGGTGTGCGTGTCCCATCAAGAAGACTTCGTAGGCGTGCTGGCCTAAGCGCTTTTAAACGCGTCCAGCCAAGCGGGGTCGAACCGGGTCTGCTCGGGATCGATCCCCAGCGCCTGCATCTTGGCCTTATGCGCTTCGACCTCAGCCACCAGTTGCACCTGGGCGCTGGAGTTGGCGTCCAGTTCATGCATTTGCGTAAGGCCCAAGTGATAAAAGCGCAGCACCTTGATCGCCGTCGGGTCATTCGCCTGCACCCGCTCGGTGACCTTGTGCATCACATTGGTCACGCTCATCAGGTTGCGCTTGAGCTGCCAGCCATACACCGCCGCCGCCAGCCACGGCTGAGACCAGAACGGACCGCGCACCAGCGCCACCGTAATCAGCACCCCGGCGAACACCCCGCCGACATTAAAGCGGAAATTATCCCCGCCAGGCTCGCCAAACAGCATCACCGCCAGGCTCGACAGCAACATCGCCAGGGCCACGAACAGCACCGCCACAATCAAGGTGCTGCGCCGGGTTTGTTGACGGAAGGTGACAGGGTCGCAGGGTTTGAGCTCGAACATCCGGTTCATGCCTCAAGAAGGGGTGGGCATCATCTCACGCTTGGGCAAACAAGTTGAACGATGGCGCACGGCGGTTTCTCTAAACCTGTGTAGACCCCTTGAGGTGAACCATCATGTCCGACTACAACCAGCCGCCCCCCGGCACCCCAAACCCTGACCGCACACCCGGAGAAGAAGAGCGCGACAACGATGCGTTGCGCCCCAACGACCCGGCGGAGCGTCAGGACGACGACGTGGAACGCGTCGAAGAAGACCTGGAAAACCTGCACGACAAGGCCCGCCCGCTCTGAACGAGGAGAACACCGTGAGTAACACACCAAAAGGTCCGGCTTCGGGCGAGCATTCCAGTGGCAAGGATGAGTTGGGGTTTGACCCGGATTCGCCGGATGTGGCGGATCCGCAGGTGGATCCTATCGGACCGGCGATTGCGCCGTTGGATAAGGAGAAGAAAGACAAGGATGAAAAAAAGCCGCCTTATGATCCGTTGGGCGACTTGAAGCCATAAAACTAGCCCCGCCATTGAGCGGGGCTTTTATTTACTTGGGCGCGATCCAGGTGACTTCAGTGATGCCATATTTCTCCGCCCAGGGCCGAGTCGTCTTCTTCACTTGCTCGTGCCCAACTCGCCCCACGCGGCTCACATGGGCGATATCGGCATCCACCGCCGCCCAGTGCCAGGCCTCGGCGTTGTTCATCACTTCGGCGCGCACCACAAAGGATTTCGGTTTGCCGTGCAGCTGATAATTGATGGTGTAGATTTTTGCGGTACTCATGTTGCCTCCCTGTGTTGTTATAGATGGATAGGGCAGCGCTTAAAAAGGTTCATTCAAAATGACAATCTGCACGTCGACGCGGCATAGTGTCGGCTTCATCCCGTGCCCAAGGATTGCGCCATGTCACTGTTGACCCATAGCCGCCTCTATCTGCAACGCCTGGGCTATGACTCGCCGCCAGCGCCGACCCTGCAAACCTTGCAGGACCTGCAATTGCGCCATGTGTGCACCTTTGCTTTCGAGAATTTGTCGAGTCTGATGCGCCTGCCAGTGCCCATCGACCTGCCGAGCGTCGAGCGGAAAGTGCTGCTGGAAGGGCGGGGCGGGTATTGCTACGAGTTGAACCAGATGTTCCTGGCGTTATTGCAGGAACTTGGCTTTGACGCGCGCGGCATCACCGGGCGGGTGGTGATGGGCGGGGCGCCGGATGCGCGCACGGCGCGGACTCATCGTTTGAGCCTGGTGACGTTGGATGGCGTGCGCTATATCACCGATGTCGGCTTTGGCGGCATGGTGCCCAGCAGTCCGTTGCTGTTGGACACCGAGGCGGTGCAGGCCACGGCCCATGAGCCTTATCGGTTGACCTTCGACGGGCAGGGCAGTTACACCCTGTGGGCGCAAGTGGCCGAGGAGTGGCGTGGCCTGTATGTGTTCGATCTGCAGGTGCAGGCGGCCATCGATTATGAAATCGGCAACTGGTATGTCTCCACCCATCCGGATTCGGTCTTCATTGGCCAGTTGAAAGTCGCGCGCTTGGCTGCGGGTAAGCGCCATACCCTGAACAACGCCCATTATGCGATTCACTACCTGGACCGGCCGAGTGAAAAGCGCGCCCTCGCCAGTGCCGACGAGGTGTTGCAGGTATTGACTGAAACCTTCGGGATTCGCGTGCCGGAAACGCCGGCGCTGCGGGCAGTCCTTGATGGCTTGGTAATGGCTAATTCGTAACAGTATTGAGATAGAGCCTTCGCTGAACCGTTTTACCTCCAAATCAACGCAAATTAATTCGAACCTTTGGCGCCGGCCGGGGTTCGAACCGGTTCCTGAATAATTTGCTCACCAGACAAGGAGATGTAAAACGATGTCCAAGCTATTCGGAAAATTCCTCAAGGGTTCCTCGCTGCTGGCGCTGGTCGCTGCGCCTGCTGCGGTGTTCGCCGCACCGTCCACTGACCCGATTTCCACCTTCGGGATCCTGGGCAGCTATAACGATTTCAAATTCGAAGGCGGCAGCGAAAGCGACAAGAGCCACATGCCCGAGGCGGGCCTGTTCTATAACTTCGGCAACAAGCTCACCGCCGAATCCGGCTTTATCTACCAGGCCGGTATCGAAGCCAAGTACGGCGAAAAGAGCGACAACAAGCTCAAGGAAGGGCAGGCTGACCTGGACCTCGGCTGGCGTGCCGCGCTGGATGCGCGCAACTTTGTCGACGTGATCGTTGGCGGTGGCTACAGCTGGACCCGTTACGAGCCAGAGATCAACGATCTCGACGTGAAACTCACCAACAAATCGCCGTTCGCCAAGGCAGCCCTGGGCTACAACCATCAGTTCGATGACATGACCCTGCGTGTCGAAGCCGGCGCCCGTCGCACCATCGACGGCCGTACCAAGCTCAAGGTCGATGATTTCGGCAGCGACACCGTGGACCTCAAGGACCGCACCAATCCCTACGCCGAAGTCAGCCTGTTGATGAACCAGAAGGGCGACCTGCCGGTGGTCGCGGGCCTGTACTACACCCGCACCGAGTACAAACTCGACGGTGATTCTGAAGTGGCCGATAACACCAAGCTCAAGCGCAACGAATACGGCTTCAAGGTCGGTATCGCGTTCTGACGCCATGCACCGAAAAACGCCCCGAATATCCGGGGCGTTTTTTTTTGAGGCAATTGCAGATCAACCCAAAGCGGCAAGTTGCGCCGCGGTCTCAGGAAAACGTGCCACCAGGCGAATCAGCGTGGCAGCCTGGGCATTCGGCTTGGCTCGGCCTTGCTCCCAGTTTTCCAGGGTGCGGGTATTGGTGCGCAGGTACATGGCGAACACCGACCGGGAGAGGTTGAGTTGTTGGCGCACGGCGATCACTTCCTCAGCGGTGAGTGGCGCCAGGTTTTTGAGGTGAACCTTGTGGGTTCGCAAGGTGACTTTGCCTTGGCGTTCGTCTGCCAGGGCGTCGAAGCCTTCGACAAGTTCGGAAAAGATTTCACGTTTCATGATGTGTTCTCGCTTTGATTTCCCTGTCCAGCATGTGTTTTAGGGCTTTTTTGTGCTGTGGTGTCAGGTCATCCTGTTCGTGCTTGCCGTACAGGGTGAACAGCCAGAATTGCGTGCCGCCCGACCACCAGTAGTAAATGACCCGCAGGCCACCGCGCTTGCCTTTGTTGCGTCGCTCATCGATGAAGCGAACTTTGCGCAGTCCGCCTGTTCCCTCGATCACATCTCCTGCTTCCGGGTTCTTCATCAACTCTTGTTGAAAACCCTGGAAAAGCTCGTCACTCAGATAGTCCATGCGATGCCGCTCGAAGGCCGGCAGTTCGATAAATAGAGCATCCATGTTCTGTACGTAGCCTGCGTATAGTTTGGTGGCCCACTCGCAAAGGGTCAAGTGACCCTGCCGTGGGAACTTTCCTAAAACGCAGACACCATACGGCGGCGTTAATCGGGTAGATGCCGGATGGGGAGGCAGACGGGCGAGGAAATTTCCGTGAATAGGGGAGGGTAAAAACCCCTGCCCCTGAAACGCAAAACGGCGCCCGAAGGCGCCGTCTTGTTTACTGCATCCCGCTAAGCGATCAAACGCCCAGCACCGCGTGCTGCACCAGGGTGAGCAACGGTTGTGGGTACACGCCCAGGAAGAACGCGAGCAGGGCGATGGCCAGCAGCATCACGCCGCCTGCCTTCTGTTCCCAATGCAGCTCGGCATCCACACGGCGCAGGTTTGGCTCGATCAGGTACAGGGTGACCATCACGCGCAGGTAGTAGAACACGCCGATGGCGCTGCCCAGTACCAGGGAGGCAACCAACCACCATTCGTGGGCTTCGACACCGGTGGCGACGATGTAGAACTTGCCGATGAAGCCGGCAGTCAACGGGATACCGGCCAGGGACAGCATCATCACGGTCAGTACGGCGGTCAGGTACGGACGGCGCCAGAACAGGCCGCGATATTCGTACAGGGCGTCGGCATCACGGCCTTTGAACGGCGAGGACATCAGCGTGATCACGCCGAACGCACCCAGGCTGGTGATCACGTAGGTAACCAGGTACACACCCATGGCTTCCACGGCCAGGCCTTTGCTCGCCACCAGGGCGATCAGCAGGTAGCCGAAGTGAGCGATGGAGGAGTAACCCAGCAGACGCTTGAGGTTGTTCTGAGTCAGGGCCAGCAGGTTACCGAACAGGATCGACGCGATGGCGATCACGGTCAGCACGGTGCTCAGCACACCGGTGTTGGCAGCAGGGGAGATCTGGAACAGACGCACCATCACCGCAAACACTGCAACCTTCGACGCGGTGGCCAGGAACGCCGCTACCGGCGCCGGGGCGCCTTCGTACACGTCCGGGGTCCACAGGTGGAAGGGTACCAGCGACAGCTTGAACGCCAGGCCGATCAACATCATGGCCAGGCCCAGTTGGGCGATTGGCGCAGGCATGTTGGTGGTGGCCAGGGCGTGACCGATACCGGTGAAGCTCAGGCTGCCGGCTTCGGCGTAGAGCAGGGCCATACCGAACAACAGGAACGCGGAACCGGCGGCCGACAGCACCATGTACTTGATGCCGGCTTCCAGGGAGCGCTTGTTGAAGAAGGCGTAGGCCACCAGGCCGTAGGTCGGGATCGACAGCAGTTCCAGGCCGATGAACAGGCCCGCCAGGTGCTGTGCGCTGACCAGCACGATACCGCCGGCCGCAGCCAGCAGGATCAGCAGGTACAGCTCTTCCTTGTTGCCTGGGTAGCCGGTGCCGCCTTCGCCCATATAGGCGTGGGCGAGGGTGACGCATGCCAGGGTCGCGACCAGGATCAGCGCGATATACAGCAGGGCGAAGTCATCCACCATCATCAACGGCGTGACCGCCAGTGGTGCGACCTTGAGGGCCGGGATGATCGACAGCAGGGCCAGGTTGAGGCCGGCACAGGACAGCAGGAACGTTTGCGAATGATTGCGGCGCCAGGCGATGGCCAGCATCACCACCACGATGGTGAGGCTGGTAATCAGCAGCGGCGCAAGCGCGATAAAGTGTTGGATCGTGAATTCCATAGCGCTCTTACCGGGCCGAAGCGAGTTGAGAGAAGGCGGTGCCGAACCACTGCTGCACGCCATGCATCGTCGCGGCAGAAGTGTCCAGGAACGGTTGCGGGTACACGCCGATGTAGATCAGCAGCACCGCAAGGCCGAGCACCATGATCAGTTCGCGAGCATCCATCCCTTGCAGGACGGTGTCGGACTTGGCCGGGCCGAAGTAGGCGCGGTGGATCATGATCAGCGAGTAAACCGAACCAAACACCAGGCCGGAGGTAGCAATCGCACTGATCCACGGTGTTTGCACGAATGCACCCATCAGGATCAGGAACTCGCCGATGAAGTTGCCGGTGCCCGGCAAGCCCAGGGACGCGGCGGCGAAGAACAGGCTGATCGCCGGCAGGTACGCGATGCGCGACCACACACCACCCATTTCACGCATGTCACGGGTATGCAGGCGCTCGTACAACTGGCCACTCAGGATAAAGAGGGCAGCGGCCGAGACACCGTGGGCCAGCATCTGGATGACTGCGCCTTGCAGCGCCAGTTGGCTGCCGGAGTAGATACCGATCAGTACGAAGCCCATGTGGGACACGGACGAGAAGGCAATCAGACGCTTGATGTCAGTTTGTGCGAAGGCCAGGAACGCACCGTAGAAGATCCCGATCAGACCCAAGGTCATGGCGATCGGCGCGAACTCCGCCGAGGCATTCGGGAACAGCGGCAGGGCGAAACGCAGCAGGCCGTAGGCCGCAGTCTTCAACAGGATACCGGCCAGGTCCACGGAACCGGCAGTCGGCGCCTGTGCGTGGGCATCCGGCAGCCAGGAGTGGAACGGCACCACCGGCAGCTTCACCGCGAACGCGATGAAGAAGCCCAGCATCAGGATGTACTCGGTGGTGAGGGACATCTTGGTTTTCAACAGGTCGGCGTAGTTGAAGGTAATCACGCCGGTGTTGTTGAAGTTGACCAGTACCAGGCCCAGGATCGCCACCAACATGATCAGGCCGGAAGCCTGGGTGAAGATGAAGAACTTGGTCGCCGCGTAGATCCGGGTTTTCTTGCCGTCCGAAGAACTGTGACCCCAGAGCGCGATGAGG
>Ga0209070_100189_pt1 | contig 75030 bp, 67 predicted proteins | sample SynthPrep_5_END__FD_187205 | JGI IMG/M metagenome (GOLD analysis project Ga0209070, IMG submission 187205) | Synthetic microbial communities from Ohio, USA - SynthPrep_5_END_DS10_MetaG (SPAdes) (version 2) | ecosystem: Engineered > Bioreactor > Aerobic > Activated sludge | place: USA: Ohio... | reverse complement strand
TCCGAACTCAGAAGTGAAACGATGCATCGCCGATGGTAGTGTGGGGTTTCCCCATGTGAGAGTAGGTCATCGTCAAGCTCCTACACCAAACCCCCGATCCGCGTAAGCGGGTCGGGGGTTTGCTTTTGGGCCCTAGAAAAGCGGCCGCGTAGAACTAAGCCTGAACCGAGGCCGGCTGCTCCGATGCAGCCGGCGACTGTGAAGGTGCTGCGGCGAGTGAGGTAAAAGTACCGCTGCCCGCTGCACTGGATCGAACTGCCTTCAAGAGCATCCTCCCTTTCGCCTGACGGCTCACCGCAGTGCGTATCGCTCGTTTAAGATAAGCGCTTTACTCGGATATCCCCTCATGCCGGAATCGGCTGCTAGCCCAAGACTTGAAGAGCTTCCGATCGAGCAGCTCGTAGGCTGTCCGGAATGTGATCTGTTGATGGCAAAGCCGACGCTCAACCTTGGCGAGGTGGCCGAATGCCCCCGCTGTGGTTGTGAGCTGTTTCGTCTGCGCCATCGTATCGTCGGTCCGGGATTGGCATTGGTGCTAGCGGCTCTGCTGCTCTACTTTCCTGCGAACTTTCTGCCGATCATGCAGTTGAACCTGCTTGGCAGAGTCACCCACGATACCGTCTGGAGTGGGGTGTTGAGCCTGTACAACAGCGGCATGCAGGGCATCGCCGTGGTGGTGTTCCTCTGCAGTATGGCGGTGCCGTTGATGAAGCTGCTGTGCCAGCTCGCCGTGTTGCTCTGCATCGCCATCGATCGGGCCAAGCCCTTGGGGCTGCTGCTCTACCGGTTCTATCACCATCTGCGCGAGTGGGGGATGCTTGAGGTCTATCTGCTCGGAATCCTGGTTTCCATCATCAAGTTGCGTGACATGGCGGAGCTGAGCCTTGGCGTCGGCCTGGCCTGCTTTGCCGGGCTCCTGGTGGTGCAGGTGTGGCTGGAGTTGGTGATGTCACCGCATCAGGTATGGGAAGCGTTATCGGAGCCTGACGATGCGCGCCGCTGACGCCGGGCTGATGGTCTGCCACGAATGCCACCAATTGAATCGCGCCACACCAGGTATCAAACATCAGCATTGCAGCCGCTGCGGGGCGCGTGTGCACATGCGCAGGCCCAACAGCATCGCGCGCACCTGGGCCTTGCTGATCACCGCAGCATTGCTCTATCTGCCGGCGAACCTGCTGCCCATCATGACGGTGCGCATGCTCGGTAGCGGGACGCCCGACACCATCATGTCCGGCGTGGTCACGCTGGCCAAGCACGGCATGTTTCCGATTGCGGCGGTGGTGTTCATCGCCAGCATTCTGGTGCCGACGTTCAAGCTGGTAGGGATCGCCATGTTGCTGATTTCGGTACAAAGGCATCACCCGATGTCGCCGCGACAGCGCATTCTGGTGTTCCGATTCATCGAATGGATCGGGCGCTGGTCCATGCTCGACATCTTCGTCATCGCCATTCTGGTGGCGATCGTCAATTTTGGCAGTCTCGCCAGCGTCGAAGCGGGATTCGGCGCCGTCGCCTTCGCCAGCGTGGTCATCCTGACCATGCTCGCAGCCATCACATTCGACCCACGTCTGATCTGGGATAACACGGAAGCCGGGAACAAGCATGACTGACCTGCCACAAGCCAATACACGTCCGGCCTCCAGCTGGTCGGCCATCTGGATTCTGCCGCTGATCGCGCTGGCCATCGGCGCCTGGCTGGCCTGGCAGGCGTATAGCGAACGCGGCATCCATATCGAGGTGGTGTTCGACAGCGCCGAAGGCATCGAAATCAACAAGACGTCCGTGCTTTACAAAGGCATGACGATCGGTGTCGTACGCGACTTGCGGCTGGAAGATGACGACCGTCGGCAGGTCGTGGTCGCCGATATCGAAATGAACAAGGATGTCGACGGCTATCTGCGAAGCGGCACGCGCTTCTGGCTGGTCAAGCCCAGCGTCACACTGGCCGGGATCACCGGGCTGGAGACGCTGGTGTCGGGCAACTACATCGGTATGAGCCCAGCCGATGGCGAGCCGACCAAGCGTTTCGTCGCGCTGGCGGAGGAACCGCCGATGTCCGACAGTCGCATCGGCCTGCACCTGACACTCAAGGCCGAGCGCCTCGGCTCGCTGAATCGTGGCAGCCCGGTGTTCTACCGGCAGATCCAAGTGGGGCAGGTGAAGAACTATGTGCTCGCCGAGGATGACAGCACCGTGGAGGTGCAGCTCTATATCCAGCCGGGGTATGCGCACCTGGTGCGCAAGCACACCCGTTTCTGGAACGCCAGCGGCGTCACCGTCGACGCAGGGCTGACCGGCGTGAAGTTCCGTACCGAGTCCCTGGCCAGTATCGTCGCCGGGGGTATCGCCTTCGCCACGCCCGCGCACCGCAAGGACAGCCCGGCCACCGACCCGAACATCCCGTTCCGTCTCTACGAGGATTTCGACGCAGCCCAGGCGGGGATCAAGGCCGTGGTCGCGCTGCAGGATTTCGATGGGCTGCAGGCCGGGCGCACGCCGGTGATGTACAACGGCATGCAGGTTGGTCTGCTGAAAAAGCTCGATATCGACTCAGACCTCAAGGGTGCGCGCGCCGAGCTTTCGGTCGACCCGCTGTTCGAGGACTACCTGGTCGAGGACACCGATTTCTGGGTGGTCAAGCCGTCCATCTCGCTGGGCGGCATCACCGGTCTCGAAGCGTTGGTGAAAGGCAACTTCATCGCCGTTCGGCCCGGCGAGAAAGGTGGCTCGCCCAAGCGCGAGTTCGTCGCCCGTCCCAAGGCGCCGCCGCTGGACATTCGCGCCCCGGGGCTGCATCTGGTGCTCACGACTGACAGTCTGGGGTCGCTGGACGTCGGCAGTCCCGTGCTCTACCGGCAGGTCCGGGTGGGGTCGGTACAGAGCTACCAGTTCTCTCGCGACCAGCAGAAGGTGGTGGTGGGCGTGCATATCGAACAGCCGTACGCCAACCTGGTGAACAGCTCGAGCCGGTTCTGGAATGCCAGCGGCATCTCGCTGAGCGGCGGTTTGTCCGGAATCGAGGTGCGCAGCGAGTCGCTGCAGAGCCTGCTCGCCGGCGGTATCGCCTTCGAGACGCCCAATCCGCAGGCTGCCGGGACGAGGAAGGTGCCGCGCTTCGTCTTGCACAAGGATAGAGACAGTGCAATCCAGCGCGGAACGCCGATCGAGATCCGCCTGGCGCGTGGCGATGGACTGAGTGCCGGTACGCCCATTCGCTACAAGGGGCTGGCCGTGGGCCAGGTGGACACAGTCACGCTGAGCGATGACCTGCAGAGTGTCGTGCTGCGTGCCCGCATCACCGCAGCGGAGTCGCGCATCACCCGCGCCAGCACCCAGTTCTGGGTCGTTCGGCCGGAGCTCGGCATCATGCGTACGGCGAACCTGGATACGCTGGTCAGCGGTCCCTACCTGGAGGTGGCACCGGGCAAGGCGGATGCGAGCGTGCAAACGCGTTTCACCGGCCAGGAGCGGGAGCCACAGAAGGCTGGTGAAGGGTTGAGCCTCGTGCTCAGCGCGGCCCGGCTGGGTTCGATCAAGCCGGGTAACGCGGTGACCTACCGCGAGGTGAAAGTCGGTGAGGTCACCGGTTATGAGCTGGGGCAGAACGCCGATCGCGTACTGATCCGCGTCGTCATCGAGCCGCGCTACGCGCCCCTAGTGCACACCGGCACCCGCTTCTGGGAGACCAGTGGCTTCGGTGTGGATTTCAGTCTGTTCAAAGGTGCTAGCCTGCGCACCGATTCGCTGGAGTCGCTGCTCGAGGGCGGCGTCGCCTTCGCCACGCCAGAGGGCGAGCAGATGGGACGCCGGGCGCTGCCGGGACAGACCTTCGCGCTGTTCAAGGAGCCGCAGGACGAGTGGTTCGGCTGGGCACCGAAGATCGAGCTGGGGCGAGCCGCCGGCGATAGATAACGGGCGTTGCTGGAGGGCCAAGCCCCCTGCATGTACATGAAAAGGGCCCTTTGGGGCCCTTTTTCGTTGTGGAAGATCAGGCAGGTTCTTCGGTCCGTTGGGCTGAAGCAGTGTGCTCGCTGGCGACCGGTTCGCGGCGGCTGATGTATTTCCAGTCCGCCTCGTCGATGTAGATGCCGGCCGGCCCGCTGCCGCCCTCAAGGTCGATCGCGACATGGGCCGAGACCTGAGGCTTCACCGATGCGAGGATCGGCACGAAGCCCAGCTGCAGGCTGGTTTCGATCAGCGCCTGCTGGTTGCGCTCGTCGATGTCTGCCGCCTCGTCGAGGTAGTAGGGCAGGCGGATGCGTCCGGCCTGCTCGCGATCCATCAGGTGCAGCAACAGGTACATGTTGGTCAGCGCCTTGATGGTCATGGTGGTGCCGTTGGACGCCGCACCGTCGATGTCGGTATGAATCACCGGCTGGCCGCCGACCTTGGTGATCTCGAACGCCAGCTCGAACAGGTCCTTCAGGCCCAGCTGGTTGTTGTTCGCCGCCACCAGCCGAGCCAGATACTCCTTGGCTTCCTCGTTCTTCGCGTCCTGCTCGGCGGACTGGGACAGATCGAATACCGACAGCGTCTCGCCTTCCTCGTACTGCCCGGCGCTGTGGATGATCTGGTCGATGTGCTTGAGCGCATCCTTGTTCGGCGCCAGCACGATGCGGAAGCTCGCCAGGTTGGAAACCTGACGCTTGTTGATCTCGCGGTTGAACAGCGCGAGCTGGTGTTCCAGGCTCTCGTAGTCGCTGCGGATGTTGCGCAGCGTCCGGGCGATGTCGGTGACCGCGGCACGGCGGGCCTTGGCCAGGGTCAGCGCCTCGTCCTGACGGTGGGCGTAGGCGTTGACCAGCAGCTGCAGGCGACGCTCGGGATCTTCCTCGCTGTCGAACTTGGCCACGCCCTTCAGGCGCACCTGGGCATACAGCGCCTCGATCTGACCGTCGACGCGCTGCAGCGCCTGCCAGCTATCCTGGTAGTCGTTGAGCAGCGGCAGCAGATTGTCCAGCGAGTCGTCCACCGGATCCATGTAAGGCGTACCAAACGGCAGATCTGCCGGTAGCAGCTGGCGACGTCGCAGGGCGTCTTCCAGCGTGCGCTCCTTGGCTTCCAGATCGGCCAGCTGACGGCCGACCAGCTGCAGCTTGGCGGACAGGTGCTGTACGCGCTCGGCGAAGGCGTCACTGGTGCGCTTGAGTTCTTCCTGGGCGGCCTCGGCCTGGGCCAGCTGTTCCAGCTTCGCCGGCTCCTCGGCGGCCAGGGTCTGGCTGCGGCGGAAGTCTTCCAGCGCTTTCTGCGCATCCATCACGGCCTGATACAGCGCCTCGGCCTGGGCCTTGCTCGCCGCGCGGTCGACGGCCACCGCATGCTGGGTCTTGAGTTGCTTGAGTTCGCGCTCCAGGCGATCCTTCTGGTCGCGCAGGGCGGCACGGTCGGCCAGGGCCTGCAGCGCCGGTGGCTCGATATGCGAGAGGTCGATGGACAGGCCCGGCACCGAGAAGGTGTCGCCCTTGAAACGATCCAGCACCGCTTCCACGGCCTTGACCCAGTCGTCGCCCTCGGCGCTGATGCCTTTTTCACCCAGCGGCAGGCTGAACAGCTGGCCATTGAACAGGCGCATCAGGCGATCCACATCGGCCTGGGAGAACTCCTCGCGCAAACGCGAGTAGCTGTTGTTGTCGGCATGGTCGAGCTGTTGCCGGACCGACTTCAGGCGTTTTTCCAGATCACGCAGGCGCTCGTCCAGGTCCTCGCTGGAGAACTGACGGGACTGCGCCAGCGCACCGGCCAGCTCGTCGTGGGCGTCCTTGGCGGCGAGCAGCTGCTGCTCCAGCACATGGGCGTCCTCGACCAGGGCGAAACGGTTCTTCAGCACCGCCAGCTCGCCCAGCCAGCGCTGGGCTTCGCTGATCTCGCGCTCCAGGCGCATCAGTTCGCCAGTCGAACCGCGCTGTTCGTTCTGCAGGCCGTCCTGCTCACGGCGATAATGCTCGGCCTGGATCACCAGCTCTTCCTTGCGCGCATCGGCGTAGTCGTGCCAGGTGCCGAGCAGGTTGTCGAGTAGCGGCGACAGGCGATGCAGCTTGCCGCGCAGCAGCTCGCGCTGGGCGACACCGGCGGCCAGCGCCTCGACCAGCGGGCCGGCGGCGACCAGCGCCTGGTAGTCCTGCTCCATGCGGCGCACGTCGCGGAAGGCTTCTTCGGTGGCGGCGATATAGTCGACGCTGCCCGAGCGCAGGCTGTGCTCGAAGGCATCGAGGAACAGCTGCTTCAGTTTGGCAGCCGTGATTTCCCGCATATGCAGCAGGTTGATGAACAGCGCGCGGAAGGTCTTCAGGCTCTGCTCGCTGGTCGAGCGCAGCGGGATCAGTGTCATGTCCAGCGGGATCGAGGTATGCCCGCCGACCAGCAGCCGGCGCAGCTCGTCCGGCTTGGCCTCGTAGGCCTTGATGCCGGCGCGTTCGAGGTTGGCGAACAGCTCGCGCTGGCGCAGGCAGGTGCCGTTCTGCTGGTAATGGTCGAGGTCCAGCGAGCCCTGGTAGACGAAGAACTGGTGGCCGAAGCCGCCGCCCGGTCCGCGGCCGGCCACGCCGATCACATGCGGGCCGTGGGGCAGCATGACTTCGACGAGGATGTAGCTGGTGTCCGAGGCGAAGTAGAACTTGCGTGACTGCTCGAGGCTGTACTTGCCGAAGCTCATGTCCGACATGCGCGCCAGGATCGGGAACTGCAGCGCGTTGATCGACGCGGACTTGCCGAGGTTGTTGGCGCCGTAGACCGACAGCGGGTTTTCCAGCGGAAAGATGCCGAGACTGTAGCCGGCGGTGTTCAGCAGGGCGAAGCGGCGAATGCCGTAGCGTTCCTGGCTCATGCTTCAAGCTCCTTTTCTTCGGCGATGGCGCGCGCCAAGGCGTCTTCTTCCGATTCTTCGGCTGCTTCCTCGATGAGGATGATGTCGTCCTCGCCGTCGTCCTCGGCGATCAGCTCCGGGGCGGGCAGCGGCAGATCGCTGCTGTGCAGGCTGGCGGCGAGATCGCGGTCCTGCTGCACCGACAGGCAGACGTCGAGGAAACGGTGCATCGGCGGCAGGAAGCGGTAGACGCCATTGCTGTCCTCGGCGAAGCCCAGCTGCGTCAGGCGGCGGATGACCTTTTCTTCCAGCTCTTCCTGGGTGGTGACTTCGGCCTGCAGGAACAGGTCGCGGTACTTGTCCAGCAGCGCCGGCAGTTCATCGCGACCGAGGCTGCCACCGTCGAGCACGGCCAGCGGGTCGCGGCCCTGGTCGGCCAGGTGCTCGACGAGGATGAAGGTGAACAGCGCCAGGCGCTGGGCGGTCTTGTTCACCTGCGCGCCCATCTGCTCCGGGACGAAGTAGTAGAAGCCGCGCGGATCGCAGACCAGCTCGAAGCCGAGCGCCTTGAACAGTGCGCGGTACTGGTCCTGCATGTTCGACAGCTGCGCGTAGGGCTCCGGCTCGCTGCGCGACAGGTGATAGCCCTTGAACAGCTCGCGGAAGATCGGCGCCAGCTGGGTCATTTCCTTGAGGTCGATGTTCATAGATGTGGCTCTGTCGTAGCGTGGAAAACGGCGAAGCCTTTTCCACTGGTAAGTTTGGCGTTGGCAAAGGTGGACAACTTTGCGTTGTCCAACCCACGGCGGGTTTCGCGAGAGGGGTGGGCGTAGGGTGGAAAACGGCGAAGCCTTTTCCACCGGACGATCCCTCCGGCCGGTCGAATAGCTCAATCATTGGCATTGGCCACCAGCGCAAAGGAGCTGAGGCTGACGCGGTGTTCGCGGGTCAGGTACTCGCGGCGCTCCAGGCGATTGCGCTGGAAGCGGCTGTCGCGGGACAGGCGCGAGAACCAGTAGAGCAGCTCGTCGGTGGCGCCCTCGGGTTCCTGTTCCAGCAGCCAGGCCATCAGGTCCGGCAGCGGCAGTGCCTGCTGGCAACGCTCGATCATCTCCCGCGCGCTGCGCGGTGCGCGCGGCTGCTCGCCCTTGCGCTTGCCGCTTGCCCGCGGGAACTGCGCCGGCTTCGGCTCGAAGCGGGCCAGGGCGTAGACGTAGGCCTCGACCTGGCTGGCGGTGCCGAGAAAGGTGCTCTGTGGACGGGTGAACAGCGGCAGCGAGGCCTGCGGTACGGCGTCCAGGCCCTTCTTGCGGATCGCCGACAGCGCCAGCGCCGCGCCTCGGGTCACGGCGTTGTGCCGACGCGCTTCCTCGCGCAGCGGCAGCAGCAGCTCGCGGGCCTTGCGCAGGGTCAGCTGGGCGGTGGTCTGCATTTCCAGGATGCGTGCATGAGTGCGCAGCAGGAGGTCGTCGTCCACCAGCTGGCCGAGGCGCTGCTGCTCGCCGAGCAGCTTCATCAGCACCTGCTCGACGCGGTGCACGCCCTGCTCGAAGGCGCCGTCGGCGGACACCAGCTGGATCATCGGCTCGACGTACTCGTCCCAGGTCGCCAGCACCTCGGCATAGCGCTGGCGCAGCGGGATCTGGCGGTCGCTGGTCTTGGCCCGGTCGGCCACGGCGACCAGGGCCTGTTCGTCGTTGTCGAGCTTCTTCAACACGTCGCGCACGCGCATGTCGAGCAGGCGCAGCTGGCGTGCCAGGTCGTTGCCGTCGCGAATCTCGAAGGCATCGAGGATATGCCCGGCCAGGCGCTCCAGATGGCGCAGATAGGCTTCGATCTCCAGGCACAGGCCGAGGCGGTGCTCGCGACGCAGGTAGGCGAGAAAGTCGTGGATCTGCGCGTTCAGCTCGAAGCGGTTGGGGCTCTTGGCCACCGGTACCAGGATGTCCAGGCGGATCCACTGGTCGAGCAGGGCGGTGATGTCGGTGGGCGTGCCTTCGGGTAGCTGTGCGGCGAGCTGGTGGCGCAACTCCACCAGGCTCAGGGTGCCGGCGTCGAAACGCTCGCACAGCGGCTCGAGCAACGTCCAGTGTTCGGCGAGGGCACGCAGTACGCGCTTGGGTTCGATCATCGTGGCGCCAGTCCAGCCAATGAAAAAGCGCCGATTGTACTGCATCGGGGCCCGCATGATGGACGCGCAGACAATCGGACGAGGCCGTTGCGGCACGCACGGCCGAGTCACCTGAACGTCATCGCCAGAAGGTTAGTCTGGCTGCATTCGGCGGCTCGCCAGGCAAGACCAAACGTCACCAAACGTGACGAAGTATCGATGTGCTATTTCGATCTCTGTCGGTTCCCGGCACAATTCGCACTTTTTTGCAAAAAGCGAGCTGTCGGGTCCGCCGGCGACTCCCTCGGGGCACGAACAGATGATCAAGACGCCGTATTACCTCATCGACAAACAGAAGCTTCTGGGCAATCTCGAGAAGATCGCCTACGTGCGTGAGCAGTCCGGCGCCAAGGCGCTGCTGGCACTCAAGTGCTTCGCCACCTGGTCGGTGTTCGACCTCATGCAGCAGTACATGGACGGCACCACCTCGTCATCGCTGTACGAGCTCAAGCTCGGCCGGCAGAAATTCGCCGGCGAAACCCATGCCTACAGCGTGGCCTGGGCCGACGACGAGATCGAAGAGATGGTCGCCAACTGCGACAAGATCATCTTCAACTCCATCGGCCAGCTGGAGCGCTTCGCTGAACGCACCGAGGGCACCATCCGCGGCCTGCGCGTCAACCCGCAGGTGAGCAGTTCGGACTACCTGCTGGCCGACCCGGCGCGGCCGTTCAGCCGCCTGGGTGAGTGGGATCCGGCCAAAATCGAAAAGGTCATGGGGCAGATCTCCGGCTTCATGTTCCACAACAACTGCGAGAACTCGAGCTTCGAGCTGTTCGACCAGATGCTGAGCACCATCGAGGAGCGCTTCGGCTATCTGCTGGAACAGGTCCAGTGGGTCAGCCTCGGTGGCGGTATCCACTTCACCGGCGAAGGCTATCCGCTCGATGCCTTCTGCGCGCGGCTGAAGGCGTTCTCGGAAAAATTCGGCGTGCAGGTCTACCTGGAGCCCGGCGAAGCGGCGATTACCATGAGCGCCTCGCTGGAAGTGACGGTGCTCGACACCCTGTACAACGGCAAGAACCTCGCGGTGGTCGACAGCTCCATCGAAGCGCACATGCTCGACCTGCTGATCTACCGCCTCAACGCCAAGATGGCGCCCTCAGGCGGCGAACACACCTACATGGTATGCGGCAAGAGCTGCCTGGCCGGCGACATCTTCGGCGAGTACCCATTCGATCGTCCGCTGGCCATCGGCGATCGGCTGTCGTTCATCGACGCGGCAGGCTACACCATGGTCAAGAAAAACTGGTTCAACGGCCTGAAAATGCCGTCCATCGTGGTAAAGCAGCTCGACGGCCGCCTCGACGTGGTGCGCGAGTTCAACTTTGACGACTACCTGTCCAGCCTTTCCTGAGGTCGACAGATTAAGGAGTGATCCCGGAATTGAAGAAAAACGTTCTTATCATTGGTGCAGGAGGTGTTGCCAAGGTGGTGGCCCACAAGTGCGCGCAGCACAACGACGAACTCGGTCGTATTGCTATCGCGTCGCGCAGCATCTCCAAATGCCAGGCCATCATCGACAGCGTCCAGGCCAAGGGCGGGCTGAAGCAGCCCGGCGAGATCAAGGCCTATGCGCTGGACGCCATGGACGTGGAAGCGACCAAGGCGCTGATTTGTGAAACAGAATCGCAGATCGTCATCAATGTCGGTTCTGCCTTCCTCAACATGTCCGTGCTGCGCGCCTGCATCGACACCGGCGCCGCGTATCTCGATACCGCGATCCATGAAGAGCCGGGCAAGATCTGCGAAACGCCGCCGTGGTACGGCAACTACGAGTGGAAGCACCTGGCCGAATGCCAGGAAAAGGGCATCACCGCCATCCTCGGTGCCGGCTTCGACCCGGGCGTGGTCAACGCCTACGCCGCTCTGGCCCAACAGGAATACTTCGACAAGATCGAGTCGATCGACATCCTCGACGTCAACGCCGGTTCCCACGGCAAGTATTTCGCCACCAATTTCGACCCGGAAATCAATTTCCGCGAATTCACCGGGCAGGTTTACAGCTGGCAGAACGGCCAGTGGACGACCAACCGCATGTTCGAGGTCAAGCGCACCGACGACCTGCCGGTCGTGGGCGAACAGAACCTCTACCTGACCGGTCATGATGAGGTGCACTCGCTCTCCAAGCACCTCGACGTGCCGAACATCCGTTTCTGGATGAGCTTCGGCGAGCATTACATCAACGTCTTCACCGTACTGAAGAACCTCGGCCTGCTCTCCGAGCAGCCAGTGCGCACCGCCGAAGGCCTGGAGGTCGTTCCGCTCAAGGTGGTCAAGGCCGTGCTGCCCGATCCCGCCTCGCTGGCGCCGGGCTACACCGGCAAGACCTGCATTGGCGATCTAGTCAAGGGCACCAAGAATGGGCAGCCGCGCGAGCTGTTCATCTACAACGTGGCCGACCATGAAGAGGCCTACGCCGAGACGGACAGCCAAGGCATCTCCTACACCGCCGGCGTGCCACCGGTTGCCGCGGCGCTGCTGATCGCCCGTGGCGAGTGGGATGCCAAGCGCATGGTCAACGTCGAAGAACTGCCGGCACAGCCGTTCCTCAAGCTGCTCGATGTGATGGGCCTGCCCACTCGCATCAAGGACGAGCATGGCGATCGTCCCTGGGATCAGGCCATCTGATTCCTGTCTGCTGAATGAAAAAAGGATCGCCTCGGCGATCCTTTTTTCGTTTCAGGGCTAACCTCAGACCGTGACCACGCCAAACAGCACGGCTGCCGCCAGCATCACCAGGCTGATGCCCCAAGCCCACAACACGGTGTAGCGGATGTGCTTGTACAGCTCGACACCGGCCAGGCCGATGGCCAGGTAAACGCTCGGCACTACCGGGCTGATACCGAAGCCGGTGTTCTCGCCGATCAACATGGCGCTGGCCACGGCCTGCGCGTCGACACCCGCGGCTACCGCTACATCGCGGATCACCGGCAGCAGGGCGAAGTAGTAGGCGTCCGGCGAGAACAGCATGCCCAGTGGTACACCGAAGGCGCCGATGATCACGTGCAGCCAGTTGGCCGAGCCTTCGGGCAGTACGTTGATCATCCAGTGCGCCATGCCGTCGGACATTCCGGCTCCTGCCAGTACGCCGAGCAGGATGCCGGCCGCCAGCATCACCAGAGCCATCTGCATGGCATCGCTGGCATGGCGCAATACGGCCTGGTTCTGCTCCGCCAGGCTCGGGTAGTTCAGCACCAGGGCGACGCCGAGGCCCACCATGAAGCAGGCGAACAACGGGAAGGCGCCGGTGAACAGACAGACAAGGATGATCAGGGTCAGCACCAGGTTGGCCCAATAGCGCCAGCTAAGCGGGCTCAACTGACGGCCGTCGTCGCCGGGTTCTGCCGTCTGCGCAGCTTCATGGCCGGCGAGCATGCCATGGCCAAGGGGGCTGCGCTGGGCGCGCAGGCCAAGGAATACCGCCAGGGCCATCACCAGTGCCAGGCCGACCGCCTGCACGGGAATCAGCGAGATCCACAGCTGCGAGGCGTCGATGCCGGTCACCGCCGAGGCGCGCGCCGTGGTGCCGCCCCAGGGCACTATGTTCATCACCCCGGCGCTGAGCACCACCAGGCACAGCAGCATTTCGCGCTTCATGCCCAGGCGCAGGTACAGCGGCAGCAGGGCCGGAATCACCAGCAGGAAGGTGGCGGCACCGATGCCGTCCAGATGGGTCACTGCCGTCACCGCGACAGTGACCACCGCTACCGCCAGCGGCTTGCCGCCGGTGCTGCGCAGCAGGAAGTTGACCAGCGGCGCGAACAGACCACGCTCACGCATGACGCCGAAGTAGAGGATGGCAAAGATGAACAGCGTGGCTGTCGGAGCCACGGCTTTCAGCCCCTCGGTGATGAACTTGCCGATTTCCCCCAGGCCGAAACCGGCGAGGGCGCTGGCGATCACCGGCAGGGTGACGAAGGCGACCAGCGGGCTGATCCGGCGCAGCAGGATCAGGGTGACGATGAGAAACATCAGGCCGAAGCCCAGGGCGGTGATCATGTCGTTCTCTCCGGTGTTGTTATTGTTAGAGACAGGGAAGGGGGGCTCAGTCGGGAGGCGGCAACCTCAGGCCGAGCAGCGCGTAACTCAGGCTCTTGCCGTGGCGGTCCAGCCCGGGGCTGGCGTTGACGCCACCTTCCAGGGCGTGCTCCACCACGAAGTTGAGGCCGCCCAGGTTCGGCAGCTCGTAGCGTTTCACCGTGCCGATGGCGCGGTGGCTCAGGCAGCCGGCGACTCGTTCGCAGGTCAGCTCACGGGCCAGCCAGGCATAGTGCTCAGCGGCGAAGGCGAACACCGCCACACTCAGGGTGTTGCCCTTGTCACCGGCACGGGCGTGGGCGTAATCGCACAGCAGTACATCGATCATCAGAACCACTCCAGCCGTTGCCGCACCGCGGTGCGCTCGATAAGGAAACTGGCGGTGCCGAGCGATTCGCCGATATGCCGGCGTACGCCGCCACCGCCGGCTGGGCCGTTGGTGTAGAGCGATTCGGCATCGAGCAGCAGGCGTTCCAGCAGGGCCTTGTCGCGATCCAGGAAGCTGATGCGCAGGCGCACGTCCTGGCAGTCGGCCGCCTGTGCCAGGCGCTGCTGCAGCCACTGACCGCCAGCGTCGTTGAACAGGCTGGCGACGCCGATCACATCGATCCACGGCGTGAGCTGCGGCGCCAGCTTGGCGCAGCGTTGCAGCAGGATGTCGCGCGCCAGCGCGGCGCGAGCCACGGCGCCAGGGCCCGCGTAGGAAATCTCCGCTTCGGCGAACCACTTGCCGCGCAGGCCGACCAGGCACTTGAGGTGCTTGGGCTGCGGTTTGCCGCGCACACCCTCGACCGCCACCTGATCGGTGGCGATCTGCCGAACACGCACCTGGCTCAGGTCCATGATCACATCCGGCGTCAGGTAGCTGGCCGGGTCGTGCACTTCGTAGAGCAGTTGTTCCTTGACCGTGCGTTCGGTGACGCAACCTCCGGTGCCAGCCGCCTTGCCGATGACGATCTGCCCATCGGCCGTGACGCTGGCGATGGGGCAGCCGACATTGGCCAGGTCCGGTACGTCCTTCAGGCCGGGATGAGCGAAGTAGCCACCGCTGACCTGGGTGCAGCATTCGAGCAGGTGGCCAACTGCCGTGGCCTGGGCGATGCGATCCCAGTCATCGGCCTGCCAGCCGAAGGCATGGCGCAGCGGCCCCACCGCCAGGCTGGGGTCGGCGACTCGGCCGCAGAGGACGATGTCGGCGCCCTGATCCAGCGCCTGGACGATGCCATCGGCACCGCTGTAGACATTGACCGAGACCACTTCGCCGTCGAGTTGCGCGGGCAGCCATTGCTGCAGATCGATGTCGCTGCCGAGCAGGTCGTCGCCCAGTACGCAGGCGATGCGCGCCGACGCGTGAGCTGTGCCCTGCAGCTGCTGGCGCAGGCGCGTGGCGGCGGCGGTGGGGTGGGCGGCGCCGCCGTTGGTGACGATGGCGATGCCGGCGTCCAGGCAGGTCTCCAGCACCGGTTCGAGAAAGTCGAACAGGCGCAGGGCGTAGCCGCTCTGGGCATCGTTGAGGCGGCGTAGCTGGGCTTCGGCCAGGGTGCGCTCGGCCAGCAGTTCGAAGAACAGGAAGCGTCGGCCGTCGCGACCGGCGAGGTCGTTGGCCAGCGCCAGCGCGGCATCGGGGCGATCATTGGCGAAGCCCGCGCCGCACCCGATATGGACTGTTGTGGTCATTGTCGATCCATTTCACGGTCAGGTATGCAGCCAGGGTGATGCCTGTGGATTTAGTTGTGAATTCGAAATGTGATATGAATTGATAAGAGAATTTTATAAGTTGCCGAGCGATGGACATCAGCTTTCGCCAGCTTCAGGCCTTCGTCCTGATTGCCGAGCACCGCAGTTTCAGTCGCGCCGCCGAGCAGGTTCACCTGTCACAGCCGGCGCTCAGCTACAGCCTGCGTAAGCTCGAGGATGCCCTCGGCTTGTCGCTGCTGGCGCGCAACACGCGCAGCGTGGAGCTGACCGCCGCCGGCCTGCGTTTTCTCGAACAGGCTCGCCGCTTGCTGCGTGACATGGACAACGCCGTGCACGACGCGCATGAGCAGCTGCATCTGGAGAGTGGTTCGCTGCGCATCGCCGTGTTGCCGTCGGTGGCCATCGAGCCCCTGCCACGGGTGCTGCAGGAATACCGGCGGCGCTATCCCGGTATCGACATCAGCCTGCATGACGGCCGCGCCGGGGAAATCCGCCAGTGGGTGACTGCGGCCGAGGTGGATTTCGCCATCACCTCGGCGGTCGACGACCTCGGCGCGCTGGATTTCCAGCCGCTGTACGACGACAGCCTGGTATTGCTGGTACGCGGCCACGAACGCCTGCGCGGCAAGGCTTTGCTCGCTGCGCTACGTGAACAGGACTACATCGCCACCACCCGCGATACCAGCCTGCGCAGCATGGCCGATGAAACACTGCAGCGCATGGGGCTGTTGCGTGAACCCGCGTGGGAAGTGGCGTACATGAGCAGCGCCGCCGCGCTGGCGCGTGCGGGTTTGGGCTTCGCCCTGTTGCCGGCCAGCGTGGCCGACACCTTCAACAGCGACGGCAGCCTCGCCGTCCATCAGCTCGACGAGGCGCCGGCGCGCAGCATCGGCCTGCTGCAGCGCAAGCCGTGCTACCTGAGCCCGCCGGCGCAGGTCTTCGTCGCGCTGTTGCAACAGCAGGTCGGTGGGGCCCTCGGCACGACTACCGAGTCACGCGACGATTTCGCCTCCTGAATCGATCGTGCTGGATCGCTCGGGTAGAGCGCCAATGTGCGCCTGGCGCCATGCCGGCGGCACCCGCGCCGTCACGCTCCGGGCCGGCCTCGTCGTGCCGTCGGGCTGAGGAGCCACTCGTACCGCTGCAGCGCGAGGCGGGCGATACCTCGACGTGACCGGCTTGCCGGCGCCCACCCTGATGGCCCTGCGCGCGCATCCGCCGTTCAGCCAGCAGCTGCTCCTTCCCGCCCCGTCCATTTCACGCGACAATCCGCCCACACAGGCGCCCTGTCAGAGGCGCTCGGCAGCCGTGAGGATTTCCTATGAGCAGCAACGATCGCGTCATCATCTTCGACACCACCCTGCGCGACGGCGAGCAGAGCCCCGGCGCGTCCATGACCGGTGAGGAAAAGCTGCGCATCGCCCGGGCGCTGGAGCGGCTGAAGGTAGACGTGATCGAGGCGGGCTTCGCCATCGCCAGCCCCGGCGATTTCGCCGCGGTGAAGCTGGTCGCCGACAACATCAAGGACAGCACCGTGTGCAGCCTGGCGCGCGCCGTCGATGCCGACATCGAACGCGCTGCCGAAGCGCTGGCCGGCGCCAACTCCGGGCGCATCCACACCTTTATCGCCACCAGCCCGATCCACATGCAGTACAAGCTGCGCATGCAGCCGGACCAGGTGGTGGAGCAGGCAGTGCGCGCGGTGAAGAAGGCGCGCAGCCTGTGCGCCGACGTGGAGTTTTCCTGCGAGGACGCCGGCCGCTCGGAGATCGATTTCCTCTGCCGCATCATCGAGGCTGCCATCGACGCCGGGGCACGCACCATCAACATTCCGGACACGGTCGGCTACGCCATTCCGCACCAGTACGCCGACACCATCCGCCAGCTGCTCGAGCGCATCCCCAATGCCGACAAGGCGGTGTTCTCCGTGCACTGCCATAACGACCTCGGTCTGGCCGTGGCCAACTCCCTGGCCGCGGTGGTGGCCGGTGCGCGCCAGGTGGAATGCACTATCAACGGCCTCGGCGAGCGTGCCGGCAACGCCGCGCTGGAAGAGATCGTCATGGCGATCAAGACCCGCCAGGACCTGCTCAACGTGCACACCCGCATCGAGACCGAGCACATCCTCGCCGCCTCGCGCCTGGTCTCGGGCATCACCGGCTTTCCGGTGCAGCCGAACAAGGCCATCGTCGGCGCCAACGCCTTCGCCCACGAGTCGGGCATCCACCAGGACGGCGTGCTCAAGCATCGTGAGACCTACGAGATCATGTCCGCCCAGTCGGTGGGCTGGAACGCCAACAAGATGGTTATGGGCAAGCACTCCGGTCGCGCCGCGTTCCGTTCGCGCCTGGAGGAGCTGGGCATCGCACTGGAAGGCGACGAGCTGAACGCTGCCTTTGCCCGCTTCAAGGAGCTGGCGGACAAGAAGCATGAAATCTTCGACGAGGACCTGCAGGCGCTGGTCTCCGATACCCTGGCCGACGAGGCGCCCGAACACTTCAAGCTGGCCAGCCTGGAGGTGGCGAGCAAGACCGGCACCACGCCCGAAGCCAAGCTGGTGCTCAGCGTCGATGGAGCGGAGCGCAGCGCCCAGGCCGAAGGCTCCGGCCCGGTGGATGCCACCTTCAAGGCCATCGAGGCGGTCGCCGGCTCCGGTGCCACGCTGCAGCTTTACTCGGTCAACGCCATCACCCAGGGCACCGATTCCCAGGGCGAGGTGACCGTGCGGCTGGAGAAGGGCGGGCGCATCGTCAACGGCAACGGCGCCGATACCGATATCGTTGTCGCCTCGGCCAAGGCTTATCTCAACGCGCTGAACCTGATGCAGGTCGGCGCCAAGGCTCATCCACAGGTGGAAGGCGTTTGATCAGTGAAACCCGGCGTCGGGCCTACCTCGACGCCATGCAGGTAGCCAGCTGGCTGCCACGCACCGAGCTGCCGTTCGCTGCCCCGTCTCGGCTCGAGCTGCTGCAGCCGCCGGTTGCCGAGCCGGAGCCCGCGGCCGCCGTCGCGCCCGTGGCCGAGGTCGAGGCTGCACCGGTCGTCGAGCGGCCAGCCGTGACGCCGACCGTCGAACCGACCCCGGCACCGCGCCCGCGTATCGCCATGCCGGAGCCGAAGCCCGTGGCCGCGACCGACAGCCCTGGCGAGGAGGCCGCCGCCGAACCCGCCAAGGCCATCGAGCCGCCGCCGCGCTTCTCCCTGCAGCTGCTGCGCGCCGGCAACGTGTTGCTGGTGGTGGAACTGCCCACCGGCGAATCCTTCCAGAGCCGTGACCCGGCCTACATCCTGCTCAAGGACCTGCTGCGCGCCGCCCGGCTGCCGGACAAGCCGCAGCAGGTCGGCGACGGCGAACCGATCCGCTGGCCTCTGCTGCACAAGGGCAGCCTTGACCAGGGTGCCGAGGCTGCGCGCGATTACGTGCAGGGCGTGATGGCTGCCGAGCTGGAGCAGATGGGCTGCGACTGCATCTGGCTGATCGGTCGCCCGGCCCTGCGCTTCGCGGGCGAAGTGGACGTCGACAACTGCTATCGCGAGGTGGCCGTGGAAGGGCTGGGTCGCGCCCTGGCGATGCCGGGGCTGGAAGCCTTGATGGAACAGCCGGCCGCCAAGGCCGAGCTGTGGAAGGCCATGCGCCGCAGCATGCCGCGCTGGCACATAGGTTCGTGAGTACGCGTGATGAGTGATGCAGTCAGCTTTCGCCCGATGACAGCGGCGGATATCGAAACCGTGCTGAAGATCGAATACGCCGCCTTCAGCCACCCCTGGACCCGCGGCATCTTCAACGATGCCCTGACTGCCTACGAGTGCTGGGTGATGTTCGAGGGCGAGCAGCAGGTCGGGCACGGCGTGATCAACGTGATCCTCGACGAGGCGCACCTGCTCAATATCACCGTCAAACCGCAGAGCCAGGGCCGCGGCCTCGGCCTGCGCCTGCTGGAGCACCTGATGCAGCGGGCCCGCGAGCGCGGTGGCCGCGAATGCTTCCTTGAGGTGCGCGCCAGCAATGCGCCGGCCTACCGCCTCTACGAGCGGTACGGCTTCAACGAAGTGGGCCGCCGCCGGGCCTACTATCCGTCGGCCGATGGCCGCGAAGATGCGCTGGTGATGGCCTGCACGTTGCTGGATTGATGGCGCGTTGTTTCATAGGGCGGGCTCAGCCCGCCGCCTTACGAGGCATCGTTCTCTTAGGGGCTAAGCCCACCCCGCGTTCGGTGCGGCAAGCGGCCCGATCACTCCCCCGGACGCTTGTCCCGGCCTGAATCCAGCGGGGCGTCGCCCTCCAGTTCATCGTCCGACAGCACACTGTCGTCCTCGCGCAGCACCGCGTCGCCACCGCTGAGGCCGGTGTCCTCGTCGCCCTTGGCGGGGCCGTCCCAGGGTTTGCCGTCCAGCGGGTCGTAGCGGCCCAGCTCGGCTTCGTCGAGGTCCACGTCTGCGCCGATCTCGTGCTCGGACACCACGCTCAGATCCTGATCCGCCGGGCCGCCGTGGCCGCGTTCGCGGGGTGAGCGCGAGCCATCGTCCGGAATCTGCGTCTCTGGCGCCAGGTCATCCATGGTGGTCTCGCCGCCGGGCACTTCGCCGACCGTCATGCCGGCCTCGGCCTCCCGCTCCGGCGGGAACTGATCGGTGATTTCCTCGGCCGGCACCTGGTCGCCGATGCGGCCCTTGCGCTCGTCCCGGCGCTGGTCGAAGTCGAGCGGCTCCATCGAGCCCATGCGGTCCTCGGTGTCGTCGATTTCCGTCGGGGTATAGGGTTTCTGATCGCTCATGATCGTCTCCTGTCAGGCCATCGGTCTTGCAGGTTGTGACCCGGCCGCTCGATGAAGATTCAGGTGCGCCGCTGGCCGGAACCGGCATCCGGGGCCATCCTTGATGGGCTGCGAATTCGGGCTGCAGTACCTGACCGGCAGGCGAGCGAAATGGGACGAACCACCGCGCGTGATCCGGAGTCCTACCTGCATGAACGATCAAAACGACCAACCTGCGCCTGAGGCTCGGCGCTGCGCTTTCTTCTTCGACGTCGACGGCACGCTGGCTGAAATACAGCCCCGCCCGGAGCTCGTCTTCATTCCGCCGCCCACCCTTGCGGCCCTGGAACGACTGCATGCCGACGGGATTCCCGTCGCCGTGATCTCCGGGCGCCCCCTGGCACAGCTCGATGCGTTGCTGGCGCCACTGCAACTGCCCGCCGCCGGCGTGCATGGCGCCGAGCGCCGGGATGCCGAAGGCGAGTTGCGCAACCTGGCGCTGGATGCCCGGCAGCTGGAGCGCATCCAGCGCGAGCTGGCCGAGGCCTGCAGCGAGCACCCCGGCTTGCATCTGGAGAACAAGGGCGTCGCCTTCGCGCTGCACTTTCGCCTGGCGCCGCAGCTGGAACAGGTCGCCCGCGAGCTCGCCGAGCATTTCGCCGAGCGCTACGCCGAGGTGCTGAGCCTGCAGCCCGGCAAGTGCGTGTTCGAACTCAAGCCACGCGGGGCGAGCAAGGGTGAAGTCATCCGCGCCTTCATGGCGGAGGTGCCATTCGCCGGCCGCACCCCGGTGTTCGTCGGCGATGACCTGACCGACGAGGCGGGTTTCGCCGCCGTCAATGCGCTGGGCGGGCGTTCCATCAAGGTCGGCGAGGGGCCCAGCGAGGCTCGCGAGCGGTTGCCATCGGTGCATGCGGTCGGCGGCTGGCTGGAACAGCTGCTGAGCGAGCTCGGCGAACCGGCCGGATCTATAACAAAACCAGACTAGAGCGAGATTTTTGCCATGAGCCGTTTAGTAGTGGTTTCCAACCGAGTCGCGCCGATCAAGGCGGGCAAGGTGGCTGCCGGAGGGTTGGCCGTCGGTCTCTACGATGCCCTGCGCCAGGCCGGAGGCATCTGGTTCGGCTGGAGCGGCGAGGTCAGCGCGACCCCGACCATCAACACCGAGGAAGTCGGCAACATCACCTATGTCACGCTGCCGCTGAACAAGCGTGACTACGACCAGTATTACCGCGGCTTCTCCAACGCCACGCTGTGGCCGATCTTTCACTACCGCATCGACCTGGCCCGCTACAGCCGTGAGGAATACGACGGCTACCGGCGGGTCAACGCCATGCTGGCCGAGAAGCTCATGCCGCTGCTCAGGCCCGACGACATCATCTGGATCCACGACTACCACCTGATCCCCTTCGCCGAAGCCTGCCGCCAGCTGGGCGTGCGCAACCGCATCGGCTTCTTCCTGCACATCCCGTTTCCGGCGCCGGAAATCCTCACCGCCATCCCGCCGCACAACGACCTGCTCAAGACGCTCTGCTACTACGACCTGATCGGCTTCCAGACCGACACCGACCGCCTGGCCTTTCAGGACTACATCACCCGCGAGGTGCGTGGCGTCATCGAGCCGGACGGCAGCCTGACCGCCTATGGGCAGAACTTCCGCGCCGGCGTCTACCCCATCGGCGTGGTGCCGGACGAAATCCAGCAGCTCGCCGAAGGCTACAAGGGCCGCGCGCATCCCATGCGCCGCGCCACCGACACACGCCGCCAGACCATCATCAGCGTCGACCGGCTGGACTACTCCAAGGGGCTGGTGGAGCGTTTCCGCGCCTACGAGGAATTCCTCGACCGCTACCCGGCGCACCGCAACAACGTCGAGTTCCTGCAGATCGCGCCAACCTCGCGCTCCGACGTGCGCACTTACCAGCACATCCGCGAGCAGCTGGAGAGCCAGGCCGGGCACCTCAACGGGCGCATGTCCGACCTCGACTGGACGCCGCTGCACTACCTAAACAAGAGCTACGACCGCCGCGTGCTGATGGGCCTGTTCCGCGCCGCCGACGTCGGCTTCGTCACCCCGCTGCGCGACGGCATGAACCTGGTCGCCAAGGAATACGTCGCTGCCCAGGACCCGGAAGACCCCGGCGTGCTGGTGCTGTCGCGCTTCGCCGGCGCGGCCCGTGAACTGACCTCGGCGCTGATCGTCAACCCGTACGACTGCGTCGGCATGGCCGAAGCGCTCGACCGGGCGCTGAACATGTCGCTGGCCGAACGCAAGGATCGCTACGAGCACCTGATGCGCGCCATTCGCGCCGCCGACCTGGACGCCTGGCGCGACAACTTCATGCGTGATCTGCGCTCGTTCATCTCGCAACCCAGTGCCCAGCGGGCGAAGAAGGTCGAGCTGGTCGAACCCGAGTGAGCCGCGGCGGCTTGTCAAAAGCCTGCAGCGACTCGTAAGGTGCCGAGCCGACCCACAGGGACACATGAGATGAGCGAACTGGACCCGCTGTTCGAGAACAACGCCCGCTGGGCCGAAGCCATCAAGGAAGAAGACCCGGATTTCTTCCAGAAACTGGCCCGCCAGCAGACGCCGGAGTACCTGTGGATCGGCTGTTCCGATGCGCGGGTGCCGGCCAACGAGATCGTCGGCCTGCTGCCGGGCGACCTGTTCGTTCATCGCAATGTCGCCAACGTCGTGCTGCACACCGACCTCAACTGCCTGTCGGTCATCCAGTACGCGGTGGACGTGCTCAAGGTCAAACACATCCTCGTCACCGGCCACTACGGCTGCGGTGGCGTCCGCGCCTCCATGCGCGACGACCAGCTGGGCCTGATCGACGGCTGGCTGCGCAGCATCCGCGATCTCTACTACGAACACCGCGTGCACCTGTCCAAGCTGGCCAGTGAGGAAGAACAGGTCGACCGCCTGTGCGAGCTCAACGTCATCCAGCAGGTCGCCAACGTCAGTCACACCACCATCGTGCAGAACGCCTGGCACCGCGGGCAGCCGCTCGCCGTGCACGGCTGCATTTACGGCATCAAGGATGGCCTGTGGAAGAATCTCAACGTCACGGTGAGCGGGCTCGACCAGCTGCCCTCGCAATACCGTCTGCGCCCGCCGCGCCAAGCCTGATGAGTGCGCGCCAGGGCCCGGCCTTCGCCGGTCTGCTTATCGCCGTGCTCTGCTGGAGCGGCAACGCCCTGGTCGGCCGCGCCTTCCATGACAGCATCCCGCCGCTCAGCCTGTCGTTCTGGCGCTGGGTGTTGGCTACCAGTTTGCTGCTGCCTTTCGTCGCCAAGGGCATCTGGACGCACCGCGCCACCCTGCGTGCCGCCGGCTGGCGCCTGCCCGTGCTCGCCGCCATGGGCATCGCCAGCTACAACTCGCTGCTCTATACCGCCGCGCAAAGCACCGAGGCGATCAACCTCACCCTGGTGAACACCTGCCTGCCGCTGGCGACCTTTATCGGCGCGGGCTTCCTGCTCGGCGAATGGCCGCTGCGCCGCGCCTGGTTCGGCATGGCCGTGGCGGCGGGCGGGCTGCTCTACCTGATCAGCCGCGGCAGCTGGCAGACCTTCGCCAGCCTGTCGTTCCAGCGCGGCGACCTCATCATGCTGCTCGCCGTGCTGGCCTGGGCGCTTTACACGCTTCTGCTGCGCCGCTGGGCCAGGCACCTGCTGGTGCCGCCGCTGGTGCTGCTGGGTGTGCTGATGCTGCTCGGTCTGCCGCTGATCCTGCCGTTCTACCTGCTGGAACTGGGCCGGGTAGGGGGCTTCGCCCTCACGCCGAGCAACCTTGCCGCCATCAGCTACACCGCCGTGTTCGCCTCGCTGGTGGCCTACGTCGGCTGGAACCATGGCGTGAAGATCGTCGGCGCGGGCAGGGCGGCCATGGTCATGTACCTGATGCCCGTGTTCACCGCGCTGCTGGGCTGGGTGCTGCTGGGCGAGGCCCTGCGCACCTTCCACTGGATCGGCGGCGCCCTGATCTTCGCCGGCCTGCTGCTGGCCACGCGGCCGTCGTTCCGCTAGGGCCGTAGGATCCCGGTCTGGGCTGCCGACCAGCGCGGCCCGGGCTAGGCGCCCCCACCTACGCGGCCCAGGCTAGGCGCCCCCACCGTTCGTAACTAACCGTTTGAAAAGGATAAAAAATCTGCGGAGCCAGGGTTGACAGCCCAAACCGACCAGAGAATAATGCGCGCCACTTGGCTACATAGCTCAGTTGGTTAGAGCGCAGCATTCATAATGCTGATGTCCCAGGTTCAAGTCCCGGTGTAGCCACCAGACAAAACAAGGGGTTAGCGAAAGCTAGCCCCTTTTTTGTTTGTGCCGGTGACTACGGAGTGACTACGCGCTGGCTACGGCTCGCTTTAGCAAAGGATGCTATGAAGAAGATCGCCCTATGGCTGTTCAGAACTGCAATGGTTCTAGGCGCGCTTGGGTGGACTGCCCTTGCTTTGCTAAGTACGGAATGCCTGTTCTTTCTCGGACCTGAAGACAGCCAGATCGAATGTTTTGCCGTCTCCTTCTATGTCTATCAACTCCTTTTGCTACCGGCGACCGTGTTGTCACTCGTTGCTTTCGTGTGGCTGACGAGGCGGCAGCACAATACGGCTTTGCTCTTGATCATCATCCCGTTTCTGTTCGTTAAGTTTCACGTGTTCTGATCTAGAGCGGTTAGCTTCTGCTCGAAGTGTCTGCTCTGTGCGAGCGGCGAGAGCCGCAGTGCCGATTCCAGATGATCCGGCGACAGTGCGCATAGCGCGTGGTCACTGACATGTGTCCCAGGAAACCTGATCCCTCCCTCTCGCTTAGTCGCCTACCGCTAGACATCCAAAGGCGCCTGGCCAAAGCTAGCCGCCCTTTGTCGTTCCACCTATTTGCTGTTCCGTTTACCGAGGTAAACCATGCGTGAGCGTTTCGATGAGATTCGTGCCGAGCGGGATGTTCATTCCGTGGAGCCGGTTGTTTACAACCGTGATCCCCATGCCGGGCTGTGGAAGCAGATCGCACTGGGGATCGTGGTGGGTTATCTGGCGTTGGGTCTGATCAGCGCCGTGGGTTGGGCGGTGTTTGCGCGGTTCGCCTTGGGCGGGCTGCAGATAGCGGTGCCTTGAGGTCGGGCGTTTGCCCGGCGCACAGGCCGCAACGGTAGGGATTCCGGTGCATGGCGGGCCGTTGACCGTGCCGTGCGGGCGGCGCAGAATCGCGCCATTTGGCGGGGCGACCCCGCCTGCAGGTTTTCTTTTGTGTAGTAAGGGCGTGCGATGAATACCTTTCTGACGGCGGTCTCGGTGGTCGTTTGTGTGTTGGCGATCAGTGCGGGTGTGATGCTCGATGTGCGGCACAAGCCGAGCGACGAGGCGAAGCGGGTGTATACCGCGGAGCGGGTGAACGAGATTCTGCGGCGTAATACCAAGCACAGCTGAGCCGAGAGGCAAGGCGGCGGCATATGAAAAAGGCGACCCGAGGGTCGCCTTTTTCATGCCCGGAAAAAAGCCGGGCGTAAGGCCCGGCGAAGTCCAACGAGGAGAGGTGCTGCTGCGAGTTGGTGCTTACCAGAGCGGCAGGCTGTAGCTGACGATGAAGCGGTTCTCGTCCAGGTCGCTGCCGAAGTTGCTGCGGGTGGTGGCGTTGCGCAGGCGCAGGCCGAGGTTCTTCAGCGGGCCGCTCTGGAACACGTAAGCGAGGTCGGTATTGCGTTCCCAGGTCTTGCCTTCGCTGGCGCCGGGGCCGCGGTCGACGTTGTCGCCGGAGAGGTAGCGGGTCATCAGGCTCAGGCCGGGGATGCCCATGGCGGCGAAGTCGTAGTCGTAGCGGACCTGCCAGGAGCGTTCGTCCTCGTTGCCGAAGTCGTTGATCTGCACCAGGTTGACCAGCGAGTTGTCGCTGCCGGCGATGTAGGCGAAGCCGGTGTCGCCGTTGAGCTGCTGATAGCCGGCGCCGAAGGCGTGGCCGCCGAGCTTGTAGGTGAACATGGCGCCGAAGGCATCGGCGTCGACGTTGCTGCCGCCGTCGTCGGTCTGGTGCACGTAGCGCAGGTCGGTCTTGAAGCTTTGCTTGTCGCCGAGCGGCAGCACGTGGACCAGGCCGAAGTTGTGCTCCTTGTAGATGCCGTCCAGCCCGCCGTAGAAGTAGCTGGTGCTGAGCTCGGGCAACCAGGCGTAGCGTGCGCCGGCGAAGAGGAATTCGTCGCTGCTGGTCTGGCTGCCGAACTGGATGTTGCGGCGGCCGCCGTTGAAGGCGGTCATTTCCTCGTTATCCGAGGAGTTGCGCTGGTTGACGCGGTCGAGCTTGCCGAGGTCCAGGGTCAGGCCTTCGATTTCCTTGCTCTGCAGCCAGGCGCCGCGATAGGTCTGCGGCAGCAGGCGGCTGTCGTTGCGCATCACCACCGGCAGGATGGGTTGCAGGGTGCCAACGTGCAGGGTGGTGGCGGACAGTTTGGCCTTGGCCGTCACACCGGCGGAGCCGTAGTCGTCCTGGGCACGGTTGGGGGCGTCGCGGTCGCTCTGCAGGATGCCGGTGCCGACGCGGTCGGGGCTGGAGTCGAGCTTCACGCCGAGCAGGCCGATGGCGTCCACGCCGAAGCCGATCGGGCCTTCGGTATAGCCGGATTCCATTTTCAGCATGAAGCCCTGGGCCCATTCCTCGGCCTTGGACTGGCCGGTGCCGGAACGGAAATCACGGTTCATGTAGAAGTTGCGCAAATCGATGCTGGCCTTGCTGTCTTCGACGAAGGCGGCGCTGGCGGGGTGGGTGGCGATCACTACGGCGCCGCCGCAGAGGATGTGGCAGAGGGATCTGTGGTGCAGTCGCATGGTATTTCCTCTTGTTGTTGTTTTGGGCCGCTCTCGGGCGGCTACAGGGCATAGAGCGAAAGGCGTGCCAGTGCCGGAAGTAGCCGGGCTGCTCGGCTGGATGGCGCGTGCCAGAGCGCTTGCGCGTCGCATTGCCTTGGCGCGGGAGCGGCATGGGAAGCGTCCGGCTGGCTGGACATGTATGGCGCGCGGCCAGCTTTGGCGAGGCGGTGTCCAGCGCGGCGGACGGTTGGAGGAGGGCACCGGCCGGGGAGCCGGCGCCGGTTCAGATGCTAGCGGGTGCCCTTGCGGCTCTGCACGCAGACGAAGCTCGTGGCGGCATTGACGTCGCCCTTGCCGACGTACTTCGGCCAGCCGGGGTATTCGCACAGCGGGCGGGTGCGGCCGGGCACGCCGACGCTGTCGGCAACGACCTGCCGCCGCGGCGCACGGCCCTGTTCGACCCAGTCTTCCAGTGCGCTCAGCGAATCCCAGGCGGCGTTGAACACGGTGCTGGCGGCGTGGCCGTAGCCGGGAATCTCGTAGTAGCGCAGGAAGCGCTGCGTCTTGCGCGGGCCCATGTCGCGGCGCACACGCTCGTAGTACTCGGCGGTGGCGCGGGTGCTCACCAGTTGGTCGGAGGTACCGTGGGCCATGAGGATCTTGCCGCCGTTGCGGGCGAATGCGGACAGGTCGGTCCGGTTGACGTCCTGGCGCAGCGACAGCTCGCTGATGCGCGCCTGCCACGGGCCGGGGTTCTGCGGGTCGAGGGTCAGCGAGTTGAAGGTGGGATTGCGCGTCACGAAGAAGCGCACCCATTCGTCCCAGAAGCCGGAATGGTAGGGCGCGCCCTCGGCGAAACCGGTGCCGTGCACGGGCATCGGGTAGCTCGGCTGCAGGGTGTTGAGGCCGAGGCGGTTGACCACCAGCTGCACGCCTTCACCCGGCCGGCCGAGGTCGGTGCCCCAGGTGTTGAAGCCGGGGTAGTGGGTTTCGCCGCCGGCCAGCGGGAAGTTGAAGCGGATCGGGCTGTTGAACACCCGCAGCGCCTGGATCTGAGCATCCGACAGGCAACGCTCTGAGGTGTCGGCACCGCCCGGGCAACGCAGCGGTTTGCCGTTGAGCTTGGCGCGGGCCGGGTCGAACTGCGCATTGCACGCGGCCTGATGACTGATCACGCCGTCGCGCACGCCGTCCAGCCCGTCACAGGCCTGCATCGCGGCTTCCAGCAGTGCGGCGCGTTTCTCCAGGCTGGGAAAGGCGCCGGGCTGGGCGAGCGCACGGGTGATGCGGCCGAACTGCAGGTCCAGCGCCAGGGCGTTGTAGGCGGGGTAGAGGACGATGGCGCCGTTGAAGTCGGTCGGCCATTGCTGCACCACCGCCAGCGCCTCGCGGCCACCGGTGGAGCCACCGGCGAAATAGCTGCGCTCCGGCGCGGCGCCGTAGCGTTGTTCGATCAGGTAGATGGCAGTATCGCGGGTTTTCTTCAGCGCATCGTGGGCGTAGTTGGCCAGCGCTTCGTCGTTCAAGGCAAAGGAGCCGGGGCTCGCCGGGTCGGCGACGTGCCCGGAGTCGCTGCCGAACACCGCGTAGCCACGGCCGAGCGGCGTGGGTTGATCCAGCGGGCCGGCGGGGACGTTGCCGGCGACGTTCGGCACCGTGCCGTTGTAACCGCCGCCGCCGAACATCATCGCCTTGCGGTTCCATTGTTCGGGCAGCACCAGGCGCATGCGGATTGCCGGTGCGGCGGGATCGACCGGGCGAATCTCGGCGCTGACATCGCAATAGGCGCCGAACGTCTGCGGGGCGCTGCCGCCGGCGGCCACCGGGGTCGCCGCCGTGACGCGGGCGCCGCTGGTAGGCAGGCCGATGGCCTGGGCCGGGATCTCGTGGCCGAGCAGTTCGGTGCAGGTCGCCGCCTGGGCGGACTGACTGGCCAGCAGCGCCAGGGCGAGGGAGGCCAGGGGCAGGGAACAGCGCGCAAGCGAGTTGCAGGATGGATGCATCATTGAGGCTTTCCTTCTTCTTGTTTTCGGGCCGTGCGCCACGCGGGCGCAGCAGAGCTCAAGCCAATGCCATGCCACCGCCACGGACGCACGCGCAGCAGGCGATGGCCGGTCGCCGCGCTTGCGGCGAAGGTTCTGGCGCAGGGATCGGGTCGATAACGGGGAAGGTTGCGCGAGGCGCCTGGGGCTCAGGCGGGCGAGGCAGGGTGTCCGGCGCGCTGGACGACCGTCCGCCGCGCCGGACACTCAGGTGGCTAGTTGTAGCGGCCGTTCAGCCCCCCGACGCTGTAGCGCCCGGCGCCGAGCAGCAGGATGGCCAGCGAGCCGAACAGGAACAGACCCTGCAGTTCGATGGCCCAGCCGCCCATCGGCCCGATGTCGAACAGTTCGGCCCGGTGCGCCAGGGCGAGGGCGACGACCATGTTGCCCAGCATCAGCAGGGCGCCGAGGCGGGTATACAGACCGACGATCACCAGCAGCGGGCCGACCACTTCGCCCAGGAACACGCCATAGGCGAGAAAGGCCGGCAGCCCCATGCCGGCCAGCATGCCGCCGATACCGTCGACGCCATGCAGCAGTTTGTGGATGCCATGCAGCAGCATCAGTACGCCGACCGAGAGCCTGAGAACGAGTTTGCCTGCATCGTCTGTCATCTTCGCGCATCCCAGTTGCGGCGCCGGGAGTCGGCGGCCCTGACTCCAATGTAGATCAGCCGCTGTGACATTGCCGCGTCGCGGTTGGCGCCAACCCGCGCGTTAGGCCGCTCAGCGCTGGCTCAGGCCATGCTGCTGCAGCTTGCTGTAGAGGCTGGCGCGGGAGATGCCGAGCTCCATGGCGGCGCGCCGACGGTTGCCCTTGCAGGCGGCCAGTGCACTCTGCAGGGCGCGCCGCTCGGCCTGGGCGAGGGTCTGCGCCAGCGGTTGCAGCGGCAGTTCTTCGCTCGGCGCCGCCTCGGTCGGCAGGGCAGCGCTTGGCGCGCTTGACGCATAGGCCGGCGCGTCGGCCGAGCGCGCCTGTTCGCCCAGCAGCGGCAGCAGGTGCGCAGCCTGCAGCTGCGGGCCATCGGCGGACAGCTGCGCGCGCTCCAGCAGGTTGCCCAGCTCGCGCACGTTGCCGCGCCAGGGTTGCGCGCAGAGCAGTGCCAGCGCTTCCGGGCTCAACTCCATCGGCGGCTGCCCGGAGCGGTTGGCGATGTCGTCCAGCAGGTGTTCGACCACCGCTGGGATATCGCTGGCGCGCTCGCGCAACGGCGGCACGCGCAGGGCGAGGACGTTGAGGCGGTAGTAGAGGTCGTCGCGGAACTGGCCGGCGGCGACCTTGGCTTCCAGGTCGATATGGGTCGCGGCGATCACCCGCACGTTGAGCGCCTTGACCTGGTTGGAGCCCAGCGGCTCGACCTCCTGCTCCTGCAGCACGCGCAGCAGCTTGGCCTGCAGCGGCAGCGGCAGGTCGCCGATCTCGTCGAGGAACAGCGTGCCGCCGTTGGCCACCTCGAACTTGCCGATGCGCGCCTTGCGGTCGGCACCGGTAAAGGCGCCGGGAGCGGTGCCGAACAGTTCGGCCTCCACCAGGCTTTCCGGAATCGCCGCGACGTTGACCGCGACGAAGGGCCCGCGCGCCCGCGGCGAGAGGTTGTGGATGCCCTGGGCCAGCAGCTCCTTGCCGGTGCCGGTCTCGCCACGCAGCAGCACCGTGGCATCGAGCTGCGCGGCGCGCCGCGCCTGGCGCTTGATTTCGCTGGCAGCCGGGCTGTTGCCGATGAAACCGGCGATGGTGTAACGCGCCCGGCGTGCCTTGGCCAGTTCGTTCTGGGTGGCGACCAGCTGGGTCTGCAGGCTGGTGTACTTGGACATCAGCGGCTTGAGGTGGCGGGCGCGGTCGAACAGCACGAAGCCCAGCGCGCCGACCAGGGTGCCGTCCTCGTCGCGCAGCGGAATGCGGGTGACCACGAAGTGCTCGTCGCCGAAGGCCATCAGATCGAGCATGCTCGGCTGGCCGCTTTCCACCACCTCGCGCAGGCGGCTGGCCGGCAGCACTTCCTCGATCTCCTTGCCGAGCACGCTGGACGGATCGCGAATGCCGACCTTCTCGGCGTACTTGTCGTTGATCCAGACGATGCGCGCCTGACGGTTGACCGCGATGGTGCCCTCACACTGCGCGTTGAGGTGATCGAACAACAGAGGCATGGCCACGGCACGGAAACGTTCCGGGGATACGCCGACGATCAGGCCGTGGTTGTCGAGTGCGTCGCGGGCAATGCTCATGGGCAGTCAGGGTCCGTTCTGGAGCGGCCGATTATGGTTGGCCCCGGCTGCCACGGGCAAGGCAACCGGGACATGCTCAGGGCTGGGAATACACTTCGTTCGGCAGCCAGGTGGCCAGCGGTGCGAAATAGAACACCAGGGCCAGGCCGAGCAGCTGGATGAGGATATAGGGCAGCACGCCGAGGTAGACATCGCGGGTAGTGATGCCCGGTGGGCAGACGCCCTTGATGTAGAACAGCGCGAAGCCCACCGGCGGCGTGAGGAACGAGGTCTGCAGGCACAGCGCGAAGAGAATCGCGAACCACAGCGGATCGACGCCCATGGAGAACAGTACCGGCGCCACCAGCGGCAGGATGATCAGGGTGATCTCCACCCAGTCGAGGAAGAACCCCAGCAGGAAGGTGATCGCCAGCACGGTGAGCAGCACGCCGGTCTGGCCGAACGGCAGGCCGGTGAGCGCCGCACGGATCACGTCGTCGCCACCCAGGCCGCGCAGCACGGCGGCGAATACCGTGGCGCCGATGAAGATGCCGAAGATGAACGCGGCGGTGCGGCTGGTCTGGTACAGCGCATCCTTGAGCACCGGCAGGCTCAGCCGGCGGCTACCGGCGGCCATCAGCAACGCACCGAAGGCACCCACCGCCGAAGCCTCGGTGGTGGTGGCGATGCCGAAGAAGATCGAGCCGAGCACGGCGAAGATCAGCGCCAGCGGCGGCACCACGGCCCAGAACACGTCGAGCAGGGCACGGCCGTCGAGCTTCGGCCGGTTGACCGGAGCCGGGGCGAAATCTTTTTTCAGCCAGGCGGTGATGACGATATACAGCACGTACATCAGCGCCAGCATCATTCCCGGAATCAGCGCGCCCATGAACAGCTTGCCCACCGAAGCCTCCGAGGTGCCGAGGCGGTCGGCCATCAGGACCAGCATGATGCTCGGCGGAATCAGAATGCCCAGCGTACCCACCGAGCAGGCAGTGCCCACCGCCAGGCTCTTGTTGTAGTTGGCCTGCAGCATCGGCCCGATGGAGAGCATGCCGAGCAGCGCCACCGAGGCGCCGACGATGCCGGTGGAGGCGGCGAGCAGGATGCCGACCACCACCACCGTCACCGCATAGCCGCCGCGCAGCGGACCGAGCACGCGCACCAGGCTGTGCATCAGGCGTTCGGCGATGCCGGAGCGGTCGAGCATGATGCCCATGAAGATGAACAGCGGCAGGGCCACCATCAACTCATTGGCGACGATGCCGTAGATGCGCGCGTCGAGCACGCCGATGGTGCCATCCCAGGTGAACCAGAGATTGGCGTCGAAGTGTTCGACCAGCACATAGCCGAGCACGGCGAACAGCAGGCCGATGCCGGCCAGCGACCAGGCGACCGGGAAGCCGAGCAGCAGCAGGCCCATGAAGCTGGCGAACATGGCGATGACGAGGATTTCTTCCAGACCCATGATTGCGACTACTCCATCAGGGCTGCGAACGAGTGCGGTCGCGCTCGTCCGAGGGGGCCGTCAGGGCCCGCGGGAAATTGAACAGCAGGGTGCTGCAGCGCAGCGCGCGGGACAGCAGCGCCAGCGCCACCAGCACGAGGCCGATGGGCAGCACACTCTTGAAGATGAAGCGGTAGGGCAGCCCACTGGGCGCCTGGGAGCGTTCGTTGTAGAGGTAGGCCTTGTAGGCGTAGGGGATCAGTGCATCGATCATCAGCACGATCACCGGCAGCGCCAGCAGGGCGATGGCCAGCAGCTCGATCCAGGCCTGGCTGCGCAGGCTGAAGCGTTCGCGCAGCACGTCGACGCGCACATGGTCGTCGCGCACCACGGCGTAGGCGAGGGCGAGCATCAGCGCGGCGCCGAACAGGTGCCAGGACAGTTCTTCCAGCGCAATGGAACCGCGCGAGAGGGCGAAGCGGCTGAACACGTTGGCCAGCACGACCAGCAGAACCGCCAGCCAGAGCCAGGCGCTGGCCTGGCCGATGGCGACCAGCAGGCGGTCCAGCGGCCGCGAAATACGGTTGTACGGCAGCGCGTCGGGCGCTGGCGCATCGGGAGAGACGGGCTTGAAGGACACGGCGGACCTCGGAATCTCGGCACACAGGGATAGGAGGCGGGCACGTCGCCGTGCCCGCGGGCTGCAGCGCAGCCGTCAGTCGTACTTGTAGAAGTCGCGCGGCAGGTAGCCCATGCCGTGCCAGATCGAGTGGTGCTTCATGAACTCGCGCTGGCTGGTCAGTACGCGCTTGAACATCTCGTCCTTGGCGGCCATCTCGTCGAGCACCTCATCGGTGACCTTCTGCAGCTCGCGCAGTACCGGCTCGGGCAGCACCTGGGCCTTCACGCCCTGCTTCTGGTAGTCACGCAGCGCGGTCGGCTGAGCCCACTCGCTTTCGGCGAAGCCCTTGAGCGTGGCCGACTCGCAGCCCATCTCGATGAGCGCGCGGCTCTCCGGCTTGAGCTTGTCCCAGACGTCCTTGTTCACCAGCAGGTGCGAGGTGGTCAGCGTCTGGTGCCAGCCGGGCATGATGTAGTTCTTGATGATCTGGTCCAGGCCCAGCATCTTGTCCACCGCCGGCTGCGAGAACTCGGTGGCGTCGATGGTCTTGCGCTCCAGCGCCTGGTAGATCTCGCCGCCCGGCACCATGGTCACCGAGGCGCCGAGCTTTTCCAGCACCTTGCCGCCGATGCCGGCGAAGCGGATACGCAGGCCATCGAAGTCCTCCAGCTTCTCGATGGGCTTGGCGAACCAGCCGGCGCCTTCCGGGCCGATGATGCTGCACAGCATCGGATGGATGTTGCGCTGGGCGTAGATTTCCTCGAGCAGCTTCTTGCCGTCACCCTGGTAGTACCAGGCCAGGTGCGCCGGCGGCTCCATGTTGAACGGCGCGCCGGAGTACAGCGGCAGGGCCGGAATGGTGCCCTGGTCGTAGCCGATCCAGGTGTAGCCGGCCGGGTACTTGCCGCTGCTCACCGCATCCATGATCTCGAACGGCGGCACCAGCTCGCCCGGCTCGTAGTAGCGCAGCTGGATGTCGCCGCCCGAGACGGCCTTGAGCGATTCGGAAAGGTGCTTGACCGGCGTGGTCAGGCCGATCAGGTGGGAGGGGAAGGCCAGCGGCACCTGCCAGCGGATCTTCTCCGCGGCACTGGCGACGCCACTGAGCAGGCTGGCGCCGAGCAGGGTGGTGGCACCGATGGCGCAGACGATACGGGAGAGTTTGTTCTTGGTCGACATGCAGGTTTCCTTCTTGTTGTTGTTCTGGTGCCCGAGGGCGGACGCGTAACCGCCCATGGGTCGAGGGCGTTAACAGGCCAGAACAAGAACAGAGGCCGAGCCGATGCTGCCGATCCGGCGCCAGTCTTGTTCTTTGGTTTGTTCTGGCGTCGCGGGGTGGATTGCAGGTTCTGTGCCTATCGCTCGCGAGCGAGGAAAGGCGCGGTCTACAGCGCTATTGGAGTGATTGCAGGACGATAGCGGTGTCCGCTGCGGCAGACACTGCTCAGGTGAACATGCGGCGGTGTCCGGAATTCTGGAACATGTCCAGTTCCATGGACATCCGCAATGGCTGACTGCTGGACAAACAAAATCCGGCGTTGCGCGGGGCGCGACGCCGGATGAGAGGAGTAGAGCGGAGGGTATGCGATCAGCTGGCGGCTTGCTTGGCCAGGGTGCTTTCCAGTGCGCTGCGGCAGCGCTCTTCGGCAGTGTCCAGCTCCAGCTGCATCTGCTGGATGTCGAGCAGCTGCTGTTCCAGCTGCTGGCGCCGCTCGGCGATCATCTGCAGCATGATGTTCAGCTGCTTCTGATTGCCGGCCTTGGGATCGTAGAGCTCGATCAGGGTCTTGCATTCGGCCAGCGAAAAGCCGATGCGCTTGCCGCGCAGAATCAGCTTAAGCGCGACGCGATCCTTGGGCGAATAGATGCGCTCCTGGCCGCGGCGGGTCGGCGTGAGCATGCCCTGTTCTTCATAGAAACGGATGGCGCGGGTGGTGATGTCCAGCTCGTTGGCCAGGTCGGAAATGCTGTAGGTCTGTTTAGCCATGATTCCTTCCGATCATCCTCTGTCGCGCCCGGTGATCCGGGCGCGTATGTCTGCCCCGCGCCGTGTGATTCGCTCAGGGGCGTTCGACTGCCAAGGCTACTCCCTGACCACCACCGATGCACAGTGTCGCCAGCCCCTTGCGCACGTCGCGGCGCTGCATCTCGTGCAGCAGGGTCACCAGGATGCGGCAGCCCGAGGCGCCGATCGGGTGACCGAGGGCGATGGCCCCGCCGTTCACGTTGACCTTATCGGCATCCCAGCCCAATTCCTTACCCACCGACAACGCCTGCACGGCGAAGGCTTCGTTGGCTTCGATCAGGTCCAGCTCGGCCAGCGTCCAGCCGGCCTTTTCCAGGCAGCGACGGGTGGCGGTGACCGGGCCGATGCCCATGATCGCCGGGTCGACGCCGGCGTTGGCGTAGCCGGCGATCTTGGCCAGCACCGGCAGGCCCAGGGCCTCGGCCTTGCTGGCGCTCATCAGCACCACCGCGGCGGCGCCGTCGTTGAGGGTCGAGGCGTTGCCGGCGGTGACGCAGCCGTCCTTCTTGAAGGCTGCACGCAGGCCGCCGAGGGATTCGGCCGTGGTGCCGGCGCGCGGCTGCTCGTCACGGGCGAAGGCGACCGGGTCGCCCTTGCGCTGGGGAATCATGACCGGGGTGATCTCGGCATCGAAGCGGCCGCTTTCGATGGCCGCCGCGGCACGCTGCTGCGACTGTGCGGCGAAGGCGTCCTGCTGGGCGCGGTCGATGCCGTACTTGTCGGCCAGGTTCTCCGCGGTGATGCCCATGTGGTAGTCGTTGAAGGCGTCCCACAGGCCGTCGGTGATCATGGTATCGACGATCTGCGCGTGGCCCATGCGCAGGCCGGTGCGTGCGCCGGGCAGAACGTAGGGCGCCAGGCTCATGTTCTCCATGCCGCCGGCGATGACCACTTCGGCATCGCCGCAGCGGATCGCCTGCACGGCCAGATGCACGGCCTTGAGGCCCGAGCCGCAGACCTTGTTCAGCGTCATGGACGGTACGGTGTGGGGCAGGCCGGCCTTGATCGAGGCCTGGCGCGCGGTGTTCTGCCCGGCGCCGGCGGTGAGCACATGGCCGAGGATGACTTCATCGACCTGGGCCGGGTCGATACCGGTCTTTTCCAGCAGGGCGCGGATCACGGTGGCGCCCAGTTCGACCGCCGGCACATTGGCCAGCGAGCCCTGGAAACTGCCGATGGCGGTGCGGGTTGCAGCTACGATGACGACGTCTTGCATGACGGACTCCGAATAAAAAGGCGCCACGCCGGGGCGTAACGCGAGGACCAGGCTCGCGGCCTGGCTCCGGGAAAGGGTGCCCTCGAACGACAGGGGGCAAGCCATTGGTCAGCGCGCTGGCAGACCGGTCGATGCCGCAGTATACGGGCGCCTGGGTGACTGGCCAGTGCTGGCGCGCCGCCGGCTCGGGGCGTTCGGGGCAGGCGGGAAGACGCAGCGGGCAAGGGGTGCTCCGGCGTCCTTCCCGCACCCAGGTTTCAGCGCTGGATCGGGCTGCCGGTCGCCTCTTGCAGCTCCTCGAAGCTGACGCCTTCGGCCAGCTCAACCAGCTTCAGGCCCTGCTCGGTGACGTCCAGTACGCCGAGGTCGGTGATGATCCGGTCGACCACGCCGAGGCCGGTCAGTGGCAGGTCGCAGGCCGGCAGGATCTTGTGCGCGCCGCCCTTGGCGGTGTGCTCCATCAGCACCACGACGCGCTTGACGCCTGCCACCAGATCCATCGCGCCGCCCATGCCCTTGACCATCTTGCCGGGGATCATCCAGTTGGCCAGGTCGCCCTTTTCCGACACCTGCATGGCGCCGAGAATGGCCAGGTTGATGTGACCGCCGCGGATCATCGCGAAGCTCTGCGCGTTGTCGAAGAAGCTCGAGCCGGGCAGGGCGGTGACGGTCTGCTTGCCGGCGTTGATCAGGTCCGGGTCGATCTCTTCCTCGGTCGGGAAGGGGCCGATGCCGAGCAGGCCGTTCTCGCTCTGCAGCCAGACGTCCATGCCTTCGGGGATGTAGTTGGCGACCAGGGTCGGCAGGCCGATACCGAGGTTGACGTAGAAGCCGTCCTGCAGCTCCTGGGCGGCGCGTTGCGCCATCTGTTCACGTGTCCAGGCCATGGTCTCAGCTCCTCACCGTGCGTTTTTCGATGCGTTTTTCCGGGGTTGGGTTGTGCACGATGCGATGCACATAGATGCCCGGCAGGTGGATCTGGTCCGGGTCCAGCTCGCCGGTCTCGACGATCTCCTCCACCTCGACGACGCAGACCTCGCCGGCCATCGCTGCCAGCGGGTTAAAGTTGCGCGCGGTCTTGCGAAACAGCAGGTTGCCGGCCTTGTCGGCCTTCCATGCCTTGACCAGGGCCAGGTCCGCGGTCAGCGATTCCTCCATCACGTACCACTCGCCGTTGAACTGGCGGGTTTCCTTGCCCTCGGCCACCAGGGTGCCGTAGCCGGTCCTGGTGTAGAACGCCGGGATGCCCGCGCCGCCGGCACGCAGCTTCTCCGCCAGGGTGCCCTGCGGGGTGAACTCCAGGGCCAGCTCGCCGGCCAGGTACTGGCGCTCGAACTCCTTGTTCTCGCCCACGTAGGAGGAAATCATCTTGCTGATCTGCCGCGTCTCCAGCAGCAGGCCGAGGCCGAAACCGTCGACACCGGCGTTGTTGCTGATGGCAGTCAGGTCCTTCTTGCCGCTGTCGCGCAGCGCGCCGATCAGCTGCTCGGGGATGCCGCACAGGCCGAAGCCGCCGACGGCAATGGTCATGCCGTCCTGAACCAGCCCTTCCAGGGCGTGGGCGGCGTTGGGGTAAATCTTGTTCATGAATTACCTCTACTTGTTGTTCTGTCCGTGCCGGGCGCTACCTGAATGGGCGCCCGACGAATAGGGTTTAGCAAGAACGGTGCCGCTAACCGGCCAGTCTGGCGCGGGCGACCCGCGAACCGCTGGCGCGCCCCAGCAGCTGGCTGATGCGCTGGCCGGCGGCGATCAGTGCGTCGAGGTCGATGCCGGTGGCTATGTCCAGCCCGTTGAACATGTACAGCACGTCTTCGCTGGCGACATTGCCGCTGGCGCCTTTGGCGTAAGGGCAACCGCCGAGGCCGGCGACCGAGCTGTCGAACACCGCGATGCCTTCCAAGAGGCTTGCATAGATATTCGCCAGCGCCTGGCCGTAGGTGTCGTGGAAATGCCCGGCCAACCGTTCGCGCGGCACTTCGCGGGCTACGGTATCGAACAGCGTGCGGGTCTTGCCCGGTGTGCCGGTGCCGATGGTGTCGCCCAGGGAAACCTCGTAGCAGCCCATGGCATACAGCTCGCGGGCCACTTCGGCGACCTTGGCTGGCGATACCTCACCCTCGTAAGGGCAGCCGAGCACGCAGGAAACGTAGCCACGCACGCGAATGTCGTGCTCGCGGGCAGCCTCCATCAAAGGCGCGAAGCGTGCCAGGCTCTCGGCGATGGAGCAGTTGATGTTCTTCTGCGAGAAAGCTTCGGAGGCCGCACCGAACACCGCGACTTCCTTCACGCCGGCCTCGATGGCCGCCTCCAGGCCCTTCATGTTCGGCGTCAGCGCCGCGTAAGTGACCCCGGCCTTGCGCTGGATCTGCGCGAAGACTTCGGCGGAGCCCGCCATCTGCGGCACCCACTTGGGCGAGACGAAGCTGCCGACTTCGATGTAGCTGAGGCCAGCGGCGCTGAGGTCGTCCACCAGGCGCACCTTGTCCGCCACGCTGATCGGCTGCTGCTCGTTCTGCAGACCGTCACGCGGGCCGACTTCCACCAGCCGGACCTGTTTGGGCAGGCTCATATGTCCTCCAGGGGCGAGCGCGATTGGCGGGCTCGCCGGTTCATGTGTGTCAGCCGAGGCGTCCGGCTACCGGTGGAAAAGCCTGCGGCGTTTTCCACCCTAAGGCCTTGCGTTCGTGCGTAGGGTGGACAACGGCGAAGCCTTGTCCACCTTGTGCATCCTTCAGGCCTCTTCCATCTCCAGCAGCACCGCGCCTTCGCTGACCATTTCGCCTTCGTTGCAGAACAGGCTCTTGACTACGCCAGCCTGGGCGCTGCGGATGCTGTGTTCCATCTTCATCGCTTCCAGCACGATCAGCGCGGTGCCGGCTTCGACATGCTGACCGGCCTCCACCAGTACACGCACGATACTGCCGTTCATTGGCGCGGTCAGGCCGCCGTGATGCTGGTGGCTGGCCTCGGCTTCGGCAATGGGGTCGAACGCGCGCACGGCCAGCCATTCGCCGTTCCACTGCAGGTACAGTGCATCGCCCTGGCGGATCGCCCTGGGCGTGCGGACGTTCTGCCGCGGCGCTGCCGGGTCGACCTTCAGCCGGCGGCTCTCGCCATTGCACTGCAGATGCAGGCTGATCTGCGCCGGCATGCCGAAACGCAGCCCGTTGCGCTTGGACCACGGCGAATGGGCATCGTCGTCGCGAACCGAGGTCGGTTCGCTCTGTACGAAGCACTCGGTAGCCTGTTGCCAGAAGGCATCGGAGAGTTCGCCGGCCGGACGCAGCAGTTCGCTTTCGTGGCGCGGGATAAAGCCGGTATCCAGCTCGGCCTCGGCAAAGGCGCGGTGGCCGACGACGCGGCGCAGGAACGCGAGGTTGGTGCGCACGCCGCCGACGGCGGTCTCGTCGAGCATGGCCAAGAGGCGCAGGCGCGCTTCCTCGCGGTTCTCCCCCCAGGCGATCAGCTTGCCGAGCATCGGATCGTAGAACGGCGACACCGTATCGCCCTCGGCGACGCCGCTGTCGACGCGACGGCCCGGACCATCCGCGGCTTCACGGTAGAGCTCGAGGGTGCCGGCGGCGGGAAGGAAATCGTTGTCCGGGTCCTCGGCGTACAGCCGTACCTCGATGGCATGGCCGATCAGCGGCACCTGCTCCTGGCTGATCGGCAGCGGTTCGCCGCGGGCGACGCGAATCTGCCAGGCAACCAGGTCGAGGCCGGTGATGGCCTCCGTGACCGGGTGCTCGACCTGCAGACGGGTGTTCATTTCCATGAAGAAGAATTCGCCACGGGCATCCAGCAGGAATTCCACGGTGCCGGCGCCGACGTAGCCGATGGCCTTGGCCGCCTTCACTGCGGCTTCGCCCATGGCACGTCGCAGCTCGGGGGACAGGCCTGGTGCTGGCGCCTCTTCAACCACCTTCTGATGGCGGCGCTGGATCGAGCAGTCGCGCTCGTTGAGGTACAGGCAGTTGCCGTGCTGGTCGGCGAAGACCTGGATTTCCACATGGCGCGGCTTGAGCACGTATTTCTCCACCAGCATGCGCGAATCGCCGAACGACGACTGCGCCTCGCGCTGGGCGGACGCCAGTGCTTCGGCCAGGTCCGCCTCGCGCTCGACCACCTTCATGCCCTTGCCGCCGCCACCGGCGGTGGCCTTGAGCAGCACCGGATAGCCGATCTTTTCCGCGGCAGCACGGAAGGTTTCCACGTCCTGCGCTTCGCCGTGGTAGCCCGGTACCAGCGGCACGCCGGCTTCTTCCATCAGCGCCTTGGCGGCGGACTTGCTGCCCATGGCGTCGATGGCGGAGGCGGGTGGGCCGAGGAAGATCAGCCCGGCCTGTTCGATGGCGCGGGCGAACCCGGCGTTCTCCGAGAGGAAGCCGTAGCCCGGGTGGATCGCCTGGGCGCCGCTGGCCTTGGCCGCCTCGATCAGCTTGTCGATGCGCAGGTAGCTCTCGGCCGGCTTGGCGCCGCCCAGGTCGATGCGGATATCGGCTTCGCGGGCATGGCGCGCGCTGGCGTCGATGGCGCTGTGCACCGCAACGGTGGTCAGGCCCATGGCGTTGGCGGTGCGCATCACGCGGCAGGCGATCTCGCCGCGGTTGGCGACCAGCAGGGTATCGATATGGCGATTCATCACTTCTTCTCCTGCCAGGCGGGCGTGCGTTTTTCCAGAAAGGCGCTCAGGCCTTCCTGGCCTTCCGGGCTGGTGCGCAAGCGTGCGATGGCCTGTTCGGTGGTCTGGCGCAGGTCGGCGCTGAAATCGCCATCGCCCACTTCCAGCAGCAGGTCCTTGCAGGCCTTGAGCGCCTGCGGGCTGTTGAGCAGCAGGTTGGCGACCCATTGCTCCAGCGCGGCGTCCAGCTCACTGGCCGGGTAGGTTTCTGCGAGCAGGCCGAGTTCGCGGGCACGTGTGCCGTCGAAACGTTCGGCGGTCAGCGCGTAGCGGCGGGTAGCGCGCTCGCCGATGGCCTTGACCACGTACGGGCTGATCACCGCCGGCGCCAGGCCGATGCGGACTTCCGACAGGCAGAACAGTGCGTCGCGGGCGCCGATGGCCATGTCGCAGCAGGCAATCAGCCCCAGCGCGCCGCCAAAGGCCGCGCCCTGTACCACGGCCAGGGTCGGCTGCGGCAGCTGGTAAAGGCGCTGCATCAGCTCGCCGAGTTCGTGGGCGTCAGCCAGGTTCGCCTGGTAGTCGAGTTTGGCGGACTCGCGCATCCAGCCCAGATCCGCGCCAGCAGAGAAATGCTTGCCGCGCCCGCGTAGGATGAGGAAGCGGATGCCCGCATCGTCCTGCACCTGGGCCAGCGCTGCGTTCAGTTCGCCGATCACCTGGGCGTCGAAGGCATTGTTCTTGTCCGCGCGGTTGAGCCAGAGGGTGGCCACGCCGCGCGCGTCTTTGTTCAGTTCGATGGTCTGGAAATCGGTCATCTCGGCATCCTCGATGCGACTGCAGGCGCCGGCGCGCTCGGCTGCCGGCGGCACGGATTACATGCGGAACACGCCGAAGCGGGTCGGCTCGATCGGCGCGTTCAACGCGGCGGACAGCGCCAGCCCCAGCACCTCGCGGGTCTGCGCCGGGTCGATCACGCCGTCGTCCCACAGCCGCGCGCTGGAGTAATAGGGATGGCCCTGGCGCTCGTACTGTTCGAGGATCGGCTGCTTGATGGCCGCCACCTCATCGTCGCCGAGGCTCTTGCCGGCGCGCTCGCTCTGTTCCTGCTTGACCTGGGCGAGCACCCCGGCGGCCTGTTCGCCACCCATCACGGCGATGCGCGCGTTGGGCCACATCCAGAGGAAGCGCGGGTCGTAGGCGCGGCCGCACATGCCGTAGTTGCCGGCACCGAAGCTGCCGCCGATGAGCACGGTGAACTTCGGCACCTGGGCGCAGGCCACCGCGGTGACCAGCTTGGCGCCGTGCTTGGCGATGCCGCCGGCCTCGTATTTCTGCCCGACCATGAAACCGGTGATGTTCTGCAGGAACAGCAGCGGAATGCCGCGCTGGCAGGCCAGCTCGATGAAGTGCGCGCCTTTCTGCGCCGCCTCGGCGAAGAGGATGCCGTTGTTGGCGAGGATGGCGATCGGGTAGCCGTGCAGGTGGGCGAAGCCGCAGACCAGGGTGGTGCCGAACAGCGCCTTGAATTCATCGAACTCACTGCCGTCCACCAGCCGCGCGATCACCTCGCGCACGTCATAGGGCTGCTTGGCCTGCGCCGGGATGACGCCGTACAGCTCGTCGGCGGCATACAGCGGTGCGCGCGGTTCGCGGGTCTGCAGCTGGCCGAGCTTGCGCCAGTTGAGGTTGGCCACGCAGCGGCGGGCGATGGAAAGGGCGTGCTCGTCGTTCTCGGCGTAGTGGTCGGCGACGCCCGAGGTCTTGCAGTGCACGTCGGCGCCGCCCAGCTCCTCGGCGGTCACCACTTCGCCGGTGGCAGCCTTCACCAGCGGCGGGCCGGCGAGAAAGATGGTCGCCTGGTTGCGCACCATGATGGTCTCGTCGGCCATCGCTGGCACGTAGGCGCCGCCGGCAGTGCAGGAGCCCATCACCACAGCGATCTGCGGGATGCCCATGGCGCTCATGTTGGCCTGGTTGAAGAAGATGCGGCCGAAGTGCTCGCGGTCCGGGAACACCTCGTCCTGTCGCGGCAGGTTGGCGCCGCCGGAGTCCACCAGGTAGATGCAGGGCAGGCGGTTCTCGCGGGCGACGGTCTGCGCGCGCAGGTGCTTCTTCACTGTCAGCGGGTAGTAGGTGCCGCCTTTCACGGTCGCGTCGTTGGCGATGATCATGCACTCGACGCCTTCGACGCGGCCGATCCCGGCCACCACGCCGGCAGCGGCGACGTCTTCGCCATAGACCTCATGGGCGGCCAGCGGCGCGAGTTCGAGAAAGGCCGAGCCGGCGTCGAGCAGGGTATCGATGCGCTCGCGCACAAGGAGCTTGCCGCGTGAGACATGGCGCTGCTGGGCGGTGGCGCCGCCGCCTTCGCTGACACGGCCGAGCAGGGCGCGCAGGTTGTTCACCTGTTCGAGCATCGCCGCACTGTTGGCGGCGAACTCCGGCGAACGGGTATTGATCTGGGTGTGCAGGATGGCCATGGTTGGCTCCGTTCAGTTCCATCATGGATGGCTCTGCCATCCACCGACTGCGGTGGAAAAACGCTTCGCGGTTTTCCACCCTACGAGGGTTGGGCGTTGTTCCGCCCGCAGCTCACCTGGATTCGTTGAACAGCTCGCGTCCGATCAGCATCCGGCGGATCTCGCTGGTGCCGGCGCCAATCTCGTAGAGCTTGGCGTCACGCAGCAGGCGGCCGGTGGGGAATTCGTTGATATAGCCGTTGCCACCGAGGATCTGGATCGCCTGCAGGGCCATCTGCGTGGCGTTTTCGGCGGTATAGAGAATCACCCCGGCGGCGTCCTTGCGGGTGGTCTCGCCACGGTCGCAGGCCTGGGCGACGGCGTAGAGATAGGCACGGCTGGCGTTGAGCTGGGTGTACATGTCCGCCACCTTGCCCTGAATGAACTGGAACTCGCCGATGCTCTGACCGAACTGCTTGCGGTCGTGGATGTAGGGCACCACCACGTCGAGGCAGGCCTGCATGATCCCGGTCGGGCCGCCGGCCAGTACCACGCGCTCGTAATCCAGGCCGCTCATCAGCACCTTGACGCCGCCGTTCTCGACGCCCAGCACGTTCTCTTGCGGCACCTCGACGTCATCGAAGAACAGCTCGCAGGTGTTGGAGCCACGCATGCCGAGCTTGTCGAACTTGTTGCCGCGGGAGAAACCTTTCCAGTCGCGCTCGACGATGAAGGCGGTGATGCCGTGCGGACCCTTGTCCAAGTCGGTCTTGGCGTAGATCACGTAGGTGTTGGCGTCCGGGCCATTGGTGATCCAAGTCTTGCTGCCGTTGAGCACGTAGCGGTCGCCGCGCTTTTCTGCGCGCAGCTTCATGGATACCACGTCGGAACCGGCATTCGGCTCGCTCATGGCCAGCGCGCCGACGTGTTCGCCGCTGATCAGCTTGGGCAGGTAGCGGGCCTTCTGCTCGGGGTTGCCGTTGCGGTTGATCTGGTTGACGCACAGGTTGGAGTGGGCGCCGTAGGAGAGGGCGACCGAGGCCGAGCCGCGGCTGATCTCTTCCATCGCCACCACGTGGGCCAGGTAGCCGAGGCCGGCGCCGCCGTATTCCTCGGAGACGGTGACGCCGAGCAGACCCATCTCGCCGAATTTCTTCCACATGTCGGCCGGGAACAGGTTGTCCTGGTCGATGGCCTCGGCGCGCGGCGCCAGCTCGGCGGCGACGAAGGCCTGGACCTGCTCGCGCAGCATGTCGATGGTTTCACCGAGGGCGAAATTGAGGCTGGAGTAGTTCATGGGGCCACCTGCTTGTCTTGTAATTGTTCTGTGTTCAGAGAATTCGTGCATCCGGCGGGTTCCGGCCGGCGCTCCGGTCGCAGCCTGAGCGCCTTCGGGAAGTGGCTGCTCGCTGCTTTACGTTAACGTAAAGGTCCGCCAGCGGTCTGTCAACATGCCAGCGGGCGGCGTTCTGCAAGCATAGGTGCACGGCAAGGGCGGTGCTGCCCGGCCATGAATGCCGCGGGTGGTGTTTCGTCGGCGGTCGGGCACTCGGCTCGACGCGGGCGGGACCAAACAGGCAAGGGTCGGAGCGCCGGCCTGTCATCGACGAGGAATCCATGCCCCGTATCGGCTTCGCCTGCATGTATCGCCATCCGCAACAGAGCCTCTCGCTGAAGGAACTGGAGCGCATCGAGCGCACCTTCAACCCGCGCAGCACCACGCTGCGCTGGATGGCCTCGGCGGGGCGCGAGGCGGCCGAAGCGAAGCTCGAGGAGATCGTCGAGCACAACCTGAACGCCCAGCGGGTGTTGCTCGAATACGTCGCCACGTTGCCGCCGATGCTGCGCATGTTGCGGCTGTCCAGCGACCTGCTGCCGTTCTACAGCCATGCCGAGATCGCGCCGTTCTACCGCCGCGCCGAAATGCAGAGCCGCCTCGAGGCGGGTTTCGCCGCGATCGGCGAGCTGGCGCGGGCCCACGACATCCGCCTGTCGATGCATCCCGGCCAGTACTGCGTGCTGGGGTCGGACAAGCCGCAGGTGGTGGAGAACAGCCTGGCGGAATTCGAGTACCACGCCGACATGATCCGCATGATGGGTTATGGCCGGCGCTTCCAGGACTTCAAGTGCAACCTGCATATCGCCGGGCGGCTCGGCGCCGAGGGCGTGCGTGCCGTTTGGCCGCGGCTGTCGGCCGAGGCGCGCCAGTGCATCACCTTCGAGAACGACGAAAAGACCTATGGCCTGGACGACTGTCTGGGGCTCGCGGACCTCGCGCCGGTGGTGCTGGATATCCATCACTGCTGGATTCACGAGAACCGCTATATCGAGCCGGACGACCCGCGCATTGAGCGTGTTCTGGAAAGCTGGCGCGGCGTGCGGCCGACCATGCACTACTCGCAGCCGCAGGAGAGCCTGATGGAGCTCGGCTTCGCGCCGGAGCGTAAGCTGGAAATCCCCGAGTTGCTGGAAAAGGTCAGCAAGCGCGACCTCTATGCGCACAGCAAGCGCATGTGGAACCGCTGGACGAATCGCTATGCGTTTCAGTTTCTGGATCGCTTCGACATCATGCTCGAAGCCAAGGACAAGAACCTTGCTGCGCTGGATTTCCATCAGGAGTACCAGCGAAAGTGCCTGACGGCGCCGTAGCCCGCAGATGTGGTTGTAGCCTCGCCTCGTTCTGGTGGGCTGAAGCCCACCCTACAACGGTGCCGTTATGCTCGCCGCACCGTAGCGGTTCGACTGGCTACGATCCCCCATTAGGGTGGGCTTCAGCCCACCAAGAGGACGCCGCATTTTTCCGGTGGGCTGAACCCACACTACAAACCGTGCCATTTGTGCATTCGTGCCGCCGTGCGGTGGTTCGGCCGGCTGCGATTCCCAGTAGGGTGGGCTTCAGCCCACCAAGAGGGCGTCGCATTTTTCCGGTGGGCTGAACCCCACCTAAAAGCTGTGCATTCGTGCCGCCGTGCAGTGGAGGTTCGCCCGGCTGCGATCTCCCAGTAGGGTGGGCTTTAGCCCGCCAAGGGGGCACCGCAGTTTCCGTGAGTCGAAGCCCATCAGTGAGGCGCCCCACTTGGGCTGCAGCCAGGTTATACATCACCAAATACTGGCCATTTGACTACGTGCTACCCCTCGACTTTCGCCTACCCTGCGACATATTGTCAGCTAGTTACCTTTACGTTAACGTAATCGTGACCTAGGGTGACTGTCAGCAGCGCCAGCGCCCTTGCGAGTACGCCTCATAACAAACATAAGACTGAGGAAATCGTCATGAGTCTTCCGAGCTATACCTGCGGACCGCAGAGCAAACCCCTGTTGCCCATGACCATCGGCGCGGCGTTCGACCGTACCGTGGAGCGCTTCCCCCGGCGTGAGGCCCTGGTGGTGCGCCATCAGCAGCTGCGTTACACCTGGGCGGAACTGGCGAAGGCGGTGGACCGTTGCGCGCGTGGCCTGCTGGCCCTCGGACTGCAAGCTGGCGAACGAGTGGGCATCTGGTCACCGAACAATGCCCAGTGGTGCATCACCCAGTTCGCCACGGCGAAGATCGGCGTGGTGCTGGTCAACATCAATCCCGCCTACCGCCTCAGCGAACTCGAGTACGCCTTGAAGCAGTCCGGCTGCCGCTGGCTGATCTGCGCCGATGCCTTCAAGACGTCCGATTACCACGCCATGCTCCACGAGCTGCTGCCGGAGCTGGAAAGCGCCGCCGTCGGGGCCCTGCAGAGCCATATGCTGCCCGAGCTGCGCGGGGTGATCAGCCTGTGCGACAAGCCGGTGGACGGCATGCTGCAGTGGCAGGCGCTGATGGAGATGGCCGAGCAGGTCGGCCCCGAGCAGTTGCGCCAGTGCGGCGAGCGCCTCCAGTTCGACGACCCCATCAACATCCAGTACACCTCCGGCACCACGGGCTTCCCCAAGGGCGCCACGCTCAGCCACTACAACATCCTCAACAACGGCTACATGGTCGGCGAGAGCCTCAGGCTGACCGAGCACGACCGCCTGGTGATCCCGGTGCCGCTGTACCACTGCTTCGGCATGGTCATGGGCAACCTCGGCTGCGTCACCCACGGCACCACCATGATCTACCCGAGCGCCGCCTTCGAGCCGCTGGCCGCGTTGCAGGCTGCGGCCGAGGAAAAGGCCACCGGCATGTACGGCGTGCCGACCATGTTCATCGCCATGCTCGACCATCCGGAGCGCCAGTCGCTGGACCTGAGCAGCCTGCGCACCGGCATCATGGCCGGCTCCACCTGCCCGATCGAGGTGATGAAGCGCGTCATCGACGACATGCACCTGGCCGAAATGCAGATCGCCTACGGCATGACCGAAACCAGCCCGGTCTCCACCCAGACCAGCGCCGATGACGACCTGGAACGCCGCGTCACCAGCGTCGGCCGCACCCAGCCGCACCTGGAAAGCAAGATCGTCGACGAGCACGGCGCGGTTGTGCCGCGCGGGCAGATCGGCGAACTCTGCACCCGCGGCTACAGCGTGATGCTCGGCTACTGGAACAACCCGGATGCCACCCGCGAGGCCATCGACGGCGCGCGCTGGATGCACACCGGTGACCTCGCGGTGATGGACGACGAGGGCTACATCAAGATCGTCGGCCGCAACAAGGACATGATCATCCGCGGCGGCGAGAACGTGTACCCGCGCGAGATCGAGGAATTCCTCTTCACCCATCCGGCGGTGGCCGACGTGCAGGTGATCGGCGTGCCGGACAGCAAGTTCGGCGAGGAGATCGTCGCCTGGGTCAAGCTGCACCCGGGCCATCAGGTTGAGGCCGAGGCGCTGCGCGAGTTCTGCAAGGGCCGCATTGCCCACTTCAAGACGCCGCGGCACATCAAGTTCGTCGACGACTTCCCGATGACCATCAGCGGCAAGGTCCAGAAGTTCCGCATGCGCGAGATCAGCGTCGTCGAGCTGGGCATCAGCGAACAGCACTGACCGGCACCGGCCGGGTTCGCCCGGCCGGCCATTCGCTCATCCGAAATGGAGCTTTCCATGGCGCTGCCTATTGCTCGGTCGATCAGCCGTTTTCCGCTGCCCGATAGCCTCGACACGCTGCCCGCCGACCTGCGCGAACGGATTCTTGCCGTGCAGGAAAAGGCCGGTTTCATTCCCAATGTGTTTCTCATGCTGGCCCATCGGCCGGCAGAGTTTCGCGCCTTCTTCGCCTATCACGATGCGCTGATGGAACGTGAAGCCGACAGCCTGACCCAGGCCGAGAAGGAAATGATCGTGGTGGCGGTCAGCGCCGACCACGGCTGCCTGTATTGCGTGGTCGCCCATGGCGCGATCCTGCGCATCCTCGCCAAGGACGCGCAGCTGGCCGACCAGATCGCCGTCAATTACCGCACCGCGCCGATCTCCGAACGGCAGCGCACCATGCTCGACTTCGCCCTGCACCTGGCCGCCGGCCGTGGCGTGCTGGACGACGCCTGGCAGGCACGCCTGGAGGCCCAGGGTTTCAGCCTCGATGACATCTGGGACATCGGCGCCATCGCCGGACTGTTCGGCCTCTCCAACCGCCTGGTGTCCATGGCGCGCACCCCGCCCAACGACGAGTTCTATCTGCTGGGCCGCGTGCCCAGAAGCACCGCGCGCTGAGCGCGAGCACCGCATTACCGCATGACGTGGTAATCCGAGCCCGGGCAGTTCGCAGTCGGGCTCAACAGCTGCATCAACGATCACAACAACAAGAGAGAAAGCTATGCAACTGAAACCAGCAAGCCGAACCGTCCTGTCCGCCAGCATCGCGGCCATCGCCCTCGGTGCATCGAACGTGGCCTCGGCCGCTTTCATCGAAGACAGCAAGGCCGCTGTCGAACTGCGCAACTTCTATATGAACCGCGACTTCCGGCAATCGGGCGCCACTCAGTCCAAGGCCGAGGAGTGGGCCCAGGGCTTCATCCTGAAAATGGAATCCGGCTACACCGAAGGACCGGTCGGCTTCGGCCTGGACGCCGTCGGGCTGCTGGGTGTGAAGCTCGATTCGAGTCCGGACCGTACCGGCACCGGCATCCTGCAGCGTGATCGCAACGCGCCGAACCGCGCCCAGGACGATTACGGCTCGGCCGGCCTGACGGCAAAGGCCAAGCTGTCAGCCACCACCCTGCACGTCGGCACCCTGCAGCCGGTGCTGCCCGTGCTGATGCGCAACGACAGCCGTCTGCTGCCACAGACCTACCGTGGTGCCTGGCTGCAGAGCAAGGAGGTCAGCGGTCTGACGCTGGACCTGGGCAAGCTGGACCGGGTTAATCAGCGTGACTCCTCGGACAATGAGGAAATGACCGTCTTCAACGGCGGCCGGCGCAACATTACCTTCGGCAGTGGCGGAACTACCAGCGACGAGTTCCTCTTCGCCGGTGGCCGCTACGACTGGTCGCCGCAGCTGGCCACCAGCTACTACTACGGCGGGCTGGATGGCATTTACGACCAGCACAACTTCAACCTGATCCATGTACTGCCGCTCGGCGACAAGCAGAGTTTCAAGACCGACCTGCGCTTCGTGCGCTCGAGCGACGATGGCGGCAGCAATGTCGACAACGACGCCTTCGGCGCACTGTTCACCTACAGGCACGGCGGCCACGGCTTCACCGGTGGCTATCAGCACATGCGCGGCGACACCGGTTTCGCCTACGTCGCCGGGGGCGATAACGCGCTGATCAACCTGCTGCAGATCAACGACTTCGGCAACGAGGACGAGCGTTCCTGGCAGGTCCGCTACGACTACGACTTCGCTGCCATGGGCATCCCTGGGCTGACGCTGATGACCCGTTACGTCTCGGGTGACAACGTCGACCGCGGTGCCGGCGCCAGCGAAGGCAAGACCTGGGAGCGCAACACCGATATCGCCTATGTCATCCAGAGCGGTCCGCTGAAGAACCTCGGCCTCAAGCTGCGCAATGCCACCACCCGCAGCAACTTCCAGAGCGATATGGACGAGAACCGCGTCATCGTCAGCTACAGCCTGCCGTTGTGGTAACCGCAACGCCGCAGTGAACCTCCTCGTTGGAATTTCCGGGCCGCACAGGCCCGGCTTTTTCTGCGTCGGCCGGGCCTTCTCTCGGCGCTCGCGGTTTGCATCGCCGATGCAAACCAACTACCTCAATGGTGCGGCAAATACTGGCCTTTTGCCTGTGATTTGCCCGCTTTACCGCTCAATCACCTGTTTGAAAAAGCCACTTGCCGTTTGCGGAAATCGATTGTTATCGTTTACGTAAAGGTCATGCAGCGACCTGCGCCATAACCAACAACAACAATCAAGGTTAGAGGGCACCCCATGGAACCAGAGTTCGTGCTGGAAACGCGCGGCCTGACCAAGGAATTTCGCGGCTTCACCGCCGTGGATTCCGTCGATCTGAAAGTCCGTCAGGGCCACATCCATGCGCTTATCGGCCCCAACGGGGCCGGAAAGACCACCGTATTCAACCTGCTCACCAAATTCCTCACGCCCACTCGCGGCGAGATCCTCTATCGCGGCAAGAACATCACCTCGATGAAGGCCAACGAGATCGCCCGGCTCGGCCTGGTGCGCTCGTTCCAGATATCCGCAGTGTTCGGCCACATGAGCGTGCTGGAGAACGTGCGCGTCGCGCTGCAGCAGAAGATGGGCACCTCCTTCCACTTCTGGAAGTCCGAACGCAGCCTGCGCGAGCTGGACGATCAGGTGATGCAGCTGCTCGCCGAGGTCGACCTGCAGGCCTTCGCCCAGACCCTGGCCGTCGAGCTGCCCTACGGCCGCAAGCGCGCGCTGGAGCTGGCCACCACCCTGGCGCTGGACCCCATCGTGCTGCTGCTCGACGAACCGACCCAGGGCATGGGTGGTGAGGATGTCGACATGGTCGTCGAGCTGGTGCGCAAGGCCGCCGCCAATCGCACGGTGCTGATGGTCGAGCACAACCTCAGCGTGGTCAGCCGACTGTGCGATCGCATCACCGTGCTGGCGCGCGGCTCGGTGCTTGCCGAAGGCGACTACGACAGCGTGTCGGCCAACCCGCAGGTGCGCGAAGCCTATCTGGGCAGCGAAGCCGCCGCGCTCGAGGAGGCCCACGCATGAACCCACCCATGGATCGCGATCAGCTGCGCATCAGCGACCTGCATGCCTTTTACGGCGAGTCGCACATCCTTCACGGTGTCGATCTGGTGGTTGGCCGCGGCGAGCTGGTGACGCTGCTCGGGCGCAACGGCGCCGGGCGCACCACCACGCTGCGGGCGATCATGAACATGGTCGGGCGGCGCACCGGCTCCATCGTGGTCAACGGCAACGAGACCATCGGCATGCCGGCCCACCAGATTCCACGGCTGGGCGTCGGCTATTGCCCGGAAGAGCGGGGCATCTTCGCCAGCCTGAGCGTCGAGGAGAACCTGCTGCTGCCGCCCACGGTGCGCAGCGGCGGCATAAGCCTGGACGAGCTCTACGAAATGTTTCCCAACCTGTATGAGCGTCGTTTCAGCCAGGGCACGCGGCTCTCCGGCGGCGAGCAGCAGATGCTCGCCATGGCGCGGATCCTGCGCACCGGCGCCAACCTGCTGCTGCTCGACGAGATCACCGAAGGCCTGGCGCCGGTCATCGTGCAGAAGCTCGGCGAGGTGCTGATCAAGCTCAAGCAGCGCGGCCTGACCATTGTCCTGGTAGAGCAGAACTTCCGTTTCGCCGCGCCATTGGCCGACCGTCATTACGTGATGGAGCACGGCCGCATCATCGAAGAGATCGAGGCGGCCGACCTGGATTCGAAAAAGGAGTTCCTCAATTCCTGTCTCGGGGTGTGAGCCTCAGGAAGCTGTAAACCGGCCGCAGTGGATGCCGGCCCGAACCACAACAAAAACAATCGAGAGTGGTGACTACATGAGCTTTTTCCGCAAGCGCGCAAGCGCCATCCTGGCTGCTTCCCTGATCGCCACGGCCGCCCAGGCCGAGATCAGCAACGACGAAATCCGTATCGGCTATCTGGCCGACATGTCCGGTACTTACCGCGACCTCTCCGGCCCCGGCGGCCTGGAGGCGCTGAAGATGGCGGTGGAGGATTTCGGCGGCACGGTCGACGGCAAGAAGATCGTCGTCTTCCATGCCGATGACCTGAACAAGCCGGACGTCGGCGCCAATACCGTGCGCCAGTGGATCGACGAGCGCAATGTCGACATGGTGACCGGCATGGTCGCCAGCTCCGTGGTGCTGGCCGCGAGCAAGGTGGTGGAGCAGGGCGGCAAACTGGCGCTGATCTCCGGCGCGGCGGCCTCCAGCATCACCAACGAGTTCTGCTCGCCGAACCATATCCACTGGACCTACGACACCTACGCGCTGGCCAACGGCACGGCCAAGGCGGTGCTCGCCGATGGCGGCAAGAGCTGGTACATCCTCACTGCCGACTATGCCTTCGGCCACGCCATGGAAGCCGACATCACCAAGGTGGTGGAAGGTGATGGCGGCAGCATCGTCGGCAAGGTTCGCCATCCGTTCCCCAGCAGCGATTTCTCCTCCTACATGCTGCAGGCCCAGGGCTCCGGCGCAGAGGTGATCGCCCTGGCCAACGCTGGCGCCGATACCGTCAACTCGCTGAAGACCGCTAGCGAGTTCGGCGTCACCCAGTCCGGGCAGAAGCTCGCCGGCATGGTGGTGTTCCTCAACGACATCCACGCCATGGGCCTGGAAGTGACCCAGGGCCTGATGCTCACCACCGGCTGGTACTGGGACATGAACGAGGAGACCCGCGCCTGGGCCCAGCGCTACTACGAGCGCACCAAGCGCATGCCGACCATGGTGCATGCCGGCATCTACTCGGCGACGACTCACTACCTGAACGCGGTGAAGGCCGCCGGCACCGACGAAACCGTGGCGGTGCGTGCACAGATGGCCAAGACCCCGGTCAACGACATGTTCGCCAAGGGTGGTCAGATTCGCGAGGACGGCCGCATGGTGCACGACATGTACCTGGTGCAGGTCAAGACACCGGCCGAGTCCAAGGGCGAATGGGACCTGTACAAGATCGTCAGCACCATCCCCGGCGATCAGGCCTACCGGCCGTTGGCCGAAAGCCAGTGCTCCAAGCTGGTCGCCAAGGACTGACCGGCTGATCCGCGCCATCACCCGGCCGGCGGCGGCCGGGTGCCACGGACTTCCTTTGGGTGGTGAACCATGACTCTCGTATTCGGCGTTCCTCTGAGCGTGCTGCTCGGGCAGCTGCTGCTCGGCCTCATCAACGGGGCGTTCTACGCGCTGTTGAGCCTGGGCCTGGCGATCATCTTCGGCCTGCTGCGCATCATCAACTTCGCCCACGGCGCGCAGTACATGCTGGGCGCCTTCGTCGCCTTCCTCGGGCTGAACTACCTGGGCGTGAGCTACTGGGTCGCGCTGGTGCTGTCGCCGCTGCTGGTGGGCTGCCTCGGCATGGCCATCGAGCGCGGGCTGCTGCGGCGCATCGCCAATGAGGACCATCTCTACGGGCTGCTGCTGACCTTCGGTCTGGCGCTGATCGTCGAGGGCAGCTTCGTCAAGCTGTTCGGGGTGTCCGGCTCGTCCTACCCGATGCCGGAACTGCTGCGCGGCGGCTTCAACCTCGGCTTCATGTTCCTGCCGACCTACCGCGCCTGGGTGATCGTCGCCGCGCTGGTGGTGTGCCTGGCGACCTGGTACGTCATCGAACGCACCCGCCTGGGCTCGTATCTGCGTGCCGGTACGGAGAACCCCAAGCTGATGCAGGGCTTCGGCATCAACGTACCGCTGCTGGTGACCCTGACCTACGGCTATGGCGTCGCCCTGGCGGCCTTCGCCGGCGTGCTGGCGGCACCGATCTACGCGGTGACGCCGGGCATGGGTTCGAACCTGTTGATTGTGGTGTTCGCCGTTGTGGTGATCGGTGGCATGGGCTCGATCCTCGGCGCCATCGTCACAGGCGTGGCCATGGGCCTGATCGAAGGGCTGACCAAGGTCTTCTATCCGGAAGCGGCCAATACCGTGGTGTTTCTGGTCATGGTGGCGGTGTTGTTGATTCGTCCTGCGGGACTCTTCGGGAAGGAGGCATGAGCATGACGAATACGGCCAATACCCAGGCGGCCTCGGTGCTGCAGGCCAGCGTGGTGCGCGAGCGCCGGCATGCGGCGGCGCGGCGGCAGAAGATCTTCTATGCGGTGCTGCTGGTGATCGCGCTGGTGGCGCCGCTCGCGGTGTACCCGGTGTTCCTGATGAAGCTGCTGTGCTTCGCGCTGTTCGCCTGCGCCTTCAACCTGCTGCTGGGCTACGCGGGCCTGCTGTCCTTCGGCCATGCGGCGTTCTTTGCCACCGGCGGCTACATCACAGGCTACATGCTGAGCAGCTACAGCGGACTCAGCACCGACCTGGGCATCCTCGCCGGCACCCTGGCCTCGACGGTGCTCGGCGCGCTGTTCGGCATGCTGGCGATCCGCAGGCAGGGCATCTACTTCGCCATGATCACGCTGGCTCTGGCGCAGCTGGTGTTCTTCGTCTTCGTCCAGGCGCCGTTCACCGGCGGCGAGAACGGCCTGCAGGGCGTGCCGCGCGGGCACCTGTTCGGCCTTGTCGACATGAAGAACAACATGGCGATGTACTACTTCGTGCTGGCGGTGTTCGTGCTCGGCTTCGCCATCATCCAGCGCACCATCCACTCCCCGTACGGTCAGGTGCTCAAGGCCATCCGCGAGAACGAGCCGCGCGCCGTGTCGCTGGGCTACAACGTTGATCGGCACAAGCTGCTGGCCTTCGTCATCTCGGCGGCGCTGGCCGGGCTGGCCGGTTCGACCAAGACCGTGGTGTTCCAGCTGGCTTCGCTGACCGACGCCCACTGGCACATGTCGGGCGAGGTGATCCTGATGACCCTGCTCGGCGGGGTCGGCACCATCCTCGGCCCGCTGGTGGGCGCCACGGTGGTGGTGACGCTGCAGAGCTACCTGTCCAACGGACCGCTGGGCGAATGGGTGCACGTGATTCTCGGCGTGATCTTCGTGCTCTGCGTGCTGCTGTTCCGCTCCGGCATCGTCGGCTGGCTGGAGCGGCTGGTGAAGCGCAACTTCAAGTAGCGAGATACGCACGCGGCAGCGGCGCGCCGCCTGGCGATGCAGCTGCCGCGAACCCTGCGCGTGGATGCCTGCCTAATCTTCCAGGCCTCACCGGGAGACACGACCATGCTTGCCCGCGAACACTTGACCCATCCCCATCCCCATCGCGCCTGGCCCTGGCGCGCCGACGAATCGCCGCTCAACGATCTGGACGATGCCGAAAGCGACACCGAGCTGGATGCCCCGGACGAGCTGCCGGAAGAAGTCCTCGAACAGCTGGAGAAAGTCGCGCCACCACCAGAGCCAGTTCCCGACCCGGGGCCGCTGTAACGGCTCAGGCGGAAACGAAAAGGCCCCGACGAGTCGGGGCCTTCAGGCGAGCGTCGAGCGTGCTCAGACGTTGAAGCGGAAGTGCATCACGTCGCCGTCCTTGACGATGTATTCCTTGCCTTCCAGGCGCCACTTACCGGCTTCCTTGGCCCCGGCTTCACCCTTGTACTGAATGAAATCGTTATAGGCGATGACCTCGGCGCGAATGAAGCCTTTCTCGAAGTCGGTGTGGATCACCGCGGCAGCCTGCGGTGCGGTGGCTCCGACCTTGACCGTCCAGGCACGGACTTCCTTCACGCCAGCGGTGAAGTAGGTCTGCAGGTTGAGCAATTCATAACCGGCGCGGATCACGCGGTTCAGGCCGGGCTCTTCGAGGCCTAGGGATTCGAGGAACATGTCTTTTTCTTCGCCGTCATCTAGCTCGGCGATCTCCGCTTCGATTTTGTTGCACACCGGTACGACCGGAGCGCCTTCGGCGTCGGCGATGGCCTGGACCACGTCGAGCAGCGGGTTGTTCTCGAAGCCGTCTTCGGCGACGTTGGCGATGTACATCACCGGCTTGCTGGTGAGCAGGTGAAAACCGCGCACCAGGGCCTTTTCGTCGTCACCCAAACTCTTCATCAGGGTGCGAGCCGGCTTGCCCTCGGTGAAGTGCGGGATGAGCTTCTCGAGCAGGGCTTTCTGCGCGACGGCGTCCTTGTCGCCACCCTTGGCGTTGCGGGTGACTTTCTGCAGCTGCTTCTCGCAGCTGTCGAGGTCGGCAAAGATCAGCTCGAGGTCGATGATCTCGATGTCGCGCTTGGGGTCGACGCTGTTGGCAACGTGAATCACGTTGTCATCCTGGAAGCAGCGCACGACGTGGGCGATGGCATCGGTCTCGCGGATATTGGCAAGGAACTTGTTGCCCAGGCCTTCACCTTTCGAGGCGCCTTCCACCAAGCCGGCGATATCGACGAACTCCATGGTGGTGGGGATCACCCGCTCTGGCTTGACGATCGCCGCCAGCGCATCGAGACGTGGATCGGGCATCGGCACGATGCCGCTGTTCGGCTCGATGGTACAGAACGGGAAGTTCTCAGCCGCGATGCCGGATTTGGTCAGGGCGTTGAACAGGGTGGACTTGCCGACGTTGGGCAGACCGACGATGCCGCAGTTGAATCCCATGGTGATCTTGCCTCGGAGTTAGGTTCAGGCCTTCTGGCTGTGCAGGCGCTGCATGGCGCGGGTCCAGTCGCCGGTCAGGATTTCCGGCACGACATCCAGTGCGAAGTCGATGCTGGCGTCGAGCTTCTCGCGCTCGGCCTGCGGCGCCCGCCCCAGCACGTAGCCGCTGACCAGGCTGGCGTGGCCCGGATGGCCGATACCCAGGCGCAGGCGATGAAAGCTGTTCTGGTTGCCGAGCTTGGCGATGATGTCGCGCAGCCCGTTGTGCCCGCCATGACCGCCGCCCTGCTTGAGCTTGGCGACGCCGGGGGGCATGTCGAGTTCATCGTGGGCGACCAGGATGGACTCGGGAGGAATTCGGAAAAAGCCGGCCAGTGCCGCCACCGCCTGACCGCTGCGGTTCATGTAGGTGGTGGGGATGAGCAGGCGGATGTCTTCGCCCTGATGGCTGAACTTGCCGACCAGGCCGAAGTACTTGCGATCGTTGCTGAGCGAGACGCCCTCGCGGGCAGCCAGACGCTCAACGAAAAGGGCCCCCGCGTTATGCCGGGTCTGGTCGTATTCAGGGCCTGGATTTCCCAGGCCGACGATCAGTTTTACGGCAGTCACGACGGGGGCCCCTTCTTCGGCTAGGCGAGTGGATTACTCGGCAGCGCCTTCTTCTTTCGGAGCGTCTTCCTTGCTCACGCGCGGAGCGTGAACGTTGGCAACCGGCAGGTCGCTGCCGTGGGCCAGGGAAACCAGCTCAACGCCTTTCGGCAGCTTGATGTCGGTCATGTGCAGAACCTGGCCGACTTCGACGTTGGCCATGTCGACTTCGATGAATTCCGGCAGGTCTTGCGGCAGGCAGGAAACTTCGACTTCGTTGAGGTTGTGCAGGATTTCGCCGCCTTGCTGCTTCACGCCAACCGAGGTTTCCTGGTTGATGAAGTGCAGGGGTACGGTAGCGGTCAGCTTGTGGCCGGCAACGACGCGAACGAAGTCGGCGTGCAGGACGAAGCTCTTGGCCGGATGGCGCTGCAGGGCCTTGATCAGAACGGATTCGGTCTGGCCGTCGACGTTCATGCTCAGCACGTGGCTGAAGGAGGCTTCGTTTTCCAGCAGCTTGGCCAGATCTTTGGCCAGGATGCTGATGGACTGCGGGGCCTTGTCGCCACCATAGATGACGGCCGGAACCAGGGCGGCGTTACGACGCAGGCGGCGGCTCGCACCTTTCCCCAGGTCGGAACGCACTTGGGCATTCAGGGTGAAATCGGTCATTTCGTTTCTCCAGTAACAACATTACCCGTCGCGCTTGCGACCAGCGCTCGGGCTGTTGGGCAAAAAGCCCCGCGCGAGGCGGGGCACATTACGTTCAGTGCGGTGTGCCAAGCGTTCGCTTAGCGGAACATCGCGCTGATCGATTCGGCATTGCTGATGCGGCGTACCGCTTCAGCCACCACTGGCGCGATGTCCAGCTGGCGAATTCGGGTGCAAGACTGGGCGGCGGCCGACAGCGGAATGGTGTTGGTCACCACCAGCTCGTCGAGCACGGAGCCTTCGATGTTCTCGATGGCGCGACCGGACAGGATCGGGTGCGTGCAGTAGGCGTAGACCTTGGCAGCGCCATGGTCTTTCAGCGCCTTGGCGGCATGGCAGAGGGTACCGGCGGTGTCGACCATGTCGTCGACCAGGATGCAGGTACGGCCTTCGATGTCACCGATGATGTGCATCACTTCGGACTGGTTGGCCTTCGGGCGACGCTTGTCGATGATCGCCAGGTCGACGCCGAGGGACTTGGCCACGGCACGGGCACGCACCACGCCACCGATGTCGGGGGAGACGATCATCAGGTTCTCGAAGCGCTGGGCCTGGATGTCGTCGACCAGGACCGGCGAGCCGTAGATGTTGTCCACCGGCATGTCGAAGAAACCCTGGATCTGGTCGGCGTGCAGGTCGACCGTCAGGACGCGGTTGACGCCGACGACGTCGAGCATGTCGGCCACGACCTTGGCGCTGATCGGCACACGGGCCGAACGCGGACGGCGATCCTGACGGGCATAGCCGAAGTAGGGGATCACCGCGGTGATGCGCGAAGCCGAGGAGCGGCGGAAGGCATCGGCCAGCACCACCAGTTCCATCAGGTTGTCGTTGGTCGGCGCGCAGGTCGGCTGAATCAGAAAGACGTCCTTGCCGCGAACGTTCTCGTTGATCTCGACACTGATTTCACCGTCGGAAAACTTTCCGACGTAGGCATCACCGAGGGGGATATGCAGCTGACGTACGACACGCCGGGCCAGATCGGGGTTGGCGTTCCCCGTGAAGACCATCATCTTGGACACGCGCAGTACCTGCCTGAGGGTGGGTCCGATGAATAAAAAGCTGTTCAAAAGGCGAGCTCTTGAACAGCTTCAAGTGTATGGCAGGGGCGGCTGGATTCGAACCAACGCATGCCAGGATCAAAACCTGGTGCCTTACCGCTTGGCGACGCCCCTGTAGGGTCAACTTCTAGTGCGCTGATCGTACGAACCTTGGAAGGTTATGGCAGGGGCGGCTGGATTCGAACCAACGCATGCCAGGATCAAAACCTGGTGCCTTACCGCTTGGCGACGCCCCTGTATCGTACAACCCTTGTGCTACGCACTCGCTTCCTGTGCCATCCGTTCCAGGCTTCGGTGCAACATCGAGACGTTGCGGCCGCGGGCCACGAAACTCGGCAAAGTGGCTGGAAGTTGGCGGCGGACTTTATCAGCCTCGCCCTCGTTTGGGAAGCTCCCAAACACACAAGCTCCAGTGCCGGTCATCCTTGCCTGAACGAATTTGTTCAACAAGCTCAAAGCGTTACGAACTTCGGGATAACGCTTCTCGACCACCGGCTGACAGTCGTTATGACCGCCCCCTGCAAGAAGGCTGCGAACTGTAATGGCCGGGGTATTACGTGTCAACTCCGGGTCGGCAAATATTTCCGCTGTACTAACAGAGACTTGCGGCGCTATGACGAGGAACCAGGACTCGGGGAGATCGACCGGTTGCAGGCGCTCTCCGACCCCTTCGGCGAAGGCCGCGCGACCGCGAACGAACACCGGTACATCGGCCCCGAGGTTCAGGCCCAGTTCGGCCAGGCGATCTTCGCCAAGTCTGGTATTCCACAGATGGTCGAGGCCGACCAGGGTAGTGGCGGCATCCGAGCTGCCGCCGCCGATTCCGCCGCCCATGGGCAGGCGCTTGGTCAGCTGGATGTCGGCGCCCAGCGCACAGCCGCTTTCGCGCTGCAGCAGGCGTGCGGCACGGACGATCAGGTTGCTGTCGTGGTCGACGCCTGGCAATTCGGTGAGCAGGCGGATCTGCCCGTCCTCTCGCGGACGCAAGACCAGTTCGTCACCGTAATCGAGGAACTGGAACAGGGTCTGCAGCTCGTGATAGCCATCGGCACGGCGCCCGGTGATGTGCAGCATCAGATTGAGCTTGGCCGGCGCCGGCAGAGTCAGCATCTGCATTCAGCGGCCCAGCTGGCGCGGCTGCCAGTCTTTGACCACCAGGGTGATCTGCAGGTCATGGCCTTCCAGACGGATGCGCTCGGGCAGGGTGAAGCCGTTGTGCTCGGCGTAGGCCAGGTAATTCACCTGCCAGCCGTCCTGCTCCAGGCGCGCCAGGCGGCTGTCGCTGTCCAGGCTCAGGCGGCTGCGGCTGTCCGGTGCGGGCAGGCCGCGAACCCACCACAGCAGGTGCGATACCGGTAATTGCCAGCCGAGCTGAGCCTCTACCAGCGCTTCCGGCGAATCCGCTTCGAAGCGGCCTTGGCCGGCCACTTCCAGTGAAACGGCGTCCGGTCGGCCGGTCAGTCGGGTGGCGCCGCGGCCAAGCGGGCCGGACAGGCGAATATCGAAATACTCCTGGCGCTGCAGCCAGAACAGCGTGCCGCTGCCGGATTCCTGCGGCGCTCGGATGCCGATCTTGCCGCTGATCTGCCAGCCGTCGAGGGTCTCGACCTGGCTGCGGTGCACCTTCCAGGCCGCCGCGTTGCCGGGGCCTTCGACCGATTCGCGCGGGCCCATGCCGGCACAGCCGGCGAGCAGCAGGGCCAGGCAGGGGGCGACGAGTTTTTTCAGCAGGGTCATGGCTCAGGGCTTCTCCGATCCGGTCAGCCGCTTGAGCGTTTCGCGCAGGATCTGGCTGTCGGGTTGTAGTTTGAGTGCCTTCGACCAGACCGCGCGGGCCTCGCTGCGTTCACCCTTGGTCCAGAGTACCTCGCCCAGGTGCGCCGCCACTTCGTGGTCGGGGAAGCGCAGCAGGGCCTTGCGCAGCAGGGCCTCGGCTTCGCTGAGGTTGCCCAGACGGAAATTGACCCAGCCGAGGCTGTCGAGAATTGCCGGGTCATCGGGGTTGAGTTGGTAGGCCTGCTTGATCAGCTGCAGTGCTTCCTGATGGCGATCGGTGCGGTCGGCGAGGGTGTAGCCGAGGGCATTGAGCGCCATGGCATTGTCCGGCTCACGCTCGATGATGAAGCGCAGGTCACGTTCCAGTTGGCCCAGGTCGCCGCGCTTCTCGGCAAGCATGGCGCGGGTATACAGCAGGTTGAGGTCGTCGGGGAATTCGTCGAGCGCCTGCTCGACCAGGCTCCAGGCTTGCTCGGTGCGGTCGTGCTCGGAGAGGGCTTCGATCTCGATGAGATACAGCTGGATGGCATAGTCGGGTTGCTGCTGACGGGCGTCGGCCAGCACCACGGAGGCTTCCTCGTCGCGGTTGGCGGAATACAGCAGTTGGCTCTGCAGCAGCTTCGCCGGGAGGAACTCGTTGCCTGGGCCAACCTGCGCCAGTGCGGACAGTGCCTTGGCATTCCGCCCCATGGCCTGATAGGCGCGGCCAAGGTTGAAGTGGGCAGCATCGACATGGCTGCCGCGCTCGACCAGCTCCTCGAGGTAGACGGTGGCTTCGCGCCAGGCTTCGGCCTCCATGCAGACCAGGGCCATGGAGAAGCGCAGGTCATCGTCGGCGGGGTACTGCTGAACCAGGGTGGCGAACTCGCCCATGGCGTCTTCCAGGCGTTCCTGTTCGACCAGCAGACGCGCATAGGTCAGGCGCAGGCGCTTGTCCTCGGGATGCTGCCGCAGGCTTTTCTCCAGCAGTGTGAGGGCCTCGTCGCTGCGTTGCAGGCTGTGCAGCAGGCGCGCCTCGAGCAGGATGGAGGGGATCTGCCGCTGCTTGGCCGGCTGCTTCTGCAGCAGGGCGAGCGCTTCCTCGCTGCGATCGTCCTGTTGCAGAAGTACGGCCTTGCCAAAGGACAGCTGCGGATTGTCCGGGTGCCTGGCCAGCAGCTTGTCGAAGCTCTGCAGCAGGCCGGCGCGGGTGTCCGGATCGGTTTCCGAGGCCGACAGGGCGAGGAAGTCGAAGTGCGTGTCGCCCTGGCCCTGCAGGACCTTTTCCATGAACTCCATGGATTCCTCGTAGCGCCCGGCGCGCGCCAACTGCACGGCAGCGGCGCGCTGGGCGTCGAGGTTCTCCGGTGCATTGCGTGCCCAGATCAGCGAGGTGTCCAGCGCAGCCTGGTCGGCGCCGAGGTATTCGGCGATGCGAAAGCCGCGCTCGGCGACACCGGCATCCTGCGTCGCATGTGCCTGCTGCACATAGTTGCCCAGAGCGATATCGAAGCGGTTGCGCTGCCCGGCGAGTTCCGCGACCAGCAGTGCATAGAGGGACTGACGGGTGAACGAGCCGTACTCGGTGACCTCGCTGGCGGCGGCCTCCGGCGCAGCGTCCTCGACCGGCGGGCCGCTTTCCGGCGCTTGCTGGGTGAAGGTCTGGCAGCCGCCGAGAATCAGCAGGGCGGCAAGTGCGGCGAGTCTATTCATAGAGGGAAATGTACGGCTGGTGTGCGGTCGCGGCATGATGACACAAGCCGCAGGGCAAGCCCATGGCCCCATGGGGCGCGCAGGCCGGTTTGGCCGGCATTCGGCCGTACCAATCGAATCCGACAATCGAGGGCAATGGTTGTTCTCCATCTGGCGAAGTAGGAGAATTGCGCGCTCCGTTATCGAATCAGCGATTCTGCATGGCTTTCCTCGCGCTTGGCATCAATCACAAGACCGCTTCGGTGGACGTCCGCGAGCGCGTAGCCTTCACGCCGGATCAGATGGTCGAGGCCTTGCGCCAGCTGTGTCGCGTCACGCCCACCCGCGAGGCCGCGATCCTTTCGACCTGCAATCGCAGCGAGCTCTATCTGCAGCAGGATCAGCTGGAAGCCGACGCGGTATTGTCCTGGCTGGCCAACTATCACCGCCTCAGCCTCGACGAACTCAAGGCCTGCGCCTATGTGCACGTCGACGACCAGGCCGTGCGTCACATGATGCGCGTCGCCTCCGGGCTCGACTCGCTGGTGCTGGGCGAGCCGCAGATTCTCGGGCAGATGAAGTCTGCCTACGCAGTCGCCCGCGAGGCCGGCAGTATCGGCCCGCTGCTCGGGCGACTGTTCCAGGCCACCTTCAGCACGGCCAAGACCGTGCGGACCGACACGGCCATCGGCGAGAACCCGGTGTCCGTGGCCTTCGCCGCGGTCAGCCTGGCGCGGCAAATCTTCAGCAACCTGCAGCGCAGCCAGGCGCTGCTGATCGGCGCCGGCGAAACCATCACCCTGGTGGCGCGCCACCTGCACGAGCAGGGCGTGAAGAAGATCGTCGTCGCCAACCGTACCCTCGAGCGCGCCAGTGCCCTGGCGGCGGAGCTGGGAGCGCAGGCGATCCTGCTCGCCGACATCCCGGAAGAGCTGCACAACAGCGACATCGTCATCAGCTCCACCGCCAGCCAGCTGCCGATCCTCGGCAAGGGTGCGGTGGAGCAGGCGCTGAAGCGGCGCAAGCACAAGCCGATGTTCATGGTCGATATCGCCGTGCCGCGGGACATCGAGCCACAGGTCGGCGAGCTGGACGATGTCTATCTCTACACCGTCGACGACCTGCACGAGGTGGTCGCGGAAAACCTCAAGAGCCGTCAGGGTGCTGCCCAGGCCGCCGAGGAGCTGGTCGCCGCCGGTACCGAGGAATTCATGCAGCGCCTGCGCGAGCTGGCTGCAGTGGATGTGCTCAAGGCCTACCGCCAGCATGCCGAGCGAATTCGCGACGATGAGCTGAGCAAGGCCCAGCGTCTGCTGGCCAACGGCGCCAGCGCCGAGGACGTCCTCGCCCAGCTCGCCCGGGGGCTGACCAACAAGCTGCTGCATGCCCCCAGCGTGCAGCTGAAAAAACTCTCCGCCGAGGGCCGCGTCGAGGCGCTGAGCATGGCCCAGGAACTCTTCGCCCTGCACGAGGGCACGGAAAAGACATGAAAGCTTCGCTGCTGAACAAGCTGAACATCCTGCAGGACCGTTTCGAAGAGCTCACCGCGCTGCTCGGCGATGCCGAGGTCATCAGTGACCAGAACCGCTTCCGCGCCTATTCGCGCGAATACGCCGAGGTCGAGCCGGTGATCGTCGCCTATCGCCAGCTGTGCAAGGTCCAGCAGGACCTCGAAGGTGCCCAGGCGCTACTCAAGGACAGCGATCCCGACATGCGCGAGATGGCCGAGGAGGAAGTGGCCGAGGCCAGGGCGCAGCTCGAAACCCTGGAAGCCAATCTGCAGCGCATGTTGCTGCCCAAGGATCCGAACGACGGGCGCAACGTGTTCCTGGAAATCCGTGCCGGTACCGGCGGCGACGAGGCGGCGATCTTCGCCGGCGACCTGTTCCGCATGTATTCGCGCTATGCCGAGAAACAGGGCTGGCGCGTGGAGATCCTTTCCGAGAGCGAGGGCGAGCACGGCGGTTACAAGGAAGTGATTTCCCGCGTCGAGGGCGACAACGTCTACGCCAAGCTCAAGTTCGAGTCCGGCGCGCACCGCGTGCAGCGTGTGCCGGAAACTGAGTCGCAAGGGCGTATCCACACCTCGGCGTGCACCGTGGCGGTCCTGCCGGAGCCGGACGAGCAGGCGGCCGTGGAAATCAATCCGGCCGACCTGCGCATCGACACCTACCGCTCCTCGGGCGCCGGCGGCCAGCACGTCAACAAGACCGATTCGGCGATCCGTATCACCCACCTGCCGACCGGGATCGTCGTCGAGTGTCAGGAAGAGCGTTCCCAGCACAAGAACCGTGCCAAGGCCCTGGCCTGGCTGGCGGCCAAGTTGCAGGACCGCCAGGATGCCGCGGCGCACAAGGAAATATCCGAGACGCGCAAACTGCTGGTCGGGTCCGGTGATCGTTCCGAGCGCATCCGTACCTACAATTTCCCCCAGGGCCGGGTCACCGACCATCGGATCAACCTGACACTGTATTCGCTCAACGAAGTGATCGGCGGCGCCATGGAGCAGGTCATCGAGCCGCTGCTGCAGGAATACCAGGCCGACCAGCTGGCCGCGCTGGGCGACTGATTCTTTCCGCTGCGCACCGCGCTAAGAGCATCCCATGCCTACCATCGAGTCCCTGCTGCACAGTGCCGATCTGCCGGATTCGCCGAGCGCCAGGCTGGATGCCGAGTGGTTGCTCGCTGCCGCCCTGGGCAAGTCCACCAGCTACCTGCGCGCTTGGCCCGAGCGTGAGGTGCCGGGCGACCTTGCCGAGCGCTTCGCGGCTGATCTGGCCCGCCGTCGGCGCGGCGAGCCGGTTGCCTATATCCTCGGCCGCCAGGGCTTCTGGAGCCTGGAGCTGGAGGTCGCGGCGGATACCCTGATTCCGCGTCCGGACACCGAGCTGCTGGTGGAAACCGCTCTGCAGCTGCTTCCGGCAAGGCCGGCCCGGGTACTCGACCTGGGCACCGGAACCGGTGCGATCGCGCTGGCGCTGGCGGCTGAACGGCCGCAGTGGCAGGTCAGCGGTGTCGACCGGATCGAGGCCGCGGTCGCGCTCGCCGAACGCAATCGCCTGCGCCTCGGGCTGGGCAATGCCCACTTCGCACGCAGCGACTGGTTCGCCGAGATGACGGGGCAGCGCTTCCAGTTGATCGTCAGCAACCCGCCGTACATTCCTGCCAGCGATCCGCATCTGCAACAGGGCGACGTGCGCTTCGAGCCGCAGAGTGCGCTGGTGTCCGGGGTGGACGGGCTGGACGACATCCGTACGATCATCGCCCAGGCTCCCGCCCATCTAGCCGCGGGCGGCTGGCTGCTGCTGGAGCACGGCTTCGATCAGGCGCCGGCGGTGCGTTCACTGATGGCGGCGCACGGCTTCGAGGCGTGCGAAAGCCGCCGCGACCTGGGCGGCCACGAGCGCGTCAGTCTCGGGCGGCTGCCATGACCTTTCTGTTACGCGAGGTGCTCGATGCTGAGTGACGAAGAACTGCTGCGTTACAGCCGGCAGATCCTGCTCGAGCAGGTCGATATCGGGGGGCAGCTGCGCCTCAAGCAGAGCCGGGCGCTGATCGTCGGCCTCGGCGGGCTCGGCTCGCCGGTGGCGCTGTATCTCGCGGCTGCAGGGGTTGGCGAGCTGCATCTGGCCGACTTCGACACGCTGGACCTGACCAACCTGCAGCGCCAGATTGCGCATGACAGCCGCTCGCTGGGGCTGCACAAGGTGGATTCGGCCATGGCCCGGCTGGAAGCATTGAACCCGCATGTGCGCCTGATTCCTTATCGCAGCGGGCTGGATGCCGACTCGCTGGATGCAGTGGTCGCCCAGGTCGATCTGGTGCTCGACTGTACGGACAATTTCGCCATCCGCGAGGCGGTCAATGCAGCCTGCGTGAGGGCCCGAAAGCCTCTGGTCAGCGGTGCGGCGATTCGTCTCGAGGGACAGCTCTCCGTGTTCGATCCGCGGCTGGAAACCAGCCCCTGCTATCACTGCCTATACGGGCATGGCAGCGAGGCCGAGCTGACCTGCAGCGAGGCGGGCGTGGTCGGTCCGCTGGTGGGCATGGTCGGCAGCCTGCAGGCGCTGGAGGCGCTCAAGTTGCTGGCCGGATTCGGCCAGCCATTGATCGGCCGTCTGCTGTTGATCGATGCGCTGTCCAGCCGTTTTCGCGAGTTGCGCGTCAAGCGCGATCCGCATTGCGCGGTGTGTGGCTCGACCGATGAGTGATTGCAACGCCCCCGTCGGCGTATTCGATTCCGGCGTCGGCGGGCTTTCGGTGCTGCGTGAGATTCGCCAGCGCCTGCCGCACGAATCGCTGCTGTATCTGGCCGACAGCGCTCATGTGCCCTATGGCGAGAAGAGTCCGGAGTACATCCGCGAGCGCTGCCGCATCATCGCGGCATTTTTCGTCGAGCAGGGCGCGAAGGCACTGGTGCTGGCCTGCAACACCGCGACGGCGGCCGGTGTGACCGAGCTGCGCGAGCTGTACCCGGATTTACCCATCATCGGCATGGAGCCGGCGGTAAAGCCCGCCGCCGCGGCCACCCGCAGTGGCGTGGTAGGCGTGCTGGCCACCGCCGGTACGCTGAAAAGCGCCAGATTCGCTGCGTTGCTAGATCGCTTCGCCGGCGACGTGCGCGTTATCACTCAGCCCTGCCCGGGACTTGTCGAGCGTATCGAGGCGGGCGATCTGAATAGCGTCGAGCTGCGCGTCATGCTCCAGGGCTGGGTCAAGCCACTGCTGGCGCAGGGCTGCGATACCCTGATCCTGGGCTGCACCCATTACCCGTTCATTCGACCACTGTTGGCGCAGTGGCTGCCCGGCGACGTCCGTCTGATTGATACCGGGGCGGCCGTCGCGCGACACTTGCACGAACTGCTGGCCGAACGCCATCTGCTGAGCAGCGGCGAAGCCAGTCAGCGGTTTTATTGCAGCGGCGATCCGCAGCGAATGGCCGAGGTGTTGCCTACACTTTGGGGAGAGCAAGCAGAGGTCGAGTTGTTCTCCGGTAGGAACTCCCGCCGCGGCGGAGTTTCTCAGTTTGATGCTGGCGATAATTAACCAAACAAACGCAGTGTTTTATAAAGAGGAAGTACCCATGAAAAAACTGTTTACCCTGGCTGCAGTAGCGGCACTCTCGGCGGGGCAGATGGCGGCTGTTCAAGCGGTGGACTTCACCGTTGCGGTCGGCCAGACCGACGAGTCGACCATGACCTATCGCCTGGGTGCGCAATTCGACTTCAACAGGAGCTGGTTCCAGACCAGTGTCGGGCGACTGACCGGCTATTGGGATGCGGGTTACACCTACTGGGAGGGCGACGAGTCCACCAGCAATCACAGCATTTCACTGGCTCCGGTCTTCGTCTACGAGTTCGCCGGCCAGTCGGTCAAGCCTTATGTCGAGGCCGGCATCGGCGTGGCGGCATTCGAAAACACCGAGGTCGAGGACAATAGTCTGGGTTCGTCATTCCAGTTCGAGGACCGTATCGGTGCGGGTCTGCGCTTCGCCGGTGGCCATGAGGTCGGCATACGCGCGATCCATTACTCCAACGCCGGTATCAAGGATCCGAACGACGGCGTCGAGAGCTATGCCCTGCATTACCGGATGGCCTTCTAAGCGATAGCGCACCCTCCTGCAGGGCTTTCGCCGGCCCTGTAGTGCGCCTGCTCAGTCATACGCCGTGGCGCTGCCCTTGCGCTCTTCGCGGCAATCCTGCGAACCCAGTTCGAACTCGCGGCAGATCAGCGGGCGATGTGCATAGATAGTGCAGCGCATGCTGTCCCGGTCAAGCGCCGCGCACCAGCCGTCATCCAGCCTACGCATGACTTCGCCGCCCCAGCTGTCCCTGTCGATGAACCGCTGCGGTACACCGGTATCGCCGAACAGCATGACTTCGAGACGGCAGCAGCACGCCGCGCAGGTGGAGCAGCTGACGATGGGGTCTTCGAGTTGCTTGAGCGGGATGGTCGAGTCAGTCATGACGGCAGTCTAGCCAATGTGATCGGCTCGGGCAGAGAGGCGGACGGCCCCAGCGGGCGTGGGGGCGCTAATTTCAGGATTCTTCGCTCAGCTGCTTGTTGCGCCACCCCTTGCCGCCGGGCAGCACCAGGTTGAGCAGAAGCGCGATGATCGCGCACAGCGAGATGCCGGACAGGGTGAACTCGCCGTAGCCGATCGCCATGCCGCCGATGCCGAACACCAGCGTCACCGAGACGATGATCAGGTTGCGTGCTTCGGACAGGTCGACCTGATGGCGGATCAGCGTGCTCAGGCCGACCACCGCGATCGAGCCGAACAGCAGGCAGAGAATGCCGCCCATGACCGGTACCGGAATGCTCAGCAAGCCGGCGCCGAACTTGCCGATGAAGGCCAGCGCGATGGCGAATATCGCCGCCCAGGTCATGATCTTCGGGTTGTAGTTCCTGGTCAGCATCACCGCGCCCGTTACTTCGGCGTAGGTCGTGTTCGGCGGCCCACCGAACAGGCCGGCCGCGGACGTCGCCACGCCGTCACCCAGGAGCGTGCGATGCAGGCCCGGCTTCCTCACATAGTTGTTGCCGGTCACGCTGCCGATGGCGACCACGCCGCCGATATGCTCGATCGCCGGAGCCAGGGCTACGGGGACCATGAACAGAATGGCGCCGATGTTGAACTCCGGTGTGATGAAGTTGGGCATCGCCAGCCAGGGCGCCGCGGCGATGCCGCTGGTGTCGACCACGCCGAAGGCAAAGGACAGGCCGTAGCCCACCGCGACGCCGGCGAGAATCGGCACCAGACGGAACAGCCCCTTGCCCAATACCGCTACCAGCAGCGTGGTGATCAGCGCCGGCATGGAGATGAACATCGCCGTGTGGTACGTGATGAGTTGAGCGCTGCCGTCGCCGGCCTTGCCCATGGCCATGTTCACAGCCACCGGCGACAGCGCCAGGCCGATGGAAATGATCACCGGAGCGATGACCACCGGCGGCAGCAAGCGGTCGATGAAGCCCGGTCCTTTCAGGCGCACGGCGAAGCCGAGCAGCACGTAGACCAGGCCGGCCGCGACTACGCCACCGAGTACCGCGGGCAGACCGAACTCGCCCTTGGCAGCAATGATCGGGGCGATGAAGGCGAAACTGGACGCCAGAAACACCGGCACCTGGCGTCGCGTCACCAGCTGGAACAGCAGCGTGCCGAGACCCGCGGTGAACAGTGCGACGTTGGGATCCATTCCGGTGATCAGCGGCATCAGCACCAGCGCGCCGAACGCGACGAACAGCATCTGCGCACCGGCCAGCACCTGGCGGGCGACAGGTTCTTGCGGGTTCGTCATGCTCAGACGTCCTTCTGCTTGGTGCCGAAGATCTTGTCGCCGGCGTCACCCAGGCCGGGAACGATGTAGCCGTTCTCGTCCAGACGCTCGTCGATGGAGGCGGTGAAAATCATCACGTCGGGATGTGCACGCTCGACCGCGGCGATGCCTTCCGGTGCGGCGACCAGGACCAGGGCGCGTATCTCCTTGCAGCCCGCCTTCTTCAGCATGTCGATGGTGGCCACCATCGAACCGCCCGTCGCCAGCATCGGATCGATGATGATGGCCAGACGCTGGTTGATTTCCGGTACCAGTTTTTCCAGGTAAGTCTGCGCCTGCAGAGTCTGCTCGTTGCGCGCGATGCCGACCGCGCTCACCTTCGCTCCTGGAATCAGACTGAGCACGCCGTCGAGCATGCCGATGCCGGCGCGCAGGATGGGCACCACCGTGATCTTCTTGCCGGAAATCTTCTCGACCTGCACCGGGCCGCACCAGCCGTCGATGCTGCAGTGCTCCAGCGGCAGGTCGCTGGTCGCCTCGTAGGTGAGGATCGAACCGACTTCCTGGGCCAGTTCCCGGAAGTTCTTGGTGCTGATATCGGCACGGCGCATCAGGCCGAGCTTGTGACGGATCAGCGGATGGCGGATCTCTCGAATAGACATGGGGGCGGCTCCGGCGCTCGATTAAACCGACGTAGAGTAAAGCATCGCCGTGCCACGGGCTACGCGGGTTACGTTGATCTCGCGACTTGCTGAGCCGGGGGCGGTTGAGTATCGTGCCGACCCTTCGCTTCAGGACCGCACAGTGGTCTGAACTGACTGACCGGTCAGGCAGATTGCATAGGCAGCGGGTCGTTTTTTCAGGCGGTCGAGCGCCTGGCGACTTTTCAACCAGGCCCGTTCCCGCGATTCTGACTTCTCAACGCTAGCCCATCTGGAGAAATGCTCCATGTCCGTCGATCTCGTACACATCCGCCAGATCATGGCCGAAAGCGACTGCCTGTACACCGAAGCCGAAGTCGAAGCGGCCATCGACGCCGTCGCCGGGAAGATCAATGCCGAGCTGGCGGAGCGTAATCCGGTAGTGTTCTGCGTGATGAACGGCGGGCTGATCTTCGCTGGAAAGCTGATGACCAAGCTGAATTTCCCGCTGGAGCTGTCCTATTTGCACGCTTCGCGCTATCGCAACGAAACCAGCGGCGGCGAGCTGTTCTGGAAGGCCAAGCCGGAAATCTCCTTCATCGATCGCGATGTGCTAATCATCGATGACATTCTCGACGAAGGACACACGCTGGGCGCGATCATCGATTTTTGCCGGCATGCCGGTGCCGCCGCGGTGCACACCGCAGTGCTGATCGACAAGGATCATCAGCGCAAGGCGCGCCCGGATCTCAAGGCCAACTATGTGGGCCTGCGCTGCATCGATCGGTTCATCTTCGGTTATGGCATGGACTACAAGGGCTATTGGCGCAACGCGCCGGGCATCTTCGCCGTCAAAGGGCTGTGATAGCCGCCGCCGCTTTCGAGCGGCGTATCCGATAGCACCTGAGCCACTCCTGGCGACCCGAGGTTCGGGTCGCTATGACGCTACGTCGCGGCATCGTGTTTCGTTTCGTCTCAAACGCTCCGCGGCCGCGTAACGCAACCACACGCATCAGGCGTTTTGCGCTTGCGCGCCTTCCCTTCGCCCCGTCTCCATCTCCCGCGCCGTAGTGCTCGCGACAGCGAGACCGCTCCAGCTATACCTACGACTTTCGGATAAACGTCACAAGTTTGCGTGTCGTTTTGTCACGGCCGCTCTATTTCGGCCTTTGCCGCCCGGGGAATCATGGCTAAGCTCGATGTGCCATACATCAGCGCGGCGCTTTGCCATCGCGCTCAAATCCAATGCTGGGACGGTCTTTCATACTTAAGGATGACAGGCTAAATCAAACCTTCGTGCGCTTAACCCTCCGCAGAGCTCTGGGTAGGGTTGACGTACTTCGAACCAACCAGGAGCGCCTCATGACAAAAACAACAAGGCAAGGAATCTTCCGGCCCACATCCCTTGCTCTCGCAATCGCGCTGAGCACTGCTGCACCGGCTTACGCGGTTACCTTCAATATCGGCGAGATCGAGGGGCAGTTCGACTCCTCCATGTCGATTGGCGCCAGCTGGGCGATGGACGATCCGGACATGGATCTGGTTGGTGCAGCCAATGGAGGAACTGGCTTTACTCAGACTGGCGATGATGGTCGTCTGAACTTCAAGAAGGGCGAGACCTTCTCGAAGATCTTCAAGGGCGTGCACGACCTGGAGCTGCGCTATCGCGACAGCGGCGCGTTCGTGCGCGGCAAGTACTGGTACGACTTCGAGCTTAAGGACGAGAGCCGCCTGTTCAAGGACATCAGCGACAGCAACCGCAAGGAAGCCGCCCAGTCTTCCGGCGCCGAGATCCTCGATGCGTTCCTCTATCACAACTATTACCTGGGCGAGCTGCCGGGCACCGTGCGGATCGGCCGGCAGGTGGTGAGTTGGGGTGAGAGCACCTTCATCGGCAACTCCATCAACTCGATCAACCCGCTGGACGCCGCGGCGTTCCGTCGCCCGGGCGCGGAGATCAAGGAAGGCCTGATTCCGGTCAACATGCTCTACGTCTCGCAGAGCCTGACCGACCGCCTGAGCATGGAGGCGTTCTATCAGCTGGAGTGGGATCAGACCATTGTCGATAACTGCGGAACGTTCTTCTCGGGAGCTGATGTCGCGGCGGATGGCTGTGACAATAATTACAACGTCGGGCCGGCTGCGCTTGCCTCGACATTGAACGGGCCATTGGGAGGCTTCGCCACGGCCGCCGGCGTTTCCTATTCCGACGAGGGCGTGATGATTCCGCGCGGTGGTGACCGTGATGCTCGTGACTCCGGTCAGTATGGCCTGGCATTGCGCTGGCTTGGCGACAGCACCGAGTACGGTGCCTATTTCATGAACTATCACAGTCGTACGCCGATCGTGAGCACCCATACTGCCGGCCTTGGGACCTTTGCTGCTGCCCAAGGGGCTGGAGCTGCAGCCGGCCAAGCGGTAATCGAGTCGGTTGTGGCGCAGCTCGTGCAGGCAGGGATTCCGTTGGCTCAAGCAATTCCGATGGCTCAGCAGATGGCGGGAGGACTCGCTGCTCAGGCCGGCACCGCGATCGGCGGCGCGGTGTTGCTCGGCAACGGTCAGTACTACTTGGAATATCCTGAAGACATCCAGCTTTACGGTTTGAGCTTCTCTACGACGTTGCCCACCGGCACAGCCTGGTCCGGTGAAATGAGTTACCGGCCTAACGCGCCTATCCAGATCAATACCACCGACGTCACGCTTGAGCTAACTGACCCCACTCGGGCAGGGCTAGATAATCGCGGCTATAACCGCAAGGAAATCACCCAACTGCAAACTACCTTCACGCATTTCTTCGACCAGGTGCTGGGGGCGGAGCGCGTGACTGTGGTGGGCGAGATTGGTTACGCGCATGTTGGCGGACTGGAGAGTACAAGCGAGGTTCGCTATGGCCGCGACCCCAACTTCGGTACGCCTACCGACGCTGCCGCGCTGGCTGCCAACGGCTGGCATGGTTTCGTCACCGCCAACTCCTGGGGCTATCGCCTGCGCGCCATCGCCGACTACAACAACGTCTTCGCCGGCATCAACTTCAAGCCGAACCTGTCGTTCTCGCATGACGTCGACGGCTACGGCCCGAACGGCCTCTTCAATGAGGGCGCCAAGGCAGTCAGCGTAGGGCTAGATGCTGAATATCAAAACACCTATACCGCCAGCCTGTCCTATACCGACTTCTTCGGTGGCGACTACAACATGCTTACCGACCGCGACTTCCTGGCCTTCAGCGTAGGCGTCAACTTCTAAGGAGACAGTGTGCTGCCGGCGGCCGATTTCCGGTCGTCGGCCTTAAAATTTTCGGCCCGGTTGTCGAACACGATCAAGAGGAACTGGAACCTATGAAAACAACAAGAAAGCTATTCAATGTCTTGGCCTTTTCCCTGCTCGCGAGCAGCGTGATGGCGGCGGTATCCCAGGAAGAGGCCGCGAAACTCGGCGACTCGCTAACCCCGCTGGGCGCGGAGAAGGCGGGTAATGCCGACGGCACGATTCCGGCTTGGACGGGTGGCCTTTCAACCGATGCGGCGCCACTCAAGGGCGGACACCTCACCAATCCGTTCAAGAATGAGCAGCCGAAGTTCGTGATCACGGCTCAGAACGTCGATCAGTACAAGGACAAGCTGACTGCCGGTCAGCTGGCCATGTTCAAGCGCTATCCGGAAACCTACAAAATCCGGGTATTCGAAACCCACCGCAGCGCAGCGCTGCCCGATTCGATCTACGAAGCCGCCAAGAAGAGTGCGCTGAACGCCGAGCTGGTGGAAGGTGGCAACGGTATCGCCAACTTCACGGAGAGCCGCTACTACGCATTCCCGATTCCGAAGAATGGCCTGGAAGTCATCTGGAACCACATCACCCGTTACCGCGGCGGCAATGTGCGCCGCAACATCGTGCAGGCGACCCCGCAGACCAATGGCAGCTACACGCTGGTGCACTTCGAAGACGAAGTCGCGTTCCCCAGCGATATGTCCGATCTGGATCCGGAACGCGCCAAGAATGCGCTGCTGTTCTTCAAGCAGCGCGTGACCGCTCCGTCGCGCCTGGCGGGCGACGTGCTGCTGGTGCACGACTCGCTCGATCAGGTGAAGGATCCGCGTCAGGCCTGGATCTACAACGCCGGCCAGCGCCGTGTGCGGCGAGCGCCGCAGGTCGCCTACGACGGTCCGGGTACCGCGTCGGACGGCATGAGTACCACCGACGACTTCGACATGTTCAACGGCGCGCCAGACCGCTACGACTGGAAATTGATCGGCAAGAAGGAGCTGTACATTCCCTACAACAGTTTTGAAATTGCCTCCAGCGACCTGAAGTACGCCGACATCATCAAGGCCGGGCACGTCAATCAGGATCTCGCTCGCTATGAGCTGCACCGCGTGTGGGAAATCGAGGCGAACCTGAAGAGCGGCGAGCGCCACATCTACGCCAAGCGTCGTTTCTTCGTCGACGAGGACACCTGGACCATCGTCCAGTCGGAGCTGTACGACGGTCGTGGTCAGCTTTGGCGTGTAGGCGAGGCCCACTCGCTGCAGTACTACCAGCACAAGGTGCCGGCTTACGCGTTCGGGGCGCTCTACGACATCATCTCCGGCCGCTACATCGTCAACGGCATGAGCAATGAGGAGAAACCTCATGAATTTGGCTATCGTGCCTCCGCTCGGGACTTCACGCCGGCTGCCCTGCGCAACGCAGGGGTGCGCTGATCGACTGACATTTAACCTGTGAATAAGGCGGCCAAGTGGCCGCCTTTTTTTTTGGTGCGCCAGGCATGGCGCGTAGCGCCGTGACTGGCGCTGTCGGGTTCACTGTGGTGGTGAGCCTGGCGACTTGGAGGTGAAAGTCCTCTACACACCCGGCAAGGGGAAGTGTTAGCTGAAGGCAA
>Ga0209070_100186_pt1 | contig 75662 bp, 69 predicted proteins | sample SynthPrep_5_END__FD_187205 | JGI IMG/M metagenome (GOLD analysis project Ga0209070, IMG submission 187205) | Synthetic microbial communities from Ohio, USA - SynthPrep_5_END_DS10_MetaG (SPAdes) (version 2) | ecosystem: Engineered > Bioreactor > Aerobic > Activated sludge | place: USA: Ohio... | reverse complement strand
AGCGGTTAAGCGATGACCGACCCGCTTGCAGTAAGCTCGCAACCTCTGACTTGGTTTTACCTTTCAACACCAGCAAGACGGCATTCGCACGGCGGCAAAGGTCTCTATCTCGTGTTTTATGAATAATTTTCTTTAACCTGCGCGTTTCAGCGCCGTACAAAAATGCTATTTTGTTCATACTCAATGCGTTTGTGGGTTTGGTTTGTTTGGCGACTGATCTGATCGCGCAAACTGCATTGAGTTCCCTTACCTGAGTGATCTACTATTACGCACAGTTATTTAGCTTAGTTTAGCGGGGGGCTCCAGTCACTTAAGCTAATCTGATAAATATCACCCTGAGTTTCACCGCGGCGTACAAAATTGATACTGCGTTCACTGACAGTAAAGTGATGCACAAAATCATGGCTAATAGGAAGTAACAGCTCGGCCTGGCCGGTTGGCTGGTGGCTTAAGTGCACCAGCCAATATAACTGCTAGTTATTGTTGGGCTTGTAACGTGCCAGCCAATGCGCATAAGGTGCGGGTAATACCCAGGCCGCATCGGGTTGTTGCAGTTGTTGCGCAGCGTGATAACTCCAATGCGGGTTAGCTAAATGCGCCCGGCCTATCATAACTAAGTCCATCTGGCCGCTAGCAACGGCGGTTTCGGCCAGTTGCGGCGTGTCTATACCCCAAGAGGAGACTACCGGCAATGCTGCTTGCTGCCTTACTTGCTGGGCAATAGGACCTAAGAAAGCTGGCCCCCAGGGAATATTAGTTTCAGCAATCGTAAAGCCTACGCTAACATTTAACATGTCCAGCCCTTGCTCTTTCATTTGCCGGGTAAGCTCAATGGCTTCTTGCAGGGTTTGCTCATCATTGCCGTCAAATTCAACTACGCCAAAACGTGCAGTTAATGGCAGCTGTTCCGGCCATACCGCTCGCACGGCTGCTAGAGTTTCTAATAAAAAGCGGCTACGGCCAGTAAAGTCACCGCCATATTCATCGGTACGCTGATTGCTATGGCTGGAGAAAAAACTCTGCGCCAGATAGCCATGGGCAAAATGTAGCTCTAGCCACTCAAAACCAGCGGCTAAAGCACGCTTGGCAGCGGCCACAAAATCGGCCTGTACACGCTTTATATCTGCTATGGTCATGGCCTGAGGGATTTTCGGTAAATGATGGCCAAAAGCAATAGCTGACGGCGCTAGCGGTTGCCAGCCCTCACTATCTTGTGCCGCGATATGATCATCACCTTCCCAGGGTTTGTTAGCGCTGGCTTTACGGCCGGCATGGGCTAATTGAATACCTGGCACGCTACCCGCATCTTTAATTGCTTTGGCGATAGCGGCCATACCGGCTTGCTGCTCGTCTTGCCATAAACCGGTACAGCCTGGGGTAATGCGGCCTTCTGGCGCTACCCCTGTTGCTTCAACGATGACTAAACCTGCACCGCCACGGGCTAGTGCTGTGTAATGGGCTAGATGCCAGTCGGTGGTAAAGCCATTGATTGCGCTGTATTGGCACATGGGAGGAATGGCAATACGGTTACGTAAAGTGACACTTTTTAAACTAAAAGGGCTGAATAAAGCACTCATTAATTGTTCCTGCATATAGGTGATTGGCGGCGCTAGCGCTTTAGCTCAGCTGAGATGCTGGCGATAACGCCATCAAGAGGTGGATATAAAAGATTGCGACAATTCTAGAGGAGCCCGGGTATAATAAAAATACGTAAAACCTTATAGGTTGCATAATATTTCATTATGATTAATCCCGTCTGGCTGCAAAGCCTGCAGGCATTGGCACTAACCGGTAGCTTTACCCGCGCAGCCGATCAATTAGGCTTAACCCAGGCGGCGGTGAGCCAGCATATTCGTCAGTTGGAGCGGGAATATGGCTGTTTAGTGTTGCGAGCTGGCAGGCCGTTAACCTTAACGCCAACTGGGCAGCAACTGCTAGCCTATGCTGCAGACATTACCGCTGCGAATGAACGTTTGCAGCAGCGATTAAAGGCGAACGATGGCCTGCAAGGTGATGTTGGCTTGGTCACACCGGGCAGTAGCGGTTTGCTGTTATACGCAGATTTATTAGCCTTACAATTACAACAGCCGGGCTTGGTTATTCGGCATCGCTTTGCTCCTGATGCCGAGGTGCAGCAAGCAGTGCTTGATAATAGCTACCAACTGGGGGTATTAACCTTTAAGCCTGATGATTTGCGCCTTGCCGCCGAAATTATTGCCGAAGAGCCATTAGAGCTAGTTTATCCTGCAGGGAGCGGTATTAGTAGCTGGCAAGACTTACAAAACTTGGGCTTTATTAATCATCCCGATGGTAAAGCCATGGCAACTCGGCTGTTAAGCCGGCATTTTCCAGGAAACCCCGGGGTGGCTACTTTGCCCTGCAAAGGGTATAGCAATCAGGTAAGTTTGCTATTGCAGCCAGTAGCGCTAGGTTTAGGCTTTACCATTGTGCCGCGCTATGCACGCCAAGCCTTTGCTGCCCAGCAGCAAATTGCTGTATTGCAATGTGGTCAGCCTGTGGTTGATAAGCTTTGGGCTATTTACCGGGCTGAGTGGCCACTCAGCGCACGCTGTCGCTTAGTGCTGGAACGGATCCGTACAACGCTTAACACAGCTGCTGCCAGTCAAACTCAGTAAAACAGCGAATTTTGTGATCGGCCAGTTCAAATTTGCTGTGTTGCCATTCATGGGCGGCGGGTATGGCTACTACGGTCATGCCTGCCGCTTTGGCGGCGGTAACGCCCGCAAACGAATCTTCAAATACCAAACAATGTTCTGGTGCAATGCCAAGCTTGCTGGCCGCGAGTAGATAAATCTCAGGTGCGGGTTTGCCATGCTTTACCAGCCCCAGATGGCAGCGGGCATCAAAAAAATCGGTTATCTCCAGCCGGGTTAAGGTGGTATCCAACAAAATTTGCGGTGAGTTGGTGGCAACAGCGATTTTTAATTGCCGCTGGCGGATCTGGGTTAACAGTTCAGGCAGGCCGGTTTTGGCTATGCCGGTGTTGGCCACACCCTCAGCCACAAATGCAATAATCTGTTGCTCAACGTCTTTAGGGGTGAGCACCGGCCAAGGCTGATGTTGATACCAGTGAGCAATGACTGATGCCGTGGTTAACCCTGTGCTTTGTAATAACGGGGGTTTGGTAAAATCGACACCTAAACCGCCTAAGATTACCTGTTCAGCCTGATGCCATAAAGGTTCTGAGTCAATCAATACCCCGTCCATATCAAAAATAACAGCCTGAAACACAGTTAACTCCTTAATGGCTTAACTACCCGCAAAAAAACCATTTTTCGCAGATAAGTTCGATTGAGTGCTCTTTCTAGTTAATTATGACGTGTTCAGCGAGTGCCAGGGCTTTCAAGGCAAGGCGTCTCGCTGAAGGCATAGTGGCGCTCTGTCGAAACGAGACAACGCAGCATTGGAAGTTCTGGCACTCGCCCAGAGGATCGGTTTAAAATACCCTCAGACGTCGTTGCTTGTTTTTGATTTAGCGCCACTAAACCTGCAAACAAGCGCCTAGCCTGAGGGTATTTTAATTCCGACTGAATCATTCATAATTAACTAGAAAGAACACTAGGTTACACTAAAATCACTATGTTAAACGGATCTGTTTAAAAAGGAACAGGTACTATGCGACTAAAACTGGGTATTTTGTTGATTGGCATTTTATTAACACTGCCTGTTGCCGCAGACTGCAGTTTCAGGCTGCAAGACGGCAAGTTATTGCGTTGTGGTATGGCAACCATTGAGGTGCTTGATCGGCTTGGGCAGCCCCTGCTGCGTGAGCAAATTACTCTTGGTGTTAGTACTAACCGCGCCGAGCGTGGGCAAACGGTAGAGGTTTGGTCATATAAAACCACCGCTGATGTTGGCGGGGATTATATTATTAGTATTGAGTTTACTGATGGTAAGGTCAGCAATATAGCGCGTAAACAACAAAACCGCACTTAAAGCCAACCCTTTTGCCGGGCAATACGGGCAGCGTCAATGCGATTAGCAGCATGCAGTTTACTAATAGCCTCTGACAAATAGTTCCGGGCGGTGCCCTCAGCAATATAAAGCGTACTGGCAATTTCGCTGGTGCTTTTACCCTCGGCGGCTAACCGCAGCGCCTGCCGCTCTTTGTCACTAAGTGGATCTTGTTCACCGAGCGAGTTTAACAGTAACTCGCTGTCTACCACTTTTTTACCGGCCATTACCTGTTGTATAGCCTGCACCAGCTGCTCTACCGGGGCATCTTTCAATAAAAAACCGCCTACCCCGGCAGCCATTGCCCGTTTTACATAACCCGCCCGGCCAAAGGTGGTTATGACCACCACCTTGGTAGCAAGTTTTTGTTGTTGTACATACTGTGCTAGCTCAATGCCAGTGTGCTCTGGCATTTCAATATCGGTGAGTAATAAGTCGAAATGCTGTCGTTGCAGCAATTTAAGCGCCGTACTGCCATCTGCCGCTTCGGTAACGTTAAAATCGGCCTCCAGCCTTAGCAGGCAGGCTAAGGCTGTGCGGATCATAGCCTGATCTTCGGCCAGTAAAATATTCATGGCTTTTGCTCCTGTAACGATAGCTGGATAGTAGCCGACACACCTTGCTGTTGTTGTAGTGACAGCTTGGCACCAATAGCGGCTAAGCGCTCGCGTAAACCAGTAATGCCATTACCTTCTTTCATCTCACTGCTGCAGCCGTTATCACTAAGGCAAATTAGCAAATCAGCGCCTTGTTGCTGAAAGCTTAATTGGCAGCTATCACCTTTACTATGGCGCATGACATTAGTTACCAGCTCGGTCAGTGCCAGAATAATCGCCGTTTCACGGCGGCTATCCAGTATCGGGATGTTGCCGGTTAATGTTGCTTGAAAACCCGCATCGCGCAGGCGGCCAAGCAATTTACCGGTTTCGGTCGTTAACCCCTGATGGGTATAGCCGGAAACACTTTGCCGCACCTGACTCAATGCATCGCGGGCTATCTGGCTTAACTCGGTTAATTGCTGCTGCGCAGCGGCACTTTGTTGGCGGGACAGGAGTTTCTCTGCCAAATCAGCCTTTAAAATAATACTGGATAAGGTATGACCTAAAATATCATGTAAATCGCGGCCAATACGTTCTCGTTCGACCATGGTAGCCAATTGTTTTATTTCATCGGCACTTTGCTGTTGACTGAGGCGTCTTAGCATATTTTGCTGCTCGACCCAGCCGAGAAAACTTACGCCAAGCACAATGGGCAAGCCAATATGCAAAAAATGTGGCCAGTGAATCGTTATTGTGAAGTTTAGGCCAATAAGTAATAGCATCAGCCCGGCTATTTGTAGCACATAGCGTATTAACGAATTTGCATAGCCGATAAAAAAACCGGCATAAGAAAACATGGCGATAGAGCCAGGGTTAATCGGCGTAATCAACACCGCCACCAAAACAATGCCGATGGTGGGTTTAACCATTTGCTTACGGTTGCAGTGATAAGCCCAAAAATAGCAACCCAGAAAAGCCGCAAGCGCAATGCCCATTACAACATATTGCCACCATGAATATCTGACAGTAAAAAGCGGAATAAAAAAGAACACCAGATTAAACAGGTAAATCCAGCTGAGTTTTTTTTGTAGGTGGTCGTTAGCAGTCATTTGCCGCTCCGGCGGTAGCAATGGTCAAAGTGTAACTAATTTCAGGAGATTAATGTTAGTGACAAAGATCATATTACCGCATGGCATTTGTCATCGGTAATTGATGACAAGCGTTAGCTGTATGACAAATTGCCTGCCCGTAAACTGGCCTCATCGACACAACGAATGAGGCATACCAAATGAAACACATTAACACCACATTACGCAATATTACGCTGGCTTTAGGTTTAACCGGCAGTGTGCTTAGCTTGTCTGTTGTAGCACAACCGCCGTCCGCTATCACGCCAGCCGTGCAGCAACAGTCCGCCTGTGCCTGCTTCGAAGCTACGGTAGTCGGTCAAGGGCCCGCCGTGATTTTGATCCCAGGTCTGGCATCCTCTGGCGAGGTTTGGCAAAGCACCGTTGCCGCGTTAAAAAACGATTATCAATTCCATATTTTAACTCTGGCCGGCTTTGCCGGGGTCAAGCCGCTACCTGCTAAGGCTTGGGGGGCAGGTTACTTACCGACTCAACAACAAGCCATTTTGCATTATATCGCCGAGCAGCAACTGGATAGGCCGGTGATTATCGGTCATTCACTAGGGGGGTATTTGGCATTGGCCCTTGCTGCTAACACACCAGATAAGATTGCCGGTGCAGTCAATGTAGACGGTTTACCCGCCTTGGGTGCGCTGTTTGCACAAGCTGCGGCTCAGCAAAATGAGGCGCAGTCGCCAAGCAGCTTCGATCCTTTGGCCCTCGCTAAAAGCATGGCGCGGGATGAGCAGTGGCAGCAGCGAATTGTGGCGGATATGTTTCGCTCCGATGGCATGACCAGTGGCCGGGTCATGGGCGAGTTAATGCAGGCTGATTTACGTCCGCAGTTAGGTGATATTCGGGTGCCGGTGCTGACACTCGGCGCATTGCAGTATGGTGCGCCTTACAGTACACCTGAGCAAGTACAGCGCAACTATGAAAATCAGCTGGCGAATGCCCCTGCGCAATATCATGGCTTTGCATTTGCCCGTGAGTCTAAGCATTTTATTATGGCAGACGAGCCGGTTTGGTTGCAGCAGCAACTGCAGCAGTTTTTAACGCAGCATCTGAAGCAGGACTAACGTTATGACAACGCAGGCGATTGACAGCGTGCTAGGCATTAGCCGCTTACAAAAAACCTATGCCGGAAAAACCGTATTGGATGATGTGTCGTTGCAACTGGCGGCAGGTGAGTTGTTGGCTGTGCTTGGGCCAAACGGTGCCGGAAAAACCACGCTAATTAATACGGTGCTGGGTTTAACTGCAGCAGATCAAGGAGATATTCGGCTATTTGGCCAGTTACAACATGGCGTTAGCCGTAGCAATGCGGTGCGACAACAACTAGGCGTAATGATGCAAATCGGCAGCGCCAGTGCCAATCTTACGGTACGTGAGCAGTGTGATTTGTTCAGCAGTTACTATCAGCAGGGTAAAAGCGTGAGCGAATTGCTGGCAATTGCCGGTCTGGAAAACGCCGCAGACACCCGCTTTGGCCATCTATCGGGAGGGCAAAAGCAAAGACTGCTGTTTGCGCTAGCGCTGACTGGTAACCCGAAGTTATTGTTTTTAGACGAGCCTACCCTAGGTATGGATGTGCAAGCCCGGCGGGCGCTTTGGCAACAAATTCGCCAGTTACAAGCCCGTGGCGTAAGTATCGTTCTCACCACACATTATCTGGAAGAAGCCGAGCAACTGGCAGATCGCATACTGTTGCTGCAGCAGGGGCGTTGTATCGCTGAAAATAGCCCGGCCGGGCTGAAGGAGATGATTCAGGGTAAACATATTTGCTGTTGCAGCCGCTTAATAGATACAGAATTACTCGCCCTACCCGGGGTGATGCAACTGGAGCGGCAACTGCAACAAATCACCCTATTAAGCAATGCCCCGGAGCAAACGGTACTGGCGCTATTGCAAGCAGATCCTACGCTAAGCGCGCTGGAAGTTAAGCCGATAGCACTGGAAAATATCTTTTTGCAATTAACTAACAGCGCGGAGGTAACAGTATGAACAGCTTAGCTATTTACACTAAAGAAGCACGTTATGACTTGTTAAGTATTCTGCGAACGCCAGCATTTGTGCTGCCTGCGCTGGCTTTTCCGGTGATATTTTATCTGTTTTTTGGCGTGTTTTTTCGTAGTGGCGGCGCGGCCTATTTAATGGTGACCTACAGTTGCTTTGGTATTATGGGGCCCGCTATGTTTAACTTTGCCGCCAGTATTGCCACGGATCGGGCGCATGGCTGGCTAACGCTAAAACGGCTATCGCCGATGCCTTTTGCTGCTTACTTAGTGGCTAAACTCAGCACTAGCTTAATCTTTTCTGCGATAATTTTACTGTTGTTGTTTAGTGTTGGCATCTTGTTCGGCGACGTGCGTTTAACCGTGACTCAGTGGCTGCTGTTGGCAGTAATTATGTTGGTAGGCACCTTACCTTTCGCCCTAGTCGGTTTATCTCTGGGGTTGTTTTTATCTGATAAGGCTGCGCCGGGCGTGGTGAATTTACTTTATTTACCTATGGCTTTCTTATCAGGCCTTTGGCTGCCAATTACACTGTTGCCCGCCGCATTACAGCAGTTGGCCGTTATTTGGCCTAGTTATCATTTGTCACAGTTGGGCTTAAAAGTGATTGGGCAAGATCTGGGTGTGGCAGTGTTTTGGCATTTGCTGGCACTGGTTATAACGTCTTTATTACTTGCGGGGTGCTGCCGTTGGTTATTTCAAAACCATCGGCTGCGTTAATAATAACGAGCAGAGCTTTTTAAGAATCGCTAAACGCGGGGCCCCTTGCCACGTAAGGCATTGGCTAACAGAGAAATAAGCAGTAGCACAATAAATACAAAGAAGATAATTTTGGCTATACCAGTTGCGGCGCCAGCAATACCGCCGAAGCCCAGCACAGCGGCGATAAGTGCAATGATTAAAAACGTTAATGCCCAACCTAACATAGACACCTCCAGTTAATTTTGCTTAGCAGTAGCAATAATATAAAGCGAAAGTCATGCCAGCATTGTTGGAGGGCTATGTTTTTGTTTATATTGTATTTTATTTTTCAGGGGCAATCCGACGTTACATTGAGTACAGCAAATTTTACCGGGAGACCGGTAAGCTTTACCTGAAGCGTGCTCTAGTGCCCGGTTGCAAGCACGCCAGGCCTGACTACGATGCTGCTAGTATAAATAAGCCTGTGTTTTAAACTAAACGCTGCCAGTTTTTATACCTTAGGGTTCAAAGACTGGCCGGGCGTCCAGGGCCGATGGCGGCGCATAAGTCAGATGGAAAGTATAATAAGCAAGGAGACCCGCCTCATCATAGCGCTTTGCTACACCGGCTTGATCCAGCTCATCGGCTTTTTGCATACGTGCAATGGTGGCACGTTGCTGTGCGGCTTTCACGGCAAATGTCTAACCAACTCATATACGTCTACCTGCGAATAAAATAAATCCCACCACCATAGCCATGGCACAGAATAGCTGTAACAACGCCATAAGACTGTTGGCAAACAGTTGCATTGGCGCTAATGGTGTAAAATGAAAATCATCCAGTATTTGCCAGTTAGCTGAGCTGACAGTCGCCTCTTGTTTAGCTTGTTGGCTGGCATATCTGTTTGTATCTTGCGCGTAGCTATGCCCTTCAGCGTGCAGCGTATTCATCGATTGCACAAAGTCATAGCGTATTGTTTCTGCCTCCCGCAGGAAACGCTGGTAGTTTTCCAAATCGGTGCCGGCCAGTTTCATCGAGGCGGTTTGAATGGCAATAGCGGGTGAAAACCAGCCAAAGTTGCGGGCAATATCAGCCTGAGCTTGCTCGCTTTGCATTTTTTGCTCGGCAAAGGTGGCGCTGTTTTGCTGGTGCCCCTCAAGAAAAATGGCATTACCGGTAAACGCATCGATACCCGGATCTAATGCAGTAAGCCAATACGGTCAGCGACATGACAGGCACCATGAACATCGTGGGTTACCATAAAAATAGTAGAGCCCTGCGCGGCTAACTGTTTTACTAAACGGTTGAATTCAGCAATGGCAACAGGGTCCAGGCCGGATGTGGGTTCGTCTAAAAACAAAATGGGCGCTGCACGCAGCAATGCCAGGGCAATGGCGGTCTTTTGCCGCACGACATCCGGTTGCTGGTCTACATTAACCCCTGCCAATGACACAGAGCCAGATGATGGCGTCATAAGACCAAGAAAGGTTTAATGGTAGTGGATTTACCGGCGCCATTACTTCGCCTTTTCGGGCACTAAAGGAAACATTCTTCAATATTTGCTTTTCTTTGACATTAACGCATAAATTTGCAGCATTTATAACCAGTTCCTGCATTTTAAATCATCCCGAAATTCAATAAAAAATATTACATGTAGTGGGGGAAGCCTTAACTTTAGAACTGATATTTCACACTAACACTGTAGTTTACCGGCGAGCCTGGCAGGTTCCATAACTTATGGTACGAGTTCTCAATATACGCTTCATTAAACAGGTTATTTACATCAAACTTCAGGCTGAGTTGTTGGCTTAAATCGACAGAGGCTGCCAGGTTAACCAGGGTATACGCAGGTAAAATGTAGTTCGCATCGGTTGTTTCACCCACGCGGTCATCAACGTGGCGTACCGTTACAGCAAAAAAAGCGTCTTTCGCCAATAGCTGAGTAAAGTGATTCACAGAGATATAGCCAGAGTGTTTAGCGATGTTGATTAAGCGTGAGCCTTTAGCAATAGGCACACCCCACTCGAGATTGGTTGCCTCTTTAGCTGTTTTTGCGTCAACGTAGGCATAGCCTAGGTCGATACTGGTGCTGGTTGTCAGGCTGGTCGTTAGCTGAAATTCAATTCCCTGACTTGCTACTTCACCTAAGGTTGCTGAAAAATTGGAATTTGGTACAGCCGTCAACATATTGGTTTTTTCTGCATCGAAAATAGCAACACTACCTGAGAAACGTCCGGCGAGATTTTGCCATTTAGCACCGATTTCAAAAGAGCTGGTCTCTTCAGGCGCAAAGGCATTTCTGTCAGAATCCAGCCCCGGATTGGGTCTGAAGCCTTCAGCATAACTAGTGTACAAATTCACACTGTCGGTAATTTCATAAACAAAGCCGGCCCGTGGTGTGAATTGTGTTTTATCCTGACTTTGAGATACTTCACTGATTCTGTTTAAAATATCTTGCTCAAACCGATCTACGCGAAACCCGAGCAGTAACTTCGTTTTCTCTGTCAGTTCAATTAAGTCCTGGGCATAAAAACCTAAGCCTTGCTGTTTTTCATCCGTCAATGTTGCCGGTAACACTGCAGGGCGGAAGAGGGTGTAATCAGGATTGCGCGGGTCAATGCTATAGGTTGTATCGCCAGAGCCCGAGGCTGTTCGCCATAATCTGTAATCAGTGTCCAGGTGATAGTTGTAATAATCTACACCGACCAATACGTTATTCACAAAACTGGCCAGCTCGGTGTTACCACTTAGCTCAAAACGTAAAGATAAATCCCGTGCCTGATAATCCCGCTCTCTGCGTTGTCTTGATAAGCGATTAGGATCAGTTAACAGCAACTGTCTGCCGGCTGATAGCTCTGTATCTGAAGATTGCCCCTTCATGGATGAATCTCTGTAGGCAAAACCGGTTAACAGGTGCCAATTCTGACTCAGTGTATGATTTAAGATCAATTGATGACCAAAGGCTTTAACCTGGTGGGCACGGTCCCGAATATCACCATAAAAATCTTCAGGATTGGCCGCGTTGAAATCGTTATCTAAAATATACACACCGCGATCCAGTGGTTTTTCCTGATCAAGAATTTCCATCTCGTAACTGAGACTGGTCTGGTCTGAAATATTCCAGATAAAAGAGGGGTTTAGATTTTTAAAGAAAACATGATCCCGGTGTGTATCAGAATCTTCATAAGCCCCGGTAATACGGTAAGCACTGACATCGTTAAGGCCGTTGCTATAGTCAAATTCCAGTACTTTCTTGTTGTAATTTCCTACTGTTGCCTGCAGGTAACCCTGCTTATCGAACAGCGGTTTCTTGGTAATCACATTGATGGTGCCACCAGGCTCACCTTGGCCATATAGTGCGGAACCAGGCCCTTTCATAACTTCAATGGTTTCAATATTTACCGTACTTCTGTTGCCGCTGTAGCCGCGTACGTTAAAACCATTGATTAAGTAGCCAGTTGGGTTGGATTCATCGCCCGAAAAGCCGCGGATAGCAAAGCTATCAAACATACCACCAGAGTTGTTTTGTCTAACGATAGATGCTGAAAAGTCTAAGGCGTCACTAAAACGGGTAATACCCTCGTTTTCTAATTTATCAGCACTAATGCGATCTATGGCTTGCGGCGTATCAATAAGCGGTACATTGCCGCGATAAGGCTGCCAGTGTTTTTTAACTTCAATATGCTCAATACCGGCATGAGTCTCTTGAGGTTGAATAGCATTATTGCCGGTATTTTGTGCTGCTGCACTGGTAGAGATGGCGAGTAACGAAAATAAAAACCGCTTTTTCATCTGTCTTACTGCTTGGGTAAAATGATAAGTTAAATTATGTTATAACATAACAGTGATCATGGCAATGAAAGGGCGTAGAAACTTGAGATATGAAACAGGGTGCTAAGCGTTGAATTCGTTAGAGCCTACGACGTTAGGCAACAAAATCTAACCAGCAAACGTCAACACGCCGTAGTATAGCCAAAACATTATTTTAATTTGTACTCAAAGCCGCTTGCCGCCTCACTGTCGTGAAAAGGTGTTACTTTTTGTTTTTTATTAAGTAAGCCGTTGACTAATGAGTTGGGGAATACTTCAATCCCATTATTAAAGTCTTCGACATTTTGGTTAAAAATGCGGATGGCTGCGCCGATATTTTCCTGCTGTTCGGCAATTCCGCGCATTAAATTATTAAAAACGTCTGAGGCTTTTAGCTCTGGATAGGCTTCTACAGCAATAGTTAGTCCTTGCATAAGCTTTTGGGTGCTACCTTCCACCTGTTGCAATGCTGCGGTATCAATAGTACCCGGTTGTAAGCGGGCCAGGCCTGAACGCAGCTCTGCGATACTGCTTTGTAAGCCCATCTCATGTTGTTTAAATTGCTCTGTTACTTGCTCTAGGTGCGGGATCATCTTATTTTTTTGCCGCTCCTGGGTAATCACATTGGCCCAGCCGCGCTCAACCGCGTTCATGCGGGTAATAATACCGTTATAGATCACCATAACCATAATCAGCACTAAAACCAGAAAACCCAGCATAAATCCTAAAGTCATAGTAAGTTCCTAAAAGTTAGTGTCGGAATGCCGCAGCAATTGATGAATAGTGTGTAGCAATTGGCTTAGCTTTGGCAAAGATGTTGGTTGTTCAATACATTGCCTGAAACGGCTAAGCTGGTCCAGCCCGCAGGGTGGTTTTACTGCAAGCAAATCTTTATCGGCAAAGCTAAGGCAAAGTGTACCGTTATCGCTAAAAGCTAAATTTAGTTGCTTTAGTGCCGCTGCTTGTTCTTCCAATGCAATAATGACCGCTGGCTTTAGAAAGCGTGCGGCTTGCATCTGTTCGCCAGCGCGAACCTGGAAAATTTTATTAAAGCGGCCAGAGTCACTGCGGTAGCGTTCGCCGCTAATACCACTGGTACTAAAAGAGGTAATAAACAACCTGCGGCAATACGCAAAGGGTAGCACCAGGCCATAGCGGTCATAATGATCGTAGACGGTGCGAGTTCGCGTTCCCCCTTTGCTATTGCTGCTTACCTCGGTGCGTTTGTTTACATAATGAAAATGCCAGTAGTGATAATCAAAGCTGTGCTCAGTGCCGCTGTAATGCCCGGCTATAAGCTGGCGAAATTCACGCTTATGGTTGCCGCGGTTAAATTCGGCAAACTGTTGTTGCCAGCTTTTGGTATCAGGCCAGTTTGCCGGGTTTAGCAAGGTTAACTGGTTGTCTAACAGCGCATTTTTCCAATACAGCTGTTGGGTAAATTTATTTAATGTGTGGCTCTGCGCTAAGGCTATCAGTAATGGGATTAAGCTAATAACGGCCATCGCCCCGGCGATATAATACAATGCCGGAGCAGCCATAAGGTGATAGATTAATACTGCAATCAGCGCGCTAAGCAGTAAGCCACCGCCACACAGGTACCAGCGTTGCTGATAACGGTAGCGAATAGGCTGCGGCAAAGCTGCAAGCTTATCGAGCAAACCAAGTAAGCCGGCTTTGTCCTGCACCTTGGGCAGTTGCTGCTGCAAGGCTTTGATGGTGCTGGCGAGTTGAGTATTTGGGTTTTCTGCTGCCATTGTTTAGCGTATGTTAATAAATCGCATAGTAGCCTTGTACCTTAACAGGCTACTTTGCTGCTGCAAAGCTTATTAGCGTAGCCTTTGTGTAAACTTATAGCCAAAATGATATGAAAATAGCTGCAAGCTTCTTTTGGTCATTAGTGGCTAAGTAAACTTGCTGGTAATTCCCAGTGGGTTGTTAACAACTCACTTTGCCAGGTTTGAATAGTTAGCCAAAGCTTATCGCCTGGCGAAAACTTGGGTGGCGCAATGGCATGCACATGCAAACCATGTTCGCTACCATGCAGAATACCCTCATCACCTTGTTGTAGCTCATTTAAAGGCAGCGGTGACACGCTAATATTGACATAGCCTTGCCGGATATTCTTAATATCACCTTACTTAATAAGCAGTAGAAAGTCTTTCACATACTCGTCATGGTGCGCGTAAGGTTGCTTCAGATCAAACGGCATTGGCGATATCAAATAAGAGCCTATAGGTTGCTCGTTCCAAGCAGGTGGAAACTCGGGTGTCATAGCGTCATACAAAAACCAGATAGACCACACCTCGGCCAGCCGGTGTAAATCGGCAAGGATGGTCTTTTTCCCCTGCTTCAATCGTAGTTTCGGCTGAGTAAAAGCCCGCCAGAAATTTTTATAGATAATTAACCCGGTGATTAATGCGCCCAGCATTACTATTGCCATGGCACTAACCAGATAGTAACCAAGGCTATAGCCATTTTGCCACGGGAACAACAACAACCAACCATGCAGGCTTATCGTGGTCAGTGAACATACCGCCATTGACCAGATAAGGTTCAAAAGCTACTACCATACTAACGGCCGCAGTAGGGTGAGCTTGTTGCACAATCTCTACCAGCTCTGCCACCGGTTTAGCAGGTAAATTATCCGGGTTACTCGCCCGTGCTGCAGGGTTAGTCAGCCAGGTAAGTTCATGGCTAAGTACCGATTTCAAGGCTGAACGTTAAGGTGCTATTCCAAGCGCTATTTCGAGCATAAACAGCAGTGCCTGCGCACAGAGAAAATAGCTGAGGTCCTTTTAACAAGCTTTATTTTGCTAAGCAAAGTATTCAGTGCCGAAAACTGCCAGACAAGATGGCGAGTCTGGTTATACTGAGCCTGAATACTTAACAGGAATGCCCCATGCCGTGTCAGCCGTTAACCGCAGAAATAACACCGGAAATATACCAACGAGCCCGGCTAAGCCGCGATGCCCGCTTTGATGGCAGTTTCTTTGTGGCAGTGACCAGTACCGGTATTTTTTGTCGCAATATTTGCCCGGCTCCGGCACCAAAAGAGCACAATGTGCGCTATTTTTCTTCGGCAGTAACGGCGCTGGCGGCTGGCTTTCGTCCTTGTTTGCGTTGCCGGCCAGATAGCGCACCAGGTTCCCCCGCCTGGCGAGGTACCGACACCACGCTAAAACGTGCACTCACGCTGATTAGTCAGGGCGCGCTGCAACACGCTGCGTTACCGCAGTTAGCGGCGCGTTTGGGGGTGTCGGAGCGCTACTTACGTAAATTATTTGCGCAAGAAGTTGGGTTATCACCAAAACGTTATGCTTTGTTACAGCAAATATTGTTAGCTAAACAGTTGCTGCAAAGCACCGCCTTGCCTATCACTGCCGTGGCACTGGCCAGTGGTTTTCATAGTATCCGTAGTTTTAATGCCCAGTGTAAAACCTTGCTTAAACTGACACCCGGTGAAATCCGTAAGCGCCAGTTGGCACCGTCATCAACGATTGAGCTTTATCTGGCCTACCGGCCGCCGTATGCCTGGCAGCCATTGCGGGATTTTCTGCGCCAGCGTCAGTTAGCGCAACTGGAATGGAGTGGCGAAGATTACTACGGCCGTACCTTTCGTTATCAGCAGGCCGTTGGTGCCTTTACCTTATATCATCAACCACAGCAGCATCGTTTTCGGTTAGAGCTACAACTAGATCAGCTACAGTTACTGCAACCGGTATTGCAAAATATTCGCCGCATCTTCGATCTGGACGTTGATATTGCTCAGGTAGAGCAAGATTTAGCCCCGCAATTACAACAGCTGGGTACGGGGATCTCTGGATTAAGACTACCGGGGCTTTGGGACCTGTTTGAAGCGGGTGTAAGGGCTATTCTGGGGCAGCAAGTAACGGTAAGGGCGGCGCATCAGCTATTGCAGCAATTGCTGATCCAGTTGGGAAAGCCATTTGCGGGTTCTTTGCTATTTCCAACGCCGCAAGCAATAGCAGAAAGCGAACTAACTTTTCTGAAAATGCCGCAGGCGCGGCGTGATACCTTGCGGCGCTTTAGCAGCTATATGCAACAAACCGAACGACCAGAGGACGTTAGCGGCTGGTTAGCATTAAAAGGTATTGGCCCTTGGACCTGTCAATATGCCAGTATGCGTGGCCTAAGTGAGCCGGATATCTGGTTAGCTGGCGATGCTGGTATAAAAAACGCGTTAAAACAACGGGCTATTAGTTTGCAGCCAGATGATGGCCGCCCTTGGCGCAGCTATCTTACCTTACAGCTTTGGCAGTTATTAACACCAACAGCTAAGACTGTCACAGACGAGGCCATCGGCAGCGCCATCTTATTGGAGAATTCTTGATGTTTTATTACGAATACCTATCCAGTCCACTGGGTTTAATTGAAATTGCCGCCAATGAGCAAGGTCTGGTGGCCGTCAGTTTTAGTAGCCGGCCACGCCAGCCCGTAGTAGCGCAACGCTGGGCGCAGGAGGCTAAAAAGCAGCTTACTGCGTATTTTAACAAAGACTTAAAGGAATTTGATTTGCCACTGGCCGCTACGGGCACCGTCTTTCAGCAACAGGTATGGCAGGCGTTAACCACAGTACCCTATGGTAAAACGGCCAGTTACGGCGATATTGCCAAGGCCATCAATAACCCGAAAGGAGTGCGAGCGGTAGGTCTGGCGAACGGTAAGAATCCCATTGGTATTATAGTACCCTGTCATCGGGTAATTGGTGCCAACGGTACCCTGACCGGGTATGCTGGCGGTGTGGATAAAAAAGCCTGGTTGCTGGTGCATGAGGGGGTTATAGGTGTAAAGCCTTAGCCTTTATACCCTTCATCCTTGAAGCTGCAGCGGTGTTGGCTGCGCTCGCTCACCCCAATCACATAGTATTCCTATGCTCATGGGGCATCGCTCACTTGCCGCCTACCTGCATCTTCAATGATTTTGGGTATATACTCAGTTACACTCATCATCCTTGAAGCTGCAGCGGTGTTGGCTGCGTCTTCAAGGCATTTTGTTGTCAGCTCTGATTAGTGCTGGTTAATGGTAGTGGATTGCCATTTTTGCTGTAATTGCTTCGCCACAATACGCACAATTAACACGACTAATAACAAGGCTGCAGCCAATTCCAGCCAGCCCGGCAATACCGAATGCTGATGCTGCATGGCGCCCTGCACCGAGATATCAAAGTAATTTAGTGCCACATCCAACAGCCAGCCAAAAAACACCGACATTACGATTACCCCAAATAAATAGGCACCCAGCGCGCGTTTACCAAGCTCCTTATAGACTACGCTAATGGTGGCAATATTGGTGGCAGGCCCAGCTTGCATAAATACCAGCGCCGCGCCGGGAGAGATCCCCATTAACATCAACGCGGCGGCTATTGGCGTGGAGGCGGTAGCGCAAACGTACATCGGCACAGAAATCAGCACCATCAGTAGCATCATCCAGATACTGCTGCCGTATTGTGCCAGCGCATCCATGGGCACCAGTGTTTGCACTAAGGCCGCAAAAAATAAGCCTATTAACAGCCAAAGATAAAAATCACTTAGTAACTTGCCAGTACTGTACTCAAGCCCGGCTTTGGCTTGTTGCAGTAAACTGGGTTTGCTGTTTACTGCTGACGTTGTTGTTTTGCTGGGGCAGCAACTGGCATTAGCTGTTGTAAAAGCGGGCGAGAGCATCGGTTCAACAACAGGTTCTGCCGCAACTTTGCTGGCACAACAGCTGATTTTAGCCGGTTCAGCAATAGGTTCTACTGTGCTTTTACTGGCAGAGCAAGCGGCTTTTACCGGTTCTGCGGGCGCGGTTATGGCGGCTTTACTTGAGCAGCAGCTTTTTGCTGCCACAGGCTCGCTTTGGTATTGTTAACAGCGCTGTCATTATCGTCATTACTACTAGTGCGGCCAACCAATAAGCCGGAAACTATAGCACTGCTAATGGCCGCAATAGGGCGTACGATCGCCATCAAAGGTCCCAGTAATACATAAGAGACGGAGATTGAATCAACACCTGTTTCCGGCGTGGCGCTTAAAAAAGCCACCGTTGCGCCTTTGCTGGCGCCGCCGCGGCGTAATTGCATCGCTGCCGGAATAACGCCACAGCTACATAAGGGTAAAGGGGCACCAAATAAAGCCCCCTTAATAACAGGTTTAACCCCATCGCCGCCCAACTGTTTTTGCAGCCAGTCCATCGGGATCCAAGTTTTCATAATGGCCGCGACCAGCAGACCCACCAATAACCAGGGGGCTGATAGCACAAAGAGTTGCCAGAAATTCTCAATAAAGCTTAGCATTTTGCGCACTCCTGAAGATGTTGCTCTGCCTTAACCGGTTGCCCTTGCTCTAAAGCGCTGAGAATGGAGCATTCAGTCGCACTGATCGTGCCACCGCAACAGGCTTGGTCTAATTGTTCCAGTGCCTGATAAAAGCGTTGTAATTCGGAGATCTGCTGGGCTATTTCGGCCATTTTATGCTGCACCTTGTCTTTCACATCGCTGCATTGCCACTGGCTTTTGTTATCTTCAATTTGCAGCAATTCGCGAATTTGCTGCAAGCTAAAGCCAACACTTTTGGCCCGCAAAATAAAGCCTAGTCGCTGATTATCGGCCGCGTTATATAAACGATAGCCTGCTTCAGATCGTGCGCTGGGCGTTAATAGCTGCTGCTTTTCGTAAAAGCGAATGGTATCTACGCTTACACCATGCTGCTTAACTAAGTCACCAATTTTCATTAGCTATCCTCCTTTGTTACAGCCAGTATAAACCCTTGAGCTTACTCTAGAGTCAAGCTAATAAGGTATTTTTAGGCAACATAGGAGAGGTAAATAAAAAAGCGGCCGAGTTGGCCGCTATCAGAATAGGACGGTGAGTAGTTTTAAGGCTTAATCGTTAGTTTTAAAAACACAATGTTTTGCAAAATCTTTCACTTCATTGGCGGTCCAGTCGCCTTTAGGTTTGGCTTCCATCGCGGCACACCATTTTTTTGAACCCACTTCTGGCGCACAGCCTGTTAATAATATTAAAGAAGCTACAGCTAAAACGGCCATTTTTTTCATGGTATTTCCTTGTCATGTTTAGGTTATCCTGCTTGCCACAAGCGCTTAAATTCATCTTTGTAGCGCCGCGATAAGCTGAGTTTTTGAGCTGATTGTAGGCTTATTTCGCCATCACCACTGCTTGGCTATTCCTGAATGTCATTCTGCCAAGGCAATAAGCATACTTAATTAACAGCAATTATGACAATGGCTTGGAATTAATATGAGGGCGGAAGATGACTGAGGCCACGTTAATACAGCGACGTTATGAATTAGATTGGTTAAGAGTGCTGGCTTTTGCTTTGTTAATTTTTTATCACACCGGCATGTTGTATGTGGAACGATGGGGGTTTCATTATAAAAGTCAGTATTTAAGCAGCACCTTGGAATATCTGATGCTGGCCTCTTCGCCCTGGCGTATGTTATTGATTTGGCTTATCTCGGGTTATGCTCTTGGTGCGGTGCTGCAGCGAGTCAGCCACTGGCAGCAATATGGCCAACTGGCGTTAAAGCGCACTGTGGTATTGCTATTACCTTTAATGGTCGGTCTTTGGTTTATTGTGCCGCCGCAATTATATGCTGAAATGGTACAAAAAGACGGTTTAAGCCTGAGTTATTGGCAGTTCTATCAGGCGTTTTTTGATCTGTCTCATCCCCTTTTTAATGATTACCGGCGTGGCGTCTGGCCGCATGTTGATGTTAACCATCTCTGGTATTTACGCTCACTGTGGAAATTTACTTTAGTGTTATTGCTGCTCGCGCCCTTACTGTACTGGTCGCCCTTGCAACGACAGATTAGTCGCGTGTTTGCGCTGCCGTTAGGCTGGCAGTTACTGTTGTACAGCACGTTACTATTTATTAGCCGCTATTGGCTTGAAAGCGATGCGCGGCGTGATATGCAAGGTTTTGGTTACTTTTTGTTGGGTGCGGCGTTGGAGTCATTTTTAGTGATCGTGCTTACGCTGCTAGGCTCGCTAGCTTTTGTGTTGTTATTCTGGCAACTGCCCTGGTGTGCCGCTCTCGTAGGGCTTAAAACACACCATGCTTATAGTTCTACGCAGCGGCGCTGGGGTTATGCTGTAGCGTTGCTGATCGTTAGCCCGCTGGTATTAACCCTACTGTTCTAGCCCTAAATATACTGCTTAACGCGCCACAAACTCCAGTACAGTGGCGTTAATACAATAACGGGTGCTGCCATTAGGGCCGTCGTTAAATACATGGCCTAGGTGGATGCCAGATACCGCGGCCAATACCTCGGTGCGCACCATACCATGGCTGTGATCCGGGCGTGTGGTGACGGCGCCGGTAACCGGTTTGCTAAAGGATAACCAACCGCTGCCGGAGTTAAAGCGGTCACGGGTATCGAACAGCGCGGCACCACTTAGTGCATCAATAAAAACACCATCGGGAGTATTGCGAAATTGCTCGTATTGCTGACAGAAGGGCCTATCGGTCGCACTTTGAAATGCCACCTTAAAGGCTTCGCTTTGTTCGCCCAGGCTAAAGTGGCCCAATACTTTGTAAAAATCGGCTGCGGCCATATAGCCTTGCACACCCAGCACTTCTTTACCGTTGTCTAAAAACAGCAGGGTTGGGGTGGCCCAGGTGGGAGAGCTAATTTGCAAACCACTTAGCTGGTTAGCACGGCGCAGATGCAGTGGAATTTTACCTTGATAGTCCTTTACCACATCGGCTTTAAACTTCTCGCAATAAGGGCAATCCGGCGCATCCAGCATCACAATATGCTTACCTTGTAATAAACCGCTGTTATCGATGCTCGCCATTGGCACAGGCTCCCCGGAAAAACGCACGCCAGTGGCATGATCCGGGCAGTAACCATTGGGATTTTTCGCCAGATAATCCTGATGAAATTCCTCCGCCGGATAAAATTGCGTTAAAGGCTGTATCTGCGTTTGAATTGGCCCAAAACCTGCTGCGGTGAGTAACGGTTGATAGTGTGCGGTGGCCTCTTTGGCAGCCGCCGCCTGGGCGTCACTATTAAATAAAATAATTGAGCGATACTGGGTGCCAATATCATTGCCCTGCCGATTTTGTTGAGTTGGATCGTGCATTTCATAAAAATGCTGTAGCAGTGTTGTCAGGCTAACTCGTTGCGGTTCAAAGGTAATTTTCACCACTTCGGCATGGTTATTGGGGTTAAACTTATTACGTGGATGGGTAATGTCGCGGTAGTTAGGTTTTACCCCTTCGCCGCCAGCATAACCGGACGCCACATCGGTAACTCCCTCAATAGCTTCAAAGCGCTTTTCCACGCCCCAAAAGCAGCCCGCACCTACTACCAGCGTGTCGAGCTGCATAGTAGCTTGTGCAACGCTGGTGCTATTCGCCTGGCTCGCTGCAGCAAACAGTAACAAACTACTCAGTACGAGCTGAATTAACAACCTTAACGCTTTTACGGCAAGCCCCTGACGAACGTGTTTACTTAACTGCATTTTTTGTCTCCAACCCGCATCCCTTGGCTTTTACGTATAGGTATGCGGGTATAGACCACTTTAACAGTTAAGCATAGCGTGTATTTGTGCGATGGGTATGGGCGCTTGTGCAGTAATATTGCTTAGCTGCAAATAGCTGCCACTATAGCGTTACTTAAAGTAAGGGTGGTACCTTGCCCGCCTAAGTCCCGGGTTATTACCTGCGGCTCGGCTTTTGCCAACACCTGCTCAATCGCTTTAACCATATGATCGGCTGCAGCTTTATAGCCAAAGTGTTCCAACATCATGGCGCCTGACCAGATCTGTCCAATTGGATTTGCCACGCCCTTACCGGCAATATCAGGCGCACTGCCATGTACTGGTTCAAATAAGCTTGGGAATTTGCCTTCCGGGTTAATATTGGCTGATGGCGCTATGTCGATAGTGCCGGTGCAGGCCGGGCCAAGATCCGACAGAATATCGCCGAATAAGTTACTGCCTACGACAACATCAAACCAGTCGGGGTGCAGCACAAAATTGGCGGTTAAAATGTCAATATGATATTTATCGGTGCTTACCTGCGGGTACTGTTGCGCCATGGCTTCTACCTTCAGCGTGTGGCCGAGCTAACGGTTATTGAATCAGTCAAGATTAACGGCCATCTAAGTAGTAACGATGGCGAAGTGATTACCCGCTTTGCTTTAGACGGCCATGGTATTTTGCTGCGGTCGTGGTGGGGTGTGCATGAACATCTGGCTAGCGGTGCCTTGGTGCCGCTATTAGCCGGCTGGCAGAGCGTGGCGGCCGATTTTTACGCCGTGGTTGAGAAACAGCGCTTTATGCCAGCTAGGGTGCAAGCCTGGCTGAGTTTTGTACAGCAGGAAATGGCTGGCCGAGTGCCGCCGCTACCTTAGAAGTTACTAGCTTATCCGAAGAAGACTTGTTAGTGAATGCGCAGGTGTTAACCCCCTATTGTTGCTGCTAAATTAACAGAGTGCCTAGCATAATAAACTGATCTACCGTGCCTTTGGCGATAATATTTTGGGTTTTGCCCCGGCCTTATGTTTTACTAAAGATAATTTCGACACTTTGTTTGCCCGCTTGCATCAAACATTAGCTGAGGTTTATGCCTTAGATGTGGTGCAGCAAGAACTAGCAAAGTAGCTCTCCAGGCAGGCTTGCGCCTGCCTGCTGTTTGTAATCCTCAGGAGCATCTATGGACCTGGCTGCAGCGTTAATACAACCTATATTAGTCAATACGCAGAACTTTATTGATGGTCGCTGGCAAGCGGCCATTTCCGGGCAATGCTACCCGGTCGTTAACCCAGTGAATGGCAAAAGCTTTATTGAAGTCGCTGATAGTGATGGTATCGATGCCGTACATGCCGCCAATTGTGCGGCTACCGCCTTTGTTAGCTGGCAATTTAGTACATCGCGGCAGCGTGCCGACTTACTGGAAGCCTGGCATGCGCTTATTTTGGCGCATGCTGACGATCTGGCCTTTATTATCACCACCGAGCAAGGCAAGCCGCTGGCCGAAGCCAAAGCTGAAGTCGCCTATGGTGCATCTTATGTAAAATGGTTTGCTCAACAGGCGATGCAATTGCGTGGCGATATTTTGCCCTCATCTATAGCTTCCCGCCGCCAAACGGTAGAAAAGCGCCCGGTAGGCGTCGTGGCGGTGATTACGCCCTGGAATTTTCCATTTGCCATGCTGGCCCGCAAAATTGCCCCGGCTATCGCCGCCGGCTGTACTGTAGTCGCCAAACCAGCAGAGGATACCCCGCTTACCGCCTTGGCTATGGCGAAACTAATGGAAATGGCTGGCTTTCCGGCCGGCGTTGTTAATGTAATTACCGCTTCGCGTGAGCAAACGGCGATTGCCGTCGATGCCTGGCTAAAAGGTACACAGGTGAAAAAAATCAGCTTTACCGGCTCGACCCCGGTGGGCAAATATTTGGCCGAACGTTCAGCTGCCACCCTGAAAAAGCTGTCACTGGAGCTGGGTGGTAATGCACCCTTTATCGTGTTTGATAATTGCGATATCGATGCAGCCATTCAGGGTTTACTGGCCGCCAAGTTGCGTAATGGCGGCCAAACCTGTGTTTGCCCTAACCGCATTTACGTACAAGACAAAATATACGCCGAATTTGCCGAGCGGCTGGTGGCTAAGGTGCAGCAAATGAAAGTGGGCTTACCCGCAGCACCAGACACCTTAATCGGCCCGATGATTAATCAAAAGGCTATTGATAAAATTAGCCGCCATGTGCAGGATGCTGTGGCCAAAGGTGGTGTATTACTCTGTGGCAGCGAAACCCCGCTAGAGCACTGGTTTTTCGCTCCGGTGGTGATCAGCGAAGCTAATAATAATATGGCACTGTTTAGTGAAGAAACCTTTGGCCCGGTATTGCCACTGTTTCGTTTTAAAACTGAAGAAGAAGTGCTGTTTGCTGCCAACAATACCGAATTTGGCCTGGCAGCCTATTTTTACAGTAGTGATCATAAGCAAATCCATCGGGTTAGCCGGGCACTGCAAGCGGGGGTGATGGGTGTGAATGAAGGTGCCATTGCTAGTGAAGTGGCCCCTTTTGGCGGCGTGAAAGCCTCTGGTTATGGTCGTGAAGGTTCACACTACGGTTTGGATGACTTTTTGCAGCTGGTTTATCTTTGCGAAGGTAATTTACAGTAAGCTCTCATTAACAGCTAGCGGCGGAAATGCTTGGTATTACCCGCCGCACACTGTATCGCTGGCTGGAAGAGCAACAGCCTGAAACGCCATAAGGTTATAGTATGCAGGCCAGGCTTTGCTGCAGTGTGGTGGTGGGCCGACCAAGCAGTTTACTTAGCGTCTGGCTGTCGTCAGCCAGAGAGCCGTTTGCTGCTTGCACTTCACTGTCGGCCAGTATTTCTGCAAAACCATGCGGTAAGCCTACCTGTATCAAAAAGTCAGTGTACTCTACAGGCAGCTAAGGCGGTTATAGACCCTGTGCGGTTTTTTCGCATCAATCGGAGCGAGTTAGTACAAACTCAGTATATTGAACGTTTGGAGCGCTATTGCAAAAATACCTTAACATTATATTTGCAAGGGGGAGTGCAACTAAAAACTAGCCAAGGCCGCACCAGTGACTTTAACCGCTGGTTGGGGTTGTAGCGACTAAGTGTGCCGTTCAGCATCAAACAAGCAGCAAAAAGCTGATCAAGATGACAAGAATAAACCAGGCAGCTACCAGCTGATGGGGTCTTATCTTGGCAAGCACCAGTCCCACGCAACATAGTACTATGCTAAATAGCAGCAGGTATGCGCCAGCGCCTAGCATCCACAAGGCCGATAGCGACAATATCGCCAGCATCGCCGGCGCCAGATACTGCCAGTAAACAGTTGTGGTAGAGAATTGTCTGAAAAATAGCGGGTAGCGCAGCAATAACCGGTTATTGCTTAATTGCATAGTACAGCATACTAAGATTAATAGCGCCGAACAAAAATACAGTACAGTTGTGGTCAGATCGGGCCGTTGGTTAAGTGTTATATGGCAGATCATGGTAATTAAAGCTATTAGTAATAACCTGCTTAACCATTGTTCTGGTTCATGGCTCCATAATTTAAGCCACAAACGAAAATTACTGGTGGTTGCGTAAGATAAACGCCATGACATGGCAGGCAGCAAAGGTAAAAGCAAGCCAAGGGCGCCGAGCGTGAACAGCCCTGAAACGATATCTGGCATTTGACTGATAATAGGGATTGCCAGTAACAACGCAAAAATACTGCGTTTAGGCCGATATAACACCAAATACGCACTAGCTAGTTGCAGTAGCAGAAAACTCAGTTGCGGCAGCACGCTTTGCCATTGGCTAAGGTTTGCATTCGCCACAACCAAAGTATGTAACCAAAACACCGGTAAACAGCAACAGAGCAAGAGTAGGTCGGCCAGACGACGATGGCGCTCTGAACAAGGCAGTGTTTGCAAATAAAGTCGATAGCGCGTAGTTAAAATAGCATGACGACATAACCAGACCAGCAAGTTTTGCAGTGCCATCAGCGACCAGCAGAGCATCAGCATTTGCCTGGCTGTTTGCTCGGTATTGTACAATTGACCAATTGCCAGCAAGATGCCAAAAACCAACGCTAAAATGGCTGGCCCCAGAAAAACAGCTACCCACAACAGCAAGTTCTTTACCTGCTCGGTCAGTTGGCGCAGTTCATGACTCAGGCAGCTAAACCGCAGGCGCAAGTAAGTGCTGAGTTGTTTAGTTTTCGTGAGCATGTGTAAGCGGTACTAGCTCAAAATCACGCTGTGCAAATAGGCCCGGTTCGTTACTGGCCACCACAATACTACCCGGATAGGTTGCTAGCAGGCTAAACAGTGTCTCGCACGCGGCGCTGTCTAGCGCAATATTGGGTTCATCTAGCAGTAATAATGTTGGCTGACGCATTATCGCCAGAATAAGCTGGAGCTTTTTTAGGTTGCCCGTCGATAAGTTTATAATGGTTTTATTAAGTTGCTCATTAAAGCGAAAACCCTCGATTAGGGCGGTTGGCACGGCGGTTTGCCACATTTTTTGCTGCAAAGCGATAAGGTCGGCGGCGGTTAAAAATTCTGGCAGCACAATGCTGTCAGACGCCAGAGCGATATTCTGGCGAGGCAGGGTAAGTAGGTGTTGTTGCCAAAGAATAGTACCCTGATAAGGCAGCAAACCAGCAATAGCACATAACAAGCTAGACTTACCTGCACCATTAGCTGCAACCAGACAGCTGCGCTGGGCACCAAGTTGCAGCGAGTAATCCTTAAACACCGTTAAGGCGCCTCGCTGCAGGCAAAATTGTTCTATGGTAAGCATAAACTTGGGTATAACGCCTTTTTATCAGCACGCGGGCTGCCAAATTCATGGCTGCCCGCGTTCTTTAGCTATTACTCTGTACTAATTTCAGCGAAGATTTAAGCAGATCAGCGGGCCAGTTTGGCAGACTTTCTACGCAACAAAAACAATGGCAGTAATAACAAGCTTAACCAACTCATTGAGCCTGAGCTTGAATCGGATTCCGTTTCCTCGCGAGGTACTTCCGGCGGCGTAGTGTTCGCAATTGGTGATAAGCTGGCAGCCGTATCAGGCCGCGCATCTACCACTGTAACGCTTTCAATCATCACAAAGTTATCATCGGTTACGATTTTTGCTACCGCAGCATCAGCCGCAGTGTAGTTACGCAAAGGAATACTGTCGGCTGCCCCGCCCATATTAAAGCGTTTTAGCTTGGCAATTTCATCGAGAATTTCCAAACCTTGTGCTGAAACCTGGCCAAATACGGTAAAGCCGCCATTTTGAGCATCTAGCCCAACAGTACTCGCTGTATTGGCGTGGTTATCTTTAAGATTGAAAAACCATTGATTGGTAGCGCTATCGGGTAATCCGCCAATTTTGGCCATAGCAATAGTGCCGCGACGGTTTGACCATTTAGGTTCGTTTTTAACAGCAGGATTAGCTGGGATAGATTTTATCGGTAATTGACCGGTATAGGTAAAACCACCCCCTTGTACCACAAAATCAGGCACCATCCGATGAATAACACTGTTATTGTAACTTTCAGTTTCTACATACTTTAGAAAGTTTGCTACCGTTTCTGGTGTGCTCTCATCAAACAAATTAACTTCAAAAGTGCCGAGTGAGGTTTTAAACTCAACAATAGTGGCATGTAACGACATCGATAAGCAGCTGCCCAACATTACCGCAGCGCACATTAGTGCTTTATTAAGTTTCATAGTGGGTTCCATCTTACGTCTTAGCCACCTAGCATACTGCACAGAGGCCATTGTAAACTAGTGTTAATTTGTTAATTGTACCGAATTCAATACATCTATTTGTTTATAAACAGTGTTTTTGCCGGCTGGGTTTGGTTCACTGATTATATGAGTAATAAAAACAAGGTGGATAACACTGGCTGACAACGCAAAGGAACTCATGCCTACCAATACGACTAAACAAAAGCTAAGCCAGCTCGGGCTGTCAACGCTAGCTCAGGTTGCTTATGGCCAGATGCTAACTGAACTGCTTAGTAGCTTGAGTAAATTGCCGTTGCCTGCAGTGGTGGGTATTAGCGGCGCGCAGGGCAGTGGCAAAAGCACCTTAGCCGCATTATTGGCTGTAGAATTACAAGCTAAGGGGATTAAGGCTCAAGCGGTATCACTGGATGATTATTACCTTGGTACAAACGCCCGGTCACAGCTAGCAAAGCAGGTGCATCCTTTATTGGCACAACGTGGTGTACCAGGCAGTCATGATATACAGCAAGCGTTAGAGGATACCCATGCTGTATTGACAGGAAAGCCTGTTAAATTACCGGTGTTTGATAAAGCTTCTGATGATCGGCTAAGTGCTTTAGCGGCGCAGCAACTGGATTTGCTTATCGTCGAGGGCTGGTGTCTGGGGGTAAGCGCACAAGATGATGTTGATTTGTTGCAACCGCTTAATAAATTGGAAGCCGAAGAAGATACTGATGTCCGCTGGCGGCATTATGTCAATAAGCAACTGGCTGGCTCTTATGCCGACTACTGGCGATTGCTGCAACCGCTAATTTGGCTAAAAGCACCCGACTGGGAGAGTATTTGCCGCTGGCGTGCTAAGCAAGAGCAGCAGTTATGGCAGCAGCGCGGTGCCGGCATGAGTGAGTGCGAGCTTAGCCGCTTTATGTTGCCGTTTCAGCGCTTAACCCAAGCAAGTTTTCAGCAGTTACCGCATAAGGCCGATTACACCGTACAGTTGGATTTAAATCAGCAACCGGTAGCCATAATTAGCAAGGAACTGATTTAGCATTACAGTATTACTGTCGCGCGCTAGAATACCCTCTTGTCAAATACAGCTGATCCTTAATCACTATGCCTCTAATGCGCCGGGTATTATCCCGCCTGACCGAAGACTATCTGCTAGTAGCCTTATTACTACTGCTACCGCTTTTATTATGGCTTGAACCCACAGCACCGCTAGCATTAGTGGCACTGATCGATTGGCAGACCGTATGTGCGTTGGCGGGTTTAATGCTGCTAAGCCGGGCGTTGGAGGATAGCGGCTATTTAGCCCGTTTTGCTGCCTGGCTATTGGCGCTTTGTCATTCTGAGCGCGGCCTGGCTGCGCTGTTATTGCTGTTTGCGGCCTTGTTGGCGGCTGTTGTCACCAATGATGTTGCCTTGTTTATACTGATCCCCATTACCCTTAGTATTGGCCGCCTTACCGGGGTAGCCGTTGGGCGTTTAATTATCTTTCTGGCGCTGGCGGTGAATGCCGGCTCGGCGCTTACGCCCATTGGTAACCCGCAAAATCTGGTGCTATGGCAGGCCTCTGGCTATAGCTTTTGGCAATTTACCTTAATGATGGCGCCACTGGCGTTAAGTTTGTTACTACTTATCTTGCTGCTAAGTCGCTGGGCCTTTGCAAAGACGAAATTAACTGTGGCGGTACCACACCAAAATAGTGCCGATAAGCCAAAGCTATTTGGCTGGTCTTTAGCCGGTTATCCGCTCTTTATCTTAGCGATGGAATATCAGTTGGCGCCTTATGCTGCCCTTGCGGTGCTGGCGGCGTATTTGCTGCTAAAGCGCAGCGTGGTAAAGGGTATTGATTGGTTGCTGCTACTGGTGTTTAGCCTGATGTTTATCGACCTAGGCTTACTGGCACAATTACCCTTAATGCAGCAACTGGCGATAAAACTGATGGCACTGCCAGCGGGCAGCTACACTGGCGCTGCATTATTGTCGCAGCTTATTTCTAATGTGCCGGCTGCCATATTTTTACAGCATTTTACCGATGATTGGCGCGCGTTAAGTTGGGGAGTGAGTGTTGGCGGTTTCGGGCTGGCTATTGGCTCGCTGGCTAACCTGATTGCTTTGCGGCTTAGCAAGCAGCCGGATCTTTGGCGTGAATTTCATTATTGGTCGCTGCCGGTGTTGGCCGGCAGCTTATTACTGGGCTGGCTGTTGTTGTAACATTAAGCGCTTTCTGTAGCTTTATCGCGCTACTCGATGTGTTGAAAGTCGGTCGTCAGCTCTGTTAGCTGCTGCAGCTCGGCGACTTTTTGTTTTACTTTACGTTGTAACCAGTAAATACCAAACACCGAGAATGGGGATACCACTAAACCATAAAACAGCAGTAAGTTTGTAGCTATGCTGCCTGCTTGCCACCAGTTGCCCAGCCAGAGAAAGGCGCTAAACAAGATAAGGGCGGCAAAAGAAAACTGATTATACCGATAGTACTGTAAACTTAACTTACAGCTGCGCAGACGAAATTGCAGTAAGCCGTTACTGCTCCAGTTGTCATAAGCAAGTATCGGCCTATGCACTCGCCAGCTAACATAGAAGGTGCTTATCGCCCCTATGATCAAAAAGGTTGCGGTAAGATAGCGCAGCCAACCTTGCATCTCCTTCAGAAATAGATAAGCCGCAACGACCATTGCTAAAGCGCCTAACCATTCGCCATACATAATAAACCGTTGCTGCTTTTGTCGCTGGCGAGCCTTTGCTAAATCTTTGGCACTGGGTGCTTGTTCGATAGGCGTGGTCTGTTGCTGCCAACTCTTTGCCAGGGCAGCAAAATCAAAGTTATCTGCCATTTTGCATTAACTCCATTAGTTCTGTTTTGGCGCGGTTTAAACGCACCCTTACCGCACCCTGGCTGATTTGCAGAATATCTGCGATCTCCGGGGCATCTAAATCTTCCATCGCCAGCAAAATGACCTGACGATTGGCCGGTGATAAGCACCGCACTGCTTGCATTAATTGCTGGCTTTGTTGCTGTTCGTCCACCTCAGCAGAAGGGCAATCCTGAATAAAGTGCTGCTGACTTTCCTCATCCAGCGCTTGCCACTGCTGGCGCTTGGCGCGGGCAATATGGTCTACCGTCACGTTATGCACAATGCGAAATAAATAAGCCCGTGGCATTTCTGCTGTTTGAATACGAGCCGCCGATTGATGCAGCGCCAGAAAAATATCCTGCTTTAAATCCTGGCGTGCCGCTGGATCGGCTTCAGAGGCCTGTAGGGTGCGGCTAATTGCTCCCTGGTTCTGCTGCCAGAGCTGCAGCAAAAACTGTTCTGGCGTACTGGCGCTGCAATTGGAGAATGTCAAAAAAACCTCGCTACTTACTAACGTGAACGCGCTTTTAAGCGATCCCTATGTTCTTGGCTATAGTCTGCCCCATTGCCCAAAGTGTTACATAAAAAAATTAAAAAAAAGGTGTAACGATTTACAAAGTGGTCACGACTTCTTTTACAAACACGGTAAATAGGCGAGCACTAGCTCTGGATTATACCGGTTGAATTTTTATAGATTTTTTTACTTACGAATCATGTACGAGGAGCAACATATGGAAACGTTACAACAGTATCTGGCGACATTTAGCAACGCCTGGCAAGAAGCCGATTGGGTTTTTCTGGTGCTATTTGGCTTGTTTTTCCTAGCAGTATGGTTTTTACCCAGCCTGCTGGCGCTGCTGTTTAACCGCGGTCACCTTGGAAAAATTGCCCTGTTAAATGTACCAGCAGGCTTTTCGGTGATTGCCTGGGGCGCGCTAATTGTTTGGGCGGTAACAGGCAAATTAGGCGAAAAGCTGGCCGCAAAAGCCCGCTTAAAGCCAGTTGCCTAAAATCGGTTATTGATTGAAGGTTAATTGCGCCTGCATGGCTATTGTAGGCGCAGCATCTCAGCTAATCTGCCAATAACTCACCTAGAATTTTGAGTTTTATTTTTTGGCAAAGTTTGCCATACTATTTGCTATGCTAAAAAGTTGCGAGTAGTGGGAGTAGATAAATGGCAACGATGAATGTTTCTTTGCCCGATAGCATGAAGCTTTGGGTTGAGTTGCAAGCGCAAGATGGTCGTTATAGTAACGCCAGCGATTATGTTAGAGATTTAATTCGGCGCGATCAGGAGCAAGCGGCCAAAATTGCTCAGTTACAGCAGCGGGTAACGGAAGGACTGGCTAGTGGCACCGGAGAGCGAACTATGGCGCAGTTAGCCGCTGAAGCTATGGCTCATATAGGTTCTTAGTTTGGCATATAAACTTAGTAAATTGGCTGAAGAAGATATTATTAATATTTTTATCAGTGGCGCTACGCAGTTTGGTGAGACACAAGCAAGGCGTTATCATAAACAATTAGCGGCTACTTTTGATTTTTTAGCCGCTAATCCTCTGGCTGCCCCGATTAGATCTGAAATTAATCCACCAGTACATCTGCACCCAGTGGGTTCACATCTTATTATTTACCAAGTGATAGCCGATAACGACATTTATATTATCCGGGTGCGGCACCGTCTTGAAGACTGGACTATCGCACCCGATACCGTCATAGCTTAACGCTATCACCCTCATTTAAAATCAGCAGCGGCACCTGACTATTGAGTTGCCGCTGCATACGCAGCAAGCGCAGCAATGGCGAGTGTGAGCTACGGTCGCCCATTTGCCAGCTGGCATTGCCATAGCCCCAGGGAATCAGCACTTTACAGCCAAGTTCATCGGCGGCCACCAGGGCATCTTCTGGTGTGGTATGTACATAACGATACCAGTCGCCGTCAGTATCATGATGATAAGAAGCAATAGGGATTAAGCAGATATCAATATCACCATAACGTTGCTGAATATCTTTAAAATGCTCGGAATAGCCGGTATCACCGGCAAAAAATAGCTTTTTTCCATTATTTTCTAATAACCAGCCACCCCACATAGCGCGGTTATCGTCATTAAACAGTTTGCGGCTATTAAAATGATGCGCCGGTACCAGGTGCACATTCAGCTCGCCTTGCTGGCTTTGGCTATACCAGGCTTGTTCAATAATGTTGTAGCCACCCTTGGGCATATAATTGGCCATCCCCAATGGCAGATAATAAGTAGGTTTTGTGCCGAGTTGTTTAATACTTGCATGGCTAAAATGATCATAATGCAGGTGTGAGTACAGCACGGCATCAGTAGCCGCCAACTGTTCAGGGGGCAGTGTCGGCGTATAAGGGCGTTTAATAATGCCTGCCAAATGCTGTGCCCAACTTACTGGCCAGTCAAATTGGCCAAATACCGGGTCAAACAGCACTTGCTGGCCATCAGGCGTATGTACCAAAAAGCTGGCATGTCCTAGCCATTGCAAGCTAAAACCGGTATTCAGGGCGGGCGCTTGTTTCGGGCCAGCGTACTGGCAATCTTGTCCGGGCGTTTTACACACGACTGCCGGATGCGCCGGATAACAATCGCTTTCGCAGCTTGCCGGATATTGCCGCTTACCCAAAGGCTGCCGATAGACATTACGGTACATACCCTGATACTTACCTTCTGTAACTTGTTCTATCAAGGCATCGGTTTCCACGTGTTGTGCGACCTGATTCGGTGTACTGCAAGCATTTAGCAACAGGGTGCTGCTAAGCAGCAGCCCTGCGGAAACCAACGTGAGTTTCATTAATCGTCCTTTATTGATCATTATTGTTTTTCCACTATTGCTGTCTTAATACCATGGCCGGTTTACGCCCTGCAACCTGCCAGGCTAGTGTGGCAACGGTACACCAGCAAATAGCAAAGGTAGCAGCAGCTGCCAGTACGTACCATAAAGGGTTCTGACTGATGCGTACGCTAAATTCAGCTAGCCAGCTATCCAGTGCCCAAAAGGTGGCGGGAATTGCCAGCACGGCACTGAGCGCCATCAGTTTGATATATTCACTGGCCAGTAAATTAACCAGATTAAAACGCCCGGCACCCAGCACTTTGCGCATCGCCACTTCACGTGAGCGCTGCTCGGCACTAAAGGCGGCTAAACCAAATAAACCAACACAGGTTAGGGCAATCGCTAAAGCGGCAAAAATAGCGATAACTTTGCTCTGGCGTTGCTGGTTTTGGTATAGCGCGGTGTAATCGTCATCTAACCAGGTCAGGTTGATATCCTGCCGCTGCAGGCGTTCACTTATCAGTTGCTGCACTTTTTCGCGGGTTTGCGCGGCAGTGGCAGGTGCCAAATTTAAGATCAAATTGGCGTAATCGATAGCTGAGCGACCGCACAGAAACATCAGTGGCTCTTGTTGCTTTAATGCTGAACCAATTTGTACATCTGCAACTACCCCAACAACTGTGAGCTGTAAAGGTCTGGTGCCAGGCATCAGCCATTGCTGGCCAATGACATCCTGGACATTAGCATGGCCGGTGAGTTTTGCTAAGGACTCAGTAATAATAACAGCAGCACTTAATTGCTCGGCATTATGTTGATACTTATCACTTTGATATTGCTCGCTAAAATCACGCCCAGCCAGCAGAGTTAAGCCTGCTGCTTGCACGATATTAAAGCCGGTACCAATTTCCGAAACCATCGGCATATCCGGCTGGCCTGGCACCTGTACTTGCCCTACTTGCGTGATGGTATGAGTAAACTGCACATCGATCATTGACACAGCTTCAACACCAGCGAGCTGTTGTAAGTCTTTGACTAAGGAAGAGTTTTCCGCCCAAAATAACTGCTCATTGGCAATGCTGTTTACCATTAAGCGGGCTTTTCTGTCGTAGCCTGTTGGCTGGTTTTGTAACAATTGTAGCTGTTGCTGTAGCACCACCGTGCCCACTAATAAGCCGATAGTAATAGCGCCTTGCAATACCAGTAACCCTTTGCGTAACCAAATAGCGGTGGTGCCGCGCTGAAAATCACCGCTGAGTACTTTTTTGGCATCAAACGCGGAGATAAAAACCGCAGGATAAACGCCAGCCAGCAGGCCAACGCTGAGCGTGGAGCCCAATAGGATCCAGCCAAAGCTACCGAAATAGTGTAATTCCAGCGGTCGGTTAACCAAAAGATTAAAGTACGGTAGTAGCCACTCGACTAACACGGCAGCCAATAAACCGGCGCAGGCCGCAATTAAAATGGACTCCAGCATAAACTGCACAAATAGCTGACTACGGCTGGCACCCAGTGCTTTACGTACGCCGACTTCTTTGGCTCGCATAGCCGCCCGCGCGGTACTCATATTGATAAAGTTGATCCCTGCAATCAACATCAAGGCTGCTGCTAACAGCAACGAAATGTTAACCGTACTGGCCGACCCGTTCACTTTTAATTCGTATGCTAAGCTTGAATACAGGTGAATATCTGTGAGTGCGCGTAAGTGTAATTGGGTAATAGGTTCACTGGCACCATTGTAAGCTTGCAGATTCAGCTGGCTACTCAGTTGCTTTAACATATCCGTTTGATCGATATCATCAGGCAAAAACAGGTAGCTATAAACACTGTTCATGGCTAAGCCACGTGCTTTAACATCATCTGCCATGCGGCGCAACGAACCCGCTTGTAAGTGGCTTTGCGGCGGAAGGCGAAACACCGCGCCAACGGTGAAAAGCTGTTCACCTAAGCGTAGCGATTGCCCGATAGCAACGGTGTTACCAAAGAGGCGCTCGGCTTCTTGTTCAGATAACGCTATTTTATTTGGTTGACTTAGGGTAATGCCTAAATCACCTGCTAAGGTTTCGATATAAAAAAAGTCGGTGATGTTTTCTTCCACAGACAACGGATATTGCAGGTTCATGGCCTGGGTTGACCCCGTTAAACGCAGTTCAGGTGCTCCCATGCTAAGGCGGGTTAGCGTAATACGTGGATCATAGTTTTTTAATAAATCCAGCATCGCTGGGCTAGAAATAGGAAAACGTTGATTAACCGGGATAAAAAACTGCTCCAGCCGATAGGTATTGGCAGCATTGGGATGCATTTTGTCGAAGCCGCGTTCGTAGCTAACATACAGCAGAATCAGTAACGCAGAAGCCAGACCAACAGTTAAGCCCAGCAAATTTAGGGCTAAATGGGTTTTATGCCGAAGCACAGCCCGCACGCCGGTGGTGAGGTAATTACCTAACATGGTCAATGAGCTGATTGCAGATGAATTATGCATATTTCACCTCCAATTTTGCGTCCATGGCGCGCTCGGTAATAATCTGACCATCCAGCATCCGCACAATACGGCTGGCGTAGCGGGATTCATGCTCCGAGTGCGTTACCATTACTACCGTAGTTCCTTCCTGGTTGAGCTGGCGTAGCATCTGCATCACTTCTTCGCTGTTTTTTGAATCCAGGTTACCGGTTGGTTCGTCGGCTAAAATCAGCGCGGGGTTAATTACCAGCGCCCGGGCTACGGCTACCCGTTGTTGTTGGCCGCCCGATAATTGTAATGGCAAGTGATCGGCGCGGTGGTCTATTTGCATCCGCTTTAAAATGGCTTCTACCCGCTGTTTACGCTCAGCTGTTGGTACGCCCTGATACTGCAAGGGCAGTTCAACATTCTGAAATACAGATAATTCATCGATCAGGTTAAAGCTTTGAAATACAAAACCCAGTTTAGTTTTACGCAGTTGTGCCAGCTGTTTTTCACTATATTTTGCAATGTCAGTGCCCTCAAATAAATAGGCACCAGAGCTGGGGCTATCTAACATGCCCAAAATACTCAGCAAAGTCGATTTACCGCAGCCAGAGGGGCCCATAATGGCCACGAAATCGCCCTGACTGATCTGTAAATCAATGTGGTTTAGGGCGGTGGTCTCTAACTCAGAAGTACGAAATACCCGATTTAATTGCTGTAGCTGAATCATAAAATTATCCTTATTGTTGTAGTTGAATAGTATCGGCTTGGGCGAAATCGCGATAGCCTGAAATGATCACGGTGTCACCGGCGTTCAGGCCACTGACAATTTCAATTTGGTTGGCGCTTTGCCGGCCAAGGGTAACGGCTTGTTTGCGGGCAACGGCAGTGTGGCTGTCTAACACATAAACATATTGGCCGGCGCTATCGGCTAAATAGGCACCGCGAGGTAGCACTAGCGCATTGTTTTGGTTGGCTTCGAACAACAGCGTTAAGTTAACTGACTGACCGCGTTTTACCTGGCTCTCGGCCGGTAAGGTAAACTCTAACTGAAATTGATTGTTCACGACCCGGCTGTCGATACGGCTAATGCTCAGGTTCAATGGCTGATTATTAAGCTGGGCATTGGCCAGCATACCCAGGCTGACCCGACTTAAATAAAACTCGTCGACATTGGCCACCAGCTTATAAGCGTCGGGAATATCAATTTGCCCTAGGCGGCTACCCGGTGCGCGTGATTCGCCGGTTTCCACATTAAACTCACTTAAATAACCACTTACCGGTGCCCGAACTAGTAGGTTTTGCACGTTTTTCCGGGCAAATTCCAGATTTTTGGTTAACATCGCCACACTTTCTGATAATTGTTGTAACTGCAGCTGACGGATGCTTTCTTCCTGCAATTGCCGCTCTTTGGTCAGTGCCAGCCGTTGCTGTTGATAGTCCAGCTCTTGTTGCAGGTTCAATAGTTGCTCTTTTGCCAAGACACCGCTTTTTACTAATGGCGCGCTTTGCGCCAGGTTGCGGCTTAAGGTAGTAATACGAAATTCAATATCCAGCACATCGCGTTGCAGGTTTAAGCGATTGGTTTCAATGGTCATTTGCGTATTACGCAAAAAATTCATTTGCTCGGTAACCTGGGCTTCGCGGCTAATTAAATCTAATTGCAGATTAGTGTTAGTCAGTTGCACCAGCGGCTGACCCTGTTCGACATAGCTGCCTTGCTCTACTAAACGTTGTTCAACCCGGCCGCCTTCGATGACATCTAAAAACACGGTTTGCTGTGGCAATACATTGGCGCGCAGGGCAATGCTTTCTTGCATGGGTTGCTGCATGGCAACGGCGGTAGAAACAGAGCTAACCGGCAACAACACACTTACACTGGCGTTGGCTTGCCAGCGACTGGCCAGTAAGGCGATTAGGCAAAGCGAGGCACCTAGCGTGATGACGAGTTTTAGCTTCTGCGGTTTTTTTGTAATGCGCTTATCCATAATGGCTCCGGTAATTAATCTTTTATGCCGATGCCAATATATAAACAAGCTGCGTGCCAGAATTTAATTTAAATATATTCAATGCCTTAGGATTTTTCTGTTAGTAAGGGTGTCCGCTAGTGATACAGCTGACTGTTCATTTTCGGACACTTAACAAGCATCTGGAAATGCGCAGGCAGCGGATACAGCTATCAAGAGCGAGCAGCGCGCAATAACCCAGCGGAATGGCTTGCTGTTCTGTGCTTGCGTCCATCAGCTGTTTTCGTTAGGGTAGTTAAACTTTTATTTAACATGCTGTTTTTATGAAATATCCCGCTACCGTCCTGATCCTCGACGATAATTTAGACCTGCTAACCGCTGCCCGGCTTTGTTTAAAGCCGCATTTTCAACAGGTGTTAACCCTCAGCGAGCCAGCAGAGTTGTTAACTACCCTGGCGCAGCAGCCGGTGGCAATTTTGCTGCTAGATATGAATTTTCAGCGTGATGCCAGTAGTGGTGAAGAGGGGGTTTTTTATTTAAAGCAAGCACTTAATGCTAAGCCGGATTTAAAAGTCGTGATGATGACCGCCTATGCCGAATTGCCGCTGGCGGTGCGGGCCATGCAACTGGGCGCCAGCGATTTTATTGCCAAGCCCTGGCAGAACGCACAGTTACTGCAGACATTGCAGCAACAACTCGTGGCTAAACCAGTAAGTCGCATCCCTGAGATTGCAGTGACAGAAGCGCTGCCGATGCTGGGTGAAAGCCCGGCGATGCAACAGGTGCAACGGTTGATTGCCAAAGCGGCGACCACCGAAGCCAATATTTTACTCAGTGGCGAAAGTGGTACCGGTAAAGCGCTGGCGGCACAGGCTATTCATGCTGCATCGGCGCGTAGCCGCGGCCCGCTGGTTACTGTGGATATGGGGGCTATTCATAGCAGCTTGTTTGAAAGTGAATTATTTGGCCACAAAAAAGGCGCTTTTACCGATGCCAAAAGTGACTACAGTGGCCGTCTATTGCAAGCCAGTGGCGGCACCCTGTTTTTAGATGAATTAGGTAATTTACCGCTGGCGCAACAAGCCAAGTTACTTACTGCGTTACAAAATCGCACTGTGGTGGCGGTGGGCAGTAGCCAGCCACAACCCTTTGACGCGCGGCTGATCTGCGCCACTAACGACAATTTAATGCAAAAGGTCAACGAGGGTGAATTCCGCCAGGATCTGTTATACCGCATCAATACGATAGAAATTACGCTGCCGCCATTACGGCAGCGGCGCGAAGATATTCCGCTGCTGTTAAATTGGTATCTGCAGCACTACAGCGACAAATACCAACAACACGGCCTGACGATTAGCCAAAGCGATCTAAAGCCGCTATGCCAATATGATTGGCCGGGTAATGTGCGGCAATTAGCACACGCTGTGGAGCGGGCGGTGGTATTGGCCGAGGCCGGAGTACTGGATTTTAGTCAGCTATTTAGTCCACGGATTGGCCCACAGAGCAGCAGCGGCTTAGGTAGTGCCACCGAAGCGGCTCCCGACACCACAGAGCAAGCCTTTACTCTGGATTATGTCGAGCAAAAAACCATTGCCCAGGCCTTAGAATATTATCAGGGGAATATCAGTCAGGCGGCTAAAGCGCTAGGGTTAACCCGGGCGGCGCTATACCGGCGCTTAGAGAAATACCAATTATGAACCGGTTGCCACTGGTCTTTGCTATCGGTTTACTGTTAGCCAGCGCCGGTGTATTGGGTTGGTTGGGGTTTAGCTCCTTTAGTATTAGTAAAGTTGTATTGCTGTTGTTAATGGCGCTAGCCATTGCCATGATTTGGCAGCAGTTTTCCCGCCAACAACGGCAAGCGACACTGGTATTAAAAGCCTTGGCTAATCAGGATGTGAGTTTTCGGTTACGTCAGCAACCGCAATTACAAAGTTTGTTAACCGAGGTGCAGCGGCAACTGGCGCTAAGTCGCCAGCAGGCCGAAGCCAGAGCTGAGTATTTGGCGGCATTGTTAGTACAATTGGAAGTCGCTGTACTGGAGTTTGATCAAACCAATACCTTACTGCAAGCCAACCCAGCCGCCGAGCGGTTGCTGGGTAAAACTTTATTGCAACTGGCTGGACAAGGCTTAACGGCTGACTCGCCCGCGCCACTTAGTGTGCTGTGGCAAAAACTGCAAAGCGAACGCCCGCTACAGCAAGGTGAACTGCTTTGGGTGCAGCAAGGGGTACAAGACCGGCTGGCATTTAGTTTGGTGCAAAGCCATATTCTGGGGCAACCCCGTAAACTGCTAACCTTACAAAGTATTCAACAACAATTACTGCAACAAGAAGTACAAGCCTATCAGCAACTCACCCGGGTACTCACTCATGAAATTGCCAACTCTATTACACCGATGGTGTCATTAGCACAAAGCAGTTTGGCCTTACTACCAGCACCCGAGCAGCTTATGGATATGGAAACGCACGCCGATTTAACGCTGGCTAACGAAACTATCGCTCAGCGCGGCGCACATTTAAGCCAGTTTATTCAATCCTTTAAGCAGCTAAGCAGCCCAATACAGGCGAAACTTGAGCCCATTGCCTTACCTGAGCTGATACAACGCGTGGGGCAATTGCTGAAAGCCGATTTGGCGGCAGTGCAGCTCAGCTTCAAGTTCCCTGAACAGTCACCGACTCTTTGGCTTGATGCGGCCTTAACCGAGCAGGTGCTGATTAATTTGCTAAAAAATGCGTTGGAAGCCACTCAGCAGTCTTCGCAGCAACCTTCGGGGTCAGATCCAGATCTGACCCCGAAGGTTGCGAAGATTGGCTGTCATTTACATTTTCAGCAGCGCTGGGTGTTAGATATTACCGATAACGGACCAGGTGTGGCCGACAGCGCGGTAGCAAAACTTTTTATTCCGTTTTATACCACCAAGCGCAGTGGCTCGGGTATTGGCCTGAGCCTGGCCCGCATGTTAATGCAGGCGCAAGGTGGAGAATTAATTTATATCAGCCAAACGGAAGGGGCCTGTTTTAGAGTATTGTTTTAAGCCTATTGGTGCAACGCTAACCGCGATCGGTTGGCATAGTTTGCATTTTTTAGCCGGTAATGCTTGATTAGTGTACAATGGCATAATTGTTATGGAGAACCTTTTAGATGTCGCTACGCTGGATTTTAAGTAGTTTGCTGAGCTTGAGCATGGTCGTAATGCCAACTGAAGCAGCGGAGTCATCCATCATTAGCGTACCTGATTATTTAGAGCACTCGCCGCACCGGCAGTTGCTAGAATATGCGTTAGCCGCAACGGCTGCTGAGTACGGTAACGTGGAGCTCAGTTATAATCCAGAGATGGTGCAAGGGCGATCAGAGCAACTGCTTATCGAGGGTAAAGCGCTGCATTTGGCGGTGTTTGCCCCATCGCCAGAGCGAGAGCGAGAACTTATCCCTATTTATTTCCCGCTGAGCCAAGGTTTATTAGGGTTTCGGGTATGCCTGATTGCCAAAGGGCAGCAACATCGGTTTGATGATATTCATACCCTTGATGACTGGCGACGGGCTGAACTGATCTTTGGGCAGGGTACGCACTGGCCCGATGTGGTTATTCTGCGTAGTAATAACCTGCAAGTGGTAACCAATCCCTTATATCACCTTCTGTTTAATATGACCCTACAACAGCGGTTTAATTGTTTTGCGCGTAGTTTAGACGAAGTACAGCGGGATCTTGCTAATCAACATGCTGTCGGTCTGGAAATGGAGCAAAAATTATTGCTGTATTATCCGCAGCCGTCATTGTTTTTTGTCTCTCGTAGCTATCCACAATTAGCAGAGCGCTTACAAAAAGGGCTAGAGCTGGGCTGGCAGTCAGGTTTTGTGCAACAGCATTTTCAACAGTATTATGGCGACATTGTGCAGCAGATCCGCTGCCAGCAGCGTCGGCTAATAAAGCTCGATAATCCGTTCCTGAGTCAAGCTGCGGCAGCAGCGATACAGCGCTTTGCGTACACGCCAGAACAACTGCTAATGAAGCCAGCCCATGACTGTCCAATCTAGCTAACTGCGGCACTTTTATCGCTGCTTGCTGGTCGATATGCGCTTGTTTTTGGCTGTTTTTCAACTAAGCTAAATTGCCGTCTTAACGCTATTTAGCTACTAGTGCTCTTTCCAGTTAATTATGAATGATGCAGTCGGAATTAATTGGAAAGAGCACAAGGTTTACCTCGTAAAGGTGCGGTATGCTACGATTAGTTTGCTTTGTTTTGTTGGTGTTAATTGCACTTCCCGCTATTGCAACCCAACAGATCAAAACCATTTTCGAGCTACAAAACAGCCCTCACCGTGAGCTGGTTGAATATGCGCTGACGGTGACAGAGCAAGAATACGGGCCAGCGAGTTTAGTGTTTACGGAGCAGATGACACAAGGGCGTGTTGGGCAGTTGGTTAAAGCCGGGGATGTATTGGATTTAGCAGTTTTTGCACCCGACATCGAACGTGAAAATACACTATTACCTGTTTATTTTCCGCTAAGCCGGGGCTTGTTAGGCTATCGCGTTTGTCTAATCAAGCAAGGGCAACAGTCAAAATTTAATCTTATCGGTAGCCTCGACGATTGGCGGCGGGCAGAGCTATTGATTGGTCAGGGCGCTAACTGGCCAGATGTTGAAGTACTTCGAGCAAATAATCTTCAAGTGACCACCAACCCCATACCACCCTTGTTATTTAATATGCTGCGCCAGCAACGGTTTGATTGTTTCGCGCGCGGTATCAACGAGGTTGAGCATGAGCTGCAGCAGTTATATGCAGCCGGATTAATGCGGGAAGAGCGGATATTATTGTACTATCCGCAACCGGCGTTATTGTTTGTCGCGCCCAGTAAACCTGCGCTGGCAAAGCGCTTACAACTTGGCTTAGAGCGTGCATGGACAGATGGTTATATGCAGCAGCATTTTGCAAGACGTTATGGTGCGGCAGTTAATCAGCTTCGTTGTGAAAAGCGCCAACTGTTAATGTTGGAAAACCCGCTGCTCAGTGCTAATGTCCAACAAGCCATGGCCAAGTATGCCATTACCCCCGAGCAGCTATTCGCGGTGCCGGGAGAAAACTGCACGCTCTAGTGATAACGTAAAAAGTTTTGCTATTCCCACCTGTTCAGGTTAAATTTACTGACTATTTATACAGTGCCAGCAAGCTAATAACCATGATTTTATATATTGCAGAAAAACCCAGTTTGGGCCGTGCCATTGCGGCAGTATTGCCGAAACCACAGCAAAAAGAGCAAGGTTGTATCCGGCTGGCGAATGGCGATGTGGTTAGCTGGTGTGTTGGCCATTTGTTGGAGCAGGCCGAGCCAGAGGATTATGATCCGCAATACAAAAAATGGCAGGCAGCGCATCTCCCCATAGTGCCGGAGCAATGGCAGTTAAAAGCGCGAAAAGGCTGCGCTGCTCAATTAAAATTATTAAAGCAGCTGATTAAGCAAGCCGACCAACTGGTGCATGCGGGCGATCCTGACCGCGAGGGCCAATTGTTAGTAGATGAAGTGTTAGCCTGGGCAGGTGCCGCTAACAGCAAAATAGCGGCGACTCAGCGGCTACTGATTAACGACTTAAACCCGGCCGCAGTTAGCCGGGCATTAGCGCAAATGAAACCGAATAATGACTTTAAACCCTTATCGGTATCCGCCCTGGCTCGCAGCCGAGCTGATTGGTTATATGGATTGAATTTAACCCGCGCTTACACCTTACAGGGGCAAAAAGGGGGGTATCGAGGCGTATTATCGGTTGGCCGGGTACAAACGCCGGTATTAGGGTTAGTGGTGCGGCGCGATAATGAGATTGCAGACTTTGTGAGTAAACCCTTTTATCAGGTATTGGCGCATTTGCAAACTGCAGCCGGTGAGTCCTTTACTGCTTTATGGCAACCTAGTGCCGCCTGTGAACCCTATCAGGATGAAGATGGCCGGGTATTGGTACGCGAGCTGGCCGCAATGGTACAACGCAAAATTACTAACCAGCCAGCACAGGTTGAAACGGTAGAGCGCAAGCAAAAAAAACAGGCACCACCACTACCTTATAACTTATCCGCGTTACAAATAGATGCAGCCCGCCGTTATGGTTTAAGTGCCCAGCAAGTATTAGATTGTTGCCAGCAGTTATATGAGCAGCATCAATTAATTACTTATCCGCGCTCCGACAACCGTTATTTGCCAACTGCACATTTTGCTGAAGCGGCTAAAGTCAGTCAGGCGATAGCGGTGAATCAGCCTGAGCTGCAAAGTGCGGTACAAGCTGCCGATTTAAGCCGCCGCTCTAAAGCCTGGGATGACAGTAAAGTAGAAGCTCACCATGCTATTATTCCTACCGTAAAACAGGTAGCGTTAAGTCGGCTCAGCGCGACTGAACAAAAAATTTACCAGCTTATTGCTACCCAGTATCTGGCACAGTTTTATCCCGATAGCATCACCGACGAAGTGCGAGCCACTATTACCATTGCCAAAGGGCTCTTTAAAGCGCTGGCCAATACCGAGCGAGTGGCTGGCTGGAAGCAATTGTTTCGTAAAGAGGATGCCAACAAGCCTAACGCGGTGGTAGAAGATCACGCTGATGCTGCCTTGCAAACGTCTTTACCGGCATTAACGGTTGGGCAGACGCTGCATTGTTTGCAAGGGGAGCTAATAGAGAAGCAAACCCAGCCGCCGAAACACTTTACCGATGCCACCTTGCTAGCTGCTATGACAGGTATAGCGCGTTATGTAACTGATCCTGTTATTCGTAAAGTACTAAAAGACACCGATGGGTTAGGTACAGAGGCTACCCGGGCCGGTATTATAGAATTGTTGTTTAAGCGTGGTTATTTACAGCGGCAAGGCAAGCAGATTTTGGCAACAGCCACCGGTAAAGCGCTGATTGCCGCTTTGCCAGCGAGTGCCGGGCTACCCGATATGACCGCGCAATGGGAAGCGGCCCTAACAGCGATTAGTCAGAGACAGCAAAGTTACCAGCAATTTATGACGCCGTTACTGGCCAGCTTACAGCAAATGATTATGCAAGCCGGGCAAGCTATACCCACTGGGCTACCACAAGGCCAACCGGCTACTGCCGGGCGAGCCAAGCGGCGTTTTACTAAGGGGGTGACCAAGAGTAAGGGTTATACTAAAGCAGCTACGGTCAGACAAAACAGAGCAAGAGCCGCCAAACCAACACATTAAATGCCGACCGACTTAGGGCGAGTTAAAAACGCATACGCGGTAATATAAGCTGTTTCCTGAAATGCTTTTAAGCCTGTTGCTTTAAAGTCGACAGGCAAGGGATGGCGTTTAATCTGCTCTTTTAGAGCAGTACCAGACATAATCGTTGTCGGGCAAGTATCAATAAGCTGCAGTGCGGCTTCAATTTTAAAACCGACAGCACCGCCAGCAAACTTGCCTTTTTGTGGCCGATCTTTAATGATCAAATGCTCAATTTTGTAATCTTCAATCAGTTTTTTCATAGCAAACTGAAATTTCCGGATGTTTTCCGCATCATAATCTTGCGTTAAAACCAACCGGGTTTGCCGGCAATCGGGTAACGCAAATAAGCCTTGTTCCAGGCTCATCAAACATAAAATGGCTTCACTGCCTTTAATTTCTATTCCGCAAACGCGCATGGTGGTTTTCCTGTTAGTTACCGCTTAAACGGTAATAATGTTTTTCAATAATAGCGCAGCTTTTTTGCAGGGGGTCGCCAAACAGCACCGGGTTAAAATCTTTATCAACACAGTAACGTTGCCGAAACAACAAAATACTGGCTTTGTCTCTGGCGGCGTCGGCTAACAATTTTTGCTGCCCTAGCCCAAGTGTTTGCCCTAATGCCGCGAGCTCGCGTTGGGTTGAATTTACTGCCTGGTTTTCACCTTGCCAGCTGTCTGGCACCCATTGCAAGGCGTGTTCATACAGGGCATCTCTATAGGACTTTAGTGGCTCTTTGCCTGAAAAGGTAATGATGAGTAGAACAACAACGGCAAACCCAAAAAACGTTTTCATTTACTGCGCCTGTAGCCTATAACAAAGATCTTCGCCGCTATTCTAGCGGAAATCCGAATTTTGCGCATCCTGCGTTTATTCGCGCGCGCCAGCTCACTCTAGAGTTATTTTATATCAAATAATTTTGCTGCAAGGCTGGTATACTATATAACGCACCACACCCAAGCCTGCAAAAAGTTATCGTTGAGGAATTATGGTGGACAAGCAAAAAATCGATGTAAAAAATATTCCTGTAGAGGTACAAGTCCATCGCCCTGATGGTAATACTACCGCTAAATATGCTTCCCGTGACCGTATCTATGTGCGCGCTGTAAAAGGCCTGCATCAAAGCCTGCGTCGGAATATGGGCTTTATCTTTATGGCACTGTTTTTTGTGTTGCCTTGGATCCAGTTTAACGGCCATCAAGCGATCTTGCTCGATATCTTTGAGCAAAAATTTAATATTTTTGGGCTTACACTCTGGCCGCAAGATTTTACCTTGTTGGCCTGGATCTTTATGATTGCCGCCTATGCACTGTTTTTTGTGACCACCTTTTATGGCCGGGTTTGGTGCGGTTATTTATGTCCGCAATCGGTGTGGACCTTTATTTTTATGTGGTTTGAAGAAAAAATTCAGGGTACCCGTAACCAGCGCATGAAGCTGGATCAGGAAGCAATGAGTTTTAAGAAATTCTGGAAAAAGGCCTTAACGCACTTTTGCTGGTTGGCATTTGCCTTACTCACATCGTTAATTTTTGTGGGATATTTTACGCCGATAGCTCCACTTTTTATGGATTTCTTCACGCTGCAGGCCGGTTTCTGGGCGGTATTATCGGTATTGTTCTTTACGGTGTGTACCTATGGCAATGCTGGTTGGATGCGCGAGATTATGTGTACCCACATTTGTCCCTACGCTCGATTTCAATCGGCCATGTTTGATAAAGACACCTACACCGTAACCTATGACGAAAAACGCGGTGAAAACCGTGGTCCGCGGAGCAAAAAAGATCTGCAGTACAAAGAAAAAGGTTTAGGTGATTGTATCGACTGCAACCTCTGTGTGCATGTTTGCCCCACAGGTATTGATATTCGTAACGGCTTGCAATACGAGTGCATTAACTGCGGGGCCTGTATTGATGCGTGCGACGACACCATGGAAAAGATGGGCTATCCGAAAGGTCTGATTAGCTACACGACTGAGCACACGCTGCAAGGTACGCCTGCTAAAGTGTTTCGGCCAAAACTGGTTGGTTATTTCCTGGTGTTAGTGGTGGTATGCGGCGCCTTTGTGGTGAACTTGTCTATTCGGAAGCCACTGGAGCTGGATATTATCCGCGATCGCGGCGCTTTATATCGGGAAACACCAGAAGGGTTAATTGAAAACACTTATACGCTAAGTATTATTAATAAATCCCAGCAAGAAAAAACCTTTGCGCTGGCGGTGACCGGTATTGATAACCTGAACTGGACGGGGCCTGAACACATTACTCTGGCGGGTGGCGAAAGCCGCAATGTGGTAATTAGCCTATCGCTAGATCCCTATTATGCCAGTAAGCCTGTGTTAGATTTAACCTTTAACATCAGCGATATTGCTGCGCCAGAGATCAATGTATCGCAGGGGAATAAATTCTTTGCTGGCCGTTGAGAACCTGCAGCGTTTTGATTTCTCAACGCTGCAGCCAGACCTCATCCTCGATGCTTTACACCACTATGGCCTGGACGTCAGTTCAGGCCTGTTGCCGCTTAACAGCTATGAAAACCGGGTCTATCAGTTTAGCGCCTATCGCGATGGTGCCAGCCAGCCACAAAAACTGGTAGTAAAGTTTTATCGGCCTGAACGCTGGACGGCCACGCAAATTAACGAAGAACATCAATTTGCGTTTGAGTTGGTAGAGGCCGAGATCCCGGTGGTTGCACCCTTGCTGTTTGCTGGTAGCAGTTTGTTAGAGTATCAGGGCTTTTTATTTACAGTATTCCCAAGCCGGGGTGGTCGTACTCTGGAAATAGACAATGATGATCAGTTAGCCCTGCTGGGACGCTTTTTGGGGCGGATGCATTTAGTCGGGCGAAAAAAACCTTTTACAGCACGCCCAGAGTTCAGTATTAACAGCCATTTACAGCAAAGCCAACAGGTTTTAGCCGAGCTTGAGCTGATCCCACAATATTTACGGCCAGCCTTTGATTCTGCCTTACAGCAAGTGATTGCTGAAGCCAGTCGTCAATATCGCCCCACTCGTCTAATTCGCTTACACGGTGATTGCCATGCTGGTAATCTGTTTTACACGGGGGAAAGCCCTTTCTTTGTGGATTTAGATGATTGCCGGAATGGCCCTGCGATGCAGGATATCTGGATGATGCTATCGGGTGATCGGCAGCAACAGCGGCTAACCTTAGAGCTGATGCTAGAGGAATATGAGCAGTATTGCAGTTTTGATGTCGCGGAATTAAAACTGATCGAGCCACTACGTGCCATGCGTATGGTGCACTATATGGCCTGGTTGGCTCGCCGTTGGCAAGATCAGGCGTTTGTAATGAACTTTCCGTGGTTTGCTACAGACAAATACTGGGAACAACAGTGCCTGGCGTTAAAAGAGCAATTAGCCTTTTTACAGCAGCCGGCACTTAGCCTAATGCCAGACTACTAAGAATTTGTTAAACTAAATCATATAGGTTATACCCAAAATCACTGAAGAGCAGCTTCGAGGATTACGGGTACATCGTCAAACAGAGGATAATTAATGAACAAGTGGTTAGTGGCAGCTGTAGCTGCTGTATTGCTGCCGTTGTCGGCGTTGGCGAATACTTTTCAGCAAGGTAAGCACTATGATGTGATTGCCGAACAAAAAACGGCGAAACCCGAAGTAAAAGAGTATTTTTCGTTTTACTGTGGCGGCTGTTATGCCTTTGAACCAGTAGTACAAAGCCTGTCAAAGAACCTGCCGGAAGGTACTGAGTTTAAAAAATTCCATGTCGATTTTATTCGGGCCGCCGCACCTGAAATTCAGAATGCACTGGCACGAGCTTATGTTTCGGCAAAGAGTTTAGGTAAAGGCGATCAGATGGCCAGCGCCATCTTTAATCAGATCCATAAAAGCCGGGTACCGTTTCGTTCAGAAGACGATATTCGTAGTCTGGCGCTAATTAACGATATTGAAGCCGAGGCCTTTGATCGCGCTATGCGCAGCTTCCCGGTGCGTGGCGCTGTGGGGCAGATGGTGAAAGAGCAAGAAGCGCTTAGCAATAGCAAAGTATTAACTGGCGTACCTATGTTGGTTGTTAATGGTAAGTATAGAATTAACAACAGCAGCTTAAACCAGCGTAATCTACAAAAAGAGTTGCAGGAGTTGGTCGAGTACCTATTATCAAAAGACTAAGTTGTCTAAAGACTAAGTTATCTAAAGATTAAGCCTGCCAACAGAGCCAGTTGCTAAGCTACTGGCTCTGTTCTAGCACTTTACCCTGCTAAAACCGCAATACCATGCACATTTTTTATACTATTCAGCAATTTACATTACCCAAAAAAACGCAGCGAACTGCTGCGTTTCTCTAAATTCACTCAGGTATGAGTATTAACGTGCACCGGGCTCAGCAAAACGGGTCATCCAGTCTTTAACCTGGTTATACCAATAAATTGAGTTGTTCGGTTTTAAGATCCAGTGGTTCTCATCCGGGAAGTAAATCATCCGTGATTCCACGCCACGGCTTTGCAGGGTGCGGAACAGCTCAAAACCCTGACCTACCGGTACCCGATAATCTAACTGGCCATGGATAATAAGAGTAGGCGTATTAAAGTTACCCGCATAGTAATGCGGCGAAATGCTCTTATAAATTTCCGGGTTATCCCAATAGTTACCAAAGCGAGTGGAATGTACCGCAAAGTCAGCCGACATTTGCGAATACATATTGTATACCGCCGCATGGATCAGCAAGGCTTTAAACGGATGCTCAGTGCCCAGCAAAATAGAGCTTAGGTAGCCACCATAGCTAGCGCCGCCAGCCACCATCCGGTCGGTATCAATCCATGGCTGGTTTTGAAACCACGCCGTAGCGGCCTGAATATCGGCCAAGGGTTTGGTACGCCAGTCTGGGTTAATGGCATCGGCAAACTCCTGACCAAAACCGCTGGAACCATGGAAGTTTGGCCAGGCGGTTACATAACCCCAGGAGGCAAAGGTTTGTGCATTCCAACGATAGCTAAAGCTGTCGCCAATGGCATTGTGCGGGCCACCATGGATCAGCAGGAATAACGGATACTTTTTGCTCTTATCAAAGCCAGCCGGGTAATGTACCCACATTTGAATATCTTTACCGTCGGCACCCTGGTAGGTTACTGACTCATAAGTGCCCAGTTCGGTTTGGGCTAACAGTTCATTATTAAAGCTATCCAGCCGGGTAGTTTTACCATTGCGCGCATCTACAGCAACCAGCCGTGCAGGGAATAAAAAACTTTCGTTCGTTGTGACTAAGGTGTTATTACCTGCCAGTGCCGGCCGGCCAAAGCTAGTGTCTTTGGTAATAGCGCGCTGTTTGCCGTTTTTAGCATCAATATGATACAGGCGGCTGGTGGCGGCATCATCAATACTGCTATAGAAGCCACGGCTATCGCTGCTCCAAACAAAATTATTAACAGAGCGATCCCAGTTTGTGGTTAATTCACGGCTAGTTTTGGCGGCTAAGTCATACACCATTAAACGGGCTGTGTCGGCGTAAAAGCCATGAATACGCTGGCGGCTAAAGGCCAGGCTTTTGCCATCCGGGCTAAAAGTAGGGTTACTGTCAGGCGCCGGGTTATCGGGCGTGATATTGTCGGCTTTATCGCTGCCAATGGTAGCTAAAAAAATATCCATTTTTGGATCGACGCTATTGTCAGAGCCGTTGGCGTTAAAAGCAATATAACGCTCTTGTGGATGAATATCGTAGCTACCGGCACTTTGGCTGGAGCGGGGGAGCTCTATACCGAGTTGCTGAGTAATGGCTTGCACCTCACCACCTTTTGCCGGGATCCGAAACACATGCGCCTGACGGTTTTCGTCAATCCAGTGATCAAACTGTGAGTAAGGTAAGGCATTCCACTGCCGGGCAGAGACTTTCTTCTCTTTTTCGGTTTTTAGCTGCGCAGTCATTTCTTCCCAGTTTTTACCGGGCCAGATGCGGCTGATAAAATACAGATGTTCACCCACCCATTTTATGCCACTAACGCCGGTAGGCACCTCGGTTAAGCGCTGCGCTTCGCCCGGTGTAGTTAATGGTAGTAAGTAAATTTGGCCGGCATCGTCTTTATGGCGCTGGCTAATAAAGGCCAGGGTTTTGCCATCGGGGGAAAACGTGGCTTCACTGGCGCGCATACCGTCAGCGGTTAAAGGGCGCTGTTGTTTACCATCAGCACTAAATAGCCATAAACGGGTATGACCTTGATCGGCTTTTACATCATAGCGGGTAACAGGGGCGACAATAAATTTGCCGTCAGCAGAGGCAACGGGCGAGCCAATGCGCTCCAACTGCCACATGCGTTCTACACTTAAGGTTTTATCTTCTGCGTCAGTTTCTGCGTTAGTCGTAAAGGCCAGCGCTGGCAGCAATACGAACAACAGCAATAGCTGTAGTTTTCTCATTATAGGACTCCGGGTTGTCGTTATTCTTTATAGCTATACCCAAAATCATTGAAGATGCAGGTATATAGCTGCATCCGGATGGTAGCACAACGTGGCGACAGGCCAAGATCATCTGCCGCAACATTATGGCGGTTAATCAGGTATTGGCTACTTCTGCGTTAGTAACCCAGTAAAACATGCCAGACATTTTACCCAGCACAGCAGTAGCATAATGAGTTTTACTGGCGTTACCGGCATAAGCGGCACAGACATGCAGCGGTAGCAAGTGCTCTTCGCGGGGATGGCAAAAGCGCGCAGCGGGGGCTTGAGCCCAATGCTGTAGTCGTTGCTCCCGCTCTGCTTCTGTAAGCAAAGTATTGCTGCACGTATCCAGCAGCCAGTGTTCAAAGGCCTGATTTTTGGCCGTGGCTTCCGGTGTAGGGGTAGCAAAAAATTCCCGCATATTATGAAATGAAAACCCCGAACCCAACACCAACAAGCCGGGGTATGCCAACGTACGTAAGGCTTTACCTATGGCCAGATGCGCGGCCGCATCCAATGAATGTAGTAAAGACAACTGTACACAGGGAATATCTGCCTGCGGGTACATAATTTTTAGCGGCACAAACATACCGTGATCAAAATTACGTTTAGTATCGGCACGAGCCGCCAGACCTGCTTGCTGCAAACTTTGTACTACCTGCGCGGCCAAAGCGGGCTCTCCCGCCGCCGGGTACTGAATTTGGTAAGCTACGGCCGGAAAACCAGAGTAATCGTAAAACAAGCCGGGAGCTGCCGCGCTGGTGACGGTTGCGATTTCCTCTTCCCAATGGGCACTGATGAGTAAAATGGCCCTGGGTTTGGGCAGGGTGAGCGCAAGTTGCTTTAAAGTATCGACAAGTTGCTGGTGGCCAGGCTCGCCCAATAAAGGCATGGGACCACCGCCGTGCGAAATAAATAGGGCTTGCCGCGTAACGGGCATAATGACACTCCAACCAATGCAATAATACCAAGTTTAGCGCATTTGAGTTATAGGGCGCTTTGAATTGATCCGAAGCTAAGGTGCGATAAAAGCGGATGCGGTGCCTGAAAGCGGCAAAAGGTCTTATTTATTAAATCGAGCCGTTACACTAGGGCATAGGGCATTATAATGCTTGGGCAACGTGTCTGGCAAAGCAGGTATTGAGAGAGGAATAATGAGCATAAAGACAGGCTTTGGTGACGAACAGGCGCAAATCAGGGTGTATGTCGCGAAGCGGCCACCGATGCAGGAATATGCTTATTTACCTAGCATACAGCCGTTGCTGCAAGGTGAAATAGCGCTAATTAATCAGGCCTGCGGCAATGGTTGGCGCAAGCTGTTTAATGTCTACGCCAAATTGCTGTTTGCCTTACCTGCCAGCTTTGGTTTTTTACAACAAGCCAGTAGTTGGCAGGCGTATCGCGATAGTTTTTTACTGCAAGCCAGCAGTAATACCGCCCTGCTATTTAGCCCACCGCAGCTAGAGCCTGCTGGTAACACCCTGCATATTATTGCTGGCCGCACCTATGCGAAAACTTTAGTAGAACAAGGACTGCCTACGCAGTTGTATTGGTTAAATGAAGAATTTGCCATTGATAAAGTAAATCGCGTGCTAGTGTGCCCTTATTTTGACTACCGGCAGCTGAACAATGAGAAAATAGTCTACTTAGTTAGCCTGATTCAGCAGTTGGAGGCCGGCGTATGACCCTTCTTGCACAGTTGCAGCAGCTATCTGAATTACTTAAGCCCTATTCCTTTGGTATTGGCGGTAGTTGCTTACTATGGCAACTGGGATTAGAAAATAACCCTGACGATATTGACGTCGTTTGTCGTGAAGAAGACTTTGCGGCTATTTGCACCATACTCGCAGGCTGTTACCAACCCGCTCCGATCGCCGCTAACGACCAATTTGCCACCCGTCACTTCGCCCGCTTTAGCAAGCAAGGGCAACGCGATATAGAGCTAATGGCCGGCATAGCAGTACGCCAGAGTGAGAAAATTATATCCTGGCAGTTCCACCCCGAGCGCTGCAACTGGCAAAACGACATCTGTTTTATGCCCGCCAGCGATTGGCTGGAGCTTTACACCCTGTTTAACCGCCCTAAGCGGGTGGAAATACTGCGGCGGTATTTGGCTGGGTAGTGCTCGAAAGTCGAGCGTTGTTTCAAAAAAGAACTAAAAGTGTAATGATGGAGCTATAAGTACATAGAACGCAGGGCGTATTGGGTGTCTGTAAAGAACTGGACAAGAGAGCAAAGCTTAGTAGCATTTAGCTTGTATTGGTGCTTACCCTTTGGGCGCTTTCATTCGAAAAACCCGAAAATCATTAAATACGCTGCTTTAATTCGGCGTACTCCCTCGGCGTTAGCGATGAAACTTTCAAATATTGCCAGTTTAGATCCTGCTTTTTTGGAGACAGGACGCTCTGGTTTAAAAGCTGCGTCCAACATGGACCGAGCATTATGGCAAGAGATGCAGCAAGATTGGCCAGCTTTTGTTATCTCAATGGCGCAGGCCGAGGCGGGTTTTAATAGTTCCCAATTGGATTGCACTCATAACCCCAAAGAGCCAATGGTTACCTCCAAGCTAAGCGAAGTGCAACTTAGAGTAGGGCAAGGTTTTTTTCGGAATGCGGTATTGAGTGCCTACGATTTTCGATGCTGTATTAGTGGCCTAGCCAATCCTCGACTGTTGGTGGCGAGCCATATTGTGCCTTGGCGTAGCAATGAGCAAAATCGCCTTAATCCTCGTAATGGTTTGGCACTTTCTGCTTTACATGACAAAGCCTTTGACTTGGGGTTGATCACTATCAGTGAGGATTATCGGGTTATTGTTTCTACAAAATATAAGCCGAAAAACGATGCCTTCTTTGATGAAACGGTTCTGCGTTTTGATGGCAAACCGATCTCATTACCTGAAAAGTTTTTACCTGAGGCGCAATTCTTATCGTTTCATCGGGCACATATTTTTGATTCATATGCAGATTGTGAGTGATAGAGTGAGCTTAATTAAAATTTCCAATTTATCAGGCGAGTACCGGTAGTCATTTTGCTGAGCTCCCTGTAAGCGAAATTTAAATGTCCTATGTAAAAATATCGCCACCCTCATTTTTATGCGCACAAAAATGAATATTTTTACACTTTTAAGCGCATAAAAATGTGATTAAGTTTGTTTTTAAGCGCATTAAAGTGTAAGGTTGCTGCAGTGTCCCTGTCCGGAGCCAGCAATGGAACGTGAGTTACTTACCGCCTTACTTAACTGGAAAGCCCAGCCTGAACGCAAGCCGCTATTAATTGATGGTGCCCGGCAAAGCGGTAAAACCTACTTATTACAAACCTTGTTTGGCCAGCATTTTCCACAGGTACTGCGTATCGACTTTCTGGAGTCACCGCAAATGGCGGATGCCTTTGCCGGTTCGTTAGCACCGCAGGATGTACTGACCAATATTGAGCTGCTAACCGGCCAGCCATTTAATCTGCAAACCGACTTATTAATCCTGGATGAGATTGGTGAGTGTCCGCGTGCCGTTACCGCCTTAAAGTACTTTGCCGAGCAAACGCCGCAAGCCTTTATTGCGGCCAGTGGCTCCAATATTGGTTTGCTGAATACCTTTCCGGTGGGCAAGGTTGAACAATACAATTTACGGCCGCTAACCTTTCAGGAGTTTCTGCTGGCATCGGGTGAGCCGACTTTGCTGAAGGTTTATGAGACGGCGCAAAACTCAGCGGCTGCGCACAGTAGGTTGTTTGATAAGCTAACCGATTATTACTTTACCGGCGGCATGCCTGAGGCAGTGAGCTTATGGTTTAAGCTGGCTGATCAGAGCATTCTTGAGCGGGTTAAAGCTGTATATAAAGTGCAGGCCGATCTGTTGGCTGGCTATCAGCGGGATTTTGGTAAGTATGCCGGCAAGGTAGACGCTGCGCTGATTGAGTCGGTATTTATGGCGGTGCCAGCACAACTGGCTGCGGTGGTGGATGAATCGGTAAAGCGTTTTAAATTTAAGGATGTACACGCGCGAAAATCGCGTTATCAGGAGCTGGAAACCGGCATCGCCTGGTTGGAAAAGTGCCGACTGATCCTGAAAAACTACCCACTTGAAGGCACTCCCCGCAGCCCGTTAGCGGCCTATAAAAAAGATAATATGGTTAAGCTGTTTTTATTTGATGTGGGCCTGCTTAACCATATGCTGGGTGTAAGTTACGTTGAACTTAAGCAGCAGAACTTTGAGTACAAAGGTTATATCGCAGAGAACTTTGTGCAGCAGGAATTGGCGGCACTGGGTGTTGAACCGACGTTCTCATGGAATGATGCCAGAGCAGAAATAGAATTTATTTTAAGTGATACGGCCGGCAATATTATTCCGCTGGAAGTAAAGAGCGGGAAACGTACCCGGGCCAGATCGCTGCAATCTTATATTGAAAAATGCCAGCCGCTGAAAACCATTAAATTAACCGGTACTCAAGGTTCGTCGCCGCTGGAACAGCAGCATCTGGTTTACCCGCTATATTTCACAGCGCATGCGGTACGTAAACATCTGTTGGCCTAGTTTGGACGCCGGTGTGCTATTAGCCTGAAGGAAGTCACAATGTCATTTTTAGAACTTAAAATCCCCCCGGTCATTTTAGTCGCGCTCTTTGCGCTAGCGATGTGGTTACTGGCACCCTTGACTGCGTCTTTCACTATACCAACGGTATTCTCGGTAATGCTGGCGCTCTGTTTGGCGGTTACCGGTATTGCTGTGGCCTTAGCGGGGGTATTGGCCTTTCGCCGCGCTAATACCACTGTCGATCCACGGGTACCGCAGCAAAGCGCTAGTCTGGTAATCGTCGGCATTTACCGATATAGCCGCAACCCGATGTATTTGGGGTTTTTATTGTTACTGGCGGCCTATGCCTGTTACTTACAGAGTTGGTTAGCTTTAGCGTTGTTGCCACTATTTGTGCTGTATATGAATCAATTTCAAATTAAGCCTGAGGAGTATCATTTGTTGCAGAAGTTTGGCTTGGAATATCAGGTTTATCTGACTAAGGTGCGGCGTTGGTTGTAATTTACCATTGGGGTATAGGGAGTGCCCTAGTGATACGTTAGTTTCAACATTCAACAGAGCCTAAAAACATCAGCGATGATAGGGCACGATCTCATTGCTATTTTGTGCCATCAGTTGCAAAAGCTTTGGATGTACAAAAAGTTTTTCTTTACCTGCGACGATTTCTTGCAAAACACCGATATCGACCAACTGTTTCAGATATACGGAAGCCGTTTGACGCTTGGCAATGTTTTTTTCTACTAAGTTGCTAATACGGCAATAGGGTTGCTCAAAGATAAGCTGCACAAATTCATAGCTATAAATCTTAGGTAGCTGTTCACGAATATAAGCTGTGGTTGTTGCCATCAACGCTTTGATGGCGGTTATTTTATGACAAGTCCATATCGCGGTTTGTTCTACTCCGTTGAGCATAAACAATAGCCATGGCTCCCACAGCTGATCGCAAGTGACCTGATTTAGCAGCCGGTAATAATCTTGCTTGTTTTGTACTATGTATCGACTGAGATAGAGAATAGGTAAAGTGAGCAGCTCTTGTTCTATCAAATACAGCACATTCAAAATGCGCCCTGTACGGCCATTACCATCATAGAAGGGATGAATTGCTTCGAATTGGTAATGACTGACTGCCATTTTTATCAACGGATCAAGATCATCCTGCGCATGTAAGAATTGCTCCCAGTTACTTAACAGATTACGAATGTTTTGTTCTCCAACCGGCGGCGTATAAATAATTTCTCCGGTTGCGTGATTTCCAATGACTGTGCCTGGAACTTTACGAACGTCTATTTCGACATCTTTAAGTGTGCTGCACACTTGAATCGCTGTCGCGCTACAAAGCGGCTTACTTGCTAGCTGCACAAATCCTTGGTGTAGCGCAGTTCTGTATCGCAAGGCTTCTTTTGTAGCATGATCTGCCCCGTTATCCTCCTGAGCATACTGAAATAACCGGTCTGTCGTTGTTACAATATTCTCGATTTCAGAGCTATCTTTCGCTTCAAGTAATGGAAGTAAGTTGATTAGCATGCTTTGGTTAGGGATCAAGGCACCGGCTTGTTTTAGCTCAGCTAAGGCAACACGCGCTGAGATACAGGCCTTTAAAACGGTTTTGCTCTCAATCAGATCAAGATTTGGCGGTAGTAAAGGTAACTGATTGTAGGGTTTATTGGCTTGCCAGTTCATGTCTAAATTCCTTATAAATTTCGACATATTATGTGATATCGGCAGTTTATGTCGATTTGATCGACACATCAATATAATGTGTCGATTTTTTCCTAAACTATCGACACATCATTGCCCCAACATCGGCTTTAAATATTTACCGGTATACGATTTCTCACAAGCTGCTACCTGCTCGGGCGTACCGGCTACTAATATTTCACCGCCGCCGCTGCCACCTTCCGGGCCTAAATCTACTACCCAGTCGGCGGTTTTTACTACGTCCAGATTATGCTCAATGACGACTATGGTATTGCCGGCATCGCGTAACTTGTGCAGTACGTTTAGCAATTGCTGAATATCGTAAAAATGCAGACCGGTGGTTGGTTCGTCTAAAATATACAGGGTTTTGCCGGTGTCGCGTTTACTTAGCTCGCGTGCCAGTTTTACCCGCTGTGCTTCACCGCCAGAGAGGGTGGTGGCCGACTGGCCGAGCTTGATATAACTAAGGCCCACATCCATTAGTGTTTGTACTTTGCGTTTGATGGCCGGTATGGCTTCAAAAAAAGTTAGCGCATCTTCTACCGTCATATCCAGCACTTCATGGATATTTTTGCCTTTGTATTTAATTTCCAGCGTTTCACGGTTGTAGCGTTTGCCTTTACATACGTCGCAGGGCACGTAAACGTCGGGCAAAAAGTGCATTTCGACTTTAAGTACGCCATCGCCCTGACAGGCTTCGCAGCGGCCGCCCTTTACGTTAAAGCTAAAGCGACCTACCAGATAACCGCGTGAGCGCGCTTCCTGAGTACCGGCAAACATTTCGCGTACCGCGGTAAAAATACCGGTATAGGTAGCGGCGTTGGAGCGCGGGGTGCGACCAATCGGGCTTTGATCGATATCGATAACTTTATCGAAATGCTCCAGCCCTTTAATAGCTTTATGTGGTGCCGGATCGCTGCCTTCACCTTTGTTCAATACCCGGTGCGCTACCCGGAATAAGGTATCGTTAATCAGTGTCGACTTACCCGAGCCCGATACTCCGGTAATACAGGTCATTACGCCAAAAGGAATAGCGAGATCAACGTTTTTCAGGTTATTACCGTTAGCACCAAGCACTTCCAGCCATTTATCGGTAAGGGGTGTGCGGTTAGCGGGCACGGCAATTTTGCGGGTACCCGCCATATATTGGCCAGTGAGAGACTCGGGCTCGGCCATAATTTGCTGTAGGCTGCCCTGAGCGACAATATGGCCGCCATGCACGCCAGCACCTGGGCCAATATCAATAATATGGTCGGCCATCCGTACGGCGTCTTCGTCATGCTCTACTACGATGACCGTGTTGCCCAGATCGCGCAGGTGGGTAAGGGTGCCCAGTAAGCGATCATTATCCCGTTGATGCAGGCCAATAGAAGGCTCATCCAACACATACATTACGCCCACTAAACCGGCGCCAATTTGGCTGGCCAAGCGGATCCGCTGCGCTTCACCGCCAGAGAGGGTTTCGGCACTGCGGGATAAATTAAGATAATTCAGGCCAACATTAACCAAAAACTGTAGCCGGTCCTGAATTTCTTTTAGCACTTTTTCGGCAATTTTGGCTTTTTGGCCAGTGAGTTGTAACTGCTGGAAAAACGCTAAGCAATCGCCAATTGCCAGCTCTACTACTTGCGGTAAGTTGGTTTTGCCAATAAACACATGCCGCGCTTCGGTGCGCAGGCGGGTGCCATGACAGCTGGGGCAGGGTTGGCTAGCTAGATATTTACTGAGCTCTTCCCGCACCGCATTGGACTCGGTTTCGCGGTAGCGTCGCTCCATATTCGGTAAAATACCTTCAAACGGATGGCTGCGCTGTACTATATCACCGCGATCATTGAGGTATTTAAAATCAATAACCTTAGTGCCGCTGCCATACAAGATAGCGTCCTGATGTTTTTTGCTCAGGCTGTTAAAGGGCACATCCAATTGAAAACCATAGTGCTCTGATAGAGCCTTGAGCATTTGAAAATAATAAAAATTGCGTTTATCCCAGCCACGAATAGCGCCACCGGCCAGACTTAGCTCGTCGCTGACAATAACTTTTTTCGAGTCAAAGAATTGTTTTACCCCTAAGCCATCACAGCTAGGGCAGGCACCAGCCGGGTTATTAAAGGAGAACAGCCGCGGTTCCAGCTCGGTCATCGAATAACCGCAGGTAGGGCAGGCATAATTGGCCGAAAATACCAGCTCTTCTGCGGCAGGATCATCCATTAACGCCACCCGTGCCACCCCACCAGAGAGTTGCAGCGCGGTTTCAAAGGATTCGGCTAAGCGCAGTTTGATATCATTCCGCACTTTAATGCGGTCTACCACCACTTCAATGGTATGCTTTTTTTGTAAATCCAGTTTCGGTGGATCGGATAAATCCCAAATCTCACCGTCAATGCGGGCCCGCACATAGCCCTGTGCTGCCAGGCCTTCCAGCGTTTTGATATGCTCGCCTTTGCGCTCTTGCACTACCGGCGCTAATACCATCAGCTTGGTGCCTTCCGGAAAGGCGGTGGCTTTATCTACCATTTCGCTAATGGTTTGTGCCGCTAAGGGTAAATCGTGCTCTGGGCAACGTGGCTCGCCTACCCGGGCAAATAACAGCCGCAGATAATCGTAAATTTCGGTAATGGTGCCTACGGTAGAGCGCGGGTTATGTGAGGTGGATTTTTGTTCAATGGAGATAGCAGGTGATAAGCCTTCAATATGATCGACATCGGGCTTTTCCATCAAACTTAAAAACTGCCGGGCATAGGCCGAGAGCGATTCGACATAACGACGCTGACCTTCCGCATACAGGGTATCAAAGGCCAGCGACGACTTGCCTGAGCCCGATAAACCGGTGATCACTATTAGCTTGTCTCGCGGGATTTGCAGCGAAATATTTTTTAAGTTGTGGGTGCGGGCACCCCGAATATCAATTTTATCCATAACGGCTTCCGGTCGCTTACGCTAGGTTTATGCTGTACAAATATACACTGTTCTTGGGGGCAATAGCCAGTCTTAGGCGTGAATATAGCCGTGATGTCTGTGGTAGCTTGGGTGCATCTGGCGACAGCTTTGCCTCGTCCGGCCATTTATAGTGCGGCTATTGCGGGCTTTTCAGCAGCAGATACGAGTGGCCCGGGGTTTTGGCTTTCCAGCCATCTAAATATTGTGGTGCTGCCGCAAAATCTGCTACAGTCGATCACTTTTTTATAAATGAGTAGCCTTTATGTCTACATCTGCCTGTTCTGCTAAGGTCATTTTAATTTCGTTTGCTGCTGCGCTGGGTGGCTTTTTATTTGGTTTTGACAGTGGTGTGATTAACGGCACTGTTGATGCTTTGCAACAGGCGTTTCAGTCAACCGCTGTGGGCACCGGTTTTAATGTGGCCTCTATGGCGCTGGGTTGTGCCATAGGTGCATTTTTTGCGGGTACTCTGGCAGATCGCTTTGGACGGCGGCCGGTGCTTTTGGTTACCGCCTTGCTGTTTATACTCAGTGCCTGGGGCTCGGGTATTGCCGGTAGCTCAGAAGTCTTTGTGATGTATCGTATTCTGGGTGGCTTGGCGGTGGGGGCTGCCAGTGTGTTGGTGCCTGCCTATATTAGTGAAATTGCCCCGGCGGCTATTCGTGGCCGGCTGATTTCGTTACAACAACTAATGATAGTTCTGGGGTTATTTGCGGCCTTTTTAAGTAACTACGGCATTGTGCAAGTGGCCGGTAGTGCCGCACTGGATTTTTGGTGGGGCTTTAGTGCCTGGCAATGGATGTTCTGGATAGAAATTATTCCGGCAGCGCTGTTTTTTATCTGTTTATTGCTGGTACCCGAATCGCCACGTTATCTGGTCGCCGCTGGTAAGCCGCAGCAAGCAGCTACCGTGCTAGCGGCGTTGGCGCCTAACGAAGATGCTATCGCCAAGGTACAGGATATTCAATCTACCTTGTCGGTCGAACATAAGCCGTCATTACGCGATCTTATCAATAAGCATACGGGCAAACTGCACCCGGTGATCTGGGCGGGTATTATGTTAGCGGTATTGCAGCAATTTACCGGCATCAACGTGGTGTTTTATTACGGTGCCACTTTATGGCAAGCGGCCGGCTTTACCGAAAACGATGCCTTAGCTGTCAATGTAATTAGTGGTGCGGTCAATATCAGTTTTACCTTTTTAGCTATTGCCTTGGTTGATAAAATTGGTCGTAAAAAATTGCTGTTAACTGGTGCTTTAGGGCAAGCGGTAATGCTGGCGGCGCTGGCAGTTATTTTCAGCACGGCTGGCCTTGGTGACAATGGGCAACTGCAGCTGTCGGGGCAAATGGGCTTGGTTGCACTATTGGCCGCTAATCTTTATATTGCCTTTTTTGCCACCACCTGGGGCCCTATTGTTTGGGTCATGCTGGGTGAAATGTTCCCGAACCAATTGCGCGGGGCTGCGCTTGGCTTATGTGGTATTTTGCATTGGTTGTCGAATTTTACCATCAGCATGAGTTTCCCGGTATTGTTGGCAGGCATTGGTTTGGGGGCCGCCTATGGTATTTATGCGATGTTTGGTGTGTTGGCGTTTTTACTGGTGAGAAAAATGCTGACCGAAACCCGTGGCCTTACACTCGAGCAGATTTCACGCGATCATCAGTAGCACTGGTCAAAAACGCGGTTTTAATAAAATAGCCGGCTGTGCGGATACCGCCAAGCCGGTTTTTTTATGCTAAACTGCCGCCCTTATTAAATCAGACTTCTTGCTGTTAACGGTCAGAATGCATCAACTAAATTCTCTGGAAAAGCGCGCTGCAATTGCCCTGGCGTTGGTATTTTCTACCCGTATGCTCGGGCTTTTTATGCTATTGCCGGTATTTACGCTTTATGGCGAGCAGCTTGTCGGCTTTTCGCCACTGTGGATTGGCCTGGCGATAGGTGCCTATGGTTTAACTCAGGCGATATTACAAATTCCGTTTGGTTGGCTCTCCGATAAAATTGGCCGGCATAAAGTGATGCTACTGGGGTTATCGCTATTTGTACTGGGCTCGGTGGTCGCGGCGTTGGCAGAAAGCGTGTATATGGTTACGCTGGGCCGGGTATTGCAAGGCGCCGGTGCTATTGCTGGGGCGGTGCTGGCGTTAGCGGCAGACTTAACCCGCGAAGAGCAACGGCCAAAAGTCATGGCCATTATTGGTGCCAGCATCGGTTTATCTTTTGCTGTGGCGATGGTGGCAGGGCCCTTACTGGCGCGTTGGGCTGGGCTCAGTGGCGTATTTTGGTTTACTGCAGTGCTGGCCGTTTGCGCGATGTTAATAGTGGCGTTTTTAGTGCCAAAAAGTGTTAGTAAAGCGCCGATGGCTGAAACGCTGGCCTTGCCGCAAAGTTTGGCGGCGATGTTAAAGCATGGTCAGCTGCTGCGCTTAGATGCAGGCGTGTTGCTCCTGCATTTAATGCTTACCGCCATGTTTGTCGCCTTACCCGCGTTACTCAGTCAGCAACACTTGGCAGCCGAGCAGCACTGGCAGGTGTATTTACCGGTGTTGCTGGGCTCTTTTTTGTTTATGGTGCCGATGATGATTATTGCTATGCGTCGGCAGCAAGAAAAACGCTATTTTTTAATTAATGTTCTATTATTGGTTATAGCAATGTTAATTTGCTGGCAGGCAACAACACTGTGGGGCCTGGTACTGGCGCTGTTGGTGTTTTTTATCGGCTTTAATTTTTTAGAAGCCAGTTTGCCAGCCATGGTATCGCGGGTGGCTCCAGCCGGGCAACGTGGTAGCGCTATGGGCATTTATTCCAGTAGCCAGTTTTTTGGGGCCTTTTTAGGTGGCCTACTAGGCGGCGCAGTGGCACAGCAGTTTGGTTTTGTCGTCATATTTGCGGTGTTGGCCGGAATTGGTTTAGTATGGTTGGCAATTGCCAGCACCATGCAAGTACCCAGTCGCGCCCAGCGCTTGTCGTTGCCGGTTGCGGTGACAACAGAACAGCAAGCGGCAGCACTTGCCGCAAAACTGGCGGCGTTAGCCGGGGTACAAGAAGTAACGATACTGCTGGCCGATCAGCGTTGCTATTTAAAGGTTAGCGCGCAGCAGTTTGAATTAGCGCAGGCTCAGTCTTTGGTTGCCGTCGGCAACCAGTAACATTTTTTGTAGGAGATATACGCATGGCGCGTGGAATTAATAAAGTCATCTTAATTGGTAATCTGGGTGCCGATCCAGAAGTGCGTTATATGCCGCAGGGCGGCGCTGTGGCCAATATGACGATTGCCACCTCAGAAAGCTGGACCGATAAGGCCACTAACGAGCGCAAAGAACAAACCGAATGGCACCGCGTGGTCATTTATCAGCGTTTAGCGGAAATTGCCGGCGAGTACTTACGCAAAGGCTCAAAGGTTTACATTGAAGGTAAATTAAAAACCCGCAAGTGGACCGACAAAGACGGCGTAGAGCGCTACACCACTGAAATAGTGGCCAACGAGCTGCAAATGTTAGATGGTCGTGGCGAAGGCCAGCAAGGCGGCGTGGGTGGCGGTATGGGCGGTGGTCAGCAAGGTGGTTATCAGCCACGTGCACCACAGCAAAATGCCCCACAGCAAGCCGCACCAGCCTATCAACAGGCACCGCAGCAAAACTACCAGCAACCGCAGCAAGGTGGTTATCAGAAGCCCGCGCAGCCACAAGGTAACTATCAGCAACCGGCGCAGCCACAACAGCGCGCACCGATGGAACCGCCAATCGACTTTGATGACGATATTCCTTTCTGACCCGACATAAATTTAAAAATGTAAATTAAAATCCTCTGTAGCCTCACATCTGTGGGGCTTTTTTGTGTGCCATTAACCCACAATCCTTGGCAAGGCTGATAATTACCTTTCAGGTAATATGTATTAATAGGAAACAGTGGTTAACTTAAATCTGTGTTTTACCGTAGAGTTAAGTCAGATCATTTTTAAATAATACAGTTCTGCTATCGTGCAGTGCAATTTGTTAAACGGGCAAATTTTTAATTATGCTATTGTTTTTATTGCCATAGTTTGAGTTTTCAATATTCTGTTTGGTTAGGCTTTGCACCAAATTAGAGATTCTTCTTGACAATCTGCACCGATTTTATTCTACTCAGGCACAATAACTAAAACAGTGTTATTTAATCGGGGGAGTAATGAAGACTATTTTTTTATGGGCGATAACTGTGGCGTTGGCCGGATTTTTATTCGGTTTTGACACGGCAGTTATCTCCGGAGCCGATCTACCAATCCAGCAGCTTTGGCAAACAGATCCGCTATTTCACGGCATGTTTATTATGTCATCGGCATTGTGGGGCACGGTCATTGGCGCGCTTTTTGGCAGCGTGCCGTGCGACCGCTTTGGTCGTAAGGCTACCCTTATTGCTATCGGTATTTTATATATTTTGTCGGCGCTGGGCTCAGCGTTGGCGGCAGATCCTTATACGTTTTCATTTATGCGGTTTATCGGTGGCTTAGGCGTTGGCATCTCGTCGATTGCAGTGCCGGCATATATCGCTGAAATAGCACCTGCTAAACATCGTGGGCGCCTGGTTGCGATGTACCAGTTCCAGATTGTGTTTGGTATCTTAGTCGCATTTTTCAGCAACTACTTGTTATCCGGTATTTCAGCTGAGGATTGGCGCTGGATGTTGGGCGTTGAAGTTATTCCGGCTATGGTCTTTCTATTCCTGGTATTTAAGGTATCGGAAAGCCCGCGTTGGTTGATCCTGCATAAAAGAGATGAGGCTGCAGCCAGAGTGGTATTTAATCAGCTGCAAGAAAAAGATGTAGATAGCATAGTGTCTGATATAAAGCGTACCCGGCCGACAGAGAAAAAGTCCAGCCTGTTCTCTGCCCGCTATCGTTTCCCGGTAATGTTGGCGTTTTTTGTTGCTTTCTTTAACCAACTGTCGGGCATTAATTTTATTATCTATTTTGCACCGCGCATTTTTTCGCTGGCCGGCCTCGATAGTGATTCCGCATTACTTTCGTCAGCGGGCGTGGGGATTGTGAACCTGATCTTCACCATGTTGGGTTTGTATTTGATTGATAAAGCCGGCAGACGTTTGCTGATGCTTATAGGTTCAGTTGGCTATATTGTTTCGTTAAGTGTGGTTGCCTATGCCTTTTATGCTGGTATAGGTGGTATGGCTGTGGTGTTTTTTGTGTTTTTGTTTATTGCCTCGCACGCCATTGGTCAGGGCGCGGTGATCTGGGTGTTTATATCTGAAGTCTTTCCTAATGCGGTTCGTGCGAAAGGTCAGTCTCTCGGTGCCAGCACACACTGGGTATTTGCGGCATTAATTGCTTTACTGATGCCGTTTTTCTTAAGTGTGTTTACACCCGCCACCATTTTTATCTTCTTTGCGTTTATGATGGTACTGCAGCTGGTTTTTGTGTTGTTTGTTATGCCTGAAACAAAGGGGCGTACACTGGAGTCTATCTCGGAAGAGGTACAGACAGAACATTCTGAGGCTGTTGTGTTAACGAAGTAAAACCTGACAGCATGGCGTACCATCCGCTATGCTGTTATTTCTGTTGCAACCTGTCCGGCACGCCGCCTTTTAACAGTACAGTGCGGTCTGGTGCGAAATGCGAATAAAGCGGCAAAATAGCACCACCAATGGCGATCGCATCTTCACCCAGGCTGCCTTTTTCGATCTGTGGCACAAATAAATTTGACGTTGGCATCGCTGCCAGCCGTCTTTTGATCATGCTGATAAGCTCAATTAATAAGAACGTTGGCAGTTGGGAGTCAATAACAACCTTTTCCAAATCCAGGAAACTGACACAAGACATAATGCAGAATACGACGCCTTCTGCGCAGTCCTGCATCCAGTCATGCACTAGTGCCCGGTTGTCATCAATAATATCGGCAAGATCGGCAATATTATCGATATTAACCTGATGAAACTGCAGGTGTCTGAGCAGTGTTGCTATCGAAGCCCGGTTAACTAAAGTATCCCAGCCTGAGGTGTTGCTTTGGCTGTCCAGCCTGGATTGCGGCACAGGTAACGTTGCCAGATTGGCGGCGTTGCTATGCACCCCTCTTTCCAGATTGCCATTGAGTACCAGGCCGCCGCCGACAAAGGTATCAATATAAATGTAGAGGAAATTGTTCGCCGCTTTTATCTGGCCAAAGTACAGCTCAGCCGCTGCGGCCGCTGAGCAGTCATTTTCAAAGAATATACTATAGGGCAGGCGTTGTTCCAATTCATGGGCAAAATCGATATCGACCCATTGTTGCGCAATATCAGGCGACATTTCATGCTGTGCGGCCCAATTGCCTAAAAACCAAGGCATTGCAATACCAACACCAACAAAGCGCTGACGTTGCGCTAACGTTAGTTTGGCTAGCATGACTTCAATGCCGCTGCTTAACATATCGATAAGCTGCTCTGGAGTGGGTTCTTTATAACGATGCAATGCTTTCGCTATTACCTGACCGGCAAAGTCAGATAGCACATACTCAATATTTTGTCTGCCTAGCTTGATACCAACCGAAAACAGGCCATCCGCTTTAATCTGATACAGGTTGGATGGTTGACCAATACCTACACTACGCCGGCCGGATTTTTCCAGCAAACCTTTTTCTTCTAGTGCATCGACAATGCGGGTTAACGATTGCAGGGTTAAACCAATTCTTCTGGCAAGATCTGGTTTTGATGCGACGCCGGCCTTACGCACGGCGGAGATAACCACGCGCTCATTGTATTGCCTGAGAGTTGATGAATTACTGCCTTGCCCCATAAAACTCCACGCTATCTTGGTTTTGCAACTATTAGACGGTGAAACGCCATATTTGCAGTGATAATAACCAGTTAAAGCATATTTTTCTATGAAAATACTACTTACCTCAGCAATACGCAGAGTTTAATTGCGGCAAATTGAGTATCGATGCATCAATTGGTCAATTTTTGTTGAACCTCAACTTTGCTCGGCGGCATGCAGCCATGGCGTGACACATTGATGCTTGCGGCAACAATGGCATGCTTAAGTGCAGGGCGAAGTTGTTTGTCTGACAGCAATGAAGGAGCAATAGTATCGAGGTTTTCAGACCAGAGGTAAGATAACAGCATACTGTAAAAGGTGTCTCCCGCACCGACAGTATCGCCGAACAGGTCCGGACGTATTACCGGCATTGTAATTTCTGTTGCTTTGGTACACAAAAGTGCGCCCTTATCGCCTTCAGTGTAAGCAAAAAGTGCGTCCGGTATCAGGGATTTAAACTTTGTCAATGCATCGCTCAGTGGCATGTCTGGATACAGTTTACCCAGGTCTTCGTCGCTTGCTTTAACGTAATCGCAAAGTGGTACCAGCTCTTCAATGCCGGCACAGTAGGCCGCTTTATCGGTGACAAAATCCATTCTGATATTAATGTCTATGCTGATCCTGACACCTCTGGATTTGGCAAAAGCTAAAAGTGTTTTAACTTTTGTTAAGTCCTCAGGCTCCAATGCCAAGGAGCCGGTGTGTAATATCCGAGTTTTTCCCGGCAGGCAAGAAAGCAGCAATCCGGTACTGATATCCCGATCAGCAACGTGATGGCGGTAAATACTATAATGTGGCTGGCGCTGCGCATCTAACGTGACGATAGCCGCCGAGCTTGGTAGTGCTGAGCGATGCGGCGCACCATACTCAACGCCATATTTTTGCATATAGCTCAGAAAGTTGTCACCAAATCTATCCTGCGAAATGGGAGAAAGGTATGTAACAGGTACTTCCTGTTTGGCAATACCAATGGCAACGTTAAACGGTGATCCCCCCAGATGAGGGCAAAAATTTCCATCAGGCTGCATTAACAGATCAACAACGTTCTCCCCAAGCACCGCAATCATAGTGTTCTCCGTGTTCATTTAAGGTGCAAACGCCACCTCGTCAATAGTCATTAGCCGCGAAACTTGGCTTTATCATGCTTTCTTTCACATGTCACCTATTCTGTTTTAGCTTTGTAACTAAATCAATGTTATTTTTTGTTTTTGATTTGTTATTTAACAGAGCTTTTATTATATTGTTGTTTTTAAATGAAAATAAATGTGTGATTCAAGGCTTATGCTTGATTATTTCATAATTATTGCATTTTTCTGAACTGATCATTCTTGATTAACTAAATCTGTGTTGTATATTGGTGCATGGATGGTCGAATAATGTGCAACATGTAACGAAAGAAAATTGAAAGTTTCCGGAGCCGCATGTGAAAACCGCTCAGAGCTAATACTGCAAAGGGCCAATACAGTCGAAACAGACCTCCACAAGATAAAAACTAATAGAAATCACTTCTTCATAACAGCAAACTTTGGGGCCAGGCAGAATTGATGTCGGCTGGCCCTATGCAGCGATGCTGTCTCTGAAGAAATTAAAACGAGACGGGGGGAACTATGAAAAAACAAACTTTTGCGTTAAGTGCACTATGTTGTGCCTTGCAAAGTGCAGGGCTAGCAGCGCAGGTGCAGCAGGACTCAGTGCCTGATGAGTTGGTCGTTCAGCAACAAGACGCTGAAGCGCAGCAACGCGCTCTGGAGAAAAAAGAGAAAGAAATTGAAACTATAATGGTTGTTGGCTACAGCAGTACACGGCAGGAAGATATTACCGGTGCCGCAATCGATGTAAAAATTGCCGATGTGAAAGATTTATCCTCTGCCAATATTATGCAGAATTTGCAGGGACGAGTGCCTGGCGTGCAGATCCTGACCAACGGTAATCCAAATTCAACCGCTCAGGTAAAAATTCGCGGTCAGGGGCTTGGACCATTGGGGTACAACGACCCGTTATACGTAGTAGACGGTGTACCGATGAACTCCGGTATGCATGAAATTAATAGCAACGATATTGAATCACTTGTGGTACTTCGTGATGCGGCCAGCGCAAGTATTTACGGGGCGCGGGCAGCAAATGGCGTCATTATTATCACCACCAAGAAAGGCCGCGGCGATTCGAAGTTTGAAGTGAAATTAAATACCTCAACGGAAGATTTTGAGTACGACCTCAATCCGCTAAATACCAAGCAACGTGCTGAAGTTGTCTGGCGTGCAGCTGTTAATGACAGAGCAAACCCAAATAATGCTAGCCCGTTGTATCAGTACGACTGGAACGGTAACTACGATAATCCTCAGCTTAACAATGTCATTCTGAACACTTATATTGACAGTGCGCAAACTATGCGCCCGGCCGATACCGACTGGTTTGATGAAGTGACTCGGCGTTCTACCTCAAAAGATTTAAACCTGTCTTATTCCAGCGCCAGTGATACTTCTGCAGTGTATGCGTCACTGGGGTATCTTGATCGCAACGGCGTAGTGAAAAGCTCTGAATTTACCCGGATCAGTGGTCGTGTTAATTCACATATTGAGCTATTTGACGGCAAAGTGCGGGTAGGTGAAAACCTGGCCTTGACCGATCAGAAACAAAACCTGGTCAACGACCTGGCTGGCGGCATTCTTGGCTTAGCGATTGAGCAACAATCAATTATACCGGTCCGCACTGAAGATGGTATGGGCTGGGGCGGGCCAACGGCCGGTATCACCGACCGTGATAATCCGCTGCGACTGTTAGAAATGAACAAAGATAATACCAACAGATTTAACAAAGTGCTTGGCAATGTTTATGTGGAATATATGCCGCTGGATGATTTAACGCTGCGCACTAATTATGGCCTGAGCTACGGCAACTTTAAGTTCCGTAATTTCACCAAAGCGTTTCAGGCAGGTAGCTTGAATTTTAACGACCGTCTTACGGTAACAGACGACTGGAATAAAACTATTGTCTGGTCAAATACTGCAGAATACAAATACTTACTGAATTATGACCATATGTTTACCTTGTTAGTGGGTAATGAAACGGTTGAGTTTGAGAGTGAGTTTTTTAGTGCTTCCGGTTCTGGCTTTGCGTCGCAAGACCGTGACTATGCCTTTTTACAGCAGGCAACCAGTGGTATTACGGCTAACGGCTTTGCTGATGCATGGACGCTGAAATCCTATTTCATGAAACTTGATTATGATTTTGACAGAAAGTATCTGGCATCTTTTACATTACGCCGCGATGGCTCGTCCCGTTTTGGTCAGAATAATCAGTGGGGTAATTTCCCTGCTGCGTCGGTAGGTTGGCGTCTTTCAGATGAGGACTTCTTTAAGTTCGACGCGATGAACCAGCTGAAATTCCGAGCTAGCTGGGGGCAAAATGGTAATCAGGAAATTAATACCCGGGCGACTTCATCCATCTTTCAGTCACGTTACGCCACCCAGTCACTGTTTACCAATGAGCAGGATGAAGGCACCGCATACGATTTAGCAGGCAGTGATCAGGGCAATCTACCGTCTGGCTTTGCCAAAGTCAGTTCCGGTAACCCGGACTTAAAGTGGGAAACGTCGACTCAGCTGAACATTGGCGTAGATTTTGATTTCTTTGACAGTGCGTTATACGGCAGCTTTGACTGGTTCAGAAAGCGCACCGAAGATATTTTGACCACCACGCAGCCGCTGGCGACAGAGGGCGAAGGTGCACAAATGATCGTCAACGGTGGCACCATAGAAAACACCGGTATTGAGCTGATACTAGGGTATACCGATGAATTTACTGTGCCCAGACTTGGGAACTTTACGTTTGATATTACCGGTAATATTTCAACTGCAAAAAATAAGGTTATTGCGCTGCCTGACTCAGTGGTGAACTCCTTTGGTGGTAATGGCCGGGATAAAACCATTCTGGGCAAGTCGGTGAATTCGGTATTTGGCTATGTTACGGATGGCCTGTTCCAAAGCGCGGAAGAAGTTGCCGCTCATGCCCGCCAGCCTGGTGCGGCCCCTGGCCGGATACGTTATGTTGACCTTAATGGTGATGGTGTCATTAACGATCAGGATCAGGATTTCTTTACCAATACCGATCCGGATTTTATTTACGGCCTGAATTTCACGCTAACCTACGGCCGTTGGGACTTTAATATGTTCTGGCAAGGTGTGAAAGGTGGCAGTGTCCGCAATAGCTGGCGCTTGTTTACTGATTTCACCTCACTGAATATCGGCTCTAACTATGGTGACAGGACACTGAATGCCTGGACCCCAGATAATACCGGCAGCAATGTACCGGCATTAACCTTATTGGATAATAACAATGAAGCCAGAGAGTCCAGTTTCTACTGGGAGAGTGGTTCATACCTGAAGCTGCGCAATCTTTCTATCGCATACAACATCGACCCGGCAGTTCTTGATGCAAGGGTTTACTTAAGTGCACAGAACTTACTGACGATAACGCCAAGTGGCACTTTAAGTCAGGATCCAGAGGCGCCGAACAGTGTATTCCCAATTCCAAGAACCGTGACGTTAGGTCTGTCGATGACATTCTGAGTTGATGCTTAAATAGGACATGAATTATGTATAACAAACTAAAAGCAGGTGTAATGATGGTTGCCGGCACTGTACTGCTAACAGTGGTGGGTTGTGGTGGTGATCTTGAGCAATCACCGAAAGGCACCCTAACGGAAGAGCAAATTACCAGCGGTGGCAATCTGGAGGGGCTGGTAACCGCCACCTATTCTTACCTTGGCAATGATCACTATACTGCACCAAACTTTCTTTGGCCAACGGGTAATCTACGGGCTGGTGACGCCCATAAAGGCGGCAATGGGCCCGGTGATATATTTGCCTATCATGCGCTGTCGATGTATACATCGATTATTGCGGATATGGAGTCTTACCCGCCGGATTTTGTCGACTTGAACAATAAAAAATGGGTAAGAAATTACACCGCTATCTCAAGAGCTAATACCGCTTTAAAGGCACTGGGTAATGCTACAGAGGCACAGTTTGCGAAAAAAACTATTCGTGAGGCTGAACTAAGGTTCTTGCGGGCTTTTTTTTATTTCGATCTGAAGATACACCACAAGCATATTCCTTATGTAGATGAAACGATGTCATCAGAGCAGATTAAAGCACTGACGAACTTTGATTTAACCGATCAGCAATTGTGGGACAAAATCGCCGCAGATTTCCAGTTTGCCGCCGACAATTTGCCACTGACACAGAGTGAAATTGGCCGGGCCAATCAGTTAAGTGCTAAAGCCTATCTGGCGAAAACGAAGTTGTATCAGGCTTATGAGCAAAATGATGTGCATCAGGTCGTCAATATTGATCTGGATAAACTGCAAATGGTGGTCGATTTAGTAGATGAAATTGAAGATGCCGGTGTCTATGATTTGCAAGATGACTTCGGACAGAACTTTCTGCACCGTTTTGAAAACAGCAAAGAGTCGGTTTTCGCGATCCAACGCTCACGCAATGATGGTTCGCCGGATGGCCGTGGTTCCTGGCCAACAGCACTAAATGCGCCTTTGCAGGGTGGCTTTGGCTGCTGTGGTTTTCATGTGCCGACAGAGAACTTCGTTAATGCATTTAAAACCGATGCTCAGGGGCTGCCGCAGTTTGACAGCTTTAACCGCACCAATTATGTACTGGCACAGGACGCGGTTGACCCCAGATTAGACCATACCGTTGCTATGCAAGGTAAGCCGTTTAAATATGACAGTGAACTGATGATTTTAAATGGTAATGCTTGGGCAAGGGCGCCGGCGGTTTACGGTAATTTCATCTCGATGAAAGAGCTGGAACATCCGGATTGTGAATGTCGTATACAAAACGGGCCCTTCCCGGTGTTTTCGATGAATACGGTATTAATCCGTTTTGCCGATGTGTTGCTGTGGAAAGCAGAAGCGCTGATCGAATTAAATCGTTTGGATGAAGCTTTGCAAATCATCAACCGGTTACGCAGCCGGGCTATGAACAGCACCGCAATGCTAAATAATGCCAGTATTTACAATATCGGACTTTACACTGCATTTGCGTCACAAGAGCAAGCCCGCCAGGCATTACGTATGGAGCGCCGGTTAGAGCTTGGCTTGGAAGGACACCGTTTCTTTGATTTGGTACGCTGGGGCGTAGCAAAACAGACATTAGATACTTACCTTGAAGTTGAACGCACCCGTAAGCCTTATTTACAGGAAGCCTTGTTCACCGCCGGGCGCGACGAGTATCTGCCGATCCCACAGCAACAAATCAATTTAAGTGGTGGTTTGTATAAGCAACTACCCGGTTATTAATTGTGTGGCCGCAGCTGAACTCAGATGCGGCCGTCTGTTAAAAAGGAATACAATAAAATGAGAAAAACAGTTTTAGCTTTATGCTTAGCAGTCAGTAGCGCTATGGTACCCAATGCCCTGGCGGTAGAGGATTTGTATCAGGAACCTCACCGTCCGCAATTCCATTTCACCCCAGAGCAGCAATGGATGAATGACCCCAATGGTATGGTGTATTTGGATGGTGAATACCATCTGTTTTATCAGTATAACCCGTACAGTAATGTCTGGGGGCCTATGCACTGGGGCCATGCTATTAGTAAAGATTTAGTGCACTGGGAGCAGCAACCCATAGCGTTATATCCGGATCAACATGGCACCATCTTTTCAGGCAGTGCAGTGGTAGACTGGAACAATACCTCTGGTTTTGGTAGCAAAGACAAGCCAGCTATGGTCGCCATTTACACCTATCATGATCATTTGCAGGAGAACTTCGGCTCTAACACCTTCCAGTCGCAGGGGATCGCATACAGCTTAGATAATGGCAGAACCTGGACTAAGTATGATGGTAACCCTGTGCTGAGAAGCCCTGATATCAGGGATTTCCGCGACCCTAAAGTGAGCTGGCACGAAGATTCTGAGCACTGGGTGATGTCACTTGCAGTAAAAGATAAAATCAGCTTCTACACCTCAACGGATTTAAAAAACTGGCAACATACCGGCGATTTTGGCCAGGGCATTGGTGCGCACGGTGGTGTATGGGAGTGCCCTGATCTGATTAAGATGCGGGTTAATGGCAGTGACGAAGAAAAGTATGTGTTACTGGTCAGTATTAACCCGGGAGGCCCGAATGGTGGTTCGGGTACACAGTATTTTGTCGGTGACTTTGACGGTAAAAACTTTAAGCTTGATCCGGCATTTAACCAACAGCTTATGGTGGCGGAACAAAGTTCGCCTTCCAAGCAAGCAGCGGTTTGGCTCGATTATGGCACTGACAACTATGCCGGTGTAACCTGGTCTGATGTGCCGCAGCAAGATGGCCGGCACTTATTTATCGGTTGGATGAGCAACTGGCAATATGCCAATGAAGTACCGACCCAGCGTTGGCGCAGTGCTATGACGATTGCCCGACAGCTGGAGTTAGAAAAGCGAGGTAATAGCTATATAGTCAGCTCGCAACCGGTAGCCAGCCTGTCGTCGCTGGCGACGGATGCTAAAGTTGTGCGCAATAGCAGTGTAAAAGGTGGTCAACCCATAGAGTTGGCTAAACTAACCAAATCTGCGGAGTTAGGCGAGCATATCAAGCTTGAGCTGGATTTAAAGCAATCAAAGCTAGTCGAACTATCATTTGAAAATGCAGAGCACAGCCTGAAACTAAAAATAGACGCCGTAGCGGGACAATTGATTTTAGACAGGACTAACGCAGGTATTGCTGATTTTGAAAGCGGTTTTGCCTCTGTACAGCGAGCGCCATTAGATATTAAAGCTGGCATTGTGCAGTTAGAGATATTTCTGGATACCTCTTCTATAGAGGTGTTTGCCGACAATGGTCGCACGGTGATGACCAGCGTGGTATTCCCTGAAGCACCCTATAGTCAGCTTAAACTCAGTACTGACAGTGCTATTAACATTCAGCATGCTGCTATAGCGCAACTCAGGTCAATATGGCAAAAGTAGCCATACAGTGTTGGTTGACGGTTACGACGGGCCGTATTCCTAACACGTAAAGCCTCTCTAATTTGTCGGAAAAAGCCTCTAAAATCAGAGGCTTTTTTATGTGCGCCCAGCATGGGCGCATTCTTGCAGGTGCAAGTCCTGCCGTAAGCTGGCTACAGCGAACGAAGTGAAACGCAACTGCAGAACGGTGACGGACTGTGGGGAGGAAGCGTGGAGCGAAACTGCGAGCCGATGAACAAGAATCGGATATGAGGCGTGACTGAGCAGGGCGAGCAGGCATAATTCTGCGAAGCTCTTGTAGCCAAAGCTTTGTGACGTAAATCCGGCGGTTGTGCAGTGAAGGAATGCGTTCTTACCTGGGGAGATCTCGCCTCATGCTTGAAAGGGCGACGTAGTGATACGGAGCGAGAAGTCAGCAGAGGCCGTAGTAGTGGATAACACGAAGGGCCGAACGAGAAGGAGTGTGAAACGCGTTGTTGATGAATAGCGTCATGCATCAGATGTCCAAAGAGTTGGAGCGAGGTAAGCAAAAGTATCCGGGCTTATCTGAACGCCGGCATCATGGCCAATGGCGTGGTGATAACGCGCCAAGAAGGCACACCACAAGGTGGACCGCTCTCGCCGTTGTTGGCGAATGTGCTACTGGATGAGGTTGATAAAGCCTTAGAGCAACGCGGCTATCGGTTCGCCCGTT
>Ga0209070_100184_pt1 | contig 76274 bp, 67 predicted proteins | sample SynthPrep_5_END__FD_187205 | JGI IMG/M metagenome (GOLD analysis project Ga0209070, IMG submission 187205) | Synthetic microbial communities from Ohio, USA - SynthPrep_5_END_DS10_MetaG (SPAdes) (version 2) | ecosystem: Engineered > Bioreactor > Aerobic > Activated sludge | place: USA: Ohio... | reverse complement strand
TTGATGAAATCGTTCAATTTTTTTGAAATAAGACTATCTTGAAACTTGTGCCGAAAGGAATACGGTCAGCAAAATTGATAAGTGAGACTTAGCAATTGGGGGTGCCATGGCGTCGTCTCTGCATGTTCTTCTCGAAAAGATAATCAAGATCGGTGATCTTGCCGTTCACAGCCCGCAGGGCAGCCGCACATTTGGTGACGGCACTGGAAAACGGGTTGTTCTGAATTTCACCGACGAAGCTGCCATGCAGGAGATCGCCGCCGATCCTGCATTGAAACTCGCCGAAATTTATATGGAAGGCCGTATGACCATCGCCGAGGGCGATATTTACGACTTTCTGGCGCTGGTCAAAGGCAATACGCTGAGCGAGGCGTTGTCCTTTGGCATGGTCTGGCGCGGCATGGCGCGCATCATCGCCGCCCGCATCAAGATGCATCTGCCGGTCAATCACAACAAGAGCAACGTCGCCCACCACTATGATCTGAGCGCCAAGCTGTTCGACCTCTTCCTCGATGAGGACTGGCAATATTCCTGTGCTTATTTCAACCCGCCTGGTATCAGCCTTTATGAGGCGCAGGTTGCCAAAAAACGGCATATTGCTGCCAAGCTGATGACCGAGCCGGGCCAGAGCGTGCTGGAGATTGGCTCCGGTTGGGGCGGCATGGCGATGTATATCGCCGAAAGCGCCGGTGCCGATGTGACGGGCATCACGCTCAGCGAAGAGCAACTGCGTGTTTCCCGCGACCGGGCGGCAAAACGCGGTATTGCCGGCAATGTCCGTTTCGAATTGCAGGATTACCGTTATCTGCCGGCCTCGAAGAAATATGATCGTATCGTCTCCGTCGGCATGTTCGAACATGTCGGGCCGACGCATTATCGTGATTATTTCGACAAGGTGGCGGAGGTGCTGGACGATAAGGGCGTGATGGTGCTGCATTCCATCGGCCAGCCCTATCCGGCACTGGCGACCAATCCCTTCATCGAAAAATATATTTTCCCCGGCGGATATATTCCCTCGCTTGCCGAGGTGCTGCCGGCGATCCAGAAGTCCGGGCTGCTGGTGAAGGATATCGAAATCCTGCCCATGCATTACGCCCATACGCTCCGGCACTGGCGTGAACGTTTCGTGGCGCGCAAGGCCGAAGCGATCGCACTTTACGACGAGCGCTTCTTCCGCATGTGGGAATTTTATCTGGCGGGGTCCGAAATGGCCTTCACCCATGAAAATTTCCATATCTTCCAGATCCAGCTCGCCAAGGATCGCGATGCCGTTCCGCATAATCGCGATTACATTGCGCAGAACGAGGCGAAGCTGCTGGAGTTTGAAAAGACCCGTTCACCGCTGGAGAAGGTGACGTTCTAAGGCCTGGGCATTCTCCACCGTCATGCCGGACTTGATCCGGCATCCAGCCAGCCCAAGTCCTTGGGCTGAAAAGAGTTTTTCCGCCGCGCCGACGCGCGTCGGCTGGATTCCGGCTCAAGGCCGGAATGACGGAAGAGGTCGTCGCCAGTTTTCATCCCGCGCTGGTTAATGGAATGGAAAGACAATCCCTCTAATTCTACGGGCACCTGTCTGTATTGCGTTTCTGGGGTTCTTTCATGTTCAAGCCATCAGCGGCAGTCGCCGCCTGTGTCCTGTCGCTTTTTGCCGTGGGCAATGCCCATGCCGAAGGCTGGTTTTCTGGCGACTGGTATCTGAAGCTCGGCGGCGCGGGTTTCACTGCGCCGAAATATCAGGGCGACAACAAGAACGAATTCGGCTTCTCGCCCATTATTTCGCTCGGACGTCAGGGGCAGGGCGCGCGTTTCACCTCGCGCAATGACAGCGCCTCGATCTCGCTTCTGGATAACGGTCCGATCAGCATGGGTCTGGCCGGCAAGCTCGTATCCCCGCGTGACGAAGGCGATTCTTCCGATCTGAAGGGCATGACCCGCATCAAGCGCGGTGGCGAGCTTGGTGGTTTCGCCGAGGCCTATCCGACCGACTGGCTGCGCGTGCGCGGCGAAGTTCGTCAGGGCATCCGCAGCCACAGCGGCGTGGTTGGTGACGTCTCCGTCGATGCCTTTACCGATATCGCCCCCGGCATCCAGATTTCCGCTGGCCCGCGCGCCACATGGGTCAGCAGCAAATACAATGAGCGCTATTACGGCGTGAGCGCGGCGCAGACAGCCGCCGGCGCGCCTTCGCCCTATAGCCCGGGTGGCGGCCTGCATTCCGCCGGTATCGGCGCCGCCATCACCTGGAAAGTCACCGAAAACGCCGAAGTCGGTTCCTTCGCGGAATATCGCCGTCTGACGGGCGACGCCGCCGACAGTTCGCTGGTGCGCGAGCGTGGTTCGAAGAACCAGTTCATCATCGGTGTTCAGGCAAGCTACAAATTCAATTTCTCGCTGCCCTGAGGCGACGCGAATAAGGTGATGCAAAGCCTCGCCGCAAAAGCTGCGGGGCTTTTTTGTGGGCGCGGCCAATGCTGAAATCCATTCCGATTCGCCCGCCAATGCTGTAGAACCATCCCATGGTTCACCACAGCGATTTGTCAGACCGCGTTTCCGACGCGCCATCCAACAACTGGGTCTATCGGATTTTGCCGAGGTCCCTCTGGCCCTATGCGCAATTGGCACGGTGGGATCGCCCCATCGGCTGGCAATTGTTGATGTGGCCGTGTTTCTGGTCCGCCGCCCTTGCGGCCAATGCCGCGACGGTGAGTGGCGGCTTTTCCTGGGGCACGCTGATCTGGCATCTGGCGCTGTTTTTCATCGGATCGGTGGCGATGCGCGGTGCCGGTTGCACCTATAATGATCTGGCCGACCACAAGATCGACATGGCCGTGGCGCGCACCCGCTCCCGTCCGTTGCCATCCGGCCGCGTAACCCGGCTGCAGGCCAAGATATTCATCGTGTTGCAGGCGCTTGCCGGATTTGTGGTGCTTTTGCAGTTCAACAGCTTCGCAATCGCGACAGGCATCTTCTCGCTGATCTTCGTAGCGATCTATCCTTTTGCCAAGCGCTTCACCAACTGGCCGCAATTTTTTCTCGGCCTTGCCTTTTCCTGGGGCGCGCTGATGGGCTGGGCCGGGCAGTTCGGCTCCATCGCCTGGCCGGCTGTCCTGCTTTATGTCGCCTCCATCGCCTGGACGATCGGTTATGATACAATCTACGCCCATCAGGACAAGGAAGACGACACGGCGGTAGGCATCGGTTCCACCGCCCTGCTGTTTGGAGAAAACACACATCGCTGGCTGGTTTTTCTTTATGGCACAGCCCTTGTCATGATTGCCCTGTCCTTCTGGGGTGCGGGTGTTAACGTCATTGCCTATAGCGGCCTTGCTGCCGCAGCCATCATGCTGTTCCGGCAGGTCTGGGTTCTGGATATCGACGACGTCGAGCAATGCCTCGTATTGTTCAAATCCAACAACCGCGTCGGTGTGATGATTTTCGCGGGCCTCATTCTGCCGCTTCTGCTGGTGTGAAGCAGCTGGAAAGCAAGATACAAAAAAGCCCGGCCGCATTACGCGCGCCGGGCTTTTGGTTTGTTTTCGCTGAAGATTATCAGCTGCGGGCGATGATTTCCTTGCCCTCGATCTTCATGCTCATGCCGAGAGAACCGGTGGAGCGGCGAACGAGGAAGCGCGGGCGGCGATCCGCGAAATAGGAATGGCGACGGCGCGGGCGGGTATTCTGGGTGCGCACCTTGCCGAGATGTTCTTCCAGCGGGCGGGCAACGCCATCGGCTTCCACCATCAGCATGGGAATGCGGTAGGCTTCGGACCAGCTGCGCCAGTCGGCGGCGATATCGCAGAGATCGTGGGCGACCAGCAGCGGAACGCAGAGGTCCGGATCATCATGGTGAAGTTCCAGCGTCACGGTCACCTGGCCGTCGCCATGGTCGATGGCGCGGGCGGCGACACCCTTGAAGGCGCGGGCTGGCAGGGCGAAAGACAAGGGCAGGCCGGAAGAGGAAAGAACCTTTCTCAGAACGGCGCCCCGTTCATCGAGCGTTACGGCGACGTCGGTCGCGCCGTTGCCTTTTCCATAGGTGACCTGTTGCGGAAAACGTGCCGGGTCGAGTCTGAGTGTGGCAACGGCCCAGTCGGGCTTCAGAACGGTCTTGGTCATGTTTAATCTACCCTTGTTTTACCTGAGAGCCGGTTTCCGGTCTTCTCATCGGGACTTTTCGTCCTCTGATGTCAGGAGATTATCCGCCGCATGTTCGAGACTGCTTAAAAATCGCGGTTAAGAAAACTTTGCATTCCCAAATGGTTAGCAAAACCCACTGTGGCATGGTTTCGTTTGCGTAAAGCGGATTGAGACAATGCGATTTTTATCACCCCCGAAAATGTGCTCTTTCAAGCTCCGGGCAAGGAGCGTCATGCATAGTCCTGCCAAGGCTTGCCGTGCGTCCGGATGGGGCGTGTTGGGTGGATTTAATAACCGGAACCTCGATGCTCCCGAAGGGATGCGCGATGTTTCAGAGGGCATTCAGATGGTATCGACGTATCTCAGCTACGACCTCATCAACCGCGATATGAAGACGAGCATTTCGCGCGTGGCGCAGCAGGGTCTCATCGAGCGACAGACGAAATATTACAAGGAAAACATCGGCAATGTGAAAAGTGTCGATGAGTTCCTGAATAATTATCAGCTCTATTCCTACGCCATGGATGCCTTCGGTCTCGGTGAGATGACCTATGCCAAGGCCTTTATGAAGAAAGTTCTGGAAAGCGATCTGAACGACCAGAACAGCTTTGCCAACAAGCTGACGGATGAGCGCTACCGCGAATTCGCCGCATCCTTCAACTTCACGGCGTCAACGAAGACCGTCCAGACGGAGGCCCAGCTCGACAAGATGATCGGGCTTTACGGTACGTCGATATCCGATCTTGATAACAGCCTTTCTGAAGAAACGCGTTATTACAAGGCGATCATCGGCTCGGTCACCAATGTGGATCAGCTGCTGCAGAATGACAGGACCCGCGCCTATATTTTCCAGGTCTTCAGCATCGATGAGAAGACCTATACCTATGCCCATATCCGCGGATTGATGACGAGCGATATCGCCGATCCCGATAGCTACCTCAACCAGAAATTTGGTGCCGCCTATAATGACGCGGTCGAAAAGCTGGCGATGAAGGGCAATATCGAACTTCACGGGCAGGTCACGGCCCGCATCACCGCCATCGACACCTCGCTTGCGGGGACGGACCTGACGGCCGAGCAGCGCACGGCACTCGAGGCGGAAAAGGTGACGAGGCAGGATCAGCTGACGCAGCTTGAAGCCGTGTTGCCGCCGAAGAGCGAGTGGGAAGCAAAGCTCGCCGCAATCACGGCGGAGCAGACGACGCTGTCCAACACCGTCACGCAATATAACAAGATGGCACAGCTTGCGGCTGCCTTCGAGTTCAAGAACGACGGCACGGTGGCCGCCGGCGGAGCGCAGAAGGCTGACAATGTCAAAGTGATGACGGATGCCTATATCGCCAGCGCGCCGCGCGTGACGCCGACGGTCGCCACCCTGAACAGGGATTATTTCGAATCGAAGATCGGCTCGATCAAGACCGTGGACGAACTGACCTCGGATGCGCGCCTTCTCAACTATATAAAGGTTGCTTTCGACCTGAACGACGTGACGATCGTGACGGCGACAATCGAGAATATTCTGACCAGCGATCTGAGCGACCCGAACAACTACATCGCGACCTTCGGCAAGAACGACAAGCGCTACATCGCCATGAGAAATGCGTTCAACTTCCAGGCGGACGGAACGCTTGCCGCCGGCACGACGCCACAGACGACGTTGCAGACCGCGACCACCACCAACGGCTACATGACCCATTATAACGACAAGGATGACGCGGCCGACGCGAATGCGCTCAAACTGTTCAAGAGCGACATAAGAAGCGTCACATCCGTCAAGGATTTTCTCGACAGCAGCGCGGTCTATAACTACGCACTGAAGGCGGTCGGTCTCGATCCGGCTAAGGTGAATGTTGCCGATATCCGCAAGGTCCTTACCAGCGACCTGCAGGACAAGAAGAGTTACGTCTATACGCTGAAGGACGAGCGCTACGTCAAGCTGGCGGATCTTTTCAACTTCAAGTCCGACGGAAGTCTGGGGTCTCCCGTTCTGGCTCAGTCGGAAATCGAAATGCAGACCATGTCGGCCGATTATATCAAGAAGAAGTCTGCTTTCGGCACGGAGAAGGACAAGGAAGCGGCCAAGAAAGAGGCGGAGTATTTCACCGCCGAGATGCAGAAGATCAAAACGTTCAAGGAATTCCTGGCCAATGATCGCCTGACGAAATTTGCGATGGAATCGCTGGGCATCGATCCGAAAAGCGTGACAAAGGAACAGTTGGAAAAGATATTCTCTTCCAAGCTGGATGATAACGAAAGCTACGTCAACAAGGAGATGGACCCGGTCTTCCGTCGTCTCGTCACAGCCTTCAACTTCGATACGGACGGCAATATCCTTCGCGAAGACCGCAGTTTGATCCAGACGCGGCGTGGTCTTTACGAGACGCTGGACAATTACCTGACGCAGACGCTGGAAACGCAGGCGGGTGAAGAGAATGCCGGCGTGCGCCTGGCGCTCTATTTCAAGCGCATGGCGGCAGGAACGACGTCCTATTATTCCATCCTTGCCGACACCGCGATCCAGAATTTCATCAACACTACCTTTGGTATTCCCGATGAACTCGGCAACGCCCCGGTCGATACACAGGTGGCGATGATGAAGAAATATTTCGACATCGAGGATTTTCAGGACCCGGAAAAGGTCAAGAAACTCGTCTCCCGCTTCACCATCATGTACGACAATGCACAGAACACCACCGATCCGATCATGATGCTGTTTAATGGCAGCGGCTCGGCGGGTATCAGCGGCGAGACGCTGCTGGCGGTCGCATCGCTGCGGGCGCGGTAAACGGCAGCGCGCAAACGCGTAACAGAAAGGCCGGAGCTTACCCCGGCCTTCGTATTTGTACTATCCGCTCACCACCCCGGCAGCATATGCCCGGCCCGCAGGCGCGGCATCTTCGGGTAGGTCTTCACGTCACTGTCCATCTCGTCGGCAACGTTCATCGGCGAGATGTTGTCGAGGCAGGCGGTGATATGGTCGGTAATCGCATTCACCAGCGAGGGGGAGAGGCCCGGCCGCTTCATCAGGCCGATCTGCACCGGTGGCAGCGGTGGGAAACCGTCGGCAGCGCTCAGAACCTTCATACCGGTACGCAGCGCCGATTCCGGCAGCACCGAGACGGCCATGCCGGCCAGCACGGCGGCGGCCACCACCGTGGAAGACCAGCTGGTGAACAGAACCTGATAATCCCGCCCGTCGGCATCGAGCGCCGAACAGGCAAGCTGCCGCCAGTGGCAGTCGCGCCGGCCGACGGCGAGCGGCACCGGCGCATCATCCTTCAGCGGATGGTTGGCGGAAGCGACCCAGCAGAGCGGTTCGGTGCGAACCACATCCGAAGAGCGGGCGCGGGGATTGTGGGTGACGAGCGCAATATCCAGCTCGCCGCGCGCCATTTTTTCGGCAAGGCTGACCGAAGGTTCGCAGACGATGTAAAGCTCGACATTCGGATGGGTCTTGGCGAAACGGCCGATGATTTCAGGCATATAGCGGTCGGCATAGTCATCAGGCGTGCCGATGCGCAATGTACCTTCGAGCCGGTTGTCGTCGAAGGCGGCGATCGCCTCATTGTTGAGGCGGATGATACGGCGGGCGTAATTCATCAGCTTTTCGCCCTCCGCCGTCAGGCGGTTGCCACGCCCGTCCTTGGCGAAAAGCTGTTTGCCGATCCGCTCCTCAAGCCGCCGCATCTGCATGGAGACGGCGGATTGCGTCTTGAAAACGCGGTCGGCGGCTTTGGTGAAGCTGCCCGTATCGATGATGGCGATGAAGGTGTGCAGCTGATCTATATCGAGAGGTGCGGACATGGATGGTCATCCATCAGAATGATTGATGTCTTACATTAGAAACATTCGTTGGACTGATCAATAGTCTTGCGACATTTTGACATCCAACAAATCAACCTCAACCACGGGCCGGCGAAACGTCAGGCCCCCAACCCAAGGCAGCTTCTCGCGCGTGGTGCGTCGGGGGCGGTGCCGCATCGTGCCGTTACGGAAGGATAAGTGTCATGCGCACGGCAGAACGGAGAATGGAACTGGAACTCGCAACCACAAGGCAGAGCGACACCCTGCGTCGCATCGTCTTCGGTGGTGCTTCGGCCGTGAAAACGTTTTTGCAGCGCATCTACAACCGTATCGTCGCCAATGGGCTGACCGAGCTTGACGACCGACTTCTTGCCGATATCGGGCTGGCACACTCGGATGTGCGGGACGCGCTTAATACCGGCCTGTTCGAAGATCCGACCGCTCATCTGACCCGCGCCGCGCGCAAGCGGGCAGTAACACGGTTCAAGACGCTGTAAGCATTGCAAAAAGCGGCTTCGTTCGCGCAGTTCCAGCGGGCCTCCAGCGGCTGGAACTGCTTCGAACCTAAAAGTTTTCCCCGCAGGGTGATTTGCCAATAGCCCTGCCTTTGCCCGGTGTCAGGCCCCTCGGCCGCGCCGGGCTTTTTTATGGCTTTTCTTCGCCTGCTGTTACGCGGGCTCCTGACCCCACAGCGGGGTTCGGCGGGATATCTTAATACTGATATTCCTCGAACACCGGCAGCACCGAGCCGCCCCAGCGTCCGTTATAGAGCGCCAGCAGGTCGTCGGCGAGCGTGGTCTTCTTGGCCAGCACCTCGTCCAGCGATGACAGGAACACGGTCTCGTCCTGGCCTTCACCGTTCAGCCTGTTACGGTTTTTAAGGCCGGTGCGGGAAATATCGACAACCTCGCGGGCGATACCCAGAAGCGGCTTGCCGGCTATCTCGGCACCCAGTCCCTTGACCGGCACGGCGTCGCGAAGTGCGATCACCTCGTCGAAGCTCCAGCCGGCCGTCAGTGCATCGGCAGCGTCAAGCGCTTCCTGATTATACAGAAGACCAACCCAGAAAGCCGGCAGGGCGCAGATGCGCCTCCATGGGCCGCCATCGGCGCCGCGCATTTCAAGGAAACGCTTCAGGCGCACATCCGGGAAAAGGGTAGAGAGATGGTTTGTCCAGTCACCCATGGTCGGCTGCCAATCGGCGATTTCGCCCTTCAGCGCGCCGTTCATGAACTGCCGGAAGGTGACATGGGTGCAATCGTGATATTTGCTGTCACGCACGATGAAATACATCGGCACATCCAGCGCCCATTCGACATAGTCCTTGAAGCCGAAATCGTCGTTGAAGGTGAAGGGCAGCACGCCGGACCGCTGATTGTCGGTGTCGCGCCAGATATCGCCACGCCAGGAAAGAAGGCCGTTCGGCTTGCCTTCGGTGAAGGGCGAAGAGGCAAACAGTGCGGTTGCCAGCGATTGCAGCTTCATGGAAACGCGCATCTTCTGGCGCATATCCGCTTCGGAGGAAAAGTCGAGGTTCACCTGGATCGTACAGGTACGGTACATCATGTCGAGACCCTTGGTCCCGACCTTCGGCATATAACGCGTCATGATCGCATAGCGTGATTTCGGCATATGCGGTGTTTCGTCGTAACTCCACAGCGGGCTGCCGCCGATGCCGAGGAACCGGATGCCCATCGGCTCCGCCACTTCGCGAAGGGTCGCCAGATGCTGGTTGGATTCCTTGCAGGTCTGGTGCAGGTTTTCGAGCGGCGCGCCAGAAAGTTCGAACTGGCCGCCCGGCTCGATGGAGATGGCCCCCATGCCGTGCTGTTCACCAAGCCCGATGATGTTCTCACCGTCCATGATCGGTTCCCAGCCGAGCTTTGCCTGCATGCCCTTCAGGAGGGCGGAAATGCTGGCCTCGCCGAAATAGGGAACGGGGCTATTATCCTCACGGAAGAATGCAAATTTCTCGTGCTCGGTGCCGATGCGGAAATCGGCTTCAGCTTTGCAACCGCCCGCCAGATAGTCTGTAAGCTCCGTGACGGAGGAGAGGGGTGTCTGGTCGGTCGTGTCGCGTGCCATGGCTTACCTTGTTATGACGTCTCTGTTGCGGCGAGGCATATGATTGGCAGATAGAGCCGGATCGCATCCGGAGGCAAATGAATTTCTTTTAAAGATGCATCAAGCGTAATATTCCACCTCAGTTCCAGTCGCCGATTGTCGCCTGAATGACCGCCAATGCTGCGACGGCGGCCGTATCGGCCCTCAGGATACGCGGCCCGAGCGGAATGGGGGTAACGAAAGCAAGACTGCGCAGAAGGTCCCTTTCGTCCTCGGAAAACCCGCCTTCCGGGCCAACCAGCAGGGCGATTTTGCGTTCCTTGACGGATTGCAGAACCGGCAGCGGATTTTGCCCCGCATCGCCTTCGTCGCAATAGATGATGCGCCGGTCCTGTGGCCAGCTCTCCAGCATGTCTTTCAACTTCACCGGCTCGGCGACCTCAGGCAGAGACAGTATGCCGCATTGTTCGGCGGCCTCGACGGCGTTGGCGCGCAGCTTGTCGGTGTTGTGTATTTTGCCCTGAACATGCTGCGTCATCACCGGCTGCAAGAGGCCGGCACCCATCTCAACCGCCTTCTGCACCAGATAATCCATGCGGCCGACCTTCAGCGGCGCAAAGAGATAATGCAGATCCGGCGCGTCCGGCTGCGGCCGCGTCTGTTCCAGAGGGATGAGAACGATCTTCTTGCGGCTCGGAAAGGAAAGTTTCGCCTTCCATTCGCCGTCGCGGCCGTTGAACAGCAGGATTTCCGCGCCATCCGTCATGCGCAGCACGTTGGCGAGGTAGTTGAATTGTTCGCCCGTCGCCTCCAGTGCGATGTCCGCAGCAAGCGGGGCTTCGATAAACAGGCGTTGCATCCGGAAATTTGCGCGCATGGGATTTGGTTTCAGGTTTACAGAAAGAGGAAAGACATCAGCCAGTAGAGCAGCGCCGCAAGCGTAGCACTTGCGGGAACGGTGACCAGCCAGGCAGCGATGATCGTCATGAAGTGGGAACGCCGGACAAGGTAGCGGCGGCGCACCTCGGAAGGATTGTCGGCAAATCGTGCAGCCCGGCGGATATCCCCGGTGCCCGCATTGACGAGTTCCTGCCGCCGGCGCGATGACTGCGTGTACCATTCACGGAAGAAACCGACGCCGAATACCGCGCCGATTGCCGTATGGGTGGTGCTGACCGGCAGGCCGAAGCGTGAGGCGACAAGAACGGTGAGCGCGGTCGCCACGGAAACGCAAAACGCGCGCATTGGATTGAGCTTGGTGATCTGTTCACCGACCAGGCGGATGAGGCGCGGGCCATAAAGCAGAATACCGCAGGAAAGGCCGAACGCGCCGACCAGCATTACCCAGAGCGGTGCGCGGGCGGACGTCTCCACGGCTTCGTTGTGCAATGCCCGCACGATGGCCACCACCGGGCCGATGGCGTTGGACACGTCATTTGCGCCGTGCGCGAAGGACATCAATCCGGCGGCGAGCACGAGCGGCCATTGGAACAGCGTTCGCAGCGACTGGTTACGGTTCTCCAGCCCTTCGGATTGTTTGCGGATGATCGGCACGCAGAGACGCCAGGCAACTAGGCCGGTCATAAGCCCGATGAGGCTGGCGTGGCCCAATGACACATGCATGAGCTGCCGCAACCCGACCCAGATGAGATAGGCGGTAAAAACCCCCGCCATCAGGCCGATGAGAACAGGCACCCACAGCCGCGCGGATTCGATCTTGTCCTCGCGATAGATGATGCATTCCTTGATGAAGGCAAGAATGAGGACGGCGATAACCGCACTGATGAAGGGCGCAAGCACCCATGCAAAGGCAATGCTGCCGAGCGACAGCCAGTCGACTGCGCCGATGCCGTAGGCCGCCATGCCGGCACCCGCAACGCCACCGACCACCGTATGGGTGGTGGAAATCGGCGCTTTGGTCCAGGTCGAGAGATTGACGAGAAGGCCGGCAGCGAGAAGCGCCGACAGCATCGCCCAGGAAAATGCGGTCCTGTCCGGAATGGTCTGGACGTTGATGATGCCGCTGGAAATGGTTTCGACCACATTGCCGCCGGTGATCAGTGCACCGGCGATCTCGCAGATGGCGGCAATGATGAGTGCTGCGGCAAGTGGCAAGGCCTTGGCGCCAACCGCGGGGCCCACATTGTTCGTTACGTCGTTCGCGCCGATATTGATCGCCATATAGGCGCCGATGGCGACGGCGGCGATGATGATGACCGAGCCGTCGGTGCCTGTGACGAAGGCACCGGCAAATATCGCCGCCAGAACAACGAACATGAACCCCGCGCCAAGGCCTGCAAGCTGCTGCGTGACGTGCAGCGTCGCCTCTTCGACACGGGTGATCTTGTCGAGATCCTTGTCGAGCGTCGGTTTCATGTTCGATGGTGGCTTTATTGCCAATTCAGACCTCGTTTGCCAGCATTCCCTCTCGTCCGGCAGTGTCGCAGGTTGAAGGCAATTTTACAGAAAGACTGTTACATCTCGCACATCTTTCCAAAATGAAAGACGATAAAAGCCATGTTGGAAAAACAAACTGCACATTGCCACGCTTCGGGCGGCGGCGCTATTTCGAATGCGCCATCCGCTTGTCGAAAGCCAGCATCAGCGCCTTCAGCTCCGGCTCATTGACCCGCCTGTTCGCTTCCTTGGGGGTGACCCATTCCAGCCTTCTGGAGTCTCTTTCGGGAAAGCTCTCCTGCATTTCCGAGACTTCGAGCAGATGCACCTGAACCCTGCAAGGCACGTTGATGCCGCTGTTCAGTTTTTTCTCATATTCATAAAAGCCGAAGGGAGCCTTCTCCACCGTGCCTTTGACGCCAGCTTCCTCATAGGCTTCCTGCTCGGCCACCGCATGGGCCTTCTTGCCGCCCATCGGCCAGCCTTTGGGAATGACCCATCGCCCCGTATCCCGGCTGGTCAGCAGCAGGACTTCCGGCTCCGGATTTTTTTTGGACAATCGATAGCACAGCGCCGCATATTGCTGTCGCGGCGGTCTGCGCAACATCAAGCCAACGTCTGTCGCCAATCGATTCAAAATCTTCAATCCGTATAAATCCTTGTTTGCCGGGTAGTGATAATTGCTAATATAGATATGCTGGATGTTCCGCCAATCCCCCTTCATCCATAACCCACTATTGTCTTCACGCTGATGAAGATCAGGGGGCAGATGGAGGCGAACGGAAGCTCGCCGGGGTGTTCCCGGTTCAACAGCCGATTGCGGAATTCCGTATCTGTCTGCTTTCAGGTCATTCGGAACGCAAACCGTTCAAGGGCTACGGCCGAAATTGCGCTGGCCCCATATCCAGTCCCCAATGTCGGAGACCTTCAATCACACCATCCGCTTCAGTCGCGCCCGAGAGGTAAAACCGGCCATTGCTGTTTGCCATGGAAACAAGTTCCGGCAAGGCATTGCCAACGATCACGCCGCGAACGTCATTTAACTCGAACATCGCCCGATCATTGCCAGTATCGCCCGCGACGACCGATTCGTCGAGGCCGATATGCAGTTGTCCACATAACCATGCCAATGCGGCGCCCTTGTCGGCGGCCTTTGGCAATATGTCGAGGTCACGACCGCTGGAATAGACGATGCGGGCATCGATCTTAGCCGCCAGCAGCGCTGCTTCGATATCGGCAAGCGCCTTTTCATCGGCATCATGCAGGAACCAGCTGGATTTGAGGCCGTGCTGATATTGCTCCGCCTGCATCGTCACATCAGGCAGGCGTCCCATGACATCGGCAATCCTCCTCGGGTCGAAGCCGGTGCCGAGTGAGTGCCTGTAGGCGCTTTCCAGCTCGCCGCGCTCCTTCGCGTGCAGCATGGTTCCGACACCGCCGATGATATAATCGGGCCGCGGCAGTGGCACCTCTTCCAACAGCGCAAGCTGGTCATCGACCAGCCTGCCGCTATTAAAGACCAGAACCGGACGATGCTCGTCCGGCAATGATTGCCAGAAATCGCGGAACCGACGCGTGGCATCGTTGTTGCCGACGACAGTTCCGTCGAGATCGGTGGAAAAAAGGCGAAGCGGTCTCAATCGCCGTCATTCCACGGTTCGGCCCAGTCCGCTTCTTCCAGAACCGGCATCATGGTCCTGCCTTCTACAAGCGCCAGCAATTGCTGCGCGATGCCCGTCCATGTGAACAGGCTGCGCGCCTTGTGCGCGCCCATACGCGAAAGCCGCCCGTAAAGCCGCTCATGCTTGAACGGTTTCATCATGGTTATGCCGAGGTCTTCCTTGTCGAAAGGATCGGCAAACAGCGCATGGCGGCCATAACTGACGGCCCGGAACAACCCGCCATGGATGGTAACGACGGTGGGTGTGCCGCTTGCCATCGCTTCAATCGCCGTCATGCCGAAAGGTTCGTAGCGGCTGGAAAGCACGAAGAGATCGGCGGCGCGATATATATCCGGCAGATCCTCATCCGCGACGTAACCGGAAAATGCGACCTTGTCTTCCAGACCGAGCGTTTTTACCCGGTCCTTCAGCTGGTTGAGAATGGTGGTCTCCTGCTCGTCCATATTCTCGCCGCCGACGGCCAGATGCAGGCGGGCTTCCGGCTCGCGCTCCGCCAAAACGGAAAAGCCATCGATCAGCAGATCGTAACCCTTGTTGGTGGCAAGCCGCCCCAGCGCCAGCACCACCTTGCCTTCGAAACCGAAACGCTGACGGATCATCTGCCGCGTTGCATCCGAAACCGGGAAGAAGCGATTATCGTCATAACCCGGCGGGATCATGTGGATGTGTTTGCGCTTTTGCCCGTAATCTTCGATCAGCACGTCAAGCTGCACCGGCGTCGTGGCAATCACCATGTCGCAGCTGCGATAGATGATCAGCTCGTGCTGGATACGCTCCTTGAAATTGAATTCCAGTTCGAACGTATCGGCCTTTTCCGGATAGTCGGTCTCCATCTGGCGTTTTTTCCAGATGCCGAGCGAATGCGGCGTGTGCAGATGCGGGATTTTCAACGCTTCGGACAGCCGCTGTCCGGCCACGCCAGCATCCCAGTAATGGCTGTTGATGAAAGAATAATTCAGGTCGTTCTTCTTGATGAACCGCAGCGCATTTTCGCACCATTCCATCAGGTGGCGATGCAGATATTCCTTGGGAATGAAATCGCGCCCGCCACAGGGAATGCGCACCACACGCACGCGCTCGTCAACTTCGTCAAATTCCGGCTGGTCTTCGAAGCGGCGGGTATAGAGATCGACAGTATAGCCGAGCTGGCCGAGTTTGCGTGCAAGCTCAAGCACATAAACCACCTGTCCACCCGTGTCGGCAGCACCCAGTGGCGGATGCGCGGCGACATAGCCATGCGTCGATATGAGAGCTATCCGCGGATAGCGTTCAGTTTCGCTCGTGGTCGTCATGGGTCCCATCTTGGTAAATTTTTCCAATTAACCCGATTAAAAGACCAAAGAGCACAAAAGGTTCCATAAAAACCTGAATAAAATAGGTGCCGTATTTCGCCGGATGGCGTTTTCAGGTGCTGCGCTGCTGTTGTCTCAGGCGGGAAATCCGGTCCCATTCGCGCGCCTGATGCGCCCTAGACGTCGTTTCCACGATGAAGTCGATATGAGCCTCCGCCGCAGCCCTTGCCGCCGCCGGATCGCCGCTCGCGATGGCGTCATGGATCGCGATATGCTGTCTCAGCACCTCGTCATGGGCGCCCGCGACGGTGAAGATGAGATGGCGGTTATAAAAGATGTCATCGCTCAAAAGCCGGTAACATGACCGCAATGTGTGCATCAGCACGATATTATGCGCCGCTTCGCCAATGGCATTGTGAAATTCCACATCGCCGGAAAGCTCGTCATCGAAGCGGCCGGCCTCATGGGCTTCCCTCATCCTGTCGACGATAGCTGTCAGATTGCGCCTGTCCGGTTCCGTCGCCCGCTGCGCCGCAAGTTCGGCGGTCATGCCTTCGATATAACGGCGATATTCGAGAAAATCCCGCGTCGCCCGGCTGTGGCGGGTAATCAGCGCGCTCAAGGGGTCGGAAAATACCGGCCCGACAATATCCGCGACATAGGTGCCGCCGCCATGCCGGCTGATGAGAAGGCCACGGGTCTCAAGCTCCTTCAGCGCTTCCCGAAGGATCGGCCGCGAGACATCCAGCTTTTGCGCCAGTTCGCGCTCGCCGGGCAGCCGGTCGCCATCCCGCAATATGCCGTCGAGGATCAATTCCTCGAAGCGTAAGATCACCTCCTGTGATGTGCGGCTGTGCTCGATGCGCGCAAAAAGCGTTTCGTCCATCGCAGAAGTCTCCGGCGAAATCCCGCCCCGTATTTGATGTGGGGCAAACTATCAGCGAAGCGTCGCACTGGTCAAATATTCTATCCAGTTCTCCGCCAGGCTGTGCCATGCCTGCGGCAACACGACATCTGCCTTTTGAAACTGGCTTTTGTTAAAGCAGCAGCAGGACAGGGTGACGATGGTGGATTTTTCCGCCGGTTGGATCAAAACAATGACAGCGGCTTCGATTGTGGTGTTTTCATCGCCATTGATGCTTTAGAAAACCGGCGGAAACAGGCGGGGACGGTATCGCATGGCCAAGGGTAGATTTGCTTTCGCAAGCGCGCCGGAAAGGTCGCTGGCGCTCGGGGAGGTTCATGCGCGGCCGACGGTGCTTCTCGCCCCGTCGCGCATCATCGTCCAGCTTGCCTTTATGATGGATGGCGGCTCGGCGGTACATCACTCGGTCATCGCGGAAATGTCGCGCGGTCGCGGTGTTGCGCCGCCGGAACGCGACGCCCGCCACCACGCCATGCCCTGGGGGCAGGGGACCTTGCGCTGGGAGCGGCACACGGAATTCTCGACCTGGTTCTGGGATGGCCCCGCGCCGGAAAAATTCGGCGGTGAGATTGCCGGCGACCCCTTCGGCGACGGCTTTTCGCCACCCGGCTCGCTGATCTCGGGTGTGCGGCTGGAAATCCGCCCGGAGAATGGTGTGGCGTCTCAGGCGGAGGCGATCTTCGAACCGACCAGCCTCTGTCACAGCGACGTGCGCGACGGGCAGGCGGCGATCCTCACCGATTTCCGGCAGGATCGCGACGGGCTGACGCAGATATTGGTAATTGATCGGGGCTTGAGCGATTACAGCCGCGGCGCGCTGGTGCAGCGGCTTCTCGATATCGAGACCTATCGCACCCTTGCCATGCTCGGCCTGCCGATGGCGCAGACGCTCTCGCCGGAAATCCGCCGCATCGAAGATGGTTTGACGGGTATCACCCAGCGCATGAAAAACGGCGCACGCGACGAGGCCGATGCGCTTCTGGCCGAGATGACCCGGCTTGCGGCGGAGCTGGAAGCCAATGCCGCGCTCAGCCTCTATCGCTTCGGCGCCAGCCGCGCCTATGACGGCATCGTGCGCGAACGCATCCGGGCGCTTGCGGAAACCCCGGTGCAGGGCCATGAGACCATGGGCAGCTTTCTGGAGCGGCGCATGGCGCCCGCCATGCGCACCTGCCAGTCGGTTGAGGAGCGGCAGGCCAACCTCTCGCGCAAGCTCTACCGCGCCACGGCGCTCGTCAGAAGCTGGATCGATGTGGAACTGGAACGGCAGAATACGGTGCTGCTCAATACCATGAACAAGCGCGCCGCCATGCAGCTTCGCCTGCAGCAGACCGTGGAAGGCCTGTCGGTTGCTGCCATCTCCTATTATGTCGTTGGGTTGATCGGTTATCTGACCAAGGCGATCAGCCACGACGTTCTGCCGGTCGATCCCGCCGTCGTTACCGGTCTCTCCGTTCCGCTCGCCGTGCTCGGCGTCTGGTGGGTCGTGCGCCGCGTCCGCCGCTCCCATGTGGAAGGTGGGCACTGAGGGCCAAGTTTCCCTCATTCCTGTGCTTGTCACAGGAATCCAGCCGACGCGCGTCTGCGCGGCGAAAAGAGTCCTTTCAGCCCAAGGACTTGGGCTGGCTGGATCCCTGTGACAAGCACAGGGATGAGGGAGGCGGCGGCCCCTTCAGCCCTGCTCCCAATAGGGTGAGGGGCCATAGAGCCCGGCCAGATAATCGATGAACAGCCGCACTTTCGCGGGCAGGAACTGCCGGCTCGGATAAATCGCTGATAGCGTGACGTTGCGCGACCCCTCGTAGCCGGGCAGAACCTGCACCAGTTTGCCGGCGCGCAATTCATGGCCGATATCCCAGGTGGAGCGCAGCGCAATGCCAAGCCCTGAAATCACCGCCTCGCGGATCACCTCACTGGAATTGGTGATGAGCATGCCTTCCGGGCGGATGCTCATCGCACCGCCCGGTCCTTCCAGCCGCCAGACATCGTTATTATGGGCCGGCAGGCAGCGGTGCTTTTTCAGATCCTCGATTGTATCAGGCATACCATGGGCCGCGACATATTCCGCCGAAGCGCAAAGCACGCGGCGCACCGGCGCCAGCCTTCGGGCCACGAGGCTGGAGGAATTCAGATCGGCAATGCGGATGGCCAGATCGTAACCGCCCTCAATGATATCGATGAATTCGTCGCTCAGCACCAGATTGACTGAAAGGTCCGGGTGTCGCTCCATGAAGGTCTTCAAGTGCGGCGCGATATGCATGCGCCCGAAGGAGGTGGGGGCGGAAATCTTCAGCGTACCGTTGACGGTGTTGGCGCGGCCGGACACGAAATCCTCGGCCTCTTCCAGCCCTTCCAGCACAGCAAGCACCCGCTCGTAAAATCCCTGTCCGGCCTCGGTCAGTGAAATTTGCCGCGTGGTGCGCTGGAAAAGCCGCGCGCCGAGCTTTTCTTCCAGCCGCTTGATGCGCTTGGAAATGACGGCGGGCGAATAACCAAGCTCCTTGGCCGCCATCGACATGCTGCCGGAGGCGACAACGCTTGCAAAGACTTCCAGATCACCCAGATTTGTCACAGTTGCCCTCGATTATTTCCGGAATGGAAAAAATCCATAACATTTGATTGCGCTGTTTCAAAGTGGTAAAGAAAGAATACCAGTTGGCAGGACATGCATGGAGGAGGGGGCGGTGACGCAGCCGATCAAGTTTCTGGAGCCGCGTGCGAAGGTCGTCGCAAGCCGTGACCGCATCATATCCGATCTGAAGGATATCTTGCCGGAAGACTGTCTTGTGCACGAACCGCGCGAACTCGTGCCTTTCGAAACCGATGCATTCGTTTCCTATCGCCGTCTGCCGTTGGCCGTCGCACTGCCGAAGACGACGGAGCAGGTGGCGGCGGTGATGAAATATTGTCATCGCTACGGCATTCCGGTCGTACCGCGCGGCGCCGGCACCTCGCTGTCTGGTGGCGCGATCCCGCAGGAGGATGCGGTGGTGATCGGCCTTTCGAAAATGGCCTCGATCCTCGAACTCGATTTTTACAATCGCACCGCACGGGTGCAGGCGGGCGTCACCAATCTCTCCATCTCGGATGCGGCCGGTGCGGAAGGCTTCTTTTATGCGCCGGACCCAAGCTCGCAGCTTGCCTGCACAATCGGCGGCAATATCGGCATGAATTCCGGCGGCGCGCATTGCCTGAAATATGGCGTAACCACCAATAATCTGCTCGGCGTGAAAATGGTGCTGGTGGATGGCACGGTGCTCGAACTGGGCGGCAAGCACCTCGACGCCGCCGGTTATGATCTGCTCGCTCTCGTCTGCGGCTCGGAAGGTCAGCTCGGCATCGTCACCGAAGCGACGGTGCGGTTGATCGCCAAGCCGGAAGGCGCGCGACCGGTGCTGTTCGGCTTCGAGACATCCGAGGAGGCTGGCTCCTGCGTCGCCGATATCATCGGCGCGGGCATTATCCCTGTTGCCATCGAATTCATGGACAAGCCTGCCATCGAGATCTGCGAGGCCTTCGCCAAGGCGGGATATCCGCTGGATGTCGGCGCGCTTTTGATTGTCGAGGTCGAAGGCTCCGAGGCGGAAATGGACGCCATGCTGGCTGATATCGTCACCATCGCCAAAAAACATGGCGTGAAGACCGTGAAGGAATGCCAGTCGGCCATGGAGGCGGCGGCGATCTGGAAAGGCCGCAAATCCGCCTTCGGCGCGACGGGACGTATTGCGGATTATATCTGTATGGATGGCACGGTGCCGCTTTCGCAGCTTTCTTACGTGCTGAAAAAGACGAGCGAGATTACCGACCGGCTCGGCCTGCGCGTCGCCAATGTCTTCCATGCCGGCGATGGCAACATGCACCCGCTCATCCTGTTCAACGCCAACGACCCTGATGACGCGGCCCGCGCCGAAGAGGCGGGCAATGAAATCCTGAAGCTCTGCGTCGATGCCGGCGGCTGTTTAACCGGCGAGCACGGTGTCGGCATCGAAAAACGGGATTTGATGCGCCACCAGTATGGTGAGGCCGATCTTGCCCAGCAGATGGCGGTGCGGGCGGCTTTTGATGAGGGGTGGTTGATGAACCCGTCGAAGGTATTTCCGTTGGAGGGGAGGGGATGATGGGTTTGAGGTTTGTGATCTCTGTGGATGTGGCTTACCCCCCTCTGCCCTGCCGGGCATCTCCCCCTCAGGTGGGGAGATTGGCAAGACGCACCTGCGTCGCTCCATCTCTACCGAAGAAAAATGCGGGGCCTTGCCGCGAGTCGATCTCCCCCCTTGTGGGGGAGATGCCCGGCAGGGCAGAGGGGGGTATCCCTCGCGCAAAGGTCGCTATCCCATGCCCGGAGTTCGCCGCCCCATGCTGACCCCATACGCAGAAACACAGGCCGCCGATATCATCCGCGACCACGCAACCCGAAAAACCCCACTGAAAATCATCGGCGGCAACACCCGCTCCGGTTTCGGCAACGTGGTGGCGGCAGACGCCACGCTCTCTTCCCGTGCGATGAACGGTATCGTCTCTTACGTTCCCGCCGAAATGGTCATGACCGTAAAGGCCGGCACCCCGCTCGCCACCGTCGAAGCCGCCCTTGCCGAAAACCGCCAGATGATGGCCTTCGAGCCGATGGACCATCGCCCGATCATGGGTACCAAAGGCGAGCCGACCATCGGCGGCGTCTTTGCCGCCAGTGTTTCCGGGCCGCGGCGGTATGTAGCGGGCGCGGCGCGCGACAGCCTGCTCGGCATCCGTTTCGTCAACGGCAATGGCGAGATCATCAAGGCTGGCGGCCGGGTGATGAAGAATGTCACCGGTCTCGATCTGTCGAAGTTTCTCGCGGGTTCTTTCGGCACGCTCGGTTTCCTCACCGAAGTGACCTTCCGCGTGCTGCCGAAACCGCCGGCTGAAAAAACCGTGGTCGTGTCCGGTCTGGATGACGAGGCGGCGACACGCATCATGGCGGCGGCGATGGCGATGAGCGTCGAAGTATCCGGCGCGGCGCATCTGCCGGAAAGCGTTCGCTCGCGCTTTATCGAAGATAGCCTGCCGGAAGGCCCAGCGACGATCCTGCGACTGGAAGGGCTTGCCGCATCGGTGGAAGCGCGCGTCCGCAAGCTTCTCTCGGTAATGGACCGGGTCGGGCCATGGGCGCTGCTGGAGAAAGAAGAGAGCGGCCTTCTATGGCGACAGGTGCGTGATGTCGCGCCCTATGTGGGGCAGAATACCAAGCCGCTCTGGAAAGTTTCCGTCGCGCCCGCCGCGGGCCACCGGCTTGTCGCGGCGCTGCGCATGGAAGCAGGCATTGACGCCTTTTACGACTGGCAGGGCGGCCTTGTCTGGATGCAGATGGAGGCCGACCCCGAGGCGGATTTGCTGCGCGGCGCAATCCGGGCACTCGGCGGCGGCCACGCAACTTTGGTGAGGGCAAGTGATGCGGCGCGCGCCACTGTCGCTGCCTTCGAACCGCGCCCGGCGGCGGAAGCGCTGCTTTCTGCGCGTATCAGGGAGAAGCTCGATCCGGCGGGCATCTTCAATCCCGGCAAGATGGCCGCAGCGATGGAAAGGGCCGTCTGAACCATGCAAACATCCTTCACGCCCGAGCAGCTGACCGATCCGCATGTGGCGGAATCCGAAAAAATCCTGCGCAAATGTGTGCATTGCGGTTTCTGCACCGCCACCTGTCCCACCTATGTCACGCTTGGCAACGAGCTGGACAGCCCGCGCGGCCGCATCTACCTCATCAAGGATATGCTGGAAAACAGTCGCCCGGCCGACCGTGAGGTCGTCACCCATATCGACCGCTGTCTCTCCTGCCTTGCCTGCACCACCACCTGTCCCTCCGGCGTGGATTACATGCATCTGGTCGATCATGCCCGCGCCCATATAGAACAGACATATAAACGCCCCTTCATGGATCGGCTGTTCCGCAATCTTCTGGTTGCCGTCCTGCCCCATCCCGCCCGTTTCCGGCTGGCCCTGCAACTGGCACGGCTGGCGCGGCCCTTCTCCGGCCTGCTTGCCAGGGTTCCGGCGCTGAAACCGCTGCAATCCATGCTCGCTCTTGCGCCCGCCGCCGTGCCTGCAGCCTCCGCTTCCGCCCGTCCGGGTGACCGGCCTGCCGAAGGCGAAAAACGCGGGCGTGTCGCCATTCTCACCGGCTGCGCCCAGCCAGTGCTCGACCCTGGTATCAACGAGGCGACGCTGCGCCTGCTTGCGCGGCTCGGCATCGAGGTCGTGGTGCCAAAGGGGGAGGGTTGCTGCGGGTCTCTGGTGCATCACATGGGGCGGGAGGAAGAGGCGCTCGCCTCGGCCCGGCGCAATGTCGATGTCTGGACACGGGAGATGGAGAATGACGGCCTCGACGCCATCATCATCACCGCTTCCGGCTGCGGCACCACCATCAAGGATTATGGTCATATGCTGCGGCTTGATCCGGCCTATGCGGAAAAAGCCGCGCGGGTCTCGGCGCTTGCAAAGGATATCACCGAATATCTCGCCACCCTCGATCTGCCGCAAAAGCCAAGCCAGGGCCTGACGGTCGCTTATCATTCCGCCTGCTCCATGCAGCACGGCCAGAAAATCACGCTCGCCCCGAAACAGCTGCTGAAGGCGGCGGGTTTTACCGTGCGCGATCCGGCGGAAGGGCACCTCTGCTGTGGCTCGGCCGGAACCTACAATATTCTGCAGCCGGAAATTTCCGCCAAGCTCAAGGCGCGCAAGGTCAAGAATATCGAAGCCACAAGGGCGGATGTCATCGCCACCGGCAATATTGGCTGCATCACGCAGATCGGAACCGGCACTGATATGCCGATCCTGCACACCGTGGAGCTCTTGGACTGGGCCTATGGTGGGCCGAAACCGGCGCGGCTCTCGGTTTAAAGTCTGCCAGGGAAAAGTGGAACCCGGTTTTCCCGAAAAGATAAACGAATCTAGAGTCTGGAGGTATTCCGATTTCGCACGACACGAGACAGCTCTCCCGCTCGCGTCTCTCCGTCACGGCGGCCATGACCACTATTGTCCGGTTCAGATTTTCATGCACGCGTCCGCCGTCGGAAAGTCGGTGGTGACGGGCATAGACCTCTCTGCGTCATCCTCGGGCTTGTCCCGAGGATCTAATCACGTCGAATAAAATCAACACGTTGGCAGATCCTCGGGACAAGCCCGAGGATGACGTAAGTGCGATTGGCTCGGTTAGCGTTCCTATTTAACGTCACGGCCGAAATGACGGAAAAAGAGAGCGTCTTCCACCCGGCAGGCTTTGCACCACATGTTTTAGAACTTATACGCCACGCCGAAATTCACCGCATTGGTGATGATATCGGTCTTTAACGATGCGCCATTGTCGATATCGACGTCGATAAAGGAATAGGTGCCCTTATATTCCACGAAGGTCGACCAGTTGTCCGTGATGCGGTAGCTGAGGCCGGCCTGTGCCTGCAGGGTGGCGCCACCGAACTGGTATTCGAAGGTTTTACCCGACGGACGGTTCACCTCCACATGCGGCACGTTGATGCCGACGCCGGCGCCCACATAAGGGGTGATCGGCAGGGATTCGAGCGGAAAGCGGTAGAGCGCGTTCAGCGTCAGAAGGTTCAGGCCGTCGGTGAATTCGAAATGCGACCAGCCGGAGCGTGCAAGCGTCTGGTCGTCGGCATAGACCTTGTCATGGGTGAAATCGAGCGAGATACCAAAATTGTTGAGCCGGCCCTCTTCGAACCAGTAGGTGCCGCGCACGCCCCAATAGGGAGGGCTGGAAAATGATTTGCCTTCCCATCCGGCCCGGAAGTCCGGTCCGTCGGAAACCGTCACATCGCTATGAGGGGCGCTTTGCCAGCCGCCATAACCGGAAATTTCAAATTCACCTGCAATCGCGGCAGAGAAGGAAACGCCGCTGAGGAGCAGGGCGCAGACAAAAGAAGCATGGCGCGGCATGGAGAGAATCCAAGTTGATATCAGAAATCCACCAAACCGTTTTTTGATAACATTTGAATGACAGAAACGAAAAACGGGCGGTCAGTTGACCACCCGTTTTAAGGCCGTTCCGTCATCCCCCTGAGAGAGGTCCGGCGCCTGGCGTCCCCCGCCAAGTCTCGTGGAATGCTTCGTTCGATTGAATTGGGCTGGAGTGTACCGCTGAAAGGCGGCAATTCAAGCGGATACGCCGCCACGCCGGCCCTGCAGAGGCCGGAATGGCGCAACCGTTGCCGTCATATCACAATGACCCGCGTTCCAACGTTTACGCGCTCATAAAGATCGGTGACATCCTCGTTGCGCATGCGGATGCAGCCGGAGGAATTGTTGCTGCCGATCGTCCATGGCTGGTTGGTGCCGTGGATGCGGTAAAGCGTGGAACCGAGATACATGGCGCGCGCGCCCATCGGGTTGGCCGGCCCGCCTTCCATGAAGGCCGGCAGGTAATGTCCCTTCGCCGCCTCGCGGCTGATCATTTCCTTCGGCGGGGTCCAGCTCGGCCATTCGGCCTTGCGGGTCACCTTGTGTGTCCCGGCCCATTCGAAGCCGGGTTTGCCGACACCGACGCCATAACGCCGTGCCTTGCCATCGGCGAGCACGAGAAAGAGAAAGCGGTTCGGCGTATCGATGACGATGGTGCCGGGTTTTTCATTGGTCTGATAGGTGACGATCTGCGGCAGGAATTGCGGCGCGATCTGCGTGCGCACCGGCGCGTTGGGTCGCACGGCGGCATTCTGCACCCGTGCCGGGCGCTGCGATGTGACGCCGGAGCTGGGGCGCTGCGGCATGGCGGCCTGACGCTGCTGGAAGAATGGCTGGCGTGCGGCAGGCGCGCGCGGATAAACCACCGGGCGCACATTGCCACGGCCACCCAGCTGCGTGACCCATGGGGCGGAAAGGTCCGGGCTGACGACGATCGGCGGGCGCTCGCGATAACGCTCATTGGCCATGGCGGCCGGGACAGTGAGGGTGGAAACGAGGCTCAGCGCCAGAAAAACGGACTTCATCGTCATCGAGTGGACTCTCTCTGCGGTATGCCGCAACAATGGAAATGGCGGGGAATATTGTCCCGCATTGCCGGACACGTTCGCACCTCGACGCCAGCGAATCGTAAATGGCTGTTCATTAAAAAGCCCTTGATTAGGGAAAGCTGGATTTAAGGTTAGCGCCCGGTTTTGAAACGTGGTGAATGAGTGGTAAGTGCGCAGCTTCCAACGGTTACGCGCGGGAGCGGAAAAGGGTTGTTGCGGAATGAGCGAGGCGGGACTTGAAACCGGTGCGGATGGCCGTGTGCGGTGTTTCTGGCAGCAGGGGCTGGAGGATTACAGCCGTTATCACGATGAGGAATGGGGTTATCCCGTCACCGACGATCGCCGGCTGTTCGAGAAGATCTGCCTGGAAGGGTTCCAGTCCGGCCTTTCCTGGCTGACGGTTCTGCGCAAGCGCGAAGCTTTCCGGCTTGCCTTCGCCAACTTCGAATTCGAAAAGGTGGCGGAGTTCGGCGATGCCGATATTGAGCGCTGCGTTGTGGACAAGGGCATCATCCGTCATCGCGGCAAGATTGTTTCGACCATCAACAATGCCCGCCGCGCTTTGGAACTGCGAGACGAATTCGGCTCGCTCGCCCGATATTTCTGGGGTTTCGAACCCGCTGCCGCAGAAAGGCCGCAAAGGCTGGACTATGCGACGTTAAGGGCCAACCCCACCAGCGCCGCCTCCATCCGTCTTTCGAAGGATCTGAAGAAGCGGGGCTGGAGTTTCGTCGGCCCGACGACCGTCTATGCATTCATGCAGGCCATGGGTATGGTCAATGACCATATCGAAGGCTGCCATTGCCGCCAGCCGATCGAGGTCATGCGGCGGGAGTTCATACGTCCATGAAGGCAACTTCCCTTCTTCTGGCTTTCACTATGACTGTGGCCGCCGTGCCGCATCCGTCATTCGCGGAAAGCCGCAATGTCGATGGCATCTGGCTCGATGACGGCGAAACGCTGAAGCAAGTGGCCCTGCCGCCTGCCGGACCGCTGAAGCTGGATGGCTGGACCCGGCGCGGGCGTGGTGATGTCTACCGCCTGAAAGTGAAGGCCGGGCAGACGGTGAAGATCGAACTTGCCGCCTCCAGCGAATTCGTCCTGATGGCGGTCTTCGATTTTTCGACGCCGGATGAGGATGCGATCTTCTTCAGCGATTCCGGCGGCAAGGTCGCGACGCTGACGCCGAAGGCGGATACCGAATGGCTGATCCGCCCGACACTCATTCTGGGGTCGCCACGCCGTGGCCTCGGCGCGCATTACACGTTGACGGTCAGCACAGGGACATAACGGCGCGCCTTCAGGCCGCCTGTGTCAGCACGATCAGGCCGAAACTCAGAACACCCAGCAGCACCAGCGACAGGCTGGCGGCGAGAATGACCTTGCCACCGGCATGGCGTAGGCTGCGAATATCGACCGAAAGCCCCAGCGCCGCCATCGACATGATGGTGAGGATATTGGACAGCGAGGCGACGGGGGAAAGTAGAACTTCGGGGATGAGGTCGAATGAGCGGGCCATGATCATCAGCACAAAGCCGATGATGAACCACGGAACCATCTGCTGCAACTTCAGACGTCCCTTGCCGGACTGGCCATGGATGACGGAAAGCGTGGCGATCACAGGCCCCAGCATCAGCACACGGATGAGCTTGACGATGGTGCCGGTCTGTACGGCCACGGCTCCAAGCGGCGCGGTGGCGGCCAGAACCTGCGGCACGGCATAGACAGTGAGACCAGCGAAGATGCCATATTGAGTGGCGTCGAGGCCGAGGAGCTGCGGCAGGAACGGCATCAAAAGCACGGCGGCGACGCCGAGAACCGCGGTGAAGGCAATCGAGGCGGCAACATCTTCCGGCTTGGCGCCAATGGCGGGCGCAGCGGCCGCAATGGCGGAGTTGCCGCAGATGGAATTGCCGCAGGCAATCAGCGTTGCAAGCTTGGGCGGCAGCCCCAGCATCCGCCCGGCGGCATAGCTGACGATTAGCGACAATGCGACGATCAGTGCGATGCCGCCGATCAGCAGCCCGCCGGCACCCTTGAGAATGGCAAGGCTGAGGGACGCACCGAGAAGCGCCACGGCGATTTCGAGCAGGGTCTTGGCGCTGAATTTGATGCCGGCCGAAGCGACAGCCGGCAGCGACACCAGCGACCGTAGGATCGTGCCGATCAGAATGGCAAGCACGAGGTCGCCAAGCCATGCATGGCCGGCAAGCCGCACCTGAAAGCGCTCGGCCAGAATGGCGGCGCAGCTGACGGCGGCGCAGAGCAGGATGCCCGGCAGAAGCGGGGTGAGCCAGCGAAGGGAAAACTGAAAGGGATAGGTGAGGGTGCGATGCTGTGCCATGGCCAGACAATGCCGTAGCCGCCTGTTTTATTCTATCAAATAATATGGCATATATCATTCGATAAAATCGAATGAAGCATCATGACCTTTGAACAACTCCGCATCTTCATCGCCGTCGCCGAACGGGAGCATCTGACGAGGGCCGCCGAAGCCATCGGTCTGACAGCTTCCGCCGTCAGCTCCGCCATCAAGAATCTCGAGGCCTTTTATAATGTCGAGCTGTTTCATCGTGTCGGCCGCAACATCGAACTGACCGAAAGCGGCCGGGTATTTCTGGGCGAAGCAAAGGCGACCTTGGCGCGTGTGCGCAATGCCGAATTGATTCTTTCTGAAATGGGTGGGCTGACGCGCGGCGAAATCACCGTCTGCGCCAGCCAGACCATTGCAAGCTACTGGCTGCCGCCGATCCTGATGCAATTCAAAAAGCTTTATCCCGGCGTGACCGTCCGGCTCGATATCGGCAATACCAAGACTGTCACGCAGGCAGTGCTGGACGGTCTGGCGGAGGTCGGTTTCATCGAAGGCAGGATCGATGAGCCGGCATTGATGGTGCAGCCCGTCGTGTCGGACAAGCTGCTGGTCGTCACCGGTTCGGCCCACCCATTCGCCGATGGCCGTTATCTCACCGCGCTCGATATGCTCTATGGCACCTCATGGGTCCTGCGCGAGCAGGGCTCCGGCACCCGTTCCGCCTTCGAGGCGGCGGTGCGGCAGATGGGAGTGGATCCCGGCGAGCTTTCCGTCATGCTGGAACTGCCGTCCAACGAGGCGGTGGTGATGGCGGCACGCTCCGGCGGCGCTGCGACGGCAGTTTCAGCCTCGGTGGCATCCCTCTTTCTGCGGCAAGGGTTGCTCGTCCGCGCCGGCATTGATCTGCCCGCCCGCAACTTCGCCCTTTTGCGCCACAAGGAACGCCACACCAGCCGGGCGGCCATGGAGCTGGAACGCCTTAGCCGTGCGGCATCGGAGGACTACAAGGCCGGTCTTGCGGGGGTGTAGGATGTTTGGCGCTGGTGAGGCGCCAGACAAGTCCAGGCATCCGACATTGTCTCACCCTTGCGCCATAGCGTCGCCGATGAAGCGATAGGCTTCCGCTTGCTTCTTCTCCCCGCCGGGGAGAAGGTCGCGGCAGCGGGATGAGGGGGCGAGCTCTCCGAAATCCGGCAACGTTGCCCCCTCATCCGACCCTTCGGGCAACCTTCTCCCCGGCGTGGAGAAGAAACATGCCGCAAAGTCGCCGGAAGAGCGCCGCAGCCGGCGCTCCCCTTCCACAAAAGCAATCACTTGCCCTTGGATTTCAGCCAGGCCTCCATCATGGCGATTTCGCCTTCCTGCGCCTTGATGACCTCTTCTGCCAGCTTGCGGATTTCCGGGTCTTTGCCATATTCGAGTTGGACCTTGGCCATATCGATCGCGCCCTGATGATGCGGGATCATGCCGCGCACGAAATCGACATCGGCATCGCCGCTATAATCGATGGCCATATCGCCATGCATCTTTTTGCTGGCTTCCATGAAAGCCTTGGTGGAATCGGTTTCGCTTGCGGCACCCTTGGACATGGTGTGCCCGGAATGGCCGCCCGCTTCCTGGGCGAAAAGGGGCATGGCGAAAGCGGTTACGAAAACGGCGGCGAGTGTGATGGTCTTGATAGACATGGATTATCCTTCCTGTGTCTGACGGATTTTTCGATGGATTGAGTGGAAAAATCTGGCGTCAGGCGCGGGGAGGCGGCAGCGGCGGGGCGAAAGCCTTGCCGTTGAAGAGAATGCCACGCTGCGGCTTGGGGTAGGCGAAGATCATCCGGCCGGCATCGGCGAAGATCGTTTGGGGAACCACGATCAGGCAGGCAGCGCAGGATCCGGGATGCGCGGCGTCATCGCCATGTGGGCAACAATCGCCCATGCCCGATTTATGGGCTTTGGCTGTATCTTGCAAATGGGTCTCGGCACCGGTGTCCCGATCTCCGGCATGGTTTGAATGGCCATTTTCATGGCTCATCGCGGATTGCGGCGAAACAGCCATGCCCGCGTCCATCGGCATGCTCATCGCCATCTGCGCCGGCATTGCACCGTAAAGCAGGCAGGCAAGGAACATCAAAGTGCGGATCATCAGGCGCATGACGCGAATTTACCGCGAAAATTGTGGAATAAGCATGACGCTCAGGTCAGTTCACGCGCGATGACGTGATGTACGATACGATAATCCCTGCTTTCCTCTCCAAGGGGGGCAAGCGGCCATTCCCACGCGGCGGTGGGCGAGGAAATCTGGATGCCGTGCAGTAAATCCTCGTGCTGCTGCTGGCTGCCATCCTTGCCGATGACATCGAAGGACGTGTCCGTTACCAGGCAGGCTTTGCAGGGAAGCCCGGCCAGCGCATCGACATGCGTCTGAATGAGTTTCGGCAGCAGATCATCCGGCGCATTCGTGATCTTCTCCCGCTCCAGGCGGTGGTACGCGCCGGTACCGATCTGCGACAGGAGATTGGCCGAAACGACGAGATCGAGATAGGGCACCCGCCGCAGGAAATCGAGCGGTTCTGCTTCTTTCCCGGCAAGGATTTCGTCAAAGCCGGAAAGATCGCGGTTGGCGATGCGGACATTCTTTTTGGCATTGAGGCGCAGCTTCGCCTGCAGGCTGGCAAGATGCACCAGATCAACCAGAACGACGGTATCGAACATAGCCACCAGCGCATCATAGGGCACATCGCGCAACAGGCCCGATCCCAGCACCACTGCCGTCCGCCGCTGCTTCAGCTTTCTGGCCGATTGCAGCACGAATTGCCGGCTGTTGTTTTCATGCTCCGCCCATGCCTTGGCGCAGCGGTTGGCGCGTGCCCACAGGTTGACGGAATAGCGGATATGCGGGCGGAATTCTTTCGGCGTCACCGTGCGGGTGGCGGCATATTGCAGGGCTTCGAGGATCATGAATGCCTAACGGTAGATTTCACGGCGATGGCCGATTTCGACCACCAGCACGACCAGCTTGTGGTCCTGTATATCGCAGATAATGCGGTAGTCGCCCACCCGGTAGCGCCAGAAACTTCCGAGTTCCGAGCCTTGCAGGGCGGTGCCGGTCCTGCGAGGATTTTCGTCTTGGACCACTCGATCTGCGAGAAACGAAACGATGCGGTTCGCATCTTGCTTGGACAGCTTTGCAAGCTGCTTGACGGCGCGGTGCTGAAACTCAATTTTCCAGGTCAAGATTGCGCATCACTTCTTCCAGAGTATAGGTGCGCTCATTGTTTGCGATCCGCCGCCGCGTCGCCTCTTCGGCAAGATAGAGATCTTCCATATCCTCGATATGCTTCTCGATCGCCTCGCGGATATAATAGGCGGAGGTGCGGCCGGTGCGCTCGGAAAGCGCTTTCAGCCGCTCATAGGTCTCATCCGGCAGTCGAATGGCCGTCTGTTTGCTCATGGCTTGCGTCCTTTCCGACTAAAATGGGATACATGCATCCCATATAGCACCGCTTGCCCCGTGCTGCCAGTAAAACCGGAGCCTTTGCGGCTTGCCGCACAGGGCTTCATCCTCTAATACACCGGCATAATTTCAGGAAAATATCGGATCGGCATCATGAGCGAAAAAGCAAAAAAGCCTCAGAAACTGAAAGCCCGCCTGCCGCGTGGCTTCGTGGACCGCTCGGCTGCCGATATCCATGCCACCAACGAGATGATCGACAAGATCCGCAAGGTATACGAGCTTTACGGTTTCGATCCGATCGAAACGCCGCAGTTCGAATATACCGATGCGCTCGGCAAGTTCCTGCCGGACAGCGACCGTCCGAACGAAGGCGTGTTTTCGCTTCAGGATGACGACGACCAGTGGATGAGCCTGCGCTACGATCTCACCGCGCCGCTCGCCCGTCATGTGGCGGAAAACTTCAATGAAATCCAGCTGCCATACCGCACCTATCGCGCCGGTTATGTGTTCCGCAATGAAAAGCCCGGCCCCGGCCGTTTCCGGCAGTTCATGCAGTTCGATGCCGATACGGTGGGCGCTGCCGGCGTGCAGGCGGATGCCGAAATGTGCATGATGATGGCCGATACGCTGGAAGCGCTCGGTATTGCGCGTGGCGACTATGTCATTCGCGTCAACAATCGCAAGGTGCTCGATGGCGTCATGGAAGCCATCGGTCTCGGCGGCGAGGAGAATGCCGGCCGCCGCCTCAACGTGCTGCGCGCCATCGACAAGCTCGACAAGTTCGGCCCGGAAGGCGTGAAGATGCTGCTCGGCCCCGGCCGCAAGGATGAGTCCGGTGATTTCACCAAGGGCGCTGGTCTTGGCGAGGAGCAGATTGAAAAGGTGCTGTTTTTCGTCGGCATCAAGGATTATGCGGCAAGTGCCGATGATCTCGCCAAACTGGTAGCGGGCACCTCGAAAGGCGAGGAAGGCGTTGATGAGCTGAACATCATCGGCGCTCTGGTCTCCAGTGCCGGCTACGATTCGACACGTATCAAGATCGACCCCTCGGTTGTTCGCGGTCTCGAATATTATACCGGCCCGGTCTATGAGGCCGAGCTGACCTTCGATGTCACCAATGAAAAGGGCGAAAAGGTCGTATTCGGCTCTGTCGGTGGCGGCGGGCGTTATGATGGCCTCGTTTCGCGCTTCATGGGCCAGCCGGTTCCGGCCACCGGCTTCTCCATCGGCGTCTCGCGCCTGATGACGGCACTGAAGAACCTCGGCAAGCTCGGTCAGATGAAGCCGCTTGCCCCCGTTCTCATCACCGTCATGGACGGTGATGTGCAAAGCATGGGCCGTTACCAGACATTCACGCAGGCGTTGCGCGCCGAGGGCATCCGCGCCGAAATGTATCAGGGTAACTGGAAGAAATTCGGCAATCAGCTGAAATATGCCGACCGCCTCGGCTCCCCCATCGCCATCATCCAGGGCGGTGACGAGCGTGTCGAAGGTGTGGTGCAGATCAAGGATCTGATCGAAGGCAAGCGCCTGTCCGGCGAGATCGAGGACAATGCCAGCTGGCGCGAGGCGCGTGTGGCGCAGGTCACCGTACTGGAAGCGGATCTGGTGGCGAAGGTTCGCGAGATTCTGGAGCACCAGGCAGAGGACGTTCGCCGCGCCGCCGAAGATACGCTGCAGGCGCAAGGAAAGTAACGTGGTGCGCGTCGCTTACCCCCCTCTGCCCTGCCGGGCATCTCCCCCACAAGGAGGGAGATCGATCTGCGGCGACGTTTCGGCCATCTCGATGCTTGAGAATAGAGCGGCGGTTATCCGCCTTGCTGATCTCCCCCCTTGTGGGGGAGATGCCCGGCAGGGCAGAGGGGGGTATCGCGCCGCCTGTACAGGAAATGTTCCATGCCCCTGATCGACATGCCGGAATTTTCCGGAGAGCTACTGGAAGAATTCGCCGCACGCCGCACGAGCCGTGTGAACACGCCGGTCATCCAGCCCGCCGAACCGTTTCTGGATATGGCCGGCGAGGATTTGCGCCGCCGTATCTTCATGACGGAAAGCGAAACGGGGACAAGCCTCTGCCTGCGCCCCGAATTCACCATTCCCGTCTGCCTTCGCCATATCGAAACGGCGACCGGCACGCCGAAGCGTTATTCCTATCTCGGCGAAGTGTTCCGCCAGCGCCGTGAGGGCGCGAACGAGTTTTATCAGGCCGGTATCGAGGACCTAGGCGATACCGATATCGCCGCCGCCGATGCCCGCGCTGTCATTGACGCCACCGGAATTTTGCAGCGCCTGCTGCCCGGCCGTTCGCTCGCCGTCACGCTGGGGGATCAGCAGGTGTTCGAAGCGGTGGTTGCCGCCCTCGGCCTGCCGCTTGGCTGGCAGAAGCGGCTGGTGCAGGCCTTCGGCGATATGGCGCAGCTCGAAGCGTTGTTGGAAAGCCTTGTGCATCCCAAGCCGATGACCGGGCTTGACGCCCGGGTCGCCGGTCTTCTGGCGACGGGCGATGAGGCGGTGCTGGTCGATTATCTCGATACGGTGATGCAGGAAACCGGCTATTCCACCAATGCCAGCCGCTCGCCGCAGGAAATCGCCCGCCGCCTGCGGGAAAAACTGGCGCTTGCCGCCACGCGCCTGCCGGATGAAAGCTTCGCGCTGCTCAAGCAGTTCCTGGCCCTGAAGGCGCCTTTGCCCCAGGCCTCGCAGGTTCTGGCGGATTTTGCCGCAAAGGCGAAGCTGAAACTGGATGGCGCGCTTTCGGCCTTCGACAAACGTGTCGCGGCGCTTGCCAATGCCGGTGTCGATCTCGAAACCGTCACCTATGGCGCGGCTTTCGGTCGCCCGCTCGATTATTATACCGGCCTTGTCTTCGAGGTGGTGGAAGCGGGCGGAGACAGCGTTCTGGCCGGTGGTGGCCGTTTCGACCGGTTGCTGACCCTGCTCGGCGCACAGGAAAAAATCCCGGCCGTGGGCTTCTCGCTCTGGCTGGATCGCATCGAAGCGGTGCGCGGGAGCGACAAGCCATGATCACCATCGCATTGCCCTCCAAGGGCCGGATGAAGGAAGACGCCTCCGCCGTTCTGGAGCGCGCCGGGCTGAAAGTCGCGGCTGTCGGCAATGACCGCTCCTATCGCGGCCGCATCGAAGGGCGTGACGATATCGAGATCGCCTATCTCTCGGCCTCCGAAATCGCCCGCGAGATCGGCGCTGGCACCGTGGATTTCGGCGTGACGGGAGAGGACCTCGTGCGCGAGGGACTGACCAATGCCGATGCGCAGGTGGAATTCTGCGCCCGCCTCGGTTTCGGCCACGCCGACGTCGTCGTCGCCGTGCCGGAAATCTGGCTGGATGTGGACAGTATGGCCGATCTCGGCGATGTTGCCTCGGAGTTCCGCGCCCGTCATGGCCGCAGGCTCGCCATCGCCACCAAATATTGGCGGCTGACACAGCAGTTCTTTTCGCGCCAGCACGGCATTCAGCTTTATCGCATCGTCGAAAGCCTTGGCGCGACCGAGGGTGCGCCGGCGGCAGGGCAGGCGGATATCATCGTCGATATCACCTCGACCGGCTCGACGCTGAAGGCCAACCACCTGAAAATCCTCTCCGACGGCATCATCGTCCGTTCGGAAGCCTGCTTCGTGCGTGCCCGCAAGCCGGAGCATGAAGGCGATGCGGCGGTTCAGGAAATCGCCTCGCGCATAAGGGCTGCGGTCTGACCACGTAAAATAAAAAAGCCGCCGGAGCGATCCGGCGGCTTTTTTTTCTGGTGGGCCTATTTGGCTTATGCGTGGGCCACAGCCGTGCCGCGCCTGGCGTCGGCGGAATAGGCGCCGGGGCCGAAGGCGGCTAGCAGGATGTATGCGCCGGCAAGGGTGATGTTCTTCACCATCATGATGCCGTTCAGCGTGTTGATCCAGCCAAGAGCCGGCTCAGGCCAGCCGGGAACGGCAACGGTGCCGCTGTGGAACACCAGACCGGTGAAGACGCAGAAGACGGCAAGCGCCCAGGCAGCGATTTTGGTCTGGAAACCAGCGAGAATGGCAAGACCGGCAACGAGTTCGAACAGGCCTGCGAGATAGGCAAGCGCGGTTGCGGCGGGCAGGCCGGCGCCCGTGATCATGCCGGCCGTGCCGGCCGGATCGACGAGCTTGCCGAAGCCCGACGAGATGAAGATGAAGGAAAGCAGAATGCGGGCGATGAGAACGAGAACGTTCTGGCTGCTGGACATGGATATCTCCGGTAGATGATCGGCGTTTCGCCGGTTAGCTGCAAGGCAATGTCTGGAAATATCAATGGCCGAAATTCATCCGCCAATAAAGATGAACAATAGGAGACAAATTGTCTTCATTTTGTGAACGAAGCTCCTTCAATTGACGTTGATGCTTAGGCGGCGAAGCGAATATCTTCGAAACGCGGAAACAGAAACAGCCCGGAAATATGACCCTGCTGGCCCTCGTCGAAACCGGAGGATTCACCCATGCAGATGACCGGTTGCCGCATTGCCGGCAAGATGGAGACGCCGGTCGAAAAACAGAAACGCGAGGCTGCGGTGGAGGCCTGTTCGAAGAGTTCCAGCACACGGGCATGGTCGCCGCGATCATAGCAGCGGATCAGGCTGAGCAGCCCGCATTCACCTGGCGGCAGGCCGTGCATGAAAGAGGCGTGTTCGCCAAGCCGAATGACCCCGCTCGAAAGATCGCTGTTCCATTCTTCCGAAATAAAGAAATGCGACAGGGTTCGCGGATCGGGCATGGTTGATGCAGCCATAGGCAGAGCATCGTTGCGTCTTGATATTTCGAACAAATCGCGCCCCCGCATGAACATCGTGCCAGCGCCGCTCTTTCAAGCTTCGCCGCCAGGTCGAATTTTCACCGCCATCCGCAGTCGGACGTATTTGCCAGGCATTGAAACCCCTTCAATGCTTGCGTCCAGTCGCGGCACCCTTATGGGGGGTGACTTATAGTTTATTTTCTTCCGCCTACAACAACCACTCAGTGAGAAAATCAAAAATATTATGTATTCCTTCATCGTAATCGCGAAATATATGAAAAAAGACAACTAAATGTCGCACTTATAAGCTTGATAAGGCGGAAATCCCGCCCGTCGGCAGTGGTGATTCGCCTGTCTTGATGTCCGATTATTGCATAGGTCATCGAAAACAAGCCGGCTAAATTTGCCGCTGTCTCAAAAAGAGACAATATCTTGAGCCTGTGCCCGGTTTCCCGCGCGAGAAGATGTCCTGCCATCTTGCATTGCAGTCTTTCCTGCGAAATTTCAACAGAAGAGAGCGATCCGAAGACCGCCCTTTCTTAATTCCGGTGACAGGAGTGATTGGAAGTCCATGCCGCCCGTCCGGCGCGCTTGTGACGCCGGACCAGCAAAAAGGCATGGGCGGCAACGAAAAAGGGCGATCCGAAGACCGCCCTTTCTTAATTCCGGTGGCAGGACTGATTGGAAGTCCATGCCGCCCGTCCGGCGCGCTTGTGACGCCGGACCAGCAAAAAGGCATGGGCGGCAACGAAAAAGGGCGATCCGAAGACCGCCCTTTCTTAATTCCGGTGACAGGACTGATTGGAAGTCCATGCCGCCCGTCCGGCGCGCTTGTGACGCCGGACCAGAAAAAGGCATGGGCGGCAACGAAAAAGGGCGATCCGAAGACCGCCCTTTCTTAATTCCGGTGACAGGACTGATTAGAAGTCCATGCCGCCCATGCCGCCGCCCGGCATTGCCGGCATCGCAGCTTCCTTCTTCGGAAGTTCGGCGATCATGGCTTCGGTGGTGATCAGCAGGGAAGCAACCGAAGCTGCGTTCTGCAGAGCCGTGCGAACAACCTTGACCGGGTCGACGATGCCGAGCTGGATCAGGTCGCCATATTCGCCGGTCTGGGCGTTGTAGCCGTAGTTGTCTTCGTTCTTGTCGAGGATCTTGCCGACAACGATGGAAGCTTCGTCACCTGCGTTTTCTGCGATCTGGCGAACCAGAGCCTGCAGAGCCTTGCGCACGATGTTGATGCCGGCTTCCTGGTCGTCGTTCTCGCCCTTGGCGGAGATCTTCGTGGAAGAACGCAGCAGGGCAACGCCGCCGCCCGGTACGATGCCTTCCTGAACGGCAGCGCGCGTCGCGTTGAGAGCGTCGTCGATGCGGTCCTTCTTTTCCTTCACTTCGACTTCCGTCGAACCGCCAACGCGGATAACGGCAACGCCGCCAGCGAGCTTTGCAAGACGTTCCTGCAGCTTCTCGCGGTCGTAGTCGGAAGTGGTTTCTTCGATCTGGGCCTTGATCTGGGCAACACGGCCTTCGATGTCGGACTTCTGGCCGGCGCCGTCAACGATCGTGGTGTTTTCCTTGGAGATCGAAACCTTCTTCGACTTGCCGAGCATGTCGAGGGTAACGTTTTCGAGCTTGATGCCGAGGTCTTCAGAAATAACGGTACCACCGGTCAGGATGGCGATGTCTTCCAGCATGGCCTTGCGGCGGTCGCCGAAGCCCGGAGCCTTGACGGCAGCGATCTTGAGGCCGCCACGCAGCTTGTTGACGACGAGCGTTGCAAGAGCTTCGCCTTCGACGTCTTCAGCGATGATGACGAGCGGCTTCCCGGTCTGAACGACAGCTTCGAGAACCGGCAGCATGGCCTGGAGGTTCGAAAGCTTCTTTTCGTGCAGGAGGATGTATGCGTCTTCGAGGTCCGCAACCATCTTTTCCGGGTTGGTCACGAAGTAGGGCGACAGGTAGCCGCGGTCGAACTGCATGCCTTCGACGACTTCGAGTTCGGTTTCAGCGGTCTTGGCTTCTTCGACGGTGATAACGCCTTCGTTGCCAACCTTCTGCATTGCTTCAGCAATGTCGAGGCCGATCTGACGCTCGCCGTTTGCAGAGATCGTGCCGACCTGTGCAACTTCTTCCGAAGTGTTGATCTTCTTGGCCTTGGCCTGAAGGTCCTTGACGACTTCTGCAACAGCAAGATCGATGCCGCGCTTCAGGTCCATCGGGTTCATGCCGGCAGCAACTGCCTTGGCGCCTTCGCGAACGATGGCCTGGGCCAGAACCGTTGCGGTGGTGGTGCCGTCACCGGCGATGTCGTTGGTCTTGGAGGCAACTTCGCGAACGAGCTGTGCGCCCATGTTCTCGAACTTGTCTTCCAGTTCGATTTCCTTGGCGACGGAAACGCCGTCCTTGGTGATGCGCGGAGCGCCGAAGGACTTGTCGATAACGACGTTACGACCCTTCGGGCCGAGGGTTACCTTCACTGCATCAGCAAGAACGTCGACGCCCTTGAGCATCTTTTCGCGCGCTGTGCGGCCGAATTTTACTTCTTTGGCTGCCATGTTCAAAACTCCTGGTTTCGAATGGCCGGAAACGGGTCCGGCTTGAAATTTAAGGAAGGACGGGTTCGGCTAAATCAGCCGATGATGCCCATGATGTCGGCTTCCTTCATGATCAGAAGGTCTTCGCCGTTGAGCTTGACTTCGGTGCCCGACCACTTGCCGAACAGAACGCGGTCGCCAGCCTTGACGTCGAGAGCGACGACCTTGCCGGACTCATCGCGTGCGCCGGAACCGACGGCGACGATTTCGCCTTCCTGCGGCTTTTCCTTGGCGGTATCGGGAATGATGATGCCGCCCTTGGTCTTGGCTTCGGATTCAACGCGACGAACGACGACGCGATCGTGAAGCGGGCGGAAATTGGTGCTTGTCATTGCCTAATCCCTCGATCAAATGACTTCACGAACCTTCAGAGGCTCGCGTGATGGGTGTTAGCACTCTTCTTGTTTGAGTGCCAGCGAAGCCGAGATAAGGAGGCCTTCTGCCTGAGTCAAGAACGGCCTGTCGGAAAAATTTCATGGCTTATGGTTATCAGCGTTCCATGACAGAAATTTCCCATGCGCTGACCGACGGGTGAAAACCAACCCTTTTGGCAACTCCTCATCGTTTCGGGCCTAGCGGGGTTTTATGTCCGCACAGTGGCGGGTGGATCGCAGGCAGGCTCGGCGCCGCTTTTTTCCTTGCCATCGGCGTTACGCTTTGCGATGTCACGCACACCCTTTTCTCGCATCCGGAAAGCATTCTCATGGCCCATCGCATTCTCACCCTCGGCGAAATCACTGATGGGTTCGACGTTATTCTCTCGGATGTCTGGGGCGTGCTGCACAACGGGGTCAACGCCTTCCCTGATGCAGCGGTTGCGCTGCAGGAAGCGCGCAAGGCCGGCAAGACCGTGGTGCTTATCACCAACTCGCCGCGCCCCGCTCCCGGCGTCATCGACCAGCTTCGTGTTCTCGGCGTTCCGGACGAAGCCTATGACCGCATCATCACCTCTGGCGACGTCACCCGCGGGCTGATTGCAGAAGGCCCGAAAAAAGTATTCCTGCTCGGCCCGGAGCGCGACCTGCCGCTGCTGGAAGGCCTCGATGTCGAACGGGTCGGCGAGGCGGAGGCGCAATCCGTCGTCTGCACCGGCTTCTTCGATGACGAGACGGAAACGCCGGAGGATTATACCGAGATGCTCAAGGGCTTCATCGTCCGCAAGGCGCCGATGATCTGCGCCAACCCCGATCTGGTGGTGGAACGCGGCGAGCGCATCATTCCCTGCGCCGGCGCCATGGCCGCTTATTATGAGCAGTTGGGCGGCGAGGTCCGCATTGCCGGCAAGCCGCACATGCCGATCTATGAAGCCTGCCTTGCTGCGGCGAAAGACGTGCGCGGCGCATTCCCCAGGGATCGCGTGCTCGCCATCGGCGACGGCATGCCGACGGATGTGAAAGGCGCGATTGCGAGCGGCCTCAACCTTCTTTATATCAGCGGCGGCATTCACGCCGCCGAATATACGCTGAATGGCCAGACGGACGAGGCACTTCTCAACGCCTATCTCAAGGGGCAGGGCGCGGCTCCCGGCTGGTGGATGCCCCGCCTTGCCTAAGAACGTCTGGCTTAAGCCGGCGTAAAATATGGATCGACTGCCATGACCGTCTTTCATCGCAATGAAAAAAAGGAACCGCTGCCGGACAATCTTCGCGGCGGTGTCATCGCGATCGGCAATTTCGACGGCGTGCATCGCGGCCACCGCGCGGTGCTGGACCGGGCACTGGAGCTGGCGGAAGCCCGTGGCGTTCCCGCGCTGGTACTGACCTTCGAACCACACCCCCGTTCCGTCTTCCGCCCTGATACGCCGGTCTTCCGCCTCACGCCCGCGCCGTTGAAGGCGCGCATTCTCGAGGCCATCGGCTTCCGCTCCGTCATCGAATATCCTTTCGACCGGGAATTCTCGCAGCGCTCGGCGGAAGAATTCGTCCAGTCCATTCTGGTCGACTGGCTGGGCGCCAGCGCCGTCGTCACCGGTTTCGATTTCCATTTCGGCAAGGGCCGCGAAGGTGGTCCGGCATTTCTGATGGCCGCCGGCAAGCGCCACGATTTCGACGTGACGCTGGTGGACGCCTTCCGCGACGAAGGGGCTGATGTTGTGTCCTCCAGCCGTATCCGCTCGCTTCTGTGCGAGGGCGATGTGGCGGGGGCTGCCGGGCTGCTTGGCTATCGTTTCACCGTTGAAAGCGAAGTCATAGACGGCAAGAAGCTCGGCCGCACGCTGGGTTACCCCACCGCCAACATGGCGCTGGCACCCGAGACGGAACTGAAGGCGGGCATTTATGCCGTGCGGTTCCGCCGTCCCGATGGTTCGATCCGCGATGGCGTCGCAAGCTTCGGTTACCGCCCGACCGTCACGGAAAACGGCGCGGCACTGCTTGAAACATTCGTCTTCGATTTTTCGGGTGATCTCTACGGCGAAATCTGTTCGGTATCCTTCTTCGGGCATCTGCGCGACGAGCTGAAATTTGACGGTCTCGAACCGCTGGTGGCGCAGATCAGGCGCGACGAGGAAGAGGCAAGGGCGATGCTGTCGGGCGTGCGGCCGCTGAGCGAACTGGACGCCAAGATCGCCTTTTGAGCTGAAAGGGCCGACCGCCCCTTATTCCTGCCCCGATTGCTGTCGCTTTTCTCTTCCTTTTTACTGGAAAACCGCATAAACAATCCGCCATGTCCCAATACCGGTTGATGTTTAAAACTCAGATTGGCCGAATTATTGGCCCGGCTTTCCGCCCGCTCTGACGAGCCGGAAGGTCCGGGATTTTGGCGCTTGTCATGACATTTGTCATGGCGCTTTCCGTATTTGCCCTGTTTTTAAATTGAGACGGCGCGACCGACACGGCGCGCAACAACGGTACGATTATGAGCGACACCGCAGAAAAACTCGACTATTCCGCCACCCTCTATCTGCCGCAGACGGATTTTCCGATGCGCGCCGGCCTGCCGCAAAAAGAACCGGAAACGGTGAAGCGCTGGCAGGAGATGGGCCTTTACAAGCGCCTGCGCGCCTCCGCCGCCGGCCGCGAAAAATTCGTGCTGCATGACGGCCCGCCCTATGCCAACGGCAACATCCACATCGGCCACGCGCTGAACAAGATCCTGAAAGACGTCATCACCCGCTCGTTCCAGATGCGCGGTTACGACGCCAATTACGTGCCCGGCTGGGATTGCCATGGCCTGCCGATCGAATGGAAGATCGAGGAAGCCTATCGCGCCAAGGGCAAGAACAAGGACGAGGTTCCGGTCAACGAATTCCGCAAGGAATGCCGTGACTTCGCGGCCGGCTGGATCAAGGTTCAGTCGGAAGAGTTCAAGCGCCTCGGCATCGAGGGCGACTTCGAAAACCCCTATACGACGATGAACTTCCACGCCGAAGCGCGCATCGCCGGCGAGTTGCTGAAAATCGCCCGCACCGGCCAGCTTTATCGCGGCTCCAAGCCGATCATGTGGTCGGTCGTCGAGCGCACGGCGCTGGCGGAAGCCGAAGTCGAATATGCCGATGTCGAGAGCGACATGATCTGGGTGAAGTTCCCGGTGAAATTTGTACTGCGTGATGGTCCCACTATGACGGACCTGCTCGGTACCTCCGTCGTCATCTGGACGACGACGCCGTGGACCATCCCCGGCAACCGCGCCATCGCGTTCTCTTCGCGGGTCGAATACGGCCTGTTCGAAGTCGAAAGCGCGCAGAATGATTTCGGCCCGCAGCCGGGTGAAAAGCTGATCTTCGCCAAGAAGCTTGCCGATGAGGCCGCGGCCAAGGCGAAGCTGACCTTCAAGCTCGTTCGCGATGTCAAAACCGAAGAACTGGCCGCCATCACCTGTGCCCATCCTTTGGCGTCGCTCGGCTATGATTTCCCGGTTCCGCTTCTCGATGGCGACCACGTCACCGACGATGCCGGTACGGGTTTCGTGCACACCGCGCCAAGCCATGGGCGCGAGGACTTTGATGTCTGGACCGCGCATCAGCGCGAGCTGGAAGCGCGTGGCGTTTCGTCGGCCATCCCGTTCCCGGTTGGCGATGACGGTTTCTACACCGAAGACGCTCCCGGTTTCGGGCCATCTGCCGAAGGTGGTGCTGCCCGCGTCATGGACGATAACGGCAAGAAGGGCGATGCCAATGATCGTGTCATCAAGGCGCTGATCGCTGCCAATAACCTGTTTGCCCGTGGCCGTCTGAAGCACAGCTATCCGCATAGCTGGCGCTCCAAGAAGCCGGTCATCTTCCGCAACACGCCGCAATGGTTCGTCTATATGGACAAGGAACTGGGCGACGGCACGACGCTGCGTTCGCGCTCCTTGAGTGCCATCGACCAGACCCGCTTCGTTCCGGCCTCCGGGCAGAACCGCCTGCGCGCCATGATCGAAGGCCGGCCCGACTGGGTCCTGTCGCGCCAGCGCAGCTGGGGCGTGCCGATCGCCGTCTTCGCCGATGAGAAGGGCGAGGTTCTGGTCGATGAGGCCGTCAACGCCCGCATCCTCGAGGCTTTCGAGGCCGAAGGTGCTGACGCCTGGTTCGCCGAAGGCGCCAAACAGCGCTTCCTCGGCAATGACCACGACCACGACAAGTGGCTGCAGGTCATGGATATCCTCGACGTGTGGTTCGATAGCGGCTGCACCCATACCTTCACGCTGGAAGACCGCCCGGACATGAAGTGGCCGGCGGACGTCTATCTCGAAGGTTCCGACCAGCATCGCGGCTGGTTCCATTCGTCGCTGCTCGAAAGCTGCGCGACGCGCGGCCGTGCGCCTTACAACGCCGTTGTCACCCATGGTTTCACCATGGATGAGAAGGGCGAGAAGATGTCCAAGTCCAAGGGCAACGTGGTCTCGCCACAGGAAGTCATGAAGGACGCCGGTGCCGATATCCTGCGCCTGTGGGTCATGACCACCGATTATTGGGATGACCAACGCCTCGGCAAGGCCATCATCCAGACCAATGTCGATGCCTATCGCAAGCTGCGCAACACCATCCGCTGGATGCTCGGCACGCTCGCCCATTATAAGGGCGAGGAGATCGCCTATGACGATCTGCCCGAGCTGGAAAAGCTGGTGCTGCACCGTCTGGCCGATCTGGATAAGGTTGTGCGCGAAGGTTATGACGGTTTCGAGTTCAAGAAAATCGCCCGCGCGCTGGTGGATTTCTCGAATGTCGAGCTTTCCGCCTTCTATTTCGACATCCGCAAGGACACGCTTTATTGCGACGCGCCGTCGTCGCTGAAGCGCCGGGCATCGCTGTCGGTCATCGCGAAACTGTTCGACTGCCTCGTTTCGTGGCTGGCGCCGATGCTGCCCTTCACGACGGAAGAAGCGTGGCTGTCGCGTTATCCGGATGCGGAATCGGTGCATCTTGTCCAGTTCCCGGCAATCCCGGCGGAATGGAAGAACGATGCTCTTGAAGCCAAGTGGGACAAGATCCGCAAGGTCCGCACGGTCGTGACAGGTGCCCTGGAAGTCGAGCGCCGTGAAAAGCGCATCGGCTCCTCGCTTGAGGCGGCCCCCGTCGTGCACATCGCCGATGCCGATCTTCTGGCGGCGCTGAACGGGCAGGATTTCGCCGAAATCTGCATCACCTCGGCCATCTCGGTGGTGGGTGATGAAGGCCCGGCCGATGGCTTCCGTCTGCCGGAAGTGGCGAAGGTCGTGGTCGAACAGAAGCTGGCGGAAGGTGCAAAATGCGCCCGCTCCTGGCGCATCACCACCGATGTCGGCTCCGATCCGCAATATCCTGACGTATCGGCCCGCGATGCGGCGGCACTGCGCGAGCTTGCCACCCTGGCATGATTTCAAGCTGCGCATCGTTCCTTGCGAAACCGCTTCCGGTTTGGGGCCGATGCGCGAGGAAAATAACCGGATGAATTGCGCTTTGCCTCTTCATCCGGTACACCTGCCTGAAAATGGCCGGATTTGCACGGCAATGCGGGCTGCTGCCTGCCGAAAGACGATGTCTGGCAAAGTGGGACGGACGGCTGGAAGGGTTCAATGAATATGATGCAGGGTAATGCGCAGGGTTTGGGCATGTTTCGCACGGTTGTTGGCATCACCGCTATAGGCGTGTTGCTCGGCGCCTGCACCAGCCCGACCTATGGTACAGGCAAGACGGCGGCGGAACAGCTGGTCGACGATCTCGGCAACGCGACCTCGATCACCGGCGACCAGACCAAGCGCAACCTGAAATACGGCCCGCGCCCCGGCCTCGTCGTTCCGGCCCAGTCCCGCGCCGAACAGCTGGCCGCGCCGCAGCAGAACATGGCGAACCGCGAATCCAACCCGCAATGGGTCGAATCGCCGGAAGAAACCCGTGAACGCCTGCGCGACGAGGCGGATGCCAACAAGAACAACCCGCATTACCGCTCGCCGCTGCTTGCCGGCAACGGCACGGCTGGCCAGATGACCGAAAGCCAGAAGTGGGAAGCCTTCCGCAAGGCCAAGGCCGATGCCCAGGGCGGCTCTGTCGTCAACGCCCAGCGCCGGTTCCTCACCGACCCGCCGGCTGAATATCGCAGCGTTCCGCAGGATCAGCTGACCGATCTTGGCGAGCCGGAACAGAAGAAGGAAAAGCGCCGCAAGAAAGAAGCGGCCGTGGCAAACACCGGCAAGAGCTGGTGGAACCCTTTCCAGTAAGAACTGGCCAGTAAAAAACGGCTGATGGCTGGCGGGGAGTTTTGTCTTTCCCGCTCGCCGCTCAATCCTCGAGACGTTTGTCGCGAAAGAACTGCCGCAGAATGTCAGCACTTTCGCTTTCCGCCAGTCCCGAATAGACATCCGGCGCATGGTGGCATGTCGGCTGGCTGAAGAAGCGCACGCCACTCTCCACCGCGCCGCCCTTCGGGTCCTGCGCGCCGTAATAGAGACGGCGAATGCGAGCAAATGAGATCGCCGCCGCGCACATGGTGCAGGGCTCCAGCGTTACGTAGAGATCGGCACCGGGCAGGCGTTCCTGTCCCAGCGCCTCGCATGCCATGCGGATCACGGCGATTTCGGCGTGCGCCGTCACATCGTTCAATTCACGGGTGCGATTGCCGGAACTGGCAATGACCCGGCCGTCCAGAACCAGCACGGCGCCGATCGGAACCTCCTGCCGCTCAGCCGCGGCACGGGCTTCCGAAAGCGCCAGTTCCATGAAATGCGTCCTTTCGGCCATTGCGTTTCAATTTCCTCTTAACCCTTGTGCTTGGACCTGATAGGACAGCCCAAACAACAGGCAAACAGCAAATGACTTTTAAAGACAAGCCGAAGCGTGACGGCGGCAAGACATTTAGCCGCGACAACAAGCCGAAAGGCCCCGGCAAACCCGCCGCAGAGCGCGAAAAGAAACCGGTGGAAGCCAAGGCGGCGCCGGCACAGGAAGCCGTCATCGGGACCAAGCCCGAGCGTATTTCCAAGATCATGGCGCGCGCTGGCGTCGCTTCGCGCCGCGATGTCGAGCGCATGATCATGGAAGGCCGGGTCTCCCTGAACGGCGTCAAGCTGGATAGCCCGGTGGTCAACGCCACGCTTTCCGACAAGATCGAAGTGGACGGCATGCCGATTCGCGGCGCCGAGCGCACGCGCCTGTGGCTTTACCACAAGCCCGCCGGCCTGGTGACGACCAACTCCGACCCGGAAGGTCGCCCGACTGTTTTCGACAATCTGCCGGGTGAATTGCCGCGTGTGCTCTCCATCGGCCGTCTCGATATCAACACCGAAGGCCTGCTGCTGCTGACCAATGACGGCGGCCTTTCCCGGGTGCTGGAACTGCCGACCACCGGCTGGCTGCGCCGTTACCGCGTGCGCGCCCATGGTGAGGTCGATCAGGCCGCACTCGACAAGCTGAAGGAGGGCATCGCCGTCGACGGTGTGCTTTACGGCGCGATCGACGCGACGCTCGACCGTACCCAGGGCCACAATGTCTGGATCACCATGGGTCTGCGCGAAGGCAAGAATCGCGAAATCAAGAACGTGCTCGGCGCGCTTGGTCTCGAGGTCAACCGCCTGATCCGTATCTCCTATGGTCCGTTCCAGCTTGGCGATCTGCCCGAGGGCAAGGTGCTTGAAGTGCGCGGCCGCATGCTGCGCGATCAGCTTGGCCCGCGCCTGATCGAAGAGGCCGGCGCCAATTTCGACGCGCCGATCTACAATACATCCGTCGATGACGAGGACGAAGCGCCAGCCAAGCGCGCCAAGTCCGAATGGGCAAAGAGCGACGCGCCGGAAGGCAGGCCACGTTTCGACAAGGCAGCCGGAAAGCCGGAAGACCGCCGCGAAAAGGCGCTCGGACGTCTGGACACCAAACGTGGCGACAAGCCTGCCGGCAAGTTTGGCGCAAAGCCCGCCGGGAAATTCGGTGGCAAGGGCCGCAGCGAGGATGATGGCGAAGAGCGCCGCAGCCCCCGCCAGCCGGCGGGCACGAACCGGACGGCCAATGTCTGGATGGCGCCCGGCGCAAAGCCAACGCGTGACGGCAAGGAGCGCAAGTCGTCCGCCCGCGCTGAGGCCGAAAACCTGTTCAAGAAGCCTTCCGCTCAGGAAGAGGCGCGCCGCAGCGTCGTGCGCCATGCCGATGAAGAGGGTGAATGGATCCGCTCTGAACCCGCCCGCGAGGATGATCGTGGCCACGGCCGCGGCGAGCGCCCGGCGCGCGGTGAAAAGAGCTTTGGCGATCGCGGTGGACGCGGCGGCAAATCTTTTGGCGACCGGCCCTCTGGCGGCAAATCCTTTGGCGACAGGCCTTTCAGGGATCGCCCCCGCGAAGACGGCGACCGCCCGCGTGGCGAGCGCCCGGCACGCAGCGGCGCAAAGAGCTTCGGTGATCGTCCCGCGCGCGGCGACAAACCCTTCGGTGACCGTCCGTTCAGGGACCGGCCTCGCGAAGATGGTGATCGCCCGCGCAGCGACCGTCCGCGTGGCGAGAAGAGTTTTGGCGATCGTACCGCGCGTGGTGAAAAGCCATTCAGCGAACGTCCGTTCCGTGACAAGCCCCGCGAAGAGGGGGATCGTCCACGCGGCGAGCGGCCTTTCGGCGACAAACCGCGTGGCGGCAAGCCGGCCGGAAAGCCGGGCGGCAGGCCCGCATCAGGCAAGCCGTCCTTTGGCAAATCGGGCGAGCGTGGCGAACGTTCGGGTTTTTCGGGTAAAGGTAAAGGCCCCGGTGGCAATAGCCCCGGCGGCGGCAAGCCGGGTGGCAAAGGCCCGGGTGGCAAACCTTCTGGTGGCAGGGGAATGACACGTAATGCGGATCGTAGGCGGTGAGTTCCGCGGCCGGAATCTGGCCGCGCCGAAAACAAATTCCATTCGTCCGACCATCGACAGGACGCGGGAAAGCCTCTTCAACATTCTGAGCCATGCCTATCCGGAAAGTCTTGACGGTACGCGCGTTCTGGATGTTTTCGCCGGAACCGGGGCGGTGGGGCTGGAAGCTCTGTCGCGCGGCTGTCGTGTGGCGCTCTTCGTCGAAAATGGCGTCGAGGGCAGGGGGCTGCTCTGGGAAAATATCGATGCGCTGGGGCTGCACGGCCGTGCCCGCATCCTGCGGCGTGACGCCACCAAGCTGGGCGGCGTCAACAATATCGAGCCCTTCGATCTTCTCTTCGCCGATCCGCCCTATGGGCAGGGCCATGGCGAGAAGGCTTTTGCCGCAGCCCATGGCGGCGGCTGGCTGACGCCCGGCGCGCTTGCCATTCTGGAGGAGCGCGGCGATGTTGCGGTAACCGTCGATGCGGCGTTCAAACCGCTCGAAAGCCGTATCTTCGGCGACACGAAAATGCATTTCTACCGCTATGAGCCCTGACGGGAACACCTTCCCGTCACGCCACGGTCTTGTCTTGTTTGCGCAATAGGCAGGATTTTTTCTGCGGAAAGAATTTGGGTATTCGCATGGACCAGGGTGTAAACGAGAGTGTCACGATCGTGCGTGCCGGGGAAGATGTCCTCGAAGGCGACGGCGCGGGCGGCCATGAGCCGACATTCGGACTGGCGCTCGGCGGTGGTGGCGCGCGCGGCATCTGCCACATCAACGTCGTCGAGGCCTTCGACGAACTCGGCATTCGGCCGGTGGCGTTGTCCGGCTCCTCCATCGGCTCCATAATCGGCGCGGGCATGGCGGCCGGCATGAGCGGCCGGGAAATCCGCGAATACACTCTTGAGCTCATGGGACGGAAGGGCTCGGTGGCAAACCGGCTCTGGAGCCTTGGGCCCGCATCCATGCGCCATGCGGTCGATGGTTTTCGCCTCGGGCAGTTCAATCTCGAACTCATCCTGCACGCCCTGATGCCGCAGGCGCTGCCGAAGGATTTTTCGGAGCTTGCGATCCCGCTGAAGGTAATAACGACAGATTATTACGCTCAGACCGAAGTGGTGGTGGAAAGCGGCGAGATCATTCAGGCGCTGGCGGCGTCCGCTGCCATTCCGGCGCTGTTCATGCCGGTGCGTATCGATGGCCGCATCATGATCGATGGCGGCATTTTTAATCCCGTTCCTTACGAACATCTGCTGGATCATGCCGATATCGTCATCGGCGTCGATGTGGTCGGCGGCCCGGAAGGTGACGGCACCACCATGCCTAACCGTCTGGACAGCCTGTTCGGCGCCAGCCAGCTGATGATGCAGGCGGCGATTGCCCTGAAACTCAGATTACGCCCGCCACACATCTTCCTGCGTCCGCCGGTGCACCGTTTCGGCGTGCTGGATTTCCTCAAATCCGAGGAGGTTCTGAATGCCTCCGCCAGCATCAAGGACGATCTGAAACGGCAAATAGAGATGCAGGTGGAGCTGTTTCATCGCGGGCAGGGCGTGGAGGCCTGAGCGCTACCCCTGAGTATTCGCCAGAAACGAGCGGGTGCCACTGATTTCTTCTCCCCGAGGGGGAGAAGGTGGCCCGAAGGGTCGGATGAGGGGGCAACGGCCCCGCATCTCACGACCTTTGCCCCCTCATCCCGCTGCCGCGGACTTCTCCCCGGCGGGGAGAAGAAACAAGCGGCGCTCTCCTGGTTCGAACGCGCGCCTTGCCGCCTATAGCGAAACTTCCGTCTCACTGTCCTCCATATCCTCTTCTTCCTCCTCCCGCTTCTCCGCCTTGTTCTTCGGCTTCATCAGCGGCTCCGGTTTCACCTCGCGCACCGGCTTGTTGTGCAGCATCTGCCGGCCGGCGGCGAGGCCTTCCACGGCCTGCAGCTGGAGCCGCTCCTCGTCACGTTCGCGAATATCGTCGGAGATCGCCAGCGCCCGCTCGCCATCCATATCCAGCCCCTCCAGAATGCGCCGGCCGAATAGCAGGCCGGATTCCAGCGTCTCGCGCAGTTCGTATTCCACGCCCTTTTTCCTGAGATCGAGGGAATGCACGCGATCATAAGAGCGGGCATAGATGCGCACGCTTGGAAATTCCGACTGGATCATGTCGATGATGCGGTCGGTGACTTCCTTTTTATGGGTGCAGACCGCCACCAGATCGGCCCGTTTGATGCCGGCGGCGATCAGCACATCCTTGCGGGTGCCGTCGCCGAAAAAGATGCGGAAACCGAAACGTGCGGCCTGACGCACGCGATCGGCGGAACTGTCGATGACGGTGACGTCACGTCCGCCTGCGAGAAGGATCTGTGAGGCGATCTGGCCGAAGCGCGAAAAGCCGATCATCAGCACATCCGCGCCAGCCCCGTCGAAATCTTCGTCCAGCGTGTCTTCGGCGGCATCCTCCGCCGTCAACCGGCGCGATATCACCGCCAGAAGCGGCGTCAGCGCCATGGAAAGCGTGACGACGGCGACGAGGATCGAGGCGGTCGCCTGTGGAAACAGCCCGGAGGCGGCTGCCGTGGTGAAGAGCACGAAACCGAATTCACCGCCCTGCGCCAGAAGGAGTGCGATACGGCTCGACGCATATCGTGACGAGCCGGCAATGCGGCAAAGGCTGTAGATCAGTGCGGCCTTGACCGCCATCATTGCCGGCACGGCGATCAGGATGAGGAGGATGTGCTCATAGACGATTTTGACATGCAGCGACATGCCGACAGCCATGAAGAACAGCGCCAGTAACAGCCCGCGAAACGGTTCGATGTCGGCTTCCAGCTCATGCCGGTAGGAAGATTCCGACAGCATCAGTCCCGCCAGCAGCGCCCCCATGCCCATGGAAAGCCCGACAGCCTCCATGATGGCGGCAGCGCCGATGACGACGAAGAGTGCCGCCGCGATCATGACTTCGCGTGCACCCGTGCGGGCGATGATCTGGAACATCGGGGTCAGCAGGAAGCGTCCGGCCAGCACCATGCCCGCCACCGCAACGACCGAGGCGACGAGGTCGTAGACCATCGAATCCGACGCCACATCCGGCCGGTTGGAAAGAATGGTGACGAGCGCAAGAAGCGGTACGATGGCGAGATCCTGAAACAGCAGGATCGAAAAGGAGCGGTTGCCGTGCCGCGTGTTCATGTCGCCGTCGTCTTCAAGAATTTGCAGCGCAAAGGCAGTGGAGGAAAGCGCAAGGCCGAAACCGGCGACAAGGCTGCCGCGCGCGTCGATCAGCCCCGCCCACCAGGCAATCGCGGCGAGCACGCTGCCGGTCACCAGCACCTGCGCCAGCCCGAGACCTAGAATATCGCGGCGCATCTGCCAGATGCGCGAAGGCTTGAGTTCCAGACCGATGATGAAGAGCAGGAAAACCACGCCCAGTTCCGAGACATTGAAAATGTCCTTCGCATCCGTGACGAGATGCAGGAACGGCCCGATGATGATACCGGCGACCAGATAACCGAGCACGGTGCCAAGCCCGAGCTTGCGGAAAACCGAGGCCGCGACGACCGCTCCGGCCAGAAGCAGCAAGGGTTCGGAAAAGAGAGCGTCGTGCTCGGTCATGCGGGCGGACTTTCGAATATGGTGGCGACAGAAGCCTTGCCGATTGAGAAAGCGGCGTTTCGCCCTTGATGCGGGGTTGCTGGCACAATAAATGGAACAGGAATGAAAGGCCAACTCATGTCCTCAGAAATAGATTCTTCCAAACTTCTCGATCGCGCCAGCGAACTTGTCGATCTTGCCCGTGCCGCCGGCGCGGATGAGGCGGATGCCGTTGTCGTCCGCTCCCGCTCGCAATCGGTCGGTGTGCGGCTTGGCAAGGTGGAGAGCACCGAATCGTCGGAAAGCGACGATTTTTCCCTGCGCGTCTTCGTCGGCCGCCGGGTGGCAAGCGTTTCGGCCAATCCGGGCTTTGATCTGAAGACGCTGGCTGAGCGGGCGGTGGCGATGGCGAAGGTCTCGCCGGAAGACCCCTTTGCCTGCCTTGCGGACAAAGAACGGTTGGCGAACTCCTATGACGATCTCGAACTTTTTGACGCCACCGAGGTGTCGTCCGATCAGCTGCGCGAGGCCGCCCTTGCTTCGGAAGAGGCAGCACTTGCCATCAAGGGTGTCAGCAATTCCTCCGGCGCCGGCGCATCGAGCGGCATGGGCGGCCTCGTCCTTGCCACATCGCACGGTTTTTCCGGCAGCTATATGGGCAGCCGCTTCAGCCGCTCCGTCAGCGTCATCGCCGGTGAAGGCACCAAGATGGAGCGCGACTACGATTTCGACAGCCGCCTTTATTATGCCGACCTGGATGCCGCCGAAGAAATCGGCCGCCGTGCCGGTGAAAAAGTCGTGCGGCGCGTCGGCCCCCGTCAGGTCGATACCGGCAGCAACATCACGGTGGTTTTCGATCCCCGCATCGCTCGCGGTTTCGTCGGCGCCATCGCCGGCGCCATCAACGGCGCCTCGGTTGCCCGCAAGACCAGCTTCCTGCGCGATAAGATGGGCCAGCAGGTTCTGAAAAAGGGTCTTTATCTGACCGATGATCCGCAGATCGTCCGCGGCCCGTCCTCCCGTCCCTTCGATGGCGAGGGCGTGCGCGGCGAGAAGATGACGATGATTGAGGACGGCGTGCTGAAACACTGGTTCCTGTCCACATCGGCAGCGCGGGAGCTTGGCCTTGAAACCAACGGCCGCGGCGTGCGCGGCGGCACCTCTGTTTCGCCGGCCTCCACCAATCTGGCGCTGGAACCGGGTGATATTTCGCCGGAGGATTTGCTGAAACAGGTCGGGTCAGGCTTTTACGTCACCGAACTGATTGGCCACGGTGCCAACATGATAACGGGTGAATATAGCTGCGGCGCGAGCGGTTTCTGGATCGAGAATGGCGAAAAGACCTTTGCGGTTTCCGAGGTGACCATCGCCTCGAACCTGAAGGACATGTTCATGCGGGTCACGCCGGCCAATGATATCGACCGCAAATATGGCGTTGCCGCATCGACGCTTGCGATAGAAGGCATGACGATCGCAGGCAAGTAACCAGCCTGCGGGTTGTTTTCGCCGGCACTTTATGTGCAAGTGCGAAGAGAAAAACAGGCGCGCCGTTTGAGGCGCGCGGAAAAGACGGCAAAATGAACGATATGGCTGAGGCCCGCTGGGCCTCCGATTTGCGGCTGGTCCTAGAGGCCGCGCGCAAGGCTGGCGAGACGGCTCTCGGTTTCTTCCGCAAGGACCCCGAGGTCTGGTGGAAGAATGGCGGGCTTTCGCCGGTCAGTGCCGCCGACTACGCCGCCAACGAAATTCTCGAAACCATCCTGCGTTCCGCCCGGCCGGATTATGGCTGGCTTTCGGAAGAGACGGACGACGATGCCGACAGGCTTTCCCGCTCCACCGTTTTCGTCGTTGATCCCATCGACGGGACCCGCGCCTTCATTGGCGGCCGGGATACCTGGTGTGTCAGCGTCGCGGTGGTGCATGAGGGGCGGCCGGTCGTTGCGGTCCTTGTTGCTCCGGCGCTTGCCGAGGAATTCACGGCGCTTGAAGGCGGCGAGGCGCTGAAGAACGGGCAGGCCATTTCCGTCGCGCGCGAAAATGCCGGCATCTTCCATCTGGCGGCCCCCGAAGACGTGATCGCTTATCTGCCGGAGGAGGTGCGCGCCGGTGTCAAGCGCATTCCGCACGTGCCTTCGCTCGCCTACCGGCTGGCCATGGTGGCGGATGGCCGCATCGACGGAACGCTGGTCAAGGCCAATTCCCACGAGTGGGATCTGGCCGCTGCCGACCTCATTCTGGAAAGAGCAGGTGGGCAGCTTGTCGGCCTCGATGGAAAACCTCTGATGTATAATCGCCGTGAGGTGAACCACCCCGCATTGTGCGCCGCAGCAGATTATGCGCTGCCCGCACTTTTGAAAGCGTTTTCACACGTTTCCGACGGTTGACGTTTGCCCGGAAATCCCGCAGATGAAGGCCTCTCTCAGCGTTTAAGAAAGAGATAATGACATGACGGAATCCGGCAAACCGAAACAGCTGCTGCACCTCGTCTTCGGCGGCGAACTTGAAAACCTTCAGGATGTTCAGTTCCGGGATTTGAATGCGCTCGATATCGTCGGCATCTATCCGGACTATGCTTCTGCCCTCACGGCATGGAAGTCCAAGGCGCAGATGACGGTCGATAATGCCCATATGCGTTATTTTATCGTGCATATGCACCGTCTTCTCAATCCCGACGACAAAAATTGAGTCCTTTTGCCCTTGCGTTGTAATACTATTGGGTGAAGGCGAGCTTTCCGTGATTCCTGCCGTTCAGCGCAGGCCGGGAGTTCCGGCACGAGAAAATGTGATCGCGCTTTCGTTTCCGATGATAAAAAATGACGCAATTTAAGAAGAAGTAGGCGGCGACAACAACAAGAACAGGGGCAGGCTTTGCGCGGAATGATCAAGGGCAGAATGTCATGAGCAGCCGTATCGCACGTTTCGCTCTTTCGGGTTACCGGATTGCCGGTATCGCCGCCTATCCCTTTGCCCGACCCTATCTTTCCTATCGGGCTGCAAAGGGCAAGGAAGACAAGCGCCGCCGCTTCGAACGTTTCGGTTATGCCAGCGCCGAGCGCCCGCGTGGGCCGCTCGTCTGGTTCCATGCCGCAAGCGTGGGCGAAACGCTTGCCCTCATTCCGCTGATCCGCGAAATCCGCAAACGCGACATTTTCGTGCTCCTGACCACCGGCACCGTCACGTCAGCTGAACTGACCCGTACGCGGCTTGGTGACGATGTGATCCACCAATATGTGCCGCTCGATATCAAGATCGCGGTCAACCGCTTCCTCACCTATTGGGCGCCGGATGCCGCCATCACGGCTGAATCGGAAATCTGGCCGGTGACGATGATGGAGCTGGAGCGCCGGCACATCCCGCAGATCCGGGTCAATGCCCGTCTGTCCGACCGGTCCTTCGACCGCTGGAAAAGCCGTCACGATATTGCGGAATCGCTGTTTTCCAAGCTGGCGCTGGTGGTTGCGCAATCCGATCTCGATGCCGAACGCTTCCGTGATCTCGGTTCCTGGCCGGTGGTGATTTCAGGCAACCTCAAGGGCGACACCGACCCGCCGCCCTGTGACGAGGCGCTGCTGGAGACCTATCGCAAGCAGGTCGGCAATCGCAAGACATGGGCGGCGATCTCCACCTTCGACGGCGAAGAAAAGGCTGCCGCCACCGTGCATGCGGCGATCAAGTCGCGCAACGGGCAACTGACCATCATCGTGCCGCGCCATCCCGAGCGTGGCGACGACGTGGAAGCCATGCTGAAGGGCATGGGACTGACGGTGGCGCGCCGTAGCCGCAACGACGTGATCACGCCAGAAACCGATATTTTCCTCGGCGATTCCATCGGCGAAATGGGGCTTTACCTGCGGCTGACCGAACTTGCCTTCGTCGGCCGTTCGCTGACGGCGGAAGGCGGGCAGAACCCGCTGGAGCCGGCCATGCTGGGCTGCGCCGTATTATCGGGCGCGCATGTGCAGAATTTTCGCGAGGCCTATCAGAAGCTGATCCGCGCCGGCGGCGGTCGCATCATCCGCGATGTGGAGATGCTGGCCAAGGCGGTGCATTATCTGCTGGTCAACGACAATGAGCGTTACAAGATGATCGATGCCGGCAACCGGGTCATTCAGGACATGCGCGGCGCGTTGTCCTCCACCGTCAAGGCGCTGGAACCCTATATCAACCCGCTTACCGTTTCGGCCAAGCTGCAACCGCGGAGCGCCATCGGTTCATGGTAGCGGATATCGAAGTTGATGCGGCGCAGTCGATCGCCGCCGTGCTTTTCGACAAGGACGGTACGCTTTTAGGTTATGACGCGAGCTGGGGACCGGTAAACCGCGAACTTGCGGCGATCGCGGCCAAAGGTGACGCGGCGCTTGCCGACCGCCTGCTGGCCGCCTGCGGCATGGACCCGATCACCGGCCACGTGTTGCCGGACAGCCTGCTCGCCGCCGGCAATACGGCGGAAATCGCCGCTGGTCTGGTCGCTGCAGGCTCGCCCTGCGATGTTGTCGAACTGACGCAGCGCCTCGACCGGCTCTTCACCGAAGCCGCGGATAAATCCGTGCCCGTCACCGATCTCAAGGCGTTCTTTGCACGGCTGAAGGCGCGCGGCTACAAGCTCGGCATCGCCTCCAGCGACAATGAAAATTCCATCCGCCAGACGGCAATCCGCTTCGGTTTCGAGAGCGATGTCGATTTCGTCGCGGGTTATGACAGCGGTTACGGCACCAAGCCGCAGCCCGGCATGGTTCTCGGTTTCTGCGAAGCAATCGGATTTCCGCCGGAACGTGTGGCTGTTGTCGGCGACAATAATCACGATCTGCATATGGCAAAAAATGCGGGTGCGGGTTTACGCATCGCCGTTCTGACGGGAACCGGCTCACGCGAAAGCCTCGGTGCGGATGCGCATTATTGTTTCGATGATATTACCGCGCTGGAAGCGCTGTTGCCGGAACGGGTTGTTTAAAAAGGAACCACCCATCTCTTCCGTCATTCCGGCCTCGAGCCGGAATCCAGCCAGCCCAAGTCCTTGGGCTGAAACAGACTCTTCTCGCCGCGCAGACGCGCGCCGGATGGATTCCGGCTCGAGGCCGGAATGACGGAGAGCTTTTTTGCAATTTATGGTTTTTTCTGGCAAACAACCCCTGACGTATAACATCCGAACGAATGCCGTGGGCGACGCGGCCGGGAGCGGGCATAGATGGTTTCTGAAGCGCCGCCATTCTGGTGGCAGAAAGCGGGCTGGCAGGCATGGCTCCTGTCGCCTTTCTCGCTTCTCTACGGCAAGGTTGCCGGACGGCGAATGCGGACGGCAAAGCGGGCAAGCGTATCCGTCCCGGTGATCTGCATCGGCAATTTCACTGTCGGCGGAGCGGGCAAGACACCGACGGCGATGGCAATCGCCCGGGCTGCTACCGCTAAAGGCCTGAAACCCGGTTTCCTCAGCCGCGGTTATGGCGGCACGCTTGATGTCACCACCCTTGTTGATCCGCACCATCACCGCTCCGCCGATGTCGGCGATGAGCCGCTGCTGCTGGCGCGTGAGGCGGTGACGGTGATTTCGCGCAGGCGCGTCGAGGGCGCGCATCGGCTGGTGAAAGAGGGCGTCGATCTCATCATCATGGATGACGGCTTCCAGAGCGCGCGCCTGACGCTGGATTATGCGCTTGTTGTCATCGATACGGTGCGTGGCATCGGCAATGGCCACCTCGTGCCGGGTGGGCCTGTGAGAGCGCCGCTGGCCGATCAGATGCGGCAGATGAGCGGCCTTTTGAAGGTCGGCAACGGCCATGCGGCCGATCCGCTGGTGAGACAGGCGGCAAAGGCCGCCAAACCCGTCTTCGTTGCAGCGATCACGCCGCAGGAACCGCAGGAGTTCAGGGGAAAGCGCGTGCTGGCCTATGCCGGCATCGCCGATCCGGCCAAGTTTTATCGAACCGTTGAGGCGCTTGGCGGTGACATCGTGCAGCAGCGCTCCTTTCCGGACCATCATCACTTCAGCGACGACGAGGTCGCCGATCTCCTGCAGGATGCGGGCAAGGAGAACTTGCAGCTGGTGACGACGGCCAAGGACGCGGTGCGTCTCAATGGGCATCACGGTCGGGCAGAGGAACTGCTGTGGAACAGCCAGGTTATCGAGATCGACATGGTGTTTGATGACCCCAATGCGGCCTCAACGATCATCGATGCCGCGATCCAGCATTGCCGCACCCGCCTGCTGCGGGAAAATGCGCGGTCGTAATTGTGGAGGTTGTCGGCAAGGTCCGGAAACCTCTCCTCCGTCATGCTCGGGCCTGTCCCGAGCATCTGCAACCTATCGATTTATGAGACATCAGCAGATCCTCGGCACAAGGCCGAGGATGACGTCGAGTGAGGGTGTCAGCCGCCTCTGCAACTGCTCCCGAGAAAGCCGCTTAACACACGTAAACGCTTCAGCACGACGTTTCCGGCTCATGCCGGCAAACTACCAGCCTTCCGTTCAGCCTCAAGCGAAGCGGCCCCGTCCACATAGGCTTCCTGCCGCGCCACGCTCCAGTAACGCAATTCATCGAGCGGAATGGTCTTTCCGGTGATGGCGCAGACGACATGTGAGCCGGTTTGCACGATCCGGAAGTCTCCGTCGAGATATTCGATGACGGCGAGACGGTTGCCGCCTCCCTCAAATCTGTTCATCCGTTTTCGTCTCCTGCTCTGTCCTGTCAGGGCACCCAGTCCGAAACGGCGTAGCGTTTTCCTGAACAATCCGGATGCTCCAATGTCCTGGATTTATATCGTTCGGCGCGGCACAAGGCCAGCCCCGGCCGCTTGCGGCTGGGTGAAGACGTCAGCTTCGGCCGAAGAGCCGTTCTATATCGGAAAGTTTCAGTTCGATATAGGTCGGGCGGCCGTGATTGCATTGTCCTGAGCCCGGCGTGTTTTCCATCTGCCGCAGAAGCGCGTTCATCTCCTCCGGCCGCATGCGCCGGCCGGAGCGCACCGAACCATGGCAGGCCATGGTGGCCGCGACATATTCCAGCTTGTTGGCAAGCGTGGAGGCGGCGTCCCATTCGGCGATCTCGTCGGCAAGCTGGCGCACCAGCCCCTGCACATTGACCTCGCCGAGCATGGCCGGTGTTTCCCGAACAGCAACCGCTCCCGGCCCGAAACGCTCGATGACGAGGCCCAGCCCATCGAAACCGGCGGCATGATCCATCAGCCGGTCGCAGTCTTCCTCGGGCAGATCGATGATCTCGGGGATCAGCAGAACCTGTGACGGCGGACGCCGGGAATGCAGTGCATTGCGCATTTCCTCGAACACCAGCCGCTCATGTGCGGCATGTTGATCGACGATGACGAGACCATTTTCCGTCTGCGCGATGATGTAGTTCTCATGCAGCTGCGCCCGTGCGGCTCCGAGGGGGTAAAGCACCGGTTCGGACGAGGAATTTGCGGCGGCTTCGTAAGCCTCCCGTGGTTCCGCCCGCGCCGTCGGCATGGTGATGTCGGAAAAGCGCGATTGCACCGCCTCCGCAAACTGTGACCCGCCGGAAACGGCGAGCGGCCGTGAGGGCGAGGTGGCGGCGGACCATGTCACGGAGGGAGAAGGCCGCAGACCGGACGGGCTGTATCCGGGGCGGAAGGCGTTCATCATCTGACTCGCGCCCGTCGTCGCCGCCCTGTCGCCGTCGCGCGTCAGCGCCTGCCGGATCGCGCCGACGATCAGCCCGCGAATGAGGCCGGGATCGCGGAAACGCACATCGGATTTCGCCGGATGCACGTTCACATCCACAAAAGCGGGGTCGAGCGTGATGGACAGCACCGCCACCGGGTATCGCCCATGCGGCACGGTTTCGGCATAGGCGCCGCGAATGGCGGATAAAAGCAGCTTGTCCTGCACCGGGCGGCCGTTGACGAAAACATATTGATGCGCCGAGTTGCCGCGGTTGAAGGTCGGCACGCCGGCAAAACCGGTCAGCATCACGTCCTCGCGCCCGGCATCGATCTCTATGGCGTTGTCCTTGAATTCCGCGCCGAGGATTTGCGCCATGCGGGCAAGGTGGTCATCGCCGGTCGAGGGGATTTCGAGCGTCGAACGGTCGGTGCCTGACAGCACGAAGCGGATATGCGGAAAGGCGATCGCCATCCGCTTGACGACTTCGGTAATGGCGGCCGCCTCCGCCCGTTCCGTCTTCAGGAATTTCAGCCGCGCGGGTGTGGCGAAGAACAGGTCGCGCACCTCAACGATGGTCCCGGCATTCGAGGCGGCGGGCCGCACGTCCGAAACCTTGCCGCCGGTAACCGAAATCACCGAACCCTGTTCCGCGCCCTGTTGGCGGCTGGTGATCGAAAGCTTGGCGACCGAACCGATGGAGGGCAGCGCCTCGCCGCGAAAACCAAGCGTGCGGATGTCATCCAGCGTCGTGGATATTTTTGACGTGCAGTGGCGCCTCACCGCAAGCTCCAGATCGGCGGGTGACATGCCGGAACCGTTATCGGTGATCCGCACCAGCCCCTTGCCACCGCCCGCCGTGGCGATCTCGATCCGGGTTGCGCCCGCGTCGATGGCATTTTCCACCAGTTCCTTCGTGGCGCTGGACGGTCTTTCTATGACCTCGCCGGCGGCGATCTGGTTGATGAGGGTTTCTGAAAGCTGCTTGATGGCCATGATCGTCATTTTCGCGGATTCGTCATGGCTTCGAAAGCAAAAAACGCCAATTGCGGCAATTTGCACATGTTTTGTGGACTTCCGGGCATTTGATCATTTCCGTCAACGCCGGGTTAAGCGTTAATCCGCTTTTAATCGGCCTTGATTATGGTGGGGCGGCTTGAAATGACCGCAGGCAAGAGGCCCCCGTTCCGGGTGGTGTGTGACGTCGATTATGGGTGAACGTCATCTTCTCCTCAAGACTGCTTCAAGTGGCGAACCCTGATGTCTCTTTTTCGGAATTTGTCGTTTCATCCCGGCATCTGCCCTGAACGATTCCAATAGAAACATAAGCCTGACCCATTAACAGGCGGGAGTTTGCAGTTGAGTGATTTGGCGTCCTCTGGCGCGGGCGTTCATACGGTGATGCTTGATGCCCTTTGCGACGCGCTTGGCGCGGCGATCGTCGTTTACGACCGTAACGATCACATTATTTTCGCAAGCCGGAAACTGTTGAATTTTTTCCCGCTGGAAGAGGCCGTTGTCGGCCCCGGTGCGCGGCTGCGCGACTATCTGAGTGCGCTTTACGATTGTTATCTGCTGGAGACGGAAAATCTCGCCGCAAATGCCCGCCAGCTCGGGCGGGACGAATGGATCGGCGAGCGGCTGGCGCTGCACTGGAAGGAAAGATCGGAAAAGACCGAACGGCTGAAGGGCGAGCGCTTTCTGCGTTTCGTCATGAACCGCCTGCCTTCCGGGCTCGGCATCAGTGTCGTCGCCGATATTTCCGAACAGAAGAAAAGGGAAGAACAGTGGCGCATCGACCTAGAGCGGGTGCAGCTGATCGAGGACATCCTCGACAATCTGCCATTCCCCGTTTTGGTCAAGGACCGCAACATGGCCTATGCGGCCGTGAACAAATCCGCCTGCACCATGGTTGAAACCAGCGCGGAGAGCATTCTCGGCAAGACGGTTTTCGATCTGCATTCACGCAAGGTCGCAGCACAGATCGATGCGGCTGACCGCGCGGTGATGGACAGCGGCACGCCGAGCCTCATTCCCGAAAGAGTGAGACGCATAAACGGCGAGGAAGTGCTGACGATTACCCGCAAGCAGCGCGTGGGTCGCCCGGGGCGGCATTTTCTGGTGACGACGATGGAGGATGTCACCGCGCTTGCCACCATCGATGCGAGCGGCAGGCCCGTCATCCCCTCGCTCGAACATGTCGCTTTCGTCGCCTCCACTTATGGAAAGGACGAGGGGGACGCACCGGCTAAAGACCTGCTGAAAAGCAAGGCGGTGCTGGTCGTCTCCGAAAGCGGGCGTTTTGCCGAAGCCGCCGGCCGCCGGTTGACCGCGGGCGGCATGGACCATGCGGCGGTGACGAGCGAGGAAGAACAGCAGGCATTCATCGATATCGCTATCTCCGCCGGCGTGGGCATTGATGTCGTCGTCGTCGATGCCCAGATGAGCGTCACATGTCTCGATATCGCCGCTGCGCATGACCTGCCAGTCGTCACCATCGAGGAAGAGGAAATCGACGCATCCCTGCTGCATCACGTCGCCCTCGGTCTCAAATCGTCTCCTAGCGAGAAATCGCCGGAGGAAGACTGGGAAATCATGACCGAAGACCTGCCCAGGATCCTCAAGACGGATGGTGTCTGCGAGATACTTCTCGTTGAAGACAACCGGGTCAACCAGATCGTCTTTTCGCAGATACTCGAAGGTCTCGGGCTTTCCTGGCGGCTCGCCGCCTCGGGCGAGGAAGCCTTGCAGCTTTTTGCGGAGCAGGCGCCTTCCGTCGTCCTCCTCGATACGACACTCGCCGATATCGACGGTTTCGAGGTCGCCCGCCGCATGCGTGAACTGGCGGGGGACCAGAACATTCCCATCGTCGGGGTCATCACCCACGCCTTCGAGGGCGATCTCGACAAATGCCTGGCGTCCGGAATGAACGACATGCTGCTGAAACCCGTCAGCCCTGACATGGTCGAGGCGGTTTTCCTGCGTGTTTTCGGCGCGGATGCGATGCGGCTGCAGGCCTGAACGCCCACCGACCCGGCCGTTTTTCCCGAGCGGCAGACTTTCCGAAAATGCCGCCGCATTTTTGGTTCGCAGCTCTATGGTTTTTTTAATACTTGCCCTGCATTGTGAGCGCGTTCACACAGGATTAACGAGATGCAGGAATGAAACGGGCAGAACCGCAATCGTTGCAGGTCAGCCAGAACGAGCTGCAGGCGATGGCTTACAGCGACCCTCTGACGGGGCTCGGCAACCGTTACCGTCTGCGGGACAAGATCCGCATGCTCGCAAGCGAACGCTCCAGCGACCCCGCGCCCTTCACGGTCGGCATCGCCAATATAGACGGCTTCAAACCCATCAATGATCTTTTCGGTGTTCAGGCGGGTGATGAAATCCTGTGTCAGGTCGCGCACCGCCTGAAGGCCTGCATTCCCGATGGCGCGGTCGTGACGCGCCATGATGGCGACGAATTCGCCTTCGTGCTGCCGCTCGTGTTCGAACGCACCGGCGCGGAGCGCATCGGCAACATGATCAAGGACGTGCTCTCGGCCCCTTACGATCTCGGTGATCGTAACGTTCGGCTTTCCTCCTCCTTCGGTTTTGCCATCTATCCCTTTGCCGGCGATGATTTTGAGGACCTGCTCAAAAGCGCCGAGACGGCGCTTTATCGCTCCAAGCGGCGCGGACGTGGCCAGATAACGGTCTATTCGCGTGAGATCGCGCAGGAAATGAAGCGCGCCACCCAGCTGGAACAGGCCTTGCGAAACGCCATCATCACCGATGCGATCGATGTGCATTTCCAGCCCATCGTCCGGCTGGAAGAGGCGAAGGTCATCGGCTTCGAGGCGCTGGCCCGCTGGAACGACCCTGATCTCGGCTTTGTTTCGCCCGCCGTCTTCGTGCCGCTTGCCGAAGAACGGGGTTTTATCGACGCTCTGTCGGAAGCACTGCTGCGAAAGGCGGCGGAAGCCGCCCTGTTCTGGCCGCGTGAGCTGTTTTTGTCCTTCAACCTGTCTTCCGCGCAATTGATGGACCCGAGCACGGCAGACAACATTCTTTCGATCCTTGCCCGCGTTGGTCTCGATCCGCACCGCCTGGAGCTTGAAATCACCGAAACGGCTGTCATGACGTCAGCCGATACCGCGCAACGCATCATCAGCGAATTGCAGAGTGCCGGCGTTCGCATTTCGCTTGATGATTTCGGCACCGGCCAGTCCAGCCTCGGCCGCCTGCGTGATTTCACCTTCGACAAGGTGAAGATCGACCGCGCCTTCGTTTCCCGCATCAGCAGCGACCGCCCCTCGGAACACATCATCAAGGCCATCGTCGCCATGTGTGACGGACTTGATCTTGAAGTGGTGGCCGAAGGGATCGAGGAGCGGGTGGAAGAGGAAAAGCTGCGCGCGCTCGGCTGCGCCATGGGGCAGGGCTATTTCTACGGCCGCCCCGCCGATGCCGCCGCGACCCAGCGGTATCTGCATGAGAATTATCGCGAGATATTGTCGGATATTTCCTGAAAACCGGGTGACCATAGGTCGGAGTCGAACTCACCAGCCCTCATTCCTGTGCTTGTCACAAGAATCCAGCCGACGCGCGTCTGCGCGGCGAAACGACTCCTTCCAGCTCAAGGACTTGGGCTGACTGGATTCCTGTGACAAGCACAGGAATGAGGGAGGTCGTTTCGGGAACAACCCTTGCCAGAAGGCGCTCCGCGTTTTGTTGCGGGCGGCCTACGCCGCGCTTCACAACCGGTAAAGCGGCTCGTACCGACCCTTCACCTCAACCCCCAGCTCGAACGTCAACCCATGCTGCGGATTGGCGGCAATGGCGTCATCATCGAGATGTTCGCGCGCCGAGGTGACGAGAAGGCGCGACGCGTCGGGTCCGATGAAGGCCGGGCAGGTTGTCTGTCCCGCCGGCACCTCATATCGGGCGATGTGATTGCCGTCCGTATCGTAGTGATCGACCGCGCCAATACCCCAGCGGGCATTCCAGATATGCCCTTCGGCATCGCAGACCGACCCGTCAATGCCGCCTTCGACGCCAGCGGAATCGATGAATACCTCGGCCTTGCCAGTGGGAAGGCCGGTCTCCGCGTCGAGCGACACCCGCATCAGCTTGTTCACCTTGGTATCGACGTAATATCCCGTCGCGCCATCGGGGGAGAAGCAGATCGAATTGGGGATGCTGACTTCGGCAAACAGTTTCGTCACGGTTCCCCGGGCGACGTGATAGATGCTGCCGGCGCCTGTCTCCGCCTTCCGGCCCATGGTGCCGATCCAGAGCGCGCCGGAGGGGTGCATGCGCCCGTCATTGGAGCGGTTGCCCGGCAAGTCCTTTTCCAGCTCCGCATGCAATGTCAGCACGCCGGTCGCCGTGTCGCGCAGGAAAAGCCCGTCATCGGAGGCGATCAATTGCTTGTGGTCGCTGATCTTGGCCAGCGCGCTGCCCATGAAGGGCAGGGCGTACACCGTCTTGCGGCCGGAAGCGAAATGCAACTCGTGCAACTCGCGCTCGATGATGTTGAACCACCAGGCGGTGCCTGTCGCAGGGTCGAAGGTCGGGCCTTCGCCAAGCATCATCGGCGTTTCGTCAAGCACATGTCCGGCAAAGGGAAAAACAGTCGCCAAGCTCTTATCCTCCGATGGCTGCGTCATAGGCCGAAAGTGTGACGGTAGCACGCTCGCGCACCTCGGCCGCCGTCATGCCCGGCTTGTAGAGGCTGGTTCCAAGCCCGAAAGCGGTAATGCCGGCAGAGGTATATTCGGCGAAATTCCTGTCCGAAACGCCACCGACTGCGGCAATGATGAGGTCCTTCGGCAGGATCGTCCTGATAGCATTTATGCCGGCCGGGCCGATGATGCTGGCGGGAAAGAATTTCAGCCCCGTCGCACCGGCCTTTGCAGCCACCAGCGCTTCGGTAGGCGTGAGAACGCCGGGCATCGTTACCATGCCCTTGACGCGCGCGGCGATGATCACCTCGGCATCGGCATTGGGGCTTACCATCAGCTTGCCGCCGGCGGCATCCAGTGCCTCCACGTCTTCTACGCTCAGCACCGTGCCGGCACCGATCAGGCAATCGGCAGGCGCCATCTTCGCGGCAATTTCGATCGAGCGGAACGGATCGGGCGAATTGAGCGGGATTTCGATGGCACGGAAGCCGGTTTCGATCAATGCACCGACGACGCCTTCGGTTTCCTCGGGTTTCAGACCACGCAGGATGGCGATCAGCGGATATTTCATGGCAGGGAAGGGGATACGCATGGTGGGTCTTTCTTTTATGACCAGATGGTATTGGCGGCGGCCAGCAATCCGCGCCGCACGGCCTCGTCTGCATCGATGACCGTATATTGGATATCAAGGGCCGTGAAGGCGCCTTCGTAAAGCGCACCGAGCGCGCCGGAGCCGATCAGCACGACAGGCGTGTCCCGCCGTGCATTGGCATGCGCGCCGGCAATTTCCAGCCCGATCATGATGCCGGAAAGCTTGGCCTTGGCATCGGTCGCGGTCAGACCATGCAGCAATTGCCCGGAGCGCAGGGTAAACAGCCGGTTGGTCGCCAATTGGGGATTGGCGTAGATGTCGCGCACGGCGGCCCTGAAGGCCTCGTGTTCGCCGGTAAAAGCGTCCGCTTCGGCCACCGCATGGGAAAGGATCGTCTGCTTGGAGATGACCTCGAACAGTTCGCCGGTCATGAAGGTGGCAAAGCCGGTCACGTCACCGCCCTTGACCGTCACCCATTTGGAATGTGTGCCCGGCATGCAGACCAGCTTTTCGCTGGCATCAGTGGAGGCGAGCGCACCGAGCAATTGCGTTTCTTCACCGCGCATCACGTCGGGCGCATTTTTATCCCGCTGCGCCAGCCCCGGCAGAATGCGGACATCCCGCGCCTGACCCGGCACCCGAACCGCGCCGTCGAGAACCGCTGAAAGCGCTGCCGGCACGTCGATATAACCGGCCTCAACCCAGCCCTGCCGCGCACCCGCCATGCCGCAGACGAGAACCGGCAGATTGTCAGGTGCGCCGATGGCATCAAGATGCGATTGCAGCACCTCGGCAAAACCGGTGCGCGCGGCGGTCGTCATGCCTTCCGCGCTTCTGCGCTCAGCCAGCACCGCGCCAGAACGGCTCAGAAGCCAGAGCCGGAAACTGGTTGTGCCCCAGTCGACGGCGATAAAAGCGGGTTCGGACATTATAGGAGGCCTCCGTCTACGATTATGGATTGCGCCGTGATGGCGCTTGATGCTGAGGATGCGAGGAACAGGCTCGGCCCGGCGAGATCGGCGGCGATGAGCGTGCGCTTGAGACATTGCCGCGACGTGGTGGCAGTGATGCCCTCGTCGGTCAGCCACAATTCCTTCTGTCGCTCCGTGACGATCATGCCCGGCAGGAGCGTGTTGACGCGGATATTGTCAGGCCCCAGCCTGCCGGCAAGGCTCTTCGTCAGTCCGATAATGCCGGCCTTGGCCGCCGCATAGGAGGGCAGTTCGCCCATGTTCAGCAGAAATGAGATGGATGAAAAATTGACGATGGATGCATTCTTTGCCTGTCTGAGATAGGGCAGCGCGGCTTGAACGGTAAAGAACATCTGCTTGAGATTGACGGCCTGATTGGCGTCCCAATAGGCCTCCGTCACGGTGTCTATGTCGTGGCGGTCATCCCACGCGGCATTGTTGACCAGCACCTTGATGCCGCCGGTGGCGGAGGCCGCCGCATCCACCGTCCGCCCGATGGCGGGAATGTCGCTCAAGTCTGTCTTGAAAAAATGCACAGGATGGGGAGCCACTCCTGCGAGCCGCTGGACGAGGGCGGCGCTCGGCTCCTCGGCGATGTCGATGAAGGCGACCTTCGCCCTCTGCATTGCGAAGGCTTCCACCAGCGATGCCCCGATGCCGGAGCCGCCACCGGTAATGAGCACGCCCGCATCCTTGAGGTCGGGAAATTGGGCTTGCATCATCGACATCGTCTCATCCATGAGGGCTTGATTGTTCCAATATATGGAACTAGATTTTATTAAATGGAATTATTCTCTTGGCGTCACACTTATGTCAAGGCAGATGACGGTGGATGTTGCCATGCCCGATAATAAAACGCCCAATGCTCAACTGCATGACCCCGTTCCCGGTCGCGCAGGAAAACCGCAAAGTGAGACCGGCACGCTGGGAAAGGCGGTCTCACTTCTGGAACTTATCGCCTTTGCGGAAAAACCGATGCGTTTTACCGATGTGGTCGAGGCTTGCGGCCAGCCGCGCGGCACGGTCCACCGCCAGCTCGCCCACCTCCTTGCCGAAGGCCTGATCGACCATGCCCCCGACCAGACCTATGCTGTCGGCCTGAGGTTGTTGCAATTTGCGGCGAAAGCCTGGAGCGGCAATGATCTGCGCAGTGTCGCTGCCCCGCATCTGGCGGCGTTGCAGGAAATGACGCAGGAATCTGTACATCTGGCCGTTCTGAACGGCGGACAAGTCACCTATCTCGACAAGATCGAGGGCAGGCACACCCTGCGCATGCATTCGCAGGTCGGCAAGACCTCGCCGGCCTATTGCACGGGCGTGGGCAAGGCGGCGCTGTCCCTGCTGTCTGTTGATGCGCTGGCACACCTGGCTGCCGGGCTGGAGTTCCAACGCTTTACGGAAAACACGATCGCAACGCCGGAAGCGCTGATAAGGGATGTGTCGGCCATTCGCGTGCAAGGTTACGGTTTCGACCTTCAGGAACACGAGATCGGCATTCATTGCGCCGCTGCGCCGGTCCACGCGCCGGGACGCAATTTCCATGCGGCGATTTCCGTCACCGGCCCCGCCTATCGGGTGGATGTGGAACAGCTTTACAAATGGGCGCCGCTGGTGCGCGAAACCGCTGATAAAATTTCAGCGGAGCTTGCCTGCCGACTGTCGCCGGTTGCGGATGGTTGAGGAAAAACAGGCGCTGCCCCGTCGATTTTCGCGACCGGGGAGACGGGTTTGACGTCGAATTGCGCGAGTTAAATCTTATTTTCGACTATTCTGAATTAAGTTTTCAACTTTTGTTTGCATGAATCATTTTGGTGAGTAACATCCCCGGCAATTTCCGGGCAAAGGTGGCCTTTGCGGCGGTATTTCTCATTCTCGAAGAACAGCTTTCATGCAGAAAACAGAGACGGCCGCCGTTCAGGCGATTGGTGTTGATTGCGTTCGCGAGATCGCCGGTCTGAACACGCAATTCGACATATTCCGGTTCTTGAAACGGTTGACGGAGGCCTGGGAGTTCAGGGCCTTTATGGTGCTTGACCTGTCATCCGAAATGGCGAGCGAGCTGTCGCAATATACCATCATCACCAGCTGGCCGGCCGAGCTTCTGCAGCGTTACGACGAGGAGGGCATGCTGCAGAACAGCAAGGTGATGGCGCAGTTGAAAAAATCGACGGTGCCCTTTTCCGTCTCCGCGGATTTCCTGGCCGGAGGCAACGAACAGATCGCCAAAAAAAACGTGATCGGCCTGTTCGAGCGATTTGAGATGATCAACTCCGTATGGTTTCCCGTTCACGACATCACCACAACCAGGGGCGCGGTGTCGTTCTCCGGCAACAAGACGATTTTGCCGGCAAGCCGGCTGGCGGAACTGTTTTACATTTCAAGCCATGTGTTTGCCCGGCTATCGGAAATCCGTCGTCTCGATCTCCGGGTTCCCGAAACATTGAGCGAGCGGGAGATCGATTGTCTGAACTGGACGGCGGCCGGCAAGACCAGCGCTGAAATCGCTGAAATCATGGTGTTGTCGGAACATACGATCAATCATTACCTCAACCGCGCGACGAAAAAACTCGACACGGTCAACCGCACCCAGGCCGTGGCCAAGGCGCTGCGGGTCGGTTTGATAAAATAGCGAAATCGTAATTTTATCATTGTGATAAAGCCTTTCCTGGGCGATCCTTCTTTCGAATCACCGGAAAGGAGAAATCGTTTGCCGGAGCGGCATAAGGTAAAAGCGGGATTTTCTCCGACTGTCGATTGCGCCGTGCTGATAGTCGCTGCCGAAAAAGGCTTTGCTGCCGATGAAGGCATAGAACTGCAACTCGTCCGAAAACAATCCGCACGCGCTGTTTTAACTGCGCTTGCCGAGGATGAGGTTCGCATCGCCCATCTGCCCGCTCCGGTGCCGGTCGGTTCCGCAGTCGGCCTCGATGAGCTGCCGGCCGATATTATCGGCGTTTTCACACTTTCCCTGGGCGGATCGGCAACCACTGTTTCGCACGCATTTTACGACGAGCTTTACCGTGAAGGTCTGAAGCTTCCGGACCCTGCGGCCTTCGGGCGAGCCATGGCCCGTGTCTGCGCGGCGCGCCGCGCGGCAGGTAAAAACCCGCCGGTCTTTGCGGTCGAGGATATCGTTTCCACGCCGTTTTATATGTTGCGTTATCTGCTCGGAAGCTGCGGTGTGCTGCTCGGCCGGGACATGGAAATTGTCGAGGCCCTGCCGAAAGCCATGCCCGGCCTGCTGGAAAACGGCAAGGTCGATGCGCTCTGTGCCGTCGAACCGGCGGGCAGCGCCGTGGTGTTGGGCGGCGCCGGGCGGATCGTCACCACCGGGGCGCTGATCTGGCAAAATGCGCCGGAAAAGATACTGTCTGTGAAGCGGCAGTGGGCTGAGGAGAACGCCACCCTGCTGGAAGGGCTGTTGCGCGCGCTCTACCGCGCCGGCGAATGGTGCGCCAATTCCGCCAATATCGAGGAACTGACGGGCATCCTCGCCGCCCCTCATTATATGGACGAGAACGGCGAATTCCTGTTGCCGGCGCTGACGGGCTATATCTCCACCTCGCAGAGGGATATGCGGCGTTATCCGGAGTTTTTCGTGACCAGCGCCAAGGCCGCAAATTTTCCGTGGCAGAGCCAGGCGCTTTGGTTCTTCAGCCAGATGTTGCGTTGGGGCGAGGTTCCCGCCGAATGTCGATTCGACGCGGCCGTGGTGGAGGCCGCGCGCAACGGCTATCGGCCGGATATTTTCCGTAAGGCGATGAAGCCCCTTTTTGTGCCGGTGCCAGGCGCCAACCTGAAACTCGAAGGCACGCTCAGGGAACCGGTGCATGTCGGCGCGTCGCGCACGGGCCTCGTCCTCGGCCCGGACTGTTTTTTTGACGGCCGGGTCTTTGACCCTGAAACGCTCGATATGGACGACGAAATCTGAAATGGCGGTGTCGAATCGCCGCTAATCTCTCCTGTTTGCGCTTTGGCATTGGCGAAGCGCTCCCGCTTGTCTATGGATGGCGCGGAAGAGTGCCCATATCCGGCCGGACCACGTATACGGAGTAAGACAATGGCAGACGTCAGCAAGAACCAGGTGGAAAAGGCTCTGGAAGCCGTCATCTATCCCGGCAGCGGCAAAAGCATCGTGGCGCTCGGTATGGTCTCGGAAATCTTCATCGCCGACGCGAAGGCCTATTTTTCGATTACTGTTCCCTCCGACAAGGCCGCCGAGATGGAGCCGCTGCGGCTTGCCGCTGAAAAGGCGGCCAGGGGCGTTGCGGGCATTGCTGGCGCCGTGGTCGCGCTGACGGCGGATCGCAAGCCCGGCCAGCAGCAACCGCCGCCGCGCCCCGCCGCAGCAACCGGCCGCCCGGCTGCACAGCCGCGCTCCTCCAAGGTGGGCGTGCCGGGTGTCGGCGCCATCATCGCCGTCGCCTCGGGCAAGGGCGGGGTCGGCAAGTCCACGACCGCTGTCAATCTGGCGCTCGGTCTTCAGGCGCTCGGCCTCAGGGTCGGCATGCTCGATGCCGATATTTACGGCCCTTCGCTTCCCAAACTCCTGAAGATTTCCGGCCGCCCGCAGCAGCAGGAAGACCGCATCATCCTTCCCATGGAAAATTACGGGCTGAAGGTCATGTCCATGGGCTTTCTGGTGGATGAGGAAGCGGCAATGATCTGGCGCGGGCCGATGGTGCAGTCCGCCCTGATGCAGATGCTGCGCGAAGTTGCCTGGGGCGAACTCGACGTGCTGGTGCTGGACATGCCGCCCGGCACGGGTGACGCGCAGCTGACCATCGCCCAGCAGGTGCCGCTTGCCGGCGCCGTCATCGTCTCCACGCCGCAGGATCTGGCGCTGATCGATGCGCGCAAGGGCATCACCATGTTCCGCAAGGTGGAAGTGCCGTTGCTCGGCGTCATCGAGAATATGAGCTATTTTATCGCGCCGGATACCGGTGCGCGTTACGATATCTTCGGCCATGGCGGGGCAAAGGCCGAAGCCGAGCGGATCGGCGTGCCGTTCCTCGGCGAAGTGCCGCTCACCATTTCCATCCGCGAAATGTCGGATGCCGGGACCCCGGTTGTTGCCGCCGAGCCGGATGGACCGCAGGCAGAGATCTATCGCGATATCGCCGAAAAAGTCTGGGCGCGCATCGGTGCAGGCGAGAGAAAGGCCGCGCCGAAGATCGTTTTCGAATAATGCAACGGCTTCCGGCATAAACCGAAAAGGCGTCTGTCGGTATTAAATAATCTTTTTAAAACAGAAGATTGATCGTCAGTATCAGGCAATATTTCTGGATGTGAATATCGAGAAATGCTTCGCCTGCAATGCTGTCGAGAAAAAATATTGCTTGATTGCATCTCGCTTTGGGCGCATACGCCTGCGCCGTTTGGCTCTTGGTCCATCGGGCTGGCGAGATATGAAATCCCGCTCGTTCCGGCGTGCCCTGAAGTGTCGTCCAAAGGTTTGCCGACCGCAAACAGGATATGTTAAGCAGCATTGCGGCTGAAGCTTGCGATGTGGACCGGAGAAGCGGATTGATAAAAGCCTATCGCGCCAATTGCGAGGCGATCAGCCTGTCGCCAGACGACGGCTCCGGACAGATTCCCGACGACATCGTCTGGATCGACATCGTCAATCCCGACAGGGCGGAAGAGCAGCATGTGGAAAAACTGCTGGGGCTCGATCTGCCCACCCGTGAGGATTTGAAGGATATCGAACCCTCCAGCCGCCTGTATATGGAGGACGGCAACGTCTTTATGACTGCCTCTCTGGTGTGGAAGGCGGAATCGGACGATCCGCGCCTCACGGATGTCGCCTTCATTCTCGCCGGCAAGCGCCTTGTGACGATCCGTTATGCCGAGCCGAAATCCTTCCACCTCTTCATCGCCGCCATCACCCGCGTGCCGCACGAAATGCGCAGCGGCACGGCCCTGCTTCTGAAGCTGCTGGAAACCATCGTCGACCGCACGGCTGAAATTCTCGAAAATTCGGTTGCCGGCATCGACAATCTCGCCGCCGACATTCTCGGCAGCCAGGCACGTTCAAAACGCAAGGCGCCGCGTTATCTCGAAGACCGTCTGACCAACATCGCCGCGTATCACCGGCTGATCTCCAAGGTCCGCGTCAGCCTCGCATCGCTGGCGCGCCTGCAGACCTTCCTGTCCACCAGCGATCAGGCTCGCGGAGACAAGGAAGCGCGGGAACAGGGCAAGTCGATCGGCCGCGATATCCAGTCGCTGAACGAACATGCCGCCTTCGTTTCCGGCAATCTGACATTTCTGCTGGATGCCTCTCTCGGCATCATCAATATCGAACAGAACGGCATCATCAAGATTTTCTCCATCGCTTCGGTGGTGTTCCTGCCGCCAACGCTGGTGGCCTCGGTTTATGGAATGAACTTTCAGCTCATGCCGGAGTTGAACTGGACATTTGGTTATCCACTCGCGCTCGTCATCATGCTGATGTCCGCAATCATTCCGTTTCTCTTTTTTCGTTGGAAGGGCTGGCTCTAAGGAGCCAGGATCATCATGTCTCAAATCGTCGATAAGGACGTTGCCGAGAAACCGGATGCGGATGACAAGCATCAGAACAAGGGGCTTTACGCCGCCATCCTTGGTTCGATCGGCGTTGTTTACGGCGATATCGGCACCAGCCCGCTTTATGCCTTCCGCGAAGCCCTGCGGCCGATCGCCTATGACGGCGTGACGCGGGAGGAGGTCATCGGCCTCACATCGCTGATGATCTGGGCTTTGACGATCATCGTGACTTTCAAATACATCACGCTGCTTTTGCGCGCCGACAATGACGGCGAGGGCGGCACGCTCTCGCTGCTGGCGCTGCTGATGAAGACGGCGGGTACCCACCGCGGCGTGCTCATCGTGCTCGGCCTCATCGGCGCGGCGCTGTTTCTGGGCGATGCGATGATCACGCCAGCGCTGTCGGTGCTGTCGGCGGTGGAGGGCCTGAAACTCGTTACGCCCGCCATGGACGACTTTATTATTCCGATATCCGTCTGCATTCTCATTGGTCTTTTCGCCATCCAGTCGCATGGCACGGGAACGGTGGCGAAATTCTTCGGGCCGATCACGGCGGTCTGGTTCCTTGTGATGGGTCTCGCCGGCCTCATTCATATCGCGGATGATTTCGGCATTCTCTTTGCCTTCAATCCGTGGCACGCGGTGGAGTTTCTGGCCAATGAAGGCTTTTACGGCATCGTCGTGCTGGGCGCGGTGTTCCTGACGATCACCGGTGCCGAAGCGCTTTATGCCGATCTCGGCCATTTCGGCCGCCGCCCCATCCAGTGGGCATGGTTCTGTCTGGTGTTCCCGGCGCTGACGCTGAATTATCTCGGGCAGGGCGCGCTGGTGCTCAAAGACCCGGCGGCGATGTCCAATCCGTTTTACCTGATGTTCCCGCAATGGGCGATCCTGCCTGCCGTCATTCTCGCCACCGCCGCCACCATCATCGCCAGCCAGGCGGTGATAACAGGCGCGTTTTCGCTGGTGCGTCAGGCCATCCATCTCGGCTACCTGCCGCGCATGGAAATCCTCTTCACCTCGGAAACCAATACCGGGCAGATCTACCTGCCGGCCGTCAACACCATCCTGCTGTTCGGCGTCGTCGCTCTGGTGCTCACCTTCAAGAGTTCCGATGCGCTGGCCACCGCCTACGGTATTTCCGTCACGGGTGCGATGGTCGTCACCAGCTTGATGTTCTTTGAATTCGTGCGCAAACGCTGGCAGTGGTCTGTCTGGCTGGCGCTTGCCGTGTTGGCGCCGCTTCTGCTGCTGGAGCTGATCTTCCTCGGTGCGAACTTGCTGAAGATTCACGACGGCGGCTACGTGCCGGTTCTGCTGGCGATCGCCTTCACCATCATCATGACCACCTGGCAGCGCGGCTCGCGAATCCTCTTTGCCAAGACCCGCCGCAGCGACGTTCCGCTGAAGGCTTTCGTCGCCTCGGTGGAAAAGGAAAGCGCCCATGCGCCGGTGCGTGTGCCCGGCACTGCGATTTTCCTGACTGGCGATCCAGAGGCAGCACCAGCGGCCCTACTGCATAATCTCAAACACAACCACGTCCTGCATGACAAGAACGTCATCCTGACAATCCGCACCGAGGACCAGCCGCGCGTCCGCCCGGAAAACAGGTACACGCTGACGAAACTCAGTGACCGTTTCGCGGTGGTGGAACTGCATTTCGGCTTCATGGAAACCCAGAATGTCACCCAGGCGCTGGGTTATCTGAGGCGCACCGGCTACAAGTTCGACATCATGTCGACCTCATTTTACCTGGGTCGCCGCAAGCTGGTGCCGGATCCGAAATCGGGCATGCCAGGCTGGCAGAACCGTCTGTTCATCGCCCTTGCCGAAACCGCGGCCGATCCGTCGGACTATTTCCGCCTTCCGGCCAACCGTGTGGTGGAACTGGGTTCTCACGTCGTCGTGTGATGACGTGAGCATGCCCTCCATGTAGCTGGACGGCCTCCTTCTTTCCGTCATGCCGGCCTTGAGCCGGCATCCAGCCAGCCCAAGTCCTTGGGCTGAAAGGATTCTTTACGCCACGCCGACGCGTGTCGGCTGCATTCCGGCTCAAGGCCGGAATGACGGATGTGGAGATGCCCTGCGGGACAGTTATGATCGGCAAATGCGAACTCGACTCCACGCCACGCGCTTTAGAAGATGCTTACACATTAACGTGAAGCCGCGTTCCCTCGCGGCGTTAACCAAGCATCAAGGTTAATAAGAGATTCTTCAACACCTGTAGCAAATATGGTTGTCGGTGTTCGGAGTGCTGGTTTTGCGTTCGAAAAGTGTAATGCGTCGTCGGTCCTCCGCGTCCCTTCAGGCATGGACCTCCAGATGGGCCTCGCCCGTCGTCTTCGGCCTTGCCGCCTGGCTCGTCTTTCCTTCCCTCGCTGCGCGTGCAGATCTGGCCTCGCTCTTGGCCGGGTTGGACAATGGCGGCGAGCAATGGCGTATGGTGCTGACTGCCTCTCCGGCGGGTTCGGTGCACAATGCCTCGCTCACTTTTAATGATGCGGCAGGCGAGGTGGCGCTGCATGGCAGCGGCATGACCCTGCCGAATGGCAGCAAGGTCGCCTTCGTCACCAACAAGAAGGGCGAGGCGACGACGCCGGATAGCGAGCGTGTCAACCGCGCCGCCAAGAAAGGCCGCATCGTCGCCACCGAAATCATGCAGCCGCCAAAGGCCTTCACCGCCGGCTCCGTCCTTCAACGCACCAGCATGCTGGATATCGAGCCGCTGAAGCGCAAGGACCGCACGGCTTTCGTGAAGCCCAAACGCGGCAAGGATGTTGAACTCGCCTCCTTCTATTTCCGCCGCGATGAAAAGAAGGTGGTGGACAAGAGCGTGTCGCCGATGCTGGCGGAACTCATCACCAACCGTACTCCCGACATTCTCGCCACGGCCTACGCGCCGGCCACCCCCGATTTTGCCCGCGAATCGCCCTTCGACGCCATTCTCAAAAAGCCCGAGGCCGGCCGTTTCGTGCCGCAGATCAGCCCGGAAGACCACGCCTGGGCGGCGACCCCGCTGCCGGCCGAGGTGTTTTCCGCAGCTGAACAGCAGTGCCTGGCATCCGGCATCTATTTCGAGGCGCGCGGAGAATCGGTCAAGGGACAGGCGGCGGTGGCGCAGGTCATCCTCAACCGTGTGCGTAACCCCACCTATCCGAAAACCATCTGCGGTGTGGTCTATCAGAACAAGGACTGGCGCAACCGCTGCCAGTTTTCCTTCGCCTGCGACAATATAAAGGACCGCGTGAATTCCGAACGCCATTGGAAAATGGCGCGCGAAGTGGCCATGGCCACCACCGCCGGCAAGATCTGGCTGAACGAAGTGGGCTCCGCCACTCATTATCATGCCGTTTATGTTCGCCCGGCCTGGGGCAAGTCCATGAAAAAGGTCGGCCGGATCGGTCTGCACGTGTTTTACCGTACCTATGGTGGCGGCTGGAGCTGATACCACCGCCAATTTGTCGCATTTTGCGTGTCAAAAATGCCGATTCCCTCGCGAAACATCGCCGCCAAACAGTGATTTGGCATCAAGCTATTGTTTTTCAATGATTAATTTGTGCTGAAACAAGCGCCCTCAGTGCCTTGACTAGAGAAGCCCCTAAAACTATGTTGCGCGCGACTTCAGAGCGGGCTGGAACAGGCTTAATCCGTCACCGTTTAC